>Ga0207873_1003378_pt1 | contig 11794 bp, 9 predicted proteins | sample BGWIniCompost_FD_187373 | JGI IMG/M metagenome (GOLD analysis project Ga0207873, IMG submission 187373) | Cellulose adapted compost microbial communities from Newby Island Compost Facility, Milpitas, CA, USA - BGW Initial Compost (SPAdes)... ... | reverse complement strand
CCCGCCTATCTGGCGCCGGGACCGCACACCACGCGCGCGGAGCGCACCCCGGTCACCCCGGCCGGCAGCCGCCGCCCGGGGCCCGAACGGCACCACCCGCGCGGCACCTCGCCCGCCGGCCGGCCCTGAAACCGGCCGTCCGGACATCCCGCACCTGCGCACGAGCAAGGCCCCGGCTCCTTCGCGGAACCGGGGCCTCGGTGCGGATGGCCGGCCCTTCCGGGCGCCGCTGAGGAGGCCGTGGGCCGGTGCGGGCCGCTGCCGTGCGTGGCCTTCAGCCCTTCCAGGCCCGCGCCACCCGGCCGTCCTTCACCTCGAAGTTCAGCCGGCCCACCCGGTACTCCATGGTGATGATCGCGCCGGGCGGCAGGGACCGCACCGTCGGCCAGCCGCGTTCGCGCGCCAGGTCCTCGGCGCGGCCGGCGGCCAGGCCCACATAGGCGTCCGGGTTGTCGTCGGGTTCCGCGGAGGGTGTCGGGATGGGTGCCATGCGGCCACGCTATGCCCTGCCCGATGCGCGGGGAAGCCCGGCCCTCCCCGAGGGCCCCGCGTCTCCCGGGGGACCCCGGCCTGCGCCGGACGACCCCGGTGTCTGCCGGCGGTCACGCTTGTGTCACAGGATCACGACAGCCGACCGGTCCACGGACCGTCACACCAACGAGCGATTCTCGCCACCTTCCCCGGGCATTCGAACGTGATTTCCGCGCGGCGCGCGAGAGCCTCGGTCCGGCCCCGAACCAATTCCCGGACCAGGGGGTCACAGGCGCATTTCCCGGCCCGGCCCGCAACCGCGGACGAATACCCGGGCGGCACGTCCCATTTCCGGATTCCGTCGTCCGTCCTGGCACGCCCCCTGTCGAAGCGCCCACCGGGCGAGCATCATGGCGGGCACCCGCGGGAACGTGTGGCACGGGCCGTGGCGGGCCCGGCGCGTGAGAGCGAAGGGGCGAGGGAGCCATGGGGACGCAGACCGTTCAGGCGGCACCGGCGCCCGCGCCGACGCGGCGCGGACGCGTGATCATCGACTGGCTGACCACCACCGACCACAAGAAGATCGGCCACCTCTACCTGATCACGTCCTTCGCGTTCTTCCTGATCGGCGGCGCGATGGCGCTGGTGATGCGGGCCGAGCTGGGCCGCCCGGGGACCCAGATCGTCACCAACGAGCAGTTCAACCAGCTGTTCACCATGCACGGCACGATCATGCTGCTGCTGTTCGCGACGCCCAGCTTCGCCGGGTTCGCCAATGAGCTGATGCCGCTGCAGATCGGCGCGCCGGACGTGGCGTTCCCGCGGCTGAACATGTTCTCGTACTGGCTGTTCCTGTTCGGCGGGCTGATCGTGCTGGGCTCGCTGGTGGTGACCGGAGGTCCGGCCGCCTTCGGCTGGTTCGCCTATGCGCCGCTCAACAGCCTGGAGTACTCGCCGGGTGTGGGCGCCGACCTGTGGATCATGGGGCTGGCGCTGGCGGGCTTCGGCACGATCCTCGGCGCGGTCAACTTCATCACCACCATCATCGGGATGCGCGCCCCCGGGATGACGATGTTCCGGATGCCGCTGTTCACCTGGAACACGCTGTTCACGTCGATCCTGATCCTGGTGGCGTTCCCGGTGCTCGCGGCGGCGCTGCTGGTGCTGGAGGCGGACCGCCGGTTCGGCTCGCACGTGTTCGACGCGGCCAACGGCGGCGCGATTCTCTGGCAGCACCTGTTCTGGTTCTTCGGGCACCCCGAGGTCTACATCATCGCGCTGCCGTTCTTCGGCATCGTCACCGAGATCATTCCCGTGTTCTCCCGCAAACCGCTGTTCGGTTATCTCACGCTGGTCGGGGCCACCATGGCGATCACCGGTCTTTCGGTGGTGGTGTGGGCGCACCACATGTTCGCCACCGGTGCGGTACTGCTGCCGTTCTTCTCCTTCATGAGTTTCCTGATCGCGGTGCCGACGGGGGTGAAGTTCTTCAACTGGAGCGGCACCATGATCAAAGGTTCGCTCTCCTTCGAGACGCCGATGCTGTGGGCGACGGGCTTTCTGGTGACGTTCCTCTTCGGCGGTCTGTCCGGAGTGATCCTGGCGTCGCCGCCGCTGGACTTCCATGTGACGGACTCGTACTTCGTGGTGGCGCACTTCCACTACGTGGTGTTCGGCACGGTGGTGTTCGCGGTCTTCGCCGGCTTCTACTTCTGGTGGCCCAAGTTCACCGGGAAGATGCTCGACGAGAGACTCGGCAAGATCCATTTCTGGACGCTGTTCATCGGCTTCCACACCACGTTCCTGGTGCAGCACTGGCTGGGTGCCGAGGGCATGCCGCGCCGCTACGCGGACTACCTCGCCGCGGACGGCTTCACCGCGCTCAACACCGTCTCCACGATCGGCGCGTTCCTGCTGGGCATGTCGACGCTGCCGTTCCTCTACAACGTCTGGAAGACCGCGAAGTACGGCCGGAAGGTCGGGGTGGACGATCCCTGGGGGTTCGGCCGCTCCCTGGAGTGGGCGACGTCCTGCCCGCCGCCGCGGCACAACTTCGTCACGCTGCCCCGGATCCGCTCGGAGTCGCCGGCGTTCGACCTGCATCACCCGGAGTACGCGGCCGTGACGCCGCAGCCCGAGCCGAAGCGCGAGCAAGCAGGTCACGAGCCTCGTTGACGGCGTCGATCAGCTCCTCGGGCTCCAGCACCTCGAACTCGAAGCCGAGCAGCATCACGTGCAGGACCATCAGCTCCAGGCTGCCGGCACCGGTGCGCAGCAGGCAGGCGTCCGGGCCGTCCGCCTCCAGCGTGCCCGCGCTCGGCGAGATGCGTTCGGCCGCCTGCTCGAGGGGCGCCAGCAGCCGGATCAGCGCGTGGGTGGCGTAGGCGCGGGTGGAGACACCCCGGGAGACGTAGGCGGCCAGGTCCTCGGCCGGGGGTTCACGCGGCTCGAAGCGGGGGCCGTGCGGCGGCCTGGGGGTGATGCGGTCCACGCGGAAGGTGCGCCAGTCGGACCGGTCGAGGTCCCAGGCGACCAGGTACCAGCGGCGCTCGGAGCACACCAGGCGCAGCGGCTCGGCCGTGCGGCGGCTGGAGTTGCCCTCGTGGTCGCGGTACTCGAAGCGCAGCCGCTCGCAGTCCCGGCACAGATTGGCCAGCTCGGTCAGCACCGCCGGGTCGACGGCGTCGGCGCCCGGGCCGCGCAGCATCGGCACGGTGAAGGCGTTCAGGGCGCTCACCCGGCGGCGCAGCCGGTCGGGGAGCACCTGCTCCAGCTTGGCCAGCGCCCGCACCGAGGTCTCGCCGATGCCCTCGATGCCCCCGCCGGCCGCGGTGCGCAGGCCGACGGCGACGGCGACCGCCTCGTCGTCGTCGAGCAGCAGCGGCGGCAGCCGGGCGCCCGCGCCGAGCTGGTAGCCGCCGCCGGTGCCGGGGCTGGCGTGGACCGGGTAGCCCAGCTCGCGCAGCCGGTCCACGTCCCGGCGCAGGGTGCGGGCGCTGACGCCGAGCCGCTCGGCGAGGTCGGCGCCGGACCACTCGCGGTGGGTCTGGAGCAGGGACAGCAGGCGCAGCAGGCGGGCCGAGGTCTCCAACATGGAGGGCAGTCTGCCAGCCGTTGCGGACAGATTCTGTCCTTGAAGGCCGCCCGCCCTCTGGGCCGCTGTCCGGAAGCGCCGGTGGCTCCCGGGCCGGCTCAGGGTTCGTAGGCGAGCTGCGGGACGGTGAAACAGGTGCGGTTCATGTCGCCCTGGCTCACCCAGCCCTTGCCGTCCTGCCAGCGGGCCACCGACAGGCAGGTCCGGCTGGTCCTCGGCGGCTGCGGGGACGCTCTGAAGCTGACGGGGAGCAGCAGTCCGCCCGCGGTGTAGCCGTCGCTGCCGTCGACGAACTCGTCGATGCAGGCGCGGGTGATGCCCTCGTCCGCGCAGGACCTGGCGGCGTCGGTGAACCAGCGGGCGGCCGCCCAGCCCTCCAGCTGCCACTGGGAGTGCGTCTCCAGGTGCTTGGTGGCGTCCCGGAACTCGCGCACCGCCGGGAAGCCGGTGTCCTCGTAGTTGCGGCTGTGGCCGGTCGCCCACAGGGCGTTGCGGCAGCGCGGGGCGTCCTTGTAGTCGCGGGCCACGGCCGAGGTCCAGTTCTGCACATTGGTCACCTTGGCGGTGACCTTCGCGCCGGCCTCGTCCATCGCCCGGCACAGGCGGGCGTTGCCGTGCGCGTCGATGGCGTCGAAGACCAGGTCGGCCCCCTGCTGCCGCAGATCGGCGGCGACCGCGCGGAAGTTGGGCAGCGCGAAGTCGACCTGCTCGGTGACCACCTCGTAGCCCTCGGCCTTCAGGCCGCGCTCGATGAGCCGCGCGTAGGCGGCCGAGGAGGACTGGTTGTACGAGACGACCGCGGCGGTACGGGCGCCGTGCTCGCGTTTGAAGTAGCGGTAGACCTCGGTGCCGCCGTACAGCTTGCCGTCCCAGCCGGTGGTGCCGTTCCTGGGCGCCGAGGTGCCGTAGATGCTGTACAGGTGCGGGTAGGTGTCGTAGGCGGTGCCGATGGGCTGGCCGCCGATGTCGGGGACGCCGGCGCGCGAGACCCGGGCGGCGCCCGCGTAGTCGAAGGCGGTGGTGGCGACCAGGGCGACCACCTTCTGCTCGTCGACCAGCTTGCGCACGCACTCGTTGTTGCCGACGCCGCTGCCGCCGTCGTCGCACAGGTGCACCTCGACGCGCCGGCCGTCGATGCCGCCGCGGGAGTTGAGCCGGTCGAAGTACGCCTTGGCGCCGTCGCGCGGCCCGGTGAAGGCGCTGCCGCCGACCGGGCTGGTGGCGCTGGTGATGATGCCGACGTGCAGCGGTTCGCCGGTGGCCCGGGTGGGCGCGGGCGAGCGGTCGTCGCCGCCGAAGTCGCTCTCCGGCAGCCGGCTCCCGCAGGCCGCGGTCAGGGCGAGCAGCGCGGCGGCGGCCAGCGCCGCGGCCGGCGGCGTCCACCGCCGGTGCGCAGGAGCCGTGGGCGTCCGCGTCCCCGCGCGGGGCACCGGGACCTCGGGCAGCCGCTCCCGGCGCGCCGGGGCCGGGAGGTGTGTCCGCCCGCGGCGCGTCGAGCCCGGCGGCGTCCGCCCTCGGTGCGGCAGGGTCCGGGCGGACGCCGCCCGCCGGGGGGCCGGCACCTCAGCAGCCCGGGACGGCCGTGGCCGACCCGTTGCCGCTCATCTGCACCAGCGCGCACAGGGTCTTGGCGGACACCTTCCAGGTGCCGTCCTGCTCGACGGCCGTGCCGGAGGCGTCGGGCAGGGCGGTGGCGCCCTGGAGGGTCAGCGTGTAGGTCACGTCGGCCTCGGTGGGCGAGGTGAAGGTGATCTCGGTGACCTTCGCCTGCACCTGGCCGCCGCGCTGGTCGCCGCTGAAGGCCTGGAGCACCGGAGCCATCCGCTCGCCGTTCTCCAGGACCGTCGTCTTGTCCTCCATGGAGGTGGCGGGGTCGAAGAACTTCTCCCAGTTCTGCCGGATCTCCCGCTCGGCCGCCGCGCGGTCCGCGGGCGCGCTCGCCGGCGCGCTGGTGGTCCGTTCGGGTGTCGGTGTGGGCGGCGGGCTGGAGTCGCCCCCGCCGTCGTCGTCATCGCCGCATGCGGCAAGTCCGGGGCCGAGGACCAGGATCACGGCCGCCGCAAGGGCGGAGCCGCGCCGCGCCGTCCGCGGGCCGCGTCCCCTTCCCCTGGTCCCCCGTGTTCCTCGTGTCCCCCGCCTGAGGTCGCTGCCGAGAACCATCTGGCTCACCACCGGGTGTCGGTCCGGGCCATGTGCGCCCGGTTCTTTCAGGGTCAGCTTCCACAAGGCATAGTGCAAGCCAACGCCCGAGTTGGACAGTGGGCCAGGGTGTCCGGGGGCCGACGGACACGGGCGGGCCGGCACATGCGCGGAGAGACGACCGAGCGATGTGGGAGCCAGGATGCGGACAGCCCGACTGCGGACCGTGCACCCCGCCCTGTGGGCCGGCTGGGCGGCCCTCGCCGCCGGCGCGGTGCTGTGCGTCGTCGGCTGGTACGGCATCTCCGGTGAGCGGTACGCCGAACGGCAGTTGCCCTACCTGGCCTCCTGCACCATCCCCGGCGCGGCGCTGATCATCGCGGGCGCGGTGCTGCTGGCGCACGGGCGCGAGTCGCTGGCCGCCACCCGGGTGGAGGAGCTGTACGGGCTGCTGGTGGAGGCGGAGCCGGACGACGTGGACGTCTCCGGGCAGGCGGCCGGCGCGCCGGTCGCGGTCAGCGGCGAGACGCTGATGGTGCCCGGCGGCACGCTGTGGCACCGCGCGGACTGTCCGCTGGTCGCCGGCAAGGCGGAGGCGGTGCCGGTGGACAGGGCGCTGGTGGCGGACGGCCGGCTGAGGCCCTGCCCGATCTGTGACCCCGCCGGGGACGACGACTGAAGCCCGGCCGCCGATGTCCTCGCTGACGTACGACCTCACGCTGGCCGGGCTGTCGGTCGGCGCCGCCGCGGCGCTCACCGGCATCGGCCTGATCGTGACCTACCGGGCCACCGGGGTGCTCAACTTCGCGCACGGCGCGATCGCCATGGTGTGCGCCTATGTGCTGCGGCAGTGCGTGGTGGAGTGGGGCTGGCCGCTGGGGTGGGCCGCCGTGTTCGCGCTGGTGGTCCTGGCACCGGGGATCGGGGTGGTGCTGGAACGGTTCGTCTTCCGCCCGCTGTCGGTGCTGGGCGGCGATCCGGCGCAGACCCTGGTGGCCTCCCTCGGGGTGTTCGTGCTGCTGGTGGGCGGTGCGGCGCTGCTGTGGGGGCAGGGGGCGCGGGACGACGCGCCGGTGCTGCTGGCGGCGGAGCCGTGGGGCCAGCTGGCGGTGGTGGCGGTCCTGGCCGCGGGGGTCGCGGCAGTGGTGCGGTTCTCGCGGTTCGGACGGGAGCTGCGGGCGGTGGTGGACGACCGGCAGCTGGCGGTGCTCGGCGGCGTGGACGCGGACCGGGTGGCGGCGGTGGGCTGGGCGTTCGGTGCGTTCACCGCGGGGCTCACCGGGGTGCTGCTGGCGCCGTACGTGCGGCTCGACCCGTACGGGCTGCCGCTGCTGGTGATGGAGGTGCTGGCGGTCGCGGTGGCCGCGCGGATGCGGAGCCTGTCGGTGGCGGTCGTCGTGGCGCTCGGCATCGGGGTGGCGCAGAGCCAGCTGACCCGGCTGCATCCCTCCGGCTGGGGGCAGCCGCTGGTGCAGGCCCTCGGCTCCAACCTGTTCGTGGTCGCGCTGCTGATCGCCGCCCTGGCGCTGCCCGGGGTGGGCACGCGGGACGCGCTGCCGCGCTCCGCGACCGCGCGGGTGCCGACGCCGCCGGGCGCCTGGATCGTGGCCGGGGTGCTGTTCCTGCTGCCGCTGGGCTTCGCCGGACGCGATCTGCACACTGCCGTGCAGGTGCCGGCGCTCGGCGTGGTGCTGCTGTCCCTGGTCGTGGTCACCGGCCGGGGCGGGCAGATCTCCCTCGGCCAGGCGGCCTACGCGGGTCTGGGCGCCCTGTTCACGGCCCTGCTGGCCGCCGGGCGCTTCCCCGGCCTGCCCCGGCTGCCGGAACTGGCCGCGCTGGCGGTGGCGGTGGTCCTGGTGGCTCCCCTGGGCGTGCTCACCGGCTGGCCGGCGATCGGCCGCCGGGGCCTGGCCCTGGCGCTGGCGACCTTCGCATTCGGTGTGGGCGTGAGCCGCTTCGTCTTCGCCCAGCCCTACGCCACGGCGGGCCTGTTCCTGAACCGCCCCGCCGGCTTCGACGACGACCGCGCCTACTACGCCCTGGAGCTGGCCCTCCTGGTGTGCGCCTTGCTGGCGACGGCGGCGCTGCGCCGGGGCCGCGTCGGTCGCGCCCTGGCCGCCCTGCGCGACCACGAGTCCGGGGCCCGCGCGGCGGGCGTGCCCGTGCCCTCGCTGAAGCTGCTCGCCTTCGTCTGCGGCGCCGCGCTGGCCGCGCTCGGCGGCGGCATGCTCGGCATGGGGCTGCGCGCCTTCGACCCGGCCGCGTTCGACCCCGTGCGGGGCCTGCTGTGGTTCGCCGCGGTGGTGGTCCTGGGCGCCGACAGCGCCCTGGGCGCCCTGCTCGCCGCGGCTCTCCTGGTCGGCCTCGACGCGGGCACCCGGGGCGGCGTGGCGGCGGCCGTCATCGGCGTGCTCGCCGTCCTGGTGGGCCGCTTCCCGGGCGGCCCCTATGAGGCCCTTCGCTCCGTCCTCCGGCGCCTGGACGGCACCCCGTCCCTCACCCCCCTGGGCATCCGGGCGCGCCGCCGCCTCCACGGCTCGCCGGCGGAACCCCCACCGGCCCCGGTGCCGTCCGGCGCCACGGCGGTGGCCGCGGCAGCGCCGGCCGCCGGCGGCCCCCGGAGCGGGGCGACCCGGGAGGCGCGGGACACCGGCCCCGCGTGGCGCGAGCACCCCGCACCGGGCACGGACTCCACCACCCCGCAGGATTCGCTCGCCGGTGAGCCCGACGAGTCCGGTGAACCCGGTGGGCCCGGTGGGCCCGGTGGGTCTGAGCGGCCCACCGGCCGGGCGGGGACGCCGGGTGCGTACCGGCCGGAGGACGTGCCCGTGCTCGAGGCGCGGGCGTTGCGCGTCCGGTACGGGGGGTTCGTCGCGCTGGACGGGGTGGATCTGCGGGTGCCGCCGGGGCGGGTGACGGCGGTGGTGGGGCCCAACGGGGCCGGCAAGAGCACGCTGTTCCACTGTCTGGCCGGGACGCTGAGGCCCGAGCGGGGGGTCGTGCGGTTCGGCGCGCTGGACATGACGCGGCTGCCCGCGCACGCGCGCACCCGGCTGGGTGTGGCGCGGACGTTCCAGCAGCTGGCGGTGTTCCCGACGCTCACGGTGGCGGAGAACGTGCGGGTCGGCGCCGAGCAGGGCCGGGTGAGCGATCCCGGTGCCGTGGAACGGACGCTGCGGCTGCTCGGCCTCGACGGGCCGGTGCGGGCGCTCCCGGCCGCCGGTCTGCCCACCGGCACGCTGCGCCGCGTCGAGCTCGCCCGCGCCCTGGCCGGCGGCCCTCGTGTGCTGCTGCTGGACGAGCCCGCAGCCGGTCTGGACACCGGCGAAGTGGCCGCGCTGACGCGGATCCTGAAGGCGCTGGCGGCCGACGGCATGGCGCTGCTGGTGGTCGAGCACGACCTCGACCTGGTCGCCGACCTCGCGGACGTGGTGCATGTGATGACGGCCGGCCGGATCGTCGCCACCGGGCCGCCGGGCCATGTCCTGGACACCCTCGGGGAGGCGACCGGAGCATGACGACGAACTCGACGGCCACCACCGTCGAACTGCGCCGGGCACGCGTGCGCTACGGGCCGCTCGAGGCCCTGCACGGCGTCACCCTCGTCGCACCGGGGCCCGGCCTGACGGTGCTGCTCGGGCGCAACGGGTCCGGGCGCACCACCGTGCTGCGGGCCCTGGCCGGCACCGTGCGGCTCTCGGCCGGCGCGGTGGTGTGGGACGGCACCGACGTGACCCGGATGCCCGCGTTCGAGCGAGCCCGCCGGGGGCTGTGTCTGGTGCCGGAACGGCGGGCGGTGTTCGGTTCCCTGACGGTGCGGGAGAACCTCGCCCTCGCCGCGTCCGACCCCTCCCCCGCCCTGGACGCCTACCCGGCGCTGCGGCCGCTGGCGGACCGCCGGGCGGGCACGCTCTCCGGCGGCGAGCAGCGGATGCTCGCGGTCTCCCGTGCCCTGCTGGTCCGGCCGCGCGTGCTGCTCGTGGACGAGCCGGCCCAGGGCATGTCACCCGCGGTCGCGGCCCGCACGTACGAGCTGCTGGCGTCCCTGGACGCCTGTGTGGTGCTGGCGGAGCAGCGGCTGCCGCCCGCCCTGCGGGACCGCCCCGCGTTCGTCTACGAACTGCGCCGCGGGGCGGTCGTGTTCGCCGGGGAGGCGGGTGAGGTCGCCCGCCTCCCCGGCGTCTGAACCTGCCGGGAACCCGCCGGAGGGACCGGAGCCGTGGCAGCGGTTCCCGGCTGTTCTCGGCCGCGCTCAGAGCTCGAGCCGCTGGCCCGGCAGGATCACGTCGGGGTCGCCGCCGATGACGTCCTTGTTGGCGGCGTACAGCCGCTGCCAGGTGGTGCCGTGCCGGGCCGCGATGCCACTGAGGGTGTCCCCCGCGCGGACGGTGTAGTCGCCGCGGGAGTGGCCGCGGTCCGGGTGTCCGGTGGACCGCGTGGACGGCGCGGACGGCGCGGACGGCGCGGACGGCGCGGACTGCGACGGCCCGGCGGCCTTCTTCGCGGGCTCGGCCGGCTGGGCCGCCTTCTGCGGCGCCCGGTTCGCGCTCACCGGGCCGGTCGCCGGTGCGCTGCCAGCGGCCCCGGCGCGGGCCGAGCAGACCGGCCAGGCGCCCCAGCCCTGGGCGCGCTGGACCTTGGTGGCGACGGCGATCTGCTGGGCCTTGGTGGCCCGGTCGGCGGTCGGCGCGTAGGCCGTGCCGCCGAAGGCGCGCCAGGTGGCGCCGGAGAACTGGAGCCCGCCGTAGTAGCCGTTGCCGGTGTTGATGTGCCAGTTGCCGCCGCTCTCGCACTGGGCGATGCGGTCCCACACCCCGCTGTCCGCCGCCGCGGCGGTGCCGCCGCCGGCCAGCAGCCCCAGGGGTGCGAGCAGTGCCGCACCGGCCAGGACGGCCGTCGTACGGGCCCGGCCGGAGCTGCTCCCGGTGTCGCGGGAGGTGCCGGGCTCGTGGGAGTCGCGGGTGTTATGGGCACATTCGGACATGTAGTTCCCTCTCGAACAACCCGGGGTCCCCTGGGCGTCGCGCCGCCCGCCGCACCATGGGGCACGGGGGCCGCGCTCACCCCGTCCGCCTGTCGGGGGTGGTGCGATGGAGCATGGGATGGTGCGGTCGGCGGACGTACCCGGGCGGTGCTCGGTGCACACGGCGGAGGAATGTAAGGAGCCTCGCGGCCGCGGAGCAACCAACGGCCCGTCCGGGCAGGCCAGTTGGGCATTACCCGAGGTAGCGGCGAATTTCGGCCACCCATTTCATCAGCTGATTTCCTGATTTGTCGACCACTCGGACCGCCACCGCGTGACCCACTTCACGCTGCCAACTTCTTTACATCCGCGGCTAGTTGACGGTGAGTGCCCGATTCCGCGCCGAACGTGACGGTGTGCGTCGGTCGGTTCGATTCCGTTCGTCCGAGGGCGTGACTACCGCCACAGATCGTCCGTTGTCTTCTTCATGAGCCGGGGACCCACCCGGACCACGGGCCGGGAGCCACCCGGTCCCGTCACGCACCGCATCCCGAGGGAGCCACCCGTGCCGCGCATGCTCGACGTCAGCGACGAGGTACGCGCCGAGATCGGCGACGAAGAAGCCGACCGTCTGCTCGCCGGAGACACCGCCCCGGGCGGTTACGACTGCACCTCGTGCCGCACCCCGGGCGACCCGGAGCAGGAGCGCACCAGCACCGTCCTGTTCATCGGGGAGGAGACCGCCGTCCTCGCCTTCGCCCACGCCACCTGTCTGCCCTCGCAGGTCGTCCAGGTCACCGAGGAACAGCTGAGGGGCGCCGTGCGGTCCATCAGCGGCGGCCAGCCGGCCCAGGAGCCCGCCCCGCAGCAGGCGGCGCAGCCGAACGCGCCCCAGCAGGCCGTGCTCGGGGTGACCAGCGGCCTCGTCCTGATCGCCGGGGAGTTGCACCCGGCCCTGGTCGTGGAGCCGACCGGCCCGATCTCCCGTCCCGGTTCGTACGGCTCCGGCGACGACTTCCTGCCGCTGCTGATCGAGCAGGGCTTCCTGCCGCTGAGCGAGCTGTCCGCGGTGCCGCCGGTGCTGCACGGCTGGTCGGTGCTGCTGGCCGTGGGGCAACTGCACGCGG
>Ga0207873_1003377_pt1 | contig 11796 bp, 9 predicted proteins | sample BGWIniCompost_FD_187373 | JGI IMG/M metagenome (GOLD analysis project Ga0207873, IMG submission 187373) | Cellulose adapted compost microbial communities from Newby Island Compost Facility, Milpitas, CA, USA - BGW Initial Compost (SPAdes)... ... | reverse complement strand
GCAGCGCCGACAGCGCCTGGTTCTGGGTACTGGGCGCCACCCGCCCCTTGCGCGCCAGGTCGCTGAGGAAGCGTTCCACTTCCGCGCCGCCCATCTCGCGCGGATGCCGCCTGCCGTTGGCCTGGATATAGCGGCGAATCCAGTACAGATACGCCTGCTCGGTACGCAAGCTGTAATGCTTCATCCGCAAACGGCGCCGAACTTCGTCCAACAACCGTGGCCGTTCCGGCTGGGTTCGCACGCCGGTTACGGCTGCAGCGCTGCGGTCATATTGCATATGGACGTCTCCACACCGGATAACGCCCTCAATGTTTCATGCCCCCAGCCCCGCGCCCATCGCCACAAACCACTGATTCCTATAGGAAAAGCCTGATTGACGAGCCCTCAGTCCTGCCACAGAATCCGTGCTATGCCCCACTTCGGGGTCTAATAGTAGTTAGGCCGGCGCCCAGCACTCCGGCAACTCATGGGGAGAGAAGCTACGTGGCTGAAACAAACGCAATTCTGGCTTGGACGTTGGTGTCTGAGTGTCCGGTGCCTGGGGACGTGACTGATCTGCTTGTGACCGGCGAGACGGCTATCGCCGCCTATAAGACGTTTAGCAGCCTGTTGAAATTCGACCCGGCGAAGCCCCCGACTCGGTCGGCAGCGCGGATTTCTCGCTGCTCAAGCGCTCCGCAAGCGCGTCCCGCGCTCTGAAACAAGCCCGCTTTCGGACTTCCAGGCGCACCTTCCCCGCCGGGGCCGCCATCACGCGGCCCCCGCGGCGATCAGCTTCGGCAGGCGGACGAGGTTGCTCGCCGCCATCGCCAGCTGAAACAGCGCCTCGACCTTCGTAAGGCCGCGCTGCTTGACCTGACGCATTCCGGCAGCCGCCTTGAGCCATCCGAAGTGCGTTTCGATCCAGGCGCGCGTCCGCAGGCTGATCGCATACCCGGCGTGTCGGGTAGTGCGGCCATCGATGGCGCTGCGGCGGTGCGAGGTGTTCTGCGCAACGTGCGGGGTGATACCCATGGCCCGACAGCCCGCGACGAAGTCCGCCGTGTCGTACCCCTTGTCCGCGGCCAGCGTGCGCCGTCGTCGGCCGCGCAGCGAACCAAGCATCGCCAACGCCGCGTCACGCTCACCATGGCCGCTGGCCTGCGTGACACACGCTGCACGCACCAGGCCGCTGCGATGCTCCATGAGCACATGGGCCTGGTAGCTCAGCTGCGCCCCGGTATTGCCCTTGCGGTAAAGCCTGGCGTCCGGATCGCTGGCCGATTCGTGCGTTTCGTTGCGACGCTTCTGACCCTTGAAATCAGGCTGGGCGTTGCGATGCCCACCACCCGGTGGGTCCTTCGGCGTCCCATCCTTGGGACGGAAGCTCTTGTGCGAGGCCCACGCCTGCAGCAGCGTGCCGTCGACCGAGAAATGCTCGTCCGACATCAGGCCCCAGCGTTGTAGACCACGCTTCCCGCCGCCTCTGGCCAACCGACGACCGCGACGATGCCCTGCGTCGAATGCGCAATGGCCCGCACGGCCGTGTCGCACTCCGCGAGGAACTGGGGGCGAAACAGCAGGTCCTCCGGCGAATAGCCGCTGACGCAGAGTTCGGGGAAGACGATCAGGTCAGCCCCGTGTGCGTCGCGCGCCTGCTCGATGAGCGTCTGGATGCGCCTGACGTTGCCGGTGATGTCTCCGACCGGGAAGTCGTACTGGGCCAGGGCGATGCGCATCACGCCGCCTCGCCCGGGGCAGGAGAGTGCTTGAGGGCGTTGAGGATGGCGCACTGGGCCCTAACGCCGCCACCGCAGCTGCGGATGGTGCGCTCCAGCTCGCGCGCCACGCGCTGCAGGTCGCGAATGCGTTCCTGGACGTCGATCAGGTGCTGCTGCGCGAGGCGGGTGACGTCCTCGCACGCCAGGTCGCCGTCCTGGTCCAGCCGCATCAGGCTTCGGATCTCGTCCAGGCTGAAGCCCAGATCCCGACCCCGGGTAATGAAGCGCAGACGTTCCACGTCCTGCTCCGAATACGACCGGTACCCGCTGCCCGTCCGGGTTGGCGACGGCATGAGGCCGATCCGCTCGTAGTACCGGATCGTTTCCAGGTGGCAGCCGCTTGCCTGGGAGGCTTCGCTGATCTTCACGCTCGGATCCCTTGACTCTGTAGTCGCTACGGACTCTACGATACCGGCTCCGTCGAAGCGTGAAAAGTCGATGTTCCCGATTGCCTGGCGCTGCGTACTGTCCGTCCTCCTTGCCGTGGTGGGGCTGGCGTCCGCTTGTTCGGCACGCGCGGCCGACCCGGCGGCCGAGGCGCGGCAGGCATGGCAGCTGCTCGACTACATCGCGGTCGACTACCCCGCGGCGATCCAGAACGGTGAGGTGGTCGACGCGGGCGAATACGCGGAGATGCGGGAGTTCACCGCATCCGTCAGCGCGAAGCTGGCCGCATTACCGCCGGGCGCGGGGCACGCGGCGCGCCTTGCGAAGGCCAAGCAACTGGAAGGGCTGGTGGCCGAGCGCGCTGACGCAGAGCAGATCGCCCGCAGCGCAGGGGCCTTGGCGTCCGAGCTCCTGACCGTCTACAAGATCGAGGCCGCGCCCGCGGCTGTCCCCGATCTGGCGCGGGGCGCGGCCCTGTACGCCCAGCAGTGCACCGCGTGCCATGGCGCGACCGGCCGAGGCGATGGTCCCGCTGCCGCCGGCATGGATCCGCCCCCGATCGCCTTCACCGACGCCGACCGTGCAAAGCACCGCAGCCCGCTGTCGCTCTACCAGGTCATTTCGCAAGGACTGCCGGGCACCGCGATGATGAGCTACGCCCATCTGTCAAACGATGATCGATGGGCCTTGGCCTACTACACCGGCGGACTCGCGTACGACGCGGCGGCCCGGGAACAGGGTGCGGCGATCTGGGCAGACGACGATCAGGTGCGTCGCGTATTTCCCGACCTGGCTGCGTTATCGGGTGCCACTGAAGCTGACCTTTCGAAGACGCTGGGAGCGGACAGGGCGCGCGCGATCATCGCCTATCTGCGTGGTGAGCCGAGTGCCGTGGCCGCCTCCTCGCCAGTCAACAGCAATGCATCTCTAGCGCTGGCCCGTCAGCGCCTGCAGCAGAGCGTTGCGGCCTACCGGTCGGGTGACCGGGGGCAGGCGTCGGCACTGGCCTTGTCCGCGTATCTCGACGGTGTCGAGCCTGTCGAGCCGCAGCTCGGATCGCGGGACCGCAAGCTTCTGCGACAGATCGAGTCCGCCATGGCAACCCTTCGCGCCAGGATCGGCGAGGGCGCACCGACCTCCGCCGTCGAAGCTCAGGCCGCAGCGGTCGGACAGCTGCTGGACCGCAGCGAGTCGGCGCTTGCCGACCGGAGCAATAGCACCACCGCAGCGTTCCTGGGCAGCTTCACCATCCTCTTGCGCGAAGGGGTTGAGGCGCTGTTGATCGTCATCGGCATGATCGCCTTCCTACGCAAGGCCGAGCGCAGGGATGTGCTGCCGTACGTGCATGCCGGATGGATCGGTGCGCTGCTGGCGGGCGGCGTAACGTGGGCTATCGCGACGTATGCAGTCAGCATCAGTGGCGCGGAGCGGGAGGCCACCGAAGGGCTGTCGGCACTGTTCGCGGCGATCGCCCTGCTCAGCGTCGGGATCTGGATGCACCAGAAGAGCATGGCCGGCCGCTGGCAGCAGTACCTGCAGGAAAAGATGTCCGCAGCGCTCACACGTCGTTCCGCGACCTTCCTGTTCGTGCTGTCGTTCGTCGCCGTGTACCGCGAGGTCTTCGAGACCATCCTGTTCTACGCCGCGATGTGGAACGAACAGGACAGCTCCGCGATCCTCGCCGGGCTGGGCTTGGGCCTGGCCGTCCTGGCCGTCATCGCATTCGCGCTGCTGCGACTGGGAACGCGCTTGCCGATCGGCCAGTTCTTCCGCTTCAGCTCGATCCTGATCGCCGTCCTTGCCGTGGTGCTTGTGGGCAAGGGCGTGGCGGCGCTGCAGGAAGCCGGCTGGATCAGCCAGGCCTTGGCTGCCGTGCCACAGATCGAGTGGCTGGGCCTTTACCCGACGTGGCAGTCGATCCTCGCCCAGCTCGCGGTCGCGGCGATCGCCATCTTCGGTTTCGTCGCCAATGCGCGTGGCGCAAAGGCCATGCCTTCCGCGCACGAGCGCCCGAGAGGTAATGCATGAGTGCAGCACTTCGCCAGGTGATGATTCGTTACGGGAGCTATCCCGTGGTCATGCTGCCGGCGGCAGTCGCGGCCGTGGCCGTGGCCAGCAGCGTCCTGCCTGCGTGGCCTGCGCTTGCCTTGATCGCATCCGTTGGTGTCACGGCCGTGGCCTTGCTGGAAAGGCTCTCCCCTTACGAGCCCGAGTGGCAGAGGGACCATGGCGACCTGAACGCTGATGTGGTGCATGGCGTCGTCAACTTCGGTCTGCTTGCGCTGGCCGGCGTGCTTCTCCATGCGCTGCGCCAGTTCCTGCCTATCGACGGCGGGTGGCCCCACCAGTGGCCTGGCGCGATGCAGCTGCTGCTGGCCGGGCTGATTGTGGATGCAGGCCTCTATACGATGCACCGACTGAGCCATCGGTACGCCTGGGCGTGGCGGCTGCATGCGGTACACCACGGTGCCGAACGTCTCTACTGGCTCAACGGCGAGCGGCGTCATCCGCTGAGTGCGTTGCTGATGGCGGGCCCTGGCCTGGCGGTCGCGGTGCTGCTCGGCGCGCCGCCTCACGTGCTGAGTGCATGGCTCGCCCTGCTCAGCGTCCAGCTCGCGTTCCAGCACGCGAACCTGGACTATCGCGTCGGCCCCCTGCGACGTTGGCTTGGGGTGGCCGAAGTGCATCGATGGCATCACAAGCGCGAGTACGAAAATGCCCAGGTGAACTTTGGCGAGTTCTTCATGATCTGGGACCGCTTGTGTGGAACGTACCTGGGCCGACCGGAAGCCCTGCGGGCGGGCGACGTGGGGCTGCGCGAAGAGAAGCTTCCACTCGACTATCGGGGCCAGCTCACCTGGCCATTCCGGCAGCACGCCCGTCATAGCGAAACCGCCCCTGCGATTTTGGCCTTCGCCCAGCACCTGTCGGCAGGGTATTCCGCGCTATACGCAGGTGATTTGAAAGGCGCGTACACGGCGTTCGAGCGGGCCCACGTACTGGGGCAGACGCACACGATCCGGCACGTCTGCAGTCACATCGCATTCCTGAGATGGGCGATCAGCGCCCGTGACTGGCGCGAGGCGGCCGGTCAGCTCGTTCGAATTCCCGCATCCTTGCTGTTTACCTGGCTATGGGTGCCCCGCGGCAATACCGGTGGTGCACGCGTGGGTGCGCTGCGCTCGATGCCGGTTGCCGATGAACTCCGTCCGTTTCTGGAACCCTACCGATGAGTGACTGCGGCTGCCACCACGAAGCGAAAAATGCTCAGGAGCGCAAGATCCTGACAATCGCGCTTGCCCTCAATGCGACGATGGCCGTCGTCGGCGGTATCGCAGGCTGGATCGGCCAGTCCACAGGCCTGCTCGCCGATGCGCTCGACATGCTGTCGGACGCCACGGCCTACGCCATCGGCCTGGTCGCCATCGGCCGCGCCGCGAGTTTCAAGGCCAATGCCGCCATGCTCAGCGGCGCTGCGCTGCTGCTCCTCGGTCTCGGCGTGCTGTTCGAGGTGGGGCGACGGGTGATCTACGGCGCCGAGCCCGCCAGTGGCTGGATGATCGGCACCGCCATCCTTTCCCTCATCGTCAACATGGCGGTCCTTCGCATGCTCGCGCCGCTCAAGTCGGCTGAAGTGCATCTGCGGGCGACCTGGATCTTCACCCGCGCCGACGTGGTCGCCAACGTCGGCGTCATTCTCGCGGGCGTGCTGGTGCTGTGGCTGGGGTCACCGTACCCGGACTTTGTGATCGGAACGCTGATCGGCCTCTACGTGGTCAAGGAAGCGGTCGAGATCCTCCGCGAGGCGCGCGAGGCTCGCCACAACGCAGGAGGTACCCCCGAGTGATCCGTTCGAGACGAGTGCCGGCTTTCTGGGTGAGGTGGCTGATGACGGCCGGCCTCGTCCTGGGCCTGCTCGTCCAGCCGGTCATTGGTGCCATGGGCGAGCTGCACGAAGTGATGTCCGCCGAACACGCGGAAGTCTCCACCTACGACTCGGCTAGAGGACTCTTCGGCGTCGCGGCAGCACCGGATGAGCCCGATGCGCTGCAGCTCGTCCACCACATCGCCCACTGCTGCGGTCACATCGCCGCGATGGCGACGGGTGAGATCGCCGTGCTGAAGGTGACGCCCGCCCGCTCCGTACCCCGACTCGACGTCGCACAGCCCGCAACGGCAGGGCAATGGCCGGCACCGTTTCGACCCCCGATCGTCAGTTGAGTGCCACCCGGCACCGCCGGACCCTTCAACCTGCATTCGGAATTTCCATCATGTCGATTCGACTGGCGGCTCGCGCCGCCTTGTGTGCGGCCGTGCTGGCTGCATCCGCTGCCCATGCGGCGGAAAGTTTGACCCTCGACGACGCGTTCCGCCGTGTCGAGCAGACCCATCCGGAACTCAGGCTCTTTGGCGGACGCCGGGATGTTCTGACGACCGAGCTGGACCGCGCGGCCTTCAAGCCGCCTCTGGTCGTTGGCATCGAAGCCGAGAACGTACTCGGCACCGGCGAGGCCAGCGGCCTGCAGGGCGCCGAGATCACCTTGAGCCTGGCCTCTGTGCTGGAGCGGGGCGGCAAGCTCGACGCCCGCCGCGCGCTGGCGCAGAGCCGCATCGATGTACTCGCGGTGGAGCGCGAAGCCCGTCGCCTGGACCTGCTCGCCGAGGTGGCTCGCCGCTACCTGGCGGTCGTAGCGGCCGAGAAGCGCGCGGAGATCGCGCGCCTGGATATCGCGCAGCGGAAACGCGCGGTGGCCGGCGCTCGGCAACGCCTTCAGGCCGGGGCATCGCCGGAATCGGTCGTGCTGACTGCAGAGGCCGCGCTCGCGCGTGCGGAACTCGATCAGGCGCGCGCGGTGCAGCAGGCACGGGCGGCCCGACAGCATCTGGCGACCCTCTGGGGCGAGCGCGCACCGAGCTTCGATGTCGTGCCCATCAACCCGTTGGCGCTGCCGAAGATCGCCTCGTTCGACGAGCTCGCCTCCTGGCTCGCCAAGACACCCGAGCTTGCCCAGTTCGCCGGCGAGCAGCGCATTCGAGAGGCTCGCCTCCAGCTCGCGCGAACCGCTGCCACTCCCGACCTGGACTGGCAGGTCGGCGTCCGGCGTTTGCAGGCGACCGACGATTTCGGGTTGGTCGTCAGCGTATCGATGCCGCTGGGCACCAACGTGAGGGCGCAGCCGGAAATTCGGGCTGCGGAAGCGGAGCTGGCACTGCTCGGCCTCGAGCGCGAGGTCAAGAGCCTGTCGCTGTATTCCACCCTCGCCGAAGCGCATGGACGGTTTCTCACCGCACAGCTCGAAGTGCGCCGCTTGGGGAGCGACGTGATCCCGAGGCTCTCGCGCGCCGAGGCGGCTGCCGAGCGCGCCTACCGCGCAGGCGCGGCGAGCTATCTGGAGTGGGCGCAGCTGCAAGCCGAACGGACGGCCGCCCTCCGCGACCAACTCGAAGCTGCACTCGAGGCCCACTCGGCACTGCTCGAGATCCAGCGCCTGACCGGGCAGCCGTTCGTTTCGGCCGGCCCGTCCATTGAACAAGGAGACACCCCGTGAAACTTCATTGGATTGCAGCCCTGTCGTTGGCCGCGCTGCTGGCAGCATGCAACGCGTCATCTCCGACGGGAGGCGAGGCGGGCGAGGAAGGTGAGGAGGGCGAGCACGGCGAGCTGCCGACGAGCACCAAGATCGGTACGCAGGCCGCTGCGGCGGCGGGCGTGCGCGTGAGCCCTGCCGGGCCGGGCGAGATCTCGGACGACCATGAAGTGCAGGGGCTCCTGACCCCGGTCGACGGAGCAATCGCGCGGGTCATGGCGCGCTTCCCCGGACTGGTGCGCGCGCTACACGCCAACGTCGGCGACCAGGTCCGCGCCGGCCAGCCGCTGGCGACGATCGAGAGCAACCTGAGCCTGACCACCTACACGGTCACTGCCCCCATCTCGGGTGTGGTGTTGTCCCGCGATGCATCGGTGGGGACTGTGGCAGGCGAGGGTGCGGCCCTGTACGAGATCGCAAATCTCTCGGACCTGTGGGTCGACCTGCATGTCTTCGGGCGCGACGCCCAGCGTCTGCGCGTCGGCAGCCCGGTCATCGTGACGCGCATGAGCGATGGGGTCACCTCTGAGACCCAGATCGAACGGATCCTGCCCAGCACGGCGACAGCGAGTCAGAGCACGGTCGCCCGCGCGCGCCTGCGCAACCTGGACGGCCTCTGGCGTCCAGGGTCGGCAGTCAAGGCTCGCGTAATCGTGGACCAGGCGCGCGCCAATCTCGTCGTGCCACTCAGTGCACTGCAGACGTCCAACGGCGAGGAGGTCGTCTATGTGCAGAAGGGCGAGACCTACCACAGGCGACCGGTGAAAACGGGGCGGCGCGACGCCGACACCGTGGAGATCCTGGCCGGGTTGAAGCCCGGCGAGCAGGTCGTCGTCCAGCAGAGCTACCTGATCAAGGCGGACATGGAAAAGTCCACCGCCGAAGAGCATTAGGGCCGCCACCATGCTCGAGAAAATCATCCGATTCGCGATCACGCATCGGTGGCTGATGCTGCTCCTGACTCTCGCCCTCGTGGGGCTTGGCGTCTGGAGCTTCACGAAGCTGCCGATCGACGTCACTCCGGACGTGACCAACGTCCAGGTCCAGATCAACACGCAGGCAGAAGGTTACTCACCGCTCGAGACCGAGCAACGCATTACGTTTCCTATCGAGACGGCACTCGCGGGCCTGCCGGGGCTCGACTACACGCGATCGCTGTCGCGCTATGGGCTTTCGCAGGTCACGGTCGTCTTCAAGGACGGTACCGACATCTTCTTTGCCCGCCAGCAGGTGGCCGAGCGACTCCAGCAGGTGCGTTCGCAGCTGCCCGGGGGGATGGAACCCGAGATGGGCCCCATCGCAACGGGCATGGGCGAGATCTTCATGTACACCGTGGAGGCCGATGCCAAGGCGCTGAAGAAAGACGGCACGCCCTACACCACGACTGACCTTCGAACGCTGCAGGACTGGGTCATCCGCCCGCAGCTGCGCAACACACCCGGGGTCGCCGAAGTCAACACGATCGGTGGGTATGAGCGCCAGATCCACATCACCCCGGACCCGGCCCAGCTGGTCGCGCTCAATCTGACGCTGCGGGACGTCGTTTCGGCGATCTCGGCCAACAACCAGAACGTGGGCGCCGGCTACATCGAGCGCAACGGCCAGCAGTTCCTCGTCCGCGTGCCCGGGCAGGTCGGGGACCTCGATGCCATCCGCAGCATCGTGCTCGACCGGCGCGGTGGCGTCCCGATCCGGGTAGGCGATATCGCCACGGTGGCCGAGGGGCGCGAGCTGCGCTCGGGCGCCGCGACCCAGAACGGGCACGAGGTGGTCCTCGGCACGGTCGTGATGCTGGTCGGCGCCAACAGCCGCGAGGTCTCGCAGGCGGTGGGTGCCCGTCTGGAGGCGGCCAATGCCAGCCTGCCGGAGGGCGTGCGCGCCGAGCCGGTCTACGACCGCACGGCCCTGGTCGACCGCACCATCCATACGGTCTCCAAGAACCTGATCGAAGGTGCGTTGCTCGTCGTCGTCGTGCTGTTCCTGCTGCTCGGCAACATCCGGGCGGCCCTGATCACCGCAGCTGTCATCCCGCTGGCGATGCTGTTCACCATCATGGGAATGGTGCGGGGCGGCGTGTCGGGCAACCTCATGAGCCTGGGCGCGCTGGATTTCGGCCTCATTGTCGATGGCGCGGTGATCATCATCGAGAACTGCCTGCGCCGGTTCGGGGAGATGCAGCACAGCCTCGGCCGGAAGATGACCGACGAGGAACGCTTTGATGTCACGGCCTCCGCCACGGCGGAGGTGATCCGGCCGAGTCTGTTTGGCCTCGGCATCATCGGAGCGGTGTACCTGCCGATCTTTGCCTTGAGCGGGATCGAGGGGAAGCTCTTCCATCCGATGGCGATCACGGTGGTCCTCGCGCTGACCGGCGCGATGATCCTGTCGCTCACCTTCGTTCCCGCCGCGATCGCCGTCTTCCTGAATGGCAAGGTCGAGGAAAAGGAGAACCGGCTCGTGGCCTGGGTCCGGCGCCGCTATGAGCCGATCCTGGCGTGGGCACTCCGACGCCGTATGGCGGTGATGGCCGGCGCGGCCGCGCTGGTGGTGCTCTCGGGCCTGCTGGCGACCCGCCTGGGCTCGGAGTTCATCCCGAACCTGGACGAGGGGGACATCGTCATCCAGCCCATCCGCATCCCCGGCACCAGCCTGACGCAGGCGATCGGAATGCAGGAATCGCTGGAGCGAACGCTGGCCGGCTTTCCGGAGGTCAAGCGCGTCTTCTCCAAACTTGGCACCGCGGAAGTGGCGAGCGACCCCATGCCGCCGTCCATAGGCGATACATTCGTGATCCTCAAGCCGCGTGAGGAATGGCCGGACCCGCGAAAGCCCAAGCAGGAGCTCATAGAAGAGCTGGAAGAGGCGCTCGAGGCGATCCCCGGCAGCAACTACGAGATCAGCCAGCCCATTCAGCTGCGGACGAACGAGCTCATCTCGGGCGTGCGCGCCGATGTGGCGGTCAAGATCTATGGCGATGATCTCGAGCAACTGGTTCGCACGGGTGCGCAGATCCAGCGGGTGCTCGCCTCGATTGATGGCGCCGCCGACGTGAAGGCCGAACAAGTCACAGGCCTTCCGCTGCTGACAGTGACGCCCGATCGCGCTGCGCTGGCGCGCTACGGGCTCAACCCGGGGGATGTGCAGGAGACCGTGGCGACGGCCATTGGCGGCGAGGTCGCCGGTCACCTCTTCGAGGGCGATCGTCGCTTCGAAATCGTCGTTCGCCTGCCCGAGGAGCTGCGCCAGGATCCGGCCGCGCTGCTCGATCTGCCGATCCCGCTTCGCGAGGCCGAGCCGGACGAGTCCGCACTGGATGCGCGCTGGGCTGCCGGCACCCCCAAGACCGTGCCATTGCGTGAGGTTGCACAGATCGACACCAAGCCCGGACCGAACCAGATCAATCGCGAGAACGGAAAGCGACGGATCGTGGTGACGGCCAACGTGCGTGACCGGGACCTCGGCAGCTTCGTCAAGGAGCTGCAGGAACGCGTCCGTGCCGACGTCAAGCTGCCCACGGGCTACTGGGTGGACTACGGCGGCACGTTCGAGCAGCTGATCTCGGCCAGCCGCCGGCTGGCAATCGTCGTTCCCGTGACCTTGGTGATCATCTTCGGCCTGCTGTTCATGGCGTTTGGATCAGCGAAGGACGCGGCGATCGTGTTCAGCGGAGTGCCGCTCGCGCTCACGGGCGGCGTCGTCGCGTTGGCGCTGCGTGGCATCCCGCTTTCGATCTCGGCGGGGGTGGGCTTCATCGCACTGTCGGGCGTGGCCGTACTCAACGGCCTGGTTATGATCGCGTTCATCCGCAAGCTGCGGGAGCAGGGCGATCCGCTGGACAACGCAATCTTAGACGGTGCGATCGGTCGCCTGCGGCCCGTCCTGATGACAGCTCTCGTGGCCTCGCTCGGGTTCGTGCCCATGGCCCTGAATGTCGGGGCCGGCTCGGAGGTTCAACGTCCACTCGCCACCGTCGTGATCGGCGGGATCGTGTCGTCAACCCTCCTGACGCTCATCGTGCTGCCAGCGCTCTATCGCTGGCTGCATCGCGACGGCGACATTCG
>Ga0207873_1003376_pt1 | contig 11798 bp, 7 predicted proteins | sample BGWIniCompost_FD_187373 | JGI IMG/M metagenome (GOLD analysis project Ga0207873, IMG submission 187373) | Cellulose adapted compost microbial communities from Newby Island Compost Facility, Milpitas, CA, USA - BGW Initial Compost (SPAdes)... ... | reverse complement strand
CCCGACGCCATAGGCGGCCATACCCATTTGCTGCGTCTTTTCCGGCTCGTTAGTCAACGCGATGTTCAACGCCGTTCCCAATCCCTGCTGGAGGAGGCCGTGCGTCAACCGCTCGTTGCCATGCTCCGCAATGGCGTGCGCCGCTTCATGCCCCATGACCACGGCCACGCCGTTGCGGTCTTTGCAGATGGGAAGAATACCTTCGTAAAAAGCAACCTTTCCGCCCGGAAGCGCCCACGCATTCTGTTCCTCGCCTTTGATCAGGTTGAACTCCCATTCGTATCCTTTCAACGCCTGCGACATATTGATGGAACCCATATACCGCTCTACGGCGCTTTTGATGTCGTTCCCCACCTCCCGCACCATTTGGCTTCCCTGCCGGTCGGAGGAGAGTTCAGACTTGCCGAGGATGTCTTTATAATTTTGAAAACTCATTTGCAGCAGTTCGTCGCTGGGGATCCAAGTCAACTGGCTCCTGCCCGTCCGCGGAACTTTGGAGCAACTGAATGGGAATATCAAAACCAGCAAGGGAATCAGGAGGCGTTTCATGGCATTGTTGTTTAAAAAGTAAATTGCAGGAATGACAATTTAATAATCAAAAAAGAACCGTTTGGTTTTACAATATTTTGCGCCTCAAAAACCCCATATGGCTATACCGTAAACACCTTGGGGCTGAATGAAAGAACAAACACAATCACCGCGATCCAGCCGAGGACCTTTCGCTTCCAGTCGAGCGGTTTGTTTTCCACGACGGGAGGATGGTGGATGCCCAGGAAACGGCCAATGATGAGCGCAAATAAAAGCCAGACTTCATTGCCTGAGATGCCCGGTATCGTCAAAGCGAGCAAGAGCTGCGCCAGGAAGACCGACAACGCCGCGATCAGGCGGACCATAGGCTGCGAAGAAAGACTGTAAAACGCCATATACAGGTACAGGGTATATAGGCCCGGTTTGCTCAGGTAAGCGGGAAGTCCCAGGAACAGCTCGTCGTTCATATCCTGGAACGTGACAAGGCCGAGGCCGGTGTAAAACACAAATCCGATAAAAAGAGCGGAGGAAACGGTTTTATGGTTTTTATAGCCAATCAGCCCGAAAAGCACATGGCCGCCGTCGAGCTGCCCGATAGGAATAAGGTTGATGGCGGTGAAGAAAAGCGCCAGGAAGCCGGCGAACAGCCAGGGGTAGTGAATGATTTCGTAGGGATTGGGAACGCGCTCCGGGTCGGCCACATATTTTTTAAAGAATTCAAAAATCAGGTTGCTGCCCAGTTTAAAGATCCCTTCGGAGCGGTAGTGGATTTCATCAGGCAGTTTTTCCAGGATGGCGGGATCGAGATGGCCAAGGTCTTTTTTGTAAATCACGGTGTCGAGGCTGTAAACCACCTCGTAGTTTTCGCCCCATATATGGTAATCGGGATGGATTTCGTAAACGTAACTTGCCGGCGGCAGATTGGCGAACCCGTAGTAAAGAACGCCGATGGCCACGGCAAAACCCGCAAGCGGACCGGCCAGTCCCACGTCGAAAATCACGCGCCTGGATTTAATTTTTTCGCGGATGCGAATAAACGCGCCCATGGTGCCAATAGAAGGCATGACATAGAAGTAAAGCGGTATATAATAGGGCAGCGAGACGTCCAGGCGGTTGAAGCGGGCCGTGAAATAATGGCCAAATTCGTGCACGGTAAGCGCAAGCAGAAAAGGGATGGAGAAATTGAGCCCTTCGCTAAAGATTTCTGCAAACGAGACGGTGCGCGGATAGGCTAAAAACTGTCCAAATCTCCATTCACCGCCCGATATGGTGGCGGCGATAAAAGTGGCGATGAACAATAAAAGCTGTATCAGTCGTCTTTTAATGATGCGGCTACTGTTTAACATAACAAATGGTCAAAAACCGGCTTATTCCTGGTTACGCATATTGCGCGCATGCCGGCGTTTTTTGCTCCTTCCACATTCTCGGGAAGATCGTCGATAAACAAAGTTTGCGAAGGCTCCAGATCGTTTTCTTCCAAAACATACTGGAAAGTCTTTATATCCGGCTTCTTCATTTGAATCCGGTATGAATAATAAACCTTTTCAAAAATAGCAAAAAGTCCGGAGGCCTCCGGAGACGACGCTACAATTTCATCTACGCGCCTGGCGTGGAGGTCGTTTGTATTGGAAAGCACAAACATCCGGTAGCGCGTCTTCAACTGCCGAAGGGTAGCGACTCTTTCGCCGGGGATGGTGAAAATGATGCTGTTCCAGGCGGCGGCAAATTCTTCTTCGCTCATGTCGGAGTTCAGCAACCCGTTCAGTTCGCGCCTGAATCCGGCGGTGTCGATTCTGCCGGTTTCATATGCCGCAAAAATTTCCGGACGACGGGCGATTATTTCCTTCAAATCCTGTTCGGATTTTCCGGTCAGCTCAGCAAAACACGCCAATGTGCGCGCCGGATCGATATCGATGATCACTGCTCCCAGGTCGAAAATGATATTTCTTATTTGCATGGCTGTTTAAGAGCAGCGGCAAATTTGAAAGATTTTTGGGAATAAAGAAAGGGGCTTCCGGTTGGGAGTTGTAAGTTGCAAGCCGGTCGACAGGGCTCAATCCTTCAAAATCTGCCCTGGCGGCCCAGAAACCGAAAACTGGACGAGTTCAACTAGATACTGAGCGACTTCAACTAGGAACCGGGGGAGTTCAACTAGATACCGGGCGGGTTCGACTAGGAACCGGGGGACTTCAACTATATACTGAGGAACTTCAACTAGAATCTGGGCGAGTTTACCTAGGAACCAGGGGAGTTCGACTAGGAACCGATGGCCTTCGACTAGGCGCCAGGGATCTTCAACTAGGAACCATTGACGTTCAACTAGTCGCCAAAAAAGTTTAACCGGCAACCAGGGCCGTTGAAATAGCGCCAGGGAATTTTTAACCATAAGCCAAATGAAGGCGGCTATTGGCTGCGTCTCTTTATAAACCTTCGAACTCCCTTTAATACCGACATTTTTCCCAATTATTGTTTAACTTTAGTTCATCCGTTCATGCCGTAATGACGAAAAACATAAAAACTAAAATCCAAGCATCATGAAACACATCTTCCTGGCGGCGCTTTGCCTGTGCGGCATCGCATCGTATTCGCAGAAAATCATGGAAAAAGAGGTCCAAACGAAAGTAGGATCAGTAATCGTTTATACCCAAGGCGCGCAGATCACTCGGACAAAGACCGTCGATCTGACGAAAGGGACCGTCCTTCTCAAGTTCACAGGTTTATCTCCCTTTATCGACCCCAAGAGTGTGCAGGTGAAGGCCGCCGGTCCGGCGATGGTTCTGGCAGTCAACCATCAGTTAAACTATCTCGACAAAACGGATAAGTCGAAAGAGTTGCAGGAATTGCAGGCCAAGTCGGACACCTTGAATGAAAAAATAAAGCTGGAAAAGGCGCGACTGGCCATCATCGCCAAGGAGCTTGAATTTCTGACCGCCAACCAGTCTATTGGAGGTAGAAACGAAGCCTTGAACGTCTCCAATTTCAAGGCGGTCGCCGATTTCTATCATCAAAAGCTTACGGAGTTGAAGTTGGGCGAGATCGAGCGAAACAAACAGCTGGAACGCCTGAACGAACAAAAAAGGGCGATCGACAACCAGATATCTTTTTTGACCGGCAAGATAGAATTTCCCGAAGGGGAAATCCTGGTGAAAGTGGAAGCCAAAGTTCCGGCGCCGGTTCGTTTTGAACTCTCATATGTGGTTGCCAACGCGGGCTGGTTCCCTTCATACGACATCCGGGTGCAAAACATAAACGAACCCGTCCAGCTTGTTTACAAAGCCAATGTAAGGCAGAATACGAAAGAAAACTGGGAGAATGTGGCGCTTAAATTTTCCTCCTCCGACCCGAACGTCAATGCTGTGGCGCCAAAGCTGCAAACCTATTTCCTGAACTATCACACCCGGCCCCCGGTTTACAGGCTTTCTTCCAACCAGGTGAGAGGAAAGGTGACAGATTCGAAAAATGAACCGCTCGCCGGCGTTTCCGTGCTCGTTAAGGGCACAACAATTGGAACAGTCTCCGATGTCAACGGGAACTACGCCCTTACATTGCCCGAAAATCCAGGATTTCTTGTATTCTCCATGGTGGGGTATGTCACCGAAGAGCGAGCCATTGCTGGCGAAGTGATTAACGTTCAAATGATGGAGGATGTAGCGATGTTGAACGAAATTGTCGTTGTGGGCTATGGAACGCAATCTAAAGTCGACGTCACAGGGGCTGCGCCGGGGCTAACCGTCAGGGGAGCGTCGCAGCGGACAAAGGCGCCTTCTCCAAGCATCGCATTGCCCACCGTGCAAGTGGAGAACCAAACGGCGGTAGAGTTTGAAATCAATATGCCCTATACCGTCGCATCGGATAATAAATCCTATACCCTGGACCTGGAGCGTTATGAACTTCCCGCGTATTACGAATATTACAGCGTTCCCAAGGTGAACAGGGACGCATTTTTAATGGCTTATGTGGTGGACTGGGAAAAGTATAACCTGCTTGATGGCGAGGCTTCAATTTATTTTGAAGACGCCTATGTGGGAAAATCGCTGATCGACGCTAGGTATATCGCCGATACGCTGAGCATATCGTTGGGCAGGGATAAGAATGTGGCGGTAAAACGAGAAAAATCAAAAGATTTTACTACGCGACAGTTTATCGGGACAAAAAAGGAAGAAGTAAAAGCCTGGAACATTTCAGTAAAAAACAACAAATCGCAAACGATTAATATTGTGATTGCCGATCAGATTCCGGTATCGACGCTTGAAGAAATCGAAGTGGAAGCGAAGAATCTATCGGGCGGCGAACTAAACAAGGAAACCGGCGAGGTAACCTGGAAATTTACTCTCAAACCCTCCGAACAAAAAACGTTTGAATTCAGGTACGGCGTAAGGTATCCGAAATCGCGAACGCTGAATATAGAATAATAAACCGCCGCAAATGCGAAGGGCGCAGTTGATTCTGAATCGTAAACCGGCGTCGCAATAAAAGCGGCGCCGGTTGTTTATGTCAGTCGCTAATCAGAACAAGGCGATCTTTCATTGAATTTGGAATATCGTCTATCCCGTAAATCCTGAGCGTGGCCGTGTTTAAACTGTAGTTTGGCAAAGGAGTTAAGGATTTCATGATACGGTCGTTTTCGATCTTATACATGGCTCCCGTAGCGGGATCGACGACCAGCATCCCGGGGATTATGCCTAAAAAGATATTCCCATAATACCACCCATCCACTTTGCAGCGTATATACGCTTTTTCTTCCTCAAACCCATCTTTGATAAATGTGACGGAATAAGCGGCTCGCTTATAGAACCCGGCGCTTGATTGAAGATGAACGACGGCGGGAGTGAGGCCTTCGTACACCTTTTCGCCCATGGAATTGAAAATATAAATTTTGGCGCCAGCCGGAACGCTGTTGATCTGAACCGGATAAACGGTTTTTGTTACGACGCTTGCGCATCCGGCAAACATTAGGAAGATAACCGCCAGGATTGTGCATGTAGTTTTTCTGTTCATGATTTTGGCATTTAGTGAGAAAATTTCTTACCACGCGGTTTGATCCAGGAAGGATTTAATTTACAGAATTAGTACGGCAAGTATAAAATTAGGAATGAGACAGCGTAAATGCAACCGCTTGTAATATATTGCAATACATTGTCGCAATCGCCATCAATCAATAAAAAGAAAAGGAAAATGATAATACAGAATTAAAATGATGGAAAGCGATGAATAGTATAAGGAGATCGCAAGGGAAAGTAAATTTTATAAACATGCAAAATGAAGCGTAAAGTATTGATTACTAACTGGTTAAGGCATGTGGAAGATTTGATTTGGAGAGTTGTAAATAGACGCCGCTTTCTGCAAACGGCGTCTATGGGGTTAGCATCAATCGCTAATTGCCGATCAGCGTCAGATTGTCTTTCAGGGAATCCGGAATTTCATCCAGGGCGTATATGCCGAAGGTAGTGGTTCTGGAACTGTGATTCGGCAAAGGAGTCAAAGCTTCCATGATGTAATCGTCTTCGATCTTATACATGGCTCCCGTTGCAGGATCGACGATCAACATGCCGGGAACCACGCCCAATAAGATGTTTCCGTAATACCACCCGTTCAGCTTGCAACGAATCTGCACTTCTACATCTTCATACCCGTCTTTTTTAAACTTGACTGTGTAAGCGGCTTTTTTAAAGAATCCTTCGCTTGGTTTAAGATCCACAACCACGGGCGTAAGGCCCTCATATACTTTCGTTCCGCTGGAATTTTCAATGCTGATCTTGGCCCCAAGCGGCGTGCTGTTGATGTGCACCGGGTAACTGGTTTTTGTTACAATGCTTGCGCATCCGGCGGAAAATAGAAGCGCTCCCGCCAGAATGATGTTCGTGGTTTTGTATTTCATTGGTTTTGGCGTTTATGATTACGATCTACTCTTTGATTTAGACCCTTTACTCCTTAGAAGAGTTTGAATAAATCTTTTTTATGTTTTTCTAATAACTGAAATCATACAAAAAAGTGTTTAATCGACAATGAAATTCCATTAAAGGAAACCGAAAATTAAATAAGAGGCAATCTAGATCCAACCCCTTGTAATATATCGCTGTAGATTGCCAAACTGTTTACATGCAATGCCAGACTATGATAATTTTTGCGCGAAATTAAATGAAAAGATCGAGAAAATAGAACATCAAGCCCGGCGAATTAAGCCGATTGCAATGCCGTGGATTCAGGAAGGCGTATAAACGCTTGATTATGAACTGCTTGGACAGTCTGACGATCAGATTTGAAATGGCGAATAGATAGGCGCGGAAAAGAAGGCGGAGCTTTTCAGGGAGCTGTTTCCCCAATATCTTTCAGGAAGCCCCAGGAGGAATTTTCGGTAAAGTCCCACCTGTTTTCCGATGTATTATAATAGAAGTCTTCGTTCGGAGTATGAATAAATTCCTTGTCGCCGATGTACCGGTTCACATGACCGTTTGCAACCATTTCCTTAAACAAGGCCTTTCCCTTTTCTTTCACCTCCTGTCTGGTCCATCTCGGCGTGTAATACAAAATTTCCAGGAATTTGATCTCCCCCGATTCATCCGCCTGAAAGCGGCCGCCATGCCCGCGATAATGTTCAAAAAGGCTTGACAAGTCCTTGTTGACATAAAAGAAATAGCACAGGGTATCTTTCTTCTGAAAATACCTGAGTTCCGACTCCTGCTTCTCAATCTTTTGCCGGTAGTAAGGCTTGAGCCGTTCGTCGAACCGGTCTTTCCAATCAACTTTGTCGGGCTTTTTATTGACATATGGAGCTAATTTCACAAGCCAATGCCAGTATGCCCGGTTGCCCAGGTTATCCTTTGCGTCGAATGACTGGCATGCCGTAAAAACAAGAACAAAAGGAATAATTAGTCTTGCCATATTGACAACAATTGAAATATTGCGGCGACTGCGCTCTGAAACGTCAGCCGCCGCTGGATAGTAAAAAATCAGTCGGTAGTCGCGCCCAGATAGTCTTCATTCAGCGGATCCCAGTTGATCCATCCTGAACTCCATTCCCATCCGGCATGATCAGCCGAACCCGCAGCCCCATAAAATGGCTGATTTTCAAAAAATGGATCTATTGGGCTTACATCCGGCGCGCCTGCAACGTAAGGACTGATGGCGTCCTGGAAAAACGGCGGCGTTGAATAAACTCCATTGCCCGTAAATGCCCCAAAAATGGTTTCTAAGTCTTCCTCAATATGGTTTTCAGCTGCAAAGTCGCCCGGGACTGACGAACCTCCCCCTACGACCGTCAGCTCGGCATGTCCTGAAAACACATTATTCTTCACCAACGCATCCGGACCCTGAACGTTCCATCTGACTGCGGTGGGGAAGCCCGCAATAATGGAATTGTAAATTTGAATATCCGAACTGGAGTTGATCTCAACGGCAGCCTGATAAAATCCATTGATGTCGTTTCGGAACAATCGCGGACCCAGGATGGTGACATTTGAGAAAACCGGTTTTGAATGCCTGGCTGCCGTTCCATGCGATGGCAGGTCGTTTAACGCCTTGCTATTGCTTGAGCTTTCAAATGCCCTGGAGCCCGAGATATCGGCTTGTAACGGATCTCTAACCACATATGCGTACTGCACCTTCCCGTTATACCCCCTATCCGTATCAAAATCGTCGTCAAGGGTGGAATAAGCGATCAGGTATTTGTGGTTAACCGATCCGCCAAACCATTCGTAGGCGTCGTCGTTGGCATAGGATACCATGATATGATCGATCTCGGTTCCCGATCCGACGGCTCCCATCGTAAGGCTGTTCAATTCATTGTCCACCGAGAGGTCGATGCCGGCAAACTCTATCCTTACGTACCGCATCGTCCCGGATGATTCTTCATCGTCGGCCGGGCTTGCGCCGTCGGGACCGTATATCCCGTTATCGCTTTGCGCAGAACCAGTAATGCCTTCAATGAGCGGGTTGGCTTCATTGTTATTGTAAGCCCTGCCTAGGATCACTACGCCTCCCCAGTCCCCTCGGTTCCGAAAACCTGCGGGAGCCTGCGAGGTAAAGACGATCGGATTGGACGCCGTGCCCTGCGCGTTGATCCGTCCGCCCCGGTTGATAATTAATGTGCCGTCGCTGTTTTTTTCTCCAAAAATGATTGTCCCGGCTGGAATAGTAATGGCGGCGCCATCCTGCACATACACTTTCCCACGCAAGAGATACCTCTTGGAAGCGTCGAGAGTAATATCCTCCGTGATATCGCCCTGTATTATCTCATATTCCCCCTCTTCGGGGGCGGGCGTATCGCCGTCATCGTCGCACGCCGTAATGGACAGCATAAAAATGATCGTCAAAATCGCTGTCAGTCTTTCCATTAGATTCATTGTGTTGTTCATCATAAAAATCAGTTTATGGATAAAAATTAAAGTATTGCTAAAGAATAAGGCCCCTTAATGTTTAGAACTTATAGGCGAATCCAACATTGATATTCCTGCCCGGCATTGCGTTAAAAATTTGTTTATCCGTAATCGAGCTATTGATCCGGGCATTGCGATCGCCGTCTTCGCGATAGATCGCTCGCGAGTTGAAGAGGTCGGAAATCCCGGCGCTGAAACTCATCCGCTCTTTTACTTCTTGGGATATTGAAAGATCGACGAGGTGGCGCGGCATTTCGTAGATGGTCGGATATTCGCCGCTGCCCACGGAAAAGATCCTGGTCCCGCTCACATTATAGAGCGCGCTTGCCTGTAAACCAGTCTCTTCATTCTGGTAGAACAAACCCGCATTGATCACATATGGAGATTGTCCCTGCATCGGCCTAACCCTGGCTTCGACGGAAGATTGGGGACCGCCAAGATCAATTTCGCTTACGATATACGCCCCATTAAAAAGGAATGAAAGGTTTTTCAGAAAATCTGTACCGAAGAAGCCGTCCAGGTTCTTCCGCAACTCAATCTCCGCCCCGTAAGCAATCGCCTCTTTTGCATTGTTGAAAATAAATACCGGCTTGCTGGTTCCTTCCCTGATTTCAGCTTCAATGGGATTGCGAAAATCTTTGAAGAAAATTCCAGCGGATACCAACTCAAGCGGCGATGGATAGAGTTCCCACCGCAAATCGAAATTGTGAATGTCCGCCGTATTAAGACCGGGATTGCCAAGGATGTCCACTTCGAAACTGAAGTCATAAAATGAGAATGGAGCTAATTCCCTGAATTCAGGACGGTTGACGCTTTTGCTGTAGGCAAAACGCAGCTTCGATCTTTCTGCAAATTCGCAATTCAGGGCGACCGATGGCAGCAGGCTGAGCTTGTCATGATGAATCTCGTCGGGTCTTCCAACGGGAGATATGCCGGTTTTTACGTCGATTTGGCTGTATTCAACTCTGAATCCGGCAGTTGCGGCGAGCTTTGAGGGCAATGGCATCGAACCGCCCGCGTACGCCGCAACCAGGAAAGAGCCGCCGCGATATACATCGGTATATTTTGTATTTTCAGAGACGACTATTCCGTCAGGCGCTTTAATATTCTCGGAATTGAATATCAAGTCGTAAGGCTGAGCGGCGATTTGCGGATCAAACTGATTCCCGAATTTGATCCAGCCGATTGTCCTTGCCGAAAAATCCCTGGCTTTATACTCCCCAAAATAGCCCGTCTTCAATTTCACTGGCTTTAAACCGGAAACGGCGTTCAACGAGCGTTCAAAGTGTACGCTGTGAGAAAAGCCGATTTCATTTAAGTCCTGAGAAAAAATCGAAGCGTCCGAGGCGTTGGCGTTGTTGGGAATGTTTACTTGGAAGGGGTTTTCGGTTCCCATATTTCTCCTGAGACTGATTCTTTTCCATCCCGGTTCATTGCGAACGCTTGAGGAAACGCCCGCCATCCAGCTTAATTTTGAATGCTCGTTAAGCTCGTGGATTCCCGTCAATTGCCCCATCGAGATGGTCCGGGCCATGTAACGCATGGAATAATTCAACACGTCCTGATCTTTAAAGTAGTCGGCTCCATTCCTGACAGTGGTTTCGCTGGTTCCCAACCTGGAATAGAGACCATTGAATTTAATCCGGTTGGCAGGGTTCAGCTGAAACATCCAGGAACTCAACCCACCCAACCGCACGCTGTTGGCAATGATTCTATCGTTGAAATCAAACTCTGTGACGCTCGAACCGTCATCCTTGTAATTATAATAGCGGTTCCTATGTTGTTCGCTTCCTTTGTTTGTATTGCTATAACTAAAGGAGTTAATCGCACTCGCCTTTAGTTTACCAATATAGAATGTTCTACCGAATTCAAGTCTTGCCCTCAAATCAGGGGCGGGGGAAATCGTCCTTAAGGCCCAGTCATTTTCAAATTTGCGGCTTTCCGCGACGATGCGATCGTAATCGAATCCAAGATCGCGGTAATCGCCGGGCGCTCCGGCGGGCAGCCTTCTGTTTTTGTCGCCAAACGCTATCCAGTCTGCGCTTTTTGATTGCTGAGATTGGAATTCATTGAAAGTGGTCCGATGACGGTAGCCCGCCGAAAGGCTAATAGTTGTAAAGTCTTCTTCCATCGCATCCCTGATCGAAATGTCGATCACCGAACCGGCGAATTCTCCCGGCAGCTCCGCTGCGCCTGATTTGTAAACCAGGATGCGGTCGAGCATGCTGGACGGAACGATATCGAAAGAGAAAGCCCTGCTGTCCGGCTCCGAGCTTGGAGCAATAATCCCGTTTAGTAGAACCGTATTGTAACGGCTGTTCAATCCCCTGACAACAACAAAACGGTTATCCATCAGCGTGACGCCGGGAGCTCGCCGGACCGCCTGCGCCGCATCTCTGTCTTCCGATTTTGCGATTTGCTCCCGGGAAACGCCGCTCACCACCAACTCGCCTGCTTTCATATAGTTGAGCAGGTCCAAGTCGGAATCCGATTGTTTCATGGCCGATACCACAACGCCGGATAGTTCGGCTATATCCTCTTCCAACAGGATGTTGAGTTCCACCTGTTCGCCCATTGATACGCTTACGCCGGGGATGACTTTGCCTTTATACCCTACCGATGTGACGAGCAAGGTAAATTGTCCCGGACCAGACGACTTAATCGTAAATTCTCCCAGAAGGCCAGTTGAAGCTCCCGTTTGCGTTCCCTGGATGACCACATTGGCCCCAATGATGGGTTCGCCAGTCTTGGCGTCGGCAACCAGACCGGAAATTGCCTGCGAAAAAACCTGCGCGGCTGAAATAAGAGAAAACAAACCAATGAAAACAGCTTTCATAAAAATTATCCTGATTAATCCAGCGCAAAGATGCGCGTGGATTATCAAGATAATTTTAA
>Ga0207873_1003375_pt1 | contig 11799 bp, 8 predicted proteins | sample BGWIniCompost_FD_187373 | JGI IMG/M metagenome (GOLD analysis project Ga0207873, IMG submission 187373) | Cellulose adapted compost microbial communities from Newby Island Compost Facility, Milpitas, CA, USA - BGW Initial Compost (SPAdes)... ... | reverse complement strand
GAGCCGCTCGAGCTCGCGCGCGATCGGGACGAGGCGCTGCGCGCCGAGGTTCGCGCTGGCGGACTTGAGGGTGTGGGCCGGATCGCGCAGCGCGCCCGCGTCGCGCTCGGCCAGCGCCTTGCGCAGCGCGTCGAGCTGCTTCGGCGCGCCGTCGAGCCAGGCCGCCGCGACGCGCGCCAGGATCTGCGCGCCGCGCGCCGGATCGATGGCGCGGATCGAATCGAGCGTGTCCGGATCGAGCACGGCCTCCTCGGCGCCCACGACCGGGTCGGCCGGGACGTGGGCGGGTCGCTCCGACGCGTCGGGCAGCCAGCGCTGGAGCTTGAGCAGGAGCTGCGCGCTGGTGAACGGCTTGGCGAGGTAGTCGTCCATGCCCGCCGCCAGGCAGGCCTCGCGGTCGCCCTGCATGGCGTTCGCGGTGAGCGCCACCACCGGCGTGCGCGGCGCGCCCGTCGCCTGCTCGCGCGCGCGCAGCCGGCGCGTGGCCTCGAAGCCGTCGAGACGCGGCATCTGGCAGTCCATCAACACCAGGTCGTAGCGGGCGTTCTCGAGCACCGAGAGCGCCTGCTCGCCGTCCTCGGCCACGTGCACCTCCACGCCGAAGCTGCTCAGCATCTCCCGCGCGACCTCCTGGTTCACCGCGTTGTCCTCGACCAGCAGCACGGTGCCGCGCACGCGTGTCGCCGGGGCGCCCGCTGGCGCGGCGCGCCGCGTCGCCCGGCCGGGGTGGCCCATCGCGCGCGCCAGCGCGTCGTAGAGCTCCGACTGCCGCACCGGCTTGGTGAGATGCGCCGCGACGCCCGCCGCGCGCAGCGCCTCCGCGTCCTCGTCGACCCCGACCGAGGTGAGCAGCAGCAGCTTGGTGTCGGCGAGCGCCGCGTCGGCGCGGATCGCCCGCGCGAGCGCGAGGCCGTCCATGCCGGGCATGTGCATGTCGAGCACCGCGACGTCGTAGGGCCGGCCGGCGGCGGCCGCCTCGCGCAGCGCCTCCAGCGCCTCCGCCGCGCTCGCGGCGACGCTGGCCCGCATGCGCCACGACAGCACGCGGTGCTGCACGATCTCGCGGTTGGTCGCGTTGTCGTCCACCACCAGCACGCGCAGGCCGGCGAGCCCGCTGAGCGGCTCCTCGGGCTCGGCGGCCGCGAAATCGGGCGAAGCCGGCTCCACCGGGATCGTGAACCAGAAGCGCGAGCCGAGCCCGGGCGCGCTCTCGAAGGCGATCGAGCCGCCCATCAGCTCCACGAGCTGCTTGCAGATCGCGAGCCCCAGCCCGGTGCCGCCGTAGCGCCGGGTGGTGGAGGCGTCCGCCTGGCGGAACGGCTCGAACAGCAGCGCCTGCGCCTCGCGCGCCACGCCGATCCCGGTGTCGCGCACCTCGAAGCGCACCCAGCGCCGCTCGTCGTCCGGCCCGCTCGCGCACGACACCGACACCACCACCTCGCCCTCGTCGGTGAACTTGATCGCGTTGCCGATCAGGTTCATCAGCACCTGGCGCAGCCGGCCGGGGTCGAGGCGCGCGGCGACCGGCACGTCCTCGGCGATGCGGCAGGCGAGCTCCACGCCCTTGCGCTGGGCGCGCTCGGCCAGCATCTCGGTCACGTCCTCCACCACCTCGTGCAGGTCGCAGTCGATCTGCTCGAGCTGGAGCCGGCCGGCCTCGCCCTTGGAGAAGTCGAGGATGTCGTCGATCACCGCGAGCAGCAGCTCGGCGGAGCGATGGATGGTCTCGGCGAGCTTGCGCTGGCGGGGCGAGAGCGGCGTCTCGAGCAGGAGGTCGCTCATCCCGATCACGCCGTTCATCGGCGTGCGGATCTCGTGGCTCATGTTGGCCAGGAACTGCGACTTGGAGCGGTTCGCCGCCTCGGCCTGGCGGGCCAGCTCGACCGCCTCCGCGGTGGCGCGCTCGAGCGCGAGCGTGCGCTCCTGGACCTTCGCCTCCAGCGTGCGCTGCTGCTCGGCGACCTCGCTGCGGTAGCTGCGCAGGCGCTCGAGCATCGTGTCGAAGGCGCGCGCGACGTCGCCGATCTCGTCGCTGCGCCGCGAGCCCAGCCGCAGCTCGAAGTCGCCCGCCGCGATCCGCTCGGTGGCGTGCTGGATCTCCAGGATCGGGCGCACCCAGCTGCGCGCCAGGAACACGCTGGCGAGGAAGGCGAACGCGAGCGCCACGCCGCCCGCGGCGATCAGGTTGGCGCGCGCGTGGGCGAGCGCCTCGCGCTCCGACTCGAGCGACGCCGAGGCGTGGAGCGCCGCGCCCCCCACCGTGCGCACCGCGCGGCTGAGCGCCGCCTCCGCCGGCGGCCGGGGGCCGAAGCCGAGCTCGGCGCCGCACAGCTGGCTCCAGTGCGCGAGCAGCGCCGGACCGATCGGCTCGACCGCCACGAGCCGCCCGTGCACCCGGCCGTCGCCGGCCAGCGGCACGGCCACGGCGGCGAACGGGCGGCCCGCGTGCTCCACCAGCGCGGGCAGCGCCGCGGCCTGCGCCGGCGCGGCCAGCGCGGCGTCGCCGCCCTGGGCCAGCACCCGTCCCGCCGGGTCGACGAAGCCCACCCAGGCGGCGCCCTCGCGGTCCACCAGCTCGGTGGCGTGGAAGGCGAGCGTCGGCGCGTCGCCGACCTCGAGCAACGCACGCAGCTGCGGCGTGCCCGAGATCGCGCGCCAGCGATTCGCCATCGCGTCCAGATGGCCTTCGACGAGCAGCTCGGTGGCGCGCGCCGAGCGCTCGAGCCGCTCCTCGGCGGCGCGCGCCAAATCGGCGTCGATCGTGCGTTCCTGCACCGCGAGGACCAGCGCGGTCGCGAACGCTGCGACGCCCGCGAGCGTCACCAGGAGCCTCGCGGTGACCGTGAGGCGGATGCGCCGCATGGCTCCACTCCTGCACGCCCGCCGCCCTGCGGGCGGCCCGCGGCCGAATCGGCCACCGGTCCGCTGCTTCTTCGGGCGAAGGCGGGGCGCGCTTGAGGCGCCGCGCGGCGCACACACGCCGGCAGGACGCGTGCAGGAAGCCGGCGCGTGCCGCGACCGGCACGGCGCTCGCCGGCTCCGGTCGGCCCGCTCGCTCCGGCCGCGGCCCGATCCCCGCGCCTGCGGCGGCGGGCGCCCGCAGCGGCCGGCGCTCCCTCCGCCCTACACGCGCTCGCCGAGCCGCGTCGCGAGCACCGGCCGGTAGCGGGTGTAGGTCGACACGATCAGCGTCAGCAGGCCGATCAGGAACAGGCCGGTCGCCAGGTCGAAGGCCCGCGGGCGCCGCTGGAGCGCGTGCGCGCCGTACACGAAGGCGACGTTGAACAGGGCCAGCGCCGCGAACGAGGCCAGCGCCGACTCGAAGCCGAAGCCGCGCCGCGCGGTGAACAGGAACAGGAAGGCGTTCACGGTGACCAGGATCCCGACGCCGAGGGCGACCCGGAGCGGCGTCGCCTGCACGCCCGGCAGGATCTCGACGAACAGCACGCACACCAGCGTGACCAGCACGATCTTCTCGAGCAGGGCGCGGTCGAAGACCCGGCCGCTGCGCACGCGGTGGGCCAGGCGGTCGTCGAGCCGGTCCATGCCGGGTGGGAGCGGGCCGGCGGCCAGGACCGGCTCGTGGTCGGGCGCCGGCAGCCGCGGGCGCACGGCGCGCGCGGCGAGCGCGAGGGCGGCGGCCCCGGCGGCCGCGATCGCGGCCGCCGCGAGCGGGTGATCCGCTACGGTGTCGGTCAGGTCGCGCTGGGCCACGTGGATCCAGTACTCCTGGGGCAGCTTGACGAACACCCAGATCGCCGCGGCGGCGCGCACCCAGAAGCGCAGCGTGAAGCGGGTCGGGTCCCAGCGGGTTCGGACCGCCTCGTAGAAGATGAAGAAGAACTCGAAGGTGTTGGGGAACACGAACAGCAGCTCGCGGTGCCGCGCTCCAGTGAGCTCGAAGCACACCACCCCGACGAGCCGCACGTAGAACAGCGCGCGCGCCACCCGGAAGGCGTCGCGGCTCGTCCAGTTGCGCATCGTCGCGACGTAGGCGAGCACGAGATAGTAGACGTCGAAGGCCTTGTCCCACGACTGGTAGTAGGTGAGGTCGACGGTGCTGAACCGCTCGAAAATCGTCTGGTCGGCGGCGTCGAGCGCGAGGCAGATCAGGATGCCGACCAGCGGCTGGCGGAAGATCAGGAGCGGCAGCAGCAGGCTGGCCCCGACGACCACGACGAAGAGGGCGAGGTCGGCGCTCACCGCCCGACCATCGCAGGCCGGAGCCCATCCCGCGAGCGCGGAGCCGGCCGCGTGCCCCGCGCGCCGGCCGCCCCCCTCGGATCCACGCTGGACAGCGCGACGGCGCTCTCCTACGCATCCGGCATGGAGCCGTTGGCGCGCTGGCTGATCGGAATCGGGATCGCCCTGCTGCTCGGCGGCCTGCTGCTGCTCGCCGCCGCCAAGCTCGGGCTGCCGCTCGGGCGCCTGCCCGGCGACATCGCGATCGAGCGCGACGGCTTCCGCTTCTACTTCCCGCTCGGCACCTGCATCGCGCTCTCCGCGCTGCTCACGCTGGTGCTGTGGCTGGTCTCGCGGCTTCGCTGAGCGGCGTGCTCTCGTAGTCGCCTGCGGTCCGCCGTGACCGAGCGGCGCGGCGCCGGCGCTCAGCGGCCGTTGCGGTAGAGCTCCCAGCGGATGCCCAGCTTGCGCATGCGCGCGCGCAGCGTGTGGGGGTTGATGGCGAGCAGCGCCGCGGCGCCACGCGGTCCCTCGATGCGGCCGCCCGTGCGCTCGAGCGCCGCCTCGATGTGCGCGCGCATCGCCTGGTCGAGCGTGGGGAACGGGGCGTCGCCGCCGGCGGGCGCCGGCGCGCGCGCGCCGCGCGCCGCCTCGGCGGACACGGAGGAAGCCGCGGCGGCCGCGGGCGGCGGAGCGGAGGCCGGCCGCGCACCGCCCGGCGCGCCGACACCGAGCGCGGTGGCCACCTCGAGACGCTGGCCGTCGCCCAGGATCACGGCGCGCTCGATCACCGCCGCCAGCTCGCGCACGTTGCCCGGCCACGGGTAGGACACCAGCAGCTCGAGGTCCTCGGGCGTCGGGATGCGCGGCGCGGTGCCGAAGCGCGTGGCCGCGCGCAGCGCGAAGTGCGTGGCGAGCGCCGGGATGTCCTCGGGCCGCTCGCGCAGCGGCGGCAGGTGGATCGGGAACACCGCGATGCGGTACCACAGGTCCTCGCGGAAGCGGCCGTCGCGCACCATCGCGTGCAGGTCGCGGTGGGTCGCGGCGATGATGCGCACGTCGACGTGGAGCTGCCGCTGGCCGCCGACGCGCTCGAAGGTGCCGTCCTGCAGGATGCGCAGCAGGCGCACCTGGGCCTGCAGCGGCAGCTCGCCGACCTCGTCGAGGAACAGCGTCCCGCCGTCGGCGCGCTCGAACCAGCCCTTCCGCTGCGCCTCGGCGCCCGTGAAGCTGCCCCGCTCGTGGCCGAACAGCTCGGAGTCGATCAGCCCGTGCGGGATCGCTCCGCAGTTGACACGCAGGAACGGCCCGCCCTCGCGCGCCGAGCGCGTGTGGATGGCGCGCGCCACCACCTCCTTGCCGGAGCCGGTCTCGCCGAGGATCAGCACCGGCACGTCGGAGCGCGCCACCAGCGCCACCCGCTCCATCACGGGACGGAAGCCGCCCTCGGCGCCGATGATCGTCTCCTGCAGGTCCTGGCGACCGAGGCGCGACAGCAAGGTGCGTCGGTCGGCCTCGGCGGCCGCCTCGCGCGCGGCCAGCGCGCGCAGCCGGCGGTCGTTCTCGAGCGCGGCGGCGAAGGGCTCGAGCAGGGCCTGCGCCACCGCGAGGTGAGCGGGCTCGAAGCGGCGGGATCCGCGCGCCACCAGGATCACGAAGCCGGCCACCGCGCCCCCCTCGCCGGCCAGCGGGCCGGCGATCAGGTCGCCGCCGAGCGCGGGCGGCAGCAGGCCCGGGAGCCGGCGCGCCAGCGCGCGCGCCGGCTGGTGCTCGGCGCGCCCCGCCTGCCCCCAGCCCACCAGCGCCTCGAGCTCGGGGGCCGAGAGCTCGCTGCGCGCCTCGGACGGCAGGCGGACGCCCGGCCGGCAGGCCTGGGCCGCCACCGTGTCCACGCTGGGGCGGGCGGCGTCGAGGCGGCGCAGCAGGATCGCGTCGAGCGGCAGGTGCTCGGCCAGGATCGGCGCGATCCGTGCCAGCGACTCCTCGATCTCGAGATGGCTGGCGCCCTCGCGCCAGACCTCGAGCAGCACCGGCAGGAACTTGCGCACGGCGGCGTCTCCCTCCTCGTCGGGCCTACCCGGCAGATGTGACGGCAGATGATCCAGCATTTTTGACGGCTTTCAAATATCACCGTGACTTTTGACGGACTCGGTCTCGATCTCGCTCCTCCGGCCGTTTCGGCCGTGGCATGCCCCTTGCTGCAAGGGCCGGTCCGACCACGGAGGAGCATTCGAGATGCGCTGGCTGCTGCCGATCCTGTCCTTCCTGCTGTTGCTGGGTCCCGCGTGGGCCCCGGCCGCCCGCGCCGAGGACGACGCCGAGAAGGCCGAGCTCCGCGACCGGCTGCGCGCCGTCGAGGACGAGCTGCGGCTGCTGCGGCGGCAGTTCGAGGTGGGCGGCGAGGAGGCCGCGCGCGACAAGGAGCGCAGCGCGCTGGTCACGGCCGACCGCTCCGGCTTCCAGATCCGCTCGCGCGACGGCAAGAGCTACCGGCTGCGCCTGCGCGGCTACGTGCAGACCGACGGCCGCTTCTTCCCGGACGGCGGCGACGACACGCTGCAGGAGACCTTCACGCTGCGCCGCGTGCGCCCGATCTTCGAGGGCACGCTCTTCGAGTACGCCGACTTCCGCATCATGCCGGACTTCGGCGGCGGCTCCGCGTCGCTCCAGGACGCCTACCTGAACCTGCGGCCCTGGAAGGCGATCCAGCTCCAGACCGGCAAGTTCAAGGCGCCCTTCGGGCTCGAGCGGCTCCGGTCCGGCACCGCTCTCACCTTCATCGAGCGCGGCCTGCCCACCGAGCTGGCTCCGAACCGCGACATCGGCGCGATGCTGCACGGCGAATGGCGCGAAGGCCTGCTCACCTGGCAGGCGATGGTGGGCAACGGCGTGCAGGACGCGAGCAGCGCCGACGCCGACACCAACGACGACAAGGAGCTGGTGCTGCGCGTCTTCGGCCACCCGTTCCAGGAGACGGCGTTCGCGCCGCTCCAGGGCCTCGGGATCGGCTTCGCGGCGAGCATCGGCGAGCAGGAAGGCAGCCCGGCGCGCTACCGCACCTCGGGCCGCAACACCTTCTTCCGCTACGGCAGCACCGTGGTCGAGGACGGCACCCGCGTGCGCTGGTCGCCGCAGGCCTACTGGTACTGGGGTCCGTTCGGCGCGCTGTTCGAGTACGTGCGCTCCTCGCCGCAGCTCAGCCTGCCGGGCGGCGCCGAGATCGAGCCCGACATCGACGCCTGGCAGATCGCGCTCTCCTACGTGCTCACGGGCGAGGCCGCATCCTTCCGGGGTGTCACGCCGCTCAAGCCGTTCCGCGGCAAGGAGGGGGGCTATGGCGCCTTCGAGCTGGCCGCCCGCTACCACGAGCTGCGCATCGACGACGACGTCTTCGACGAGGGCTTCGCGAGCCGCACGCAGTCGGCCGAGCGGGCGCGCGCCTGGACGTTCGGCGTCAACTGGTACCTGAACCCGTTCGTGACCATCAGCCTGAACCTCGACCAGACCTTCTTCGAGGGCGGCGGCGAAGGCGGCGGCGACCGGCCCACCGAGACCGCCGTGCTGAGCCGCTTCCAGGTCGCGTTCTGATCGCTTCGAGACCACGGATCGTGGAGGAACCCAAGCTCATGCAACGCATCCGCTTCGCGCTCGCGCTCGCTTCGCTCCTGCTGCTCGTCGCCGCGGGGGCCGACGCCGAGACCCGGCTGCTCAACGTCTCCTACGACCCGACGCGCGAGTTCTATCAGGAATTCAACGCCGCCTTCGCGCGCCACTGGAAGGAGAGGACCGGCGAGGACGTCGTCATCGAGCAGTCGCACGGCGGCTCGGGCAAGCAGGCGCGCGCCATCATCGACGGCCTCGAGGCCGACGTCGCCACGCTCGCCCTCTCCTACGACGTCGACCAGCTCGCCGAGCGCGGCAACCTGATCCCGAAGAGCTGGCAGCAGCGGCTGCCGCGCAACAGCGCGCCCTACACCTCGACGATGGTGTTCCTGGTGCGCAAGGGGAATCCCAAGGGCATCCGCGACTGGGAGGACCTCGTCCAGCCGGGCGTCTCGGTGATCCCGGCCAACCCCAAGACCTCGGGCGCCGCGCGCTGGGTGTACCTCGCCGCCTGGGTGTACGGCTACGAGAAGCACGGCGGCGAGCAGGGCGCGCGCGAGTTCGTGCGCAAGTTCTACGCCAATGCGCCGGTGCTCGACACCGGCGCGCGCGGCGCCACCACCACCTTCGTGGAGCGCGGCATCGGCGACGTGCTGGTGGGCTGGGAGAACGAAGCCTTCCTCGTGAAGGCACAGCCCTCCGGCGCGGACTTCGAGATCGTGGTGCCCTCCACCAGCATCCTCGCGGAGCCCACCGTCACCTGGGTGGACACGGTGGTGCGCCGCAAGGGCACCGGCGAGGTCGCGAAGGCCTACCTCGAGTACCTCTACTCGCCCGAGGGTCAGGAGCTCGCCGCCAAGCACCACTTCCGGCCCAGCGACCCGGAGGTGCTCGCGCGCCATCGCGACAAGTTCCCCGACATCCCGCTCTTCACCGTGGCGGAGAAGTTCGGGTCGTGGAAGAAGGCCAACGACGAGCACTTCGCCGAGGGCGGAGTGTTCGACCAGATCTCCCTGCGCTAGGAGGCGAGGAGCGACATGACGCGCGCGCGGGTGCGGCCGCGACGCAGCGTGCTGCCGGGCTTCGGCCCGACACTCGGCTTCACGCTGCTCCATCTCTCCTTGATCGTGCTGCTCCCGCTGAGCGCGCTGGTCTGGAAGACCAGCACGCTCGGCTGGGACGAGTTCGCCTCGGTGGTCAGCTCGCCGCGGGTGCTGGCCGCCTACCGGCTGTCCTTCGGGACGGCGCTGGTGGCGGCGTCGGTCAACGCGGTGCTCGGCCTCGTCGTGGCGTGGGTGCTGGTGCGCTACCGCTTCCCGGGCCGCGCGCTCGCGGACGCGCTGGTGGACCTGCCCTTCGCGCTGCCCACCGCGGTGGCCGGCATCACGCTGACCGCGCTGCTCGCGAAGAGCGGCTGCATCGGCAGCCGGCTCGAGCCGCTCGGGATCCAGGTCGCCTACACGCCGCTCGGCATCACGGTGGCGCTGATCTTCATCGGCCTGCCGTTCGTGGTGCGCTCCGTGCAGCCGGTGCTCCAGGACCTCGACCCCGAGATCGAGGAGGCGGCCGCGAGCCTGGGCGCCAGCCGCTGGAAGACCTTCCGCCGCGTGCTGCTACCGACGCTGCTGCCCGCGCTCACCACCGGCTTCGCGCTGGCCTTCGCGCGCGGCGTGGGCGAGTACGGCTCGGTGGTCTTCATCTCGGGCAACATGCCCATGAAGACCGAGATCGCGCCGCTCCTGATCGTGACGCGGCTCGAGCAGTACGAGTACGCCGCGGCCACCGCGATCGCGCTGGTCATGCTGCTCGTCTCGCTCGCCATCCTGCTGGCCATCAACGGGCTCCAGGCCTGGACCCAGCGCCGCCAGGCGGCCTAGGAGGGCATCGTGGCGACCGCAGACTGGACCGTCCATTCCGCCGCGCAGCCGCCGCCCGCGCTGGTGAGCGCGCGCAGCGAGCCGCTCTGGGTGCGCGCGATCCTGATCGCCGTCGCGCTGCTGTTCCTGGGCTCGTTCCTGGTCCTGCCGCTCATCGCGGTCTTCGGCTACGCGCTCCAGGACGGCTGGCGCGTGGCTCTGGCGGCGATCCGCGAGCCCCACGCGCTGGCCGCCATCCGCCTCACGCTGCTGGTGGCCGCGATCTGCGTGCCGCTCAACGCCGCCTTCGGGCTGGCGGCGGCCTGGTGCATCACGCGCTTCGAGTTCCGCGGCAAGAACCTGCTCGTCAGCCTGATCGACCTGCCCTTCGCGGTGTCGCCGGTGATTTCGGGCCTGATCTTCGTGCTGCTGTTCGGGCTGCAGGGTCTGCTCGGGCCTTGGCTCCGCGAGCACGAGATCCAGATCATCTTCGCGGTCCCCGGCATCGTGCTGGCGACGCTGTTCGTCACCTTCCCGTTCGTCGCCCGCGAGCTGATCCCGCTGATGGAGGAGCAGGGCGCCGACGAGGAAACCGCCGCCGTGTCGCTCGGCGCGAGCGGCTGGCAGACCTTCTGGCGCGTCACCCTGCCCAACGTCCGCTTCGGCCTGCTGTACGGGATGGTGCTGCTGAACGCGCGCGCGATGGGCGAATTCGGCGCCGTGTCGGTGGTGTCGGGGCACATCCGCGGCCGCACCAACACGATGCCGTTGCACGTCGAGATCCTCTACAACGAGTACCAGACGGCCGCCGCGTTCGCGGTGGCCTCGCTGCTGGCCGGCCTCGCCGTCGTCACGCTGATCCTCAAGCGGCTCATCGAGTGGCGGGCCGGACGGCGCGGCGGAGTGGCCTGATCCCGCGCGGCCACGCGCCGCGCAACGGAAGGACGGAACCATGGGAATCGAGGTGCGGTCGGTCAGCAAGGCGTTCGGCAGCTTCCAGGCGCTGCGCGACGTGGATCTCACCGTGAAGGAGGGCGAGCTGGTGGCGCTGCTCGGGCCGTCGGGCTCGGGCAAGACCACCCTGCTGCGCATCGTCGCCGGCCTCGAGGCCGCCGACTCCGGCACCGTGCTGCTCGACAGCGAGGACGCCACGTCCCGCAGCGTGCGCGAGCGCCGGGTGGGCTTCGTGTTCCAGCACTACGCCCTGTTTCGCCACATGACCGTGTTCGACAACGTGGCGTTCGGGCTGCAGGTGCGCCCGCGCTCGCAGCGTCCCAGCAAGGCGGAGATCGCGCGCCGCGTCCACGAGCTGCTGTCGCTGGTGCAGCTCGACGGGATGGCGCAGCGCCTGCCCTCGCAGCTGTCGGGCGGACAGCGGCAGCGCGTGGCCCTGGCCCGCGCGCTCGCGGTGGAGCCGCGCGTCCTGCTGCTCGACGAGCCGTTCGGCGCGCTGGACGCGCGCGTGCGGCGCGACCTGCGCCGCTGGCTGCGCCGGCTCCACGACGAGCTGGGCCTCACCAGCGTGTTCGTCACCCACGACCAGGAGGAGGCGCTCGAGCTGGCCGACCGAGTGGTCGTGATGAACGGCGGCCGCATCGAACAGGTCGGCACGCCCGAGGAGGTCTACCACCATCCCGCGACCCGCTTCGTCACCGAGTTCATGGGCGAGGTGAACGTGTTTCGCGCGCGCGTCGAGCGCGGCAGCGTGCGGGTGGGCGGCGCGACCTTCGACGTCTCGGACGAGCTCGGGGACGCCGGCCACGCGGCGATCTACGTGCGCCCGCACCTGCTCGAGGTGGATCGCGAGGCGCGGCCCGGCGAGACGATCCCGGCGCGCGTCGCGCGCGTGCTGGCGGCCGGGCCCACCGTGCGCGTCGAGCTGGTGACCGACACCGGCGAGCTGGTGCAGGCGGATCTGTCGCAGGAGCGCCAGAGCACGCTGCGCCTGCGCAGCGGCGACGCCGTGTTCGTGCGCCCGCGCGACACGCGCGTGTTCGTCGAGGACGCGGCGAGCTGACCCGAGCCCGGGCGGGGCACCGGCGCCGCGCCTCCGCCCGCGCGGGGCGCCGGCCGGCCCGGCCGCACCCGGGCCGGCCGGCCCCCGCGCGCGGCGCTGCCGAAGCTCCCCAATGCGCGCAGCGGCCAGGGACGCCGGCTC
>Ga0207873_1003373_pt1 | contig 11806 bp, 10 predicted proteins | sample BGWIniCompost_FD_187373 | JGI IMG/M metagenome (GOLD analysis project Ga0207873, IMG submission 187373) | Cellulose adapted compost microbial communities from Newby Island Compost Facility, Milpitas, CA, USA - BGW Initial Compost (SPAdes)... ... | reverse complement strand
CCATCGCGGCAAAGTACTTCTCCTGGTTGACCGCATCGCGCCGATCTCGCGAGCCTGCAAATCGATAGCGAATCTCGAACGACACGATGTCCGACATGTCCCTGCTCTCGAGCGCATCGTCGACTTGACCGTCACCGTCTCGATCGAATGCTTCCCCGCGACCGCCAAGGCTCAACGAGGCGCCGATCCTGCGCAGCGAGTCGTATCGCGCGTACTGCGACTGATTGCCGATGACGTCCGGATTGCGTGCCGCGACGATCGCGAAAGGCGTGAGATTGAACGTCATCGCACCCGAGTCGCTCGATGCGGTCGGAATTCCGAGATTCATGGCGAACAGCGCGGGAAACGACGCGTCCGGTACGGGATCGTCCGCGACCGCGCCCTCGGTGGCTGCACTCTGCGAGCTCGGCGGCGAGTAGAGCGGCTCATCGCCGACCCCGAGCGCGTGGGCGCGAAAGCGCATCGCGTATCCAGCCAAGTCGCCGAGATCCAAGTCGCATGTCTCTTCGGCGGCATGGGCATGCACCGAAGACAGGACCAGCGCGACTAGAAGACCAACGTGCAGTCGCGTTCTCATGGTCGCACCTTCAAGAACAGAACTTCCGCATTGATGATGCCGGGCCGATTGCGCTTGAGGTGGCGATAGTGCACCGTCCCATCGAGCACCAGCTCGGAGACGAGTTGCCATTCGTCGCTCGGAGAGTCGATCACCCACGTGAGGACGTAACTCTGTCCGGGCTCGACGCTGTTGAGCGCCTGCAGCGAGATCTCGACCCACTCGTCGGTGACCGATGGCGTGTCTGCAATGGGTACGCGCGGTCCGCCGCTCGCGCGATCGCGTTCGAGGAACGTGAGGATCCTCAGGGTGGCCTTGCACGCTTTCACACGCAGCAACGCGTTCTCTTGGCCGGTGACGGTAATCGTGAAGCCGCCGAGCACTTCCGGATGCTGCTCGATGTAACGTTCGCAGCCGGTCTTTGTCTTGCTCGCTGAGGTCTTCTTCGCTCTTGGCATGTGTGCTGCTCCGCTATCCGTTCAACAAGGAGGCAAGCTCGATCGAGCTACGAGCTCATTGCGTATGAGTGCATCGAGCCTCGAGATGAGGCAGCCGTGGACGGGAGGAATGTGTCCGCGCCGCTCGATGGGCATGCCCTGAACACGCGAGGCACTGTTTGGTTGGAGAGTCAGGGGTGATCGAGTCCTGTCGTGCATGGCGGTTCCGTCCATCCCCTTCATGATTCCGCTGACGCTTGCAGCTATTGCGAGCTCCATTTATCCGGAACGAAGTAGATGGAGTCGCGCATCATCATACGCCCGCGGTGAGTAAATGTCAGAGTACGCTTGACTACTCCACACGACGTTCAGGGTGTTGGGCATTTCGACGCTGACGCGCGATCGCGTCGGTCGGTCGATGCTCGTGGAGCATGATGCGCTGGCGGGCCGCGCACCGCAATGATGCATATGCATTGATGCTGCAAGAAAAGGGCGCCTCCAACGCGATGGTAAGCATCTTTTCATCCCAAAGGAGCGTGGTAGAGCGCCGGTGCCAGCGTTCCTCAATGAGCCCCTCGGAGTGGCTGCTGGCGCAACGGCGAGCCGACGGACGCATCGCTACCAACAACGACATTGCGACACCGCTCCAAGCGAGTGCCGAAGCGGTTCGCGCGTTGCGCGGAGCCGGGCGTGCCGATGCGGTCGCTGCCGCCGATGCCTTCATCGCTGCGGAGAGCTATCTCGGCACGGAGTACTTGTCGCGAAAGATCGTGAGTACGGTGGAAGCAGGCAGCATTCCGTCGCAGCTCATCGGTGCTTACCTTGATAGTCTTGCCTGGGGGTTGCATGGCGTCGTCAGCCGATGTTGCGAACAAGGGTCTTCAAGGGATGGCGCGAGCGATACGTTGGAGCCTTTGTCGTATGCACTGACGGCGGTGGAGCTATGTGAATGAGCGGAAAACGAGCAGTCCGAGTTGTCGCTTTTCTCGTGGGCATCGTAGGGGCGGTATGTGTCTGGCGGGCGCCGACTCTAGACGTGTCGGAGGGGATGTTTTGGTTAATCAGTGCCGGGGGGATGGCTCTCTGTGTACTTGCTGCGGGCGTATGGCGCAGAAGCGGTGGTGGTACTGGCCAGTGAACGGCAGAGCAAGGGGCCTCCTCGGTGGCTCGCACTCAACTACTTACGAAAGGGCGAAGGCCTGGCAATGTTCTAAACGAACGTTCGTATCGCGCGGAGCGCTGATCGAATGGGGCTTGCACTCAGGTAAGCAGCGCAAGGCGTATAGATCCTCTTGCCTTTGTACCGCTTCGTGCACTCGAACTGCACTGATTGTGGCGTACAATTCAGCACGCGCTTGTAAGCCGAGGACGGAAGGCGATGATTGCGATACCCACCGGCACCGAGCTGGCGCGCCCTTTCATCCCTGGGAAGGACTTCGAACTATCGAAGCGCTTCTATGAGGCGCTCGGGTTCGAGAAGGTGTTCGACGGCGAAGTCGCCATCTTCAGCACGGGCTCGGGCGGGTTCATCCTTCAGCGCTACTTCCAGAAGGACTGGGCCGAGAATTTCATGATGCAGTTGGTCGTCGACGATCTCGATGCCTGGTGGGTGCACATCGAGTCGTTGGATCTGCCTGCGCGCTTCGGCGTACCGAAGCCGAAGCCTCCGGCGATGCAGCCTTGGGGGATGCGAGTCGCGTACGTCGTCGATCCTTCCGGTGTGCTGTGGCACCTTTCGCAGCGGAACTGAGCCGCGTGCCACGTTGAAGCGCGTCGAGCGCTGAGTCTCACGCCTGGCCGACGCAATCCTGAACTCGAGGTATCCGATCCTGCACCACCGCGTTCTCGGGCGGTTCGATGTCGAGCGTGATCACCATGCCCGTGTTGCGGCACGAGGGGCAGGTGCGCGTTGAAAGCGCTTCGAGCCCGACCGACGCGTCGAAATAACTTTCGCGCTGGCAGTGGGCGCACGTGCAGCGTATCGCTCGTTGCATAGTCGTTCCGATTCACCCGCATTCTTGTTGGACACGTTGTACCCGTTGCTGCCAAGCATTGGCAACCGGGGCTTTCCCGTGTCTGCATCGCACGACAGCAAACTGATCGCCGCATGATCTGCATCCGTGCCGATTTCTTACGTTACGGCACCGCGCGGCTTCCTTAGACTGGCAATCCTTCGGACATTGTTTCGGGTTGTTGACGCCGTGATGCGGGTCGATCGGCAACGATATGTCGAGAAGCTGTATTTCCCGGCGAGACACGCTGCGAGTATCTGCTCGGGCGTCGATTCGAACGAGCGTCGAGGCAGCAGCGAGAGCGATTTCTTGTTGGAGGGACTCCACTGATGGTAGCCGTCACGCGCAGAGCGTTCATCCAATCCGCCGTGGGTGGCGTCTGGATCCTGAGCGCAGGAGCATTGAGCGCGAATCCGAGCGAGCGCATCAGACCGATTGCTTCGAGTTGGTGCGTCTATGTGCAGATTCGACCGGACAACACGGTCGTCATGGCCTCTCCGGTCATGGACATGGGGCAGTTCATGCGCACGACCGCGCCGATGATCTTGGCGGACGAGATGGACCTTCAATGGGAGTCGATCCGCTTCAGCGACGAGGTGCCGGTGTACCTCGAAAAGAACGAGAAGGGCGAAGTGCTCTATTCCCACGCGAACATGGCGACGGGCGGCAGCTACGCCGTGCAGCGCAACTGGGACTATCTGCGCAACGCCGGCGCGGCGACGCGCCAAGCGCTCATCGAGGAAGCGGCCGAGCGCTGGGGCGTCGATCCGCAGCGACTGTTCACGCATGCGGGGTTCGTTTGCGAAACGAAGTCATCGCGCAGGATCAGCTACGGCGAGCTCGCCGAGCGCGCGTCGCGTCGCAGCGTCGATCCGGCGCGGGTGCGGGTGAAGACGCCCGATCGATATCGCATCATCGGCACGCCCCAGCGAAACATCGATGTCCGCGACATCGTGACCGGCAAGCCGATCTTCGGCATCGATGTCGAATATCCGAATGCATTGCAGGCTGTCATCTATCGCGCGCCGCGTGGCGCGAAGGTAAAGACCTATGACAAGCAGTCGGCGCTTGCCGTGCCGGGCGTCGTAGATGTCTTCGAGGTCCAAGGAGAATTCGAGCAGCACTGGCTGAGCGGTGAGGATACGCAGATCATCTCCTCTGGCGTCGCGATCGTCGGCGAATCGTTGTGGGCCGTGCTCGAGGCGAAGCGGCTGCTGAATCCGACTTGGGAGGAAGAGCCGCGCTACGCGAAGCAAGACACGGAGCTGCAGCAGCAGGAGTTCCGCAGGCGCGTGCGCGAAGCGGCGGATGCGGATGTCACGAAGAACGTCGGCGACGTGGAGCGTGCGCTTGCGGACGCCGACATCGTCTTCGATCAATCCTACGAGCATGCGCTGCTCGCGCATGCCTGCATGGAGCCTATGAATTGCACGGCGGACGTGCGCGAGGACGCCGTCACACTCGTCGTCGGTACGCAGTTCCCGGATTCGGTCGCGAAGGAAGCGGAGCGCGTGACCGGCGTCGATGCGACGAGGATCAACGTGATTACGCGGCGCATGGGTGGCGGTTTCGGGCGGCGCTCGGAGATCGACTACGTACGCGAAGCGCTGCTGCTATCGAAGAGGCTGAGAAGGCCGGTCAAGCTGACTTGGACGCGCGAAGACGATCTGCAGGACGACTACTTCGGACCCGCGGTCGTCGCGCGCATTCGTGCGGGCTGTAAAGGCGGCAAGCTGACGGCGTGGCACCTGCGGCACGCGCAGACGCGAGGGCAGGCTCCGGATTCGTGTTTTCCCGCCGGGCTCGTCGAGCACTACAAGGTCGAGTTCTGCAAGTCCGATTCGCTGATTCGTGTCGGTCCGTGGCGCCCGCCGCTGCATCTGGGTTGGGCGTTCGCGGTCGAATCGATGTACGACGAGATCGCGCATGCCCTCGGCGTCGATCCATTGCAGTTCCGATTGGATTTGATGAAGCCGCATCGTGAGCTGCCGTTCACGAGCTGGGGCTCCGACGTGATCGATACGGGACGCATGGCACAATGCTACGAAGCGGCGGCGCGCCTCGCGCAATGGCATCGCAAGCGGCCCGAGGGTCATGGACTCGGTATCGCGGGGCACTTCACCCACGGGACGTACACCGCGTTCGTCGTGGAAGTAACGGTCGATCGCAGTAACGAGCTGCGCATCCTGAACGCGTGGGGCGCGATCGATTGCGGATTGGCGATCAATCCCAATCACATCCGCAGTCAAATGGAAGGCGGCTTCATCGACGGCTTGAACGCCGCGTTGTTCAACAAGGCCGAGATCCGCGCGGGACACATGGTCACGACGAACTTCGATCGCCTGCGCTGGATCCGCATGCGCGAAGCGCCGCTCGACGTCGAGGTCGAGATCATCAAGAGCGACAAGAAGCCGACCGGCGTAGGCGAGCCGCCCACGCCGCCGGCGCCCGCGGCACTCGCCAATGCGATCTTCGCGGCGAGCGGCAAGCGTTTGCGGCGCATGCCGTTCGTCGAGCAGATCGTCGTCTGAGGGGCGTCAGATCTTCCTTCTGAATGCGTCGCTCAACAGATCGGAGTCGAACGAGTCGCCGGCCTGACCTTCCGTGGCATAGCGATAGAGCGCGGCGGAGTAGACACCTTGCAGCGCCGCTTGTACGAGGCCGAGGCCGATCGCGGCGGCAATACCCAGCACCATGGTCGCGATGATCATGGCTCGATTGCCGTCGGCCATCGAGAACAGCATGATGGCGAGCACCACGATGCCCACATGGGCAACCATGAATACGGCGCTGAGACCGCCGTTGCCGATGATGTTCTCGCCCCAGGTCTTCTTGAGCAGTCGCGCGCTCTCCTTGACGGCTTCCACCGGTCCGACGTCGCGCGTGACGAGCACCGGAACGGTCAGGAAGGTCGCGACCGTGAACGCGATACCGAGCAAACCCACGATCCAGCGTCCGATGAAGCCGGCACGCTCTTCGATGAGGCGCAGGATCAGGCCGACCGTCGCGGCGATGGCTGCATAGCCGAGGATCGGCACCACCTTCGACTTCGCGATGCGCAGCCCATCGGCGACGGTCGGATCGCCGCCGTTCAAGCGGATCATCGCGGCGCCCACGAGGGCGGTATTGAAGAAGAAGATGACGAAGTACTGGCTGAGGTACAGCAAGAACAGCAGCAGCATGAACCCCGGAGGCATCTCGTCTCGGGCCTCCAGTCCTTCCAAGGCGCCCGAAGCGACGAGCGGGATGGCGAACGTGGCGATGACCACGAGCGTCGCGATCGACGACAGTACTGGGAAGAGCAACAGCTCCTTGTCCTGCCGCAGCACCGCCGCGCTTGCCTTGACCAGTGACCAGCTGCGCGAGAACCGTTCGAACATGTTCGTTCTCCTGTGTACCCGGGTCTTTATCGTCGAGCCGCTGTATTCTTAGAGGGTCGCCGGACCGAATCAGCCTACCAGTTCTCGAATCTCGGAGCGACTGCACCCCGGTACCTAGACTATGTCGCGCGAATCTCCGGCCACGGGCCCATGAGCAAGAAACGATCTCGCCGTTCGAATCCCGAGAATCCAGAGACCCTTTGGATGCTCGGCGCGGGTGTCGTGCGCTACGCGGATGCCTCCCGTCGCGGCGCTGCCCGCCCAGGCGAGCGCGCCCGGAGGCCGTTCATCGTCGAGACCGGCTCGGAGCGCCATTTGCTGTTCTCGAACGACAGCGTGCAAAGCTCGATGCGCTTGGACGATCCGGATGCGCTGACCTGCGAGTACACGCGGCGCATGATGGCCTTCTTGCTGTTCAACCCCGATCCGCGGCACATCTTGATGATCGGCCTCGGCGGCGGCTCGCTCGCGAAGTTCTGCTATCGCCACTTGCCTAGCGCGGCGATCACCGCCGTGGAAATCGATTCGGACGTGATCGCGCTGCGCGACGAGTTCTGTCTGCCGTTCGACGATCATCGCTTCCGCGTCGTTCACGACGATGGCGCGCGTTTCGTCGCGCGCGTATCCGACCGCTTCGATGCCATTCTGATCGATGCATTCGACCAGTCGGGCGTCGCGCCGTCGCTCGGTACGCCGGAGTTCTACCGAAATGTGTCCGCCCGGCTCGATCCGCGCGGCGTGCTGGTCATGAACCTGTCGGGCGAAGCATCTCGCTACGATGCGCACCTGCAGGGATTCCACGGGGCGTTCGGCGAGCGCACGATGCTGTTGCCGATCGCCTCGAGCGGAAACGAGCTGCTCTTCGCGCTCGGGGCCGAAGTATCGCTGCAAGAAAGCACGCGGGAGGAGCGCGCCCGCGAGCTGCAACGCGTACTCGCTCTGGATTTCCCTCGCTACGCGAGCTTGCTGGCAAACGATGCGCGCAAAGTGCTCGAGCGCGGCAAGAGCATCCCGTCCTAGCTTCCAAAGCTTCAGCTTTTCCGCGGGCTTGCCGGATCGCCTGCCGGCAACACATCGCACGCCCATTCGGCTCGCTTCCAGGCCGGGATCGGCGGCTCGCTCGTGGCTTGGGGAACGAAGACAGAACGCTCGACGAGCTGGTAGCGATGAATGTAGCGCGGGCAGTTCGGGAAAACCGCGCTGACTTCCACGACGATCACGAACTGCGCGTGCGGGTAAGCAGGGCTGGCGCTCTCGGCGGGCTGCGTGCGCGCGAGGCCGTGCACGCGCAATCGCTTGGGGCTCTCGAGGTCGATGAACAGGAGCCCTACCTTGCGCTGCGCGCTCAGGTTTCCGACCGACAGGAACATGCCGTTACCGTCGTAGCACGGGAACATCAATGTCTTGCCATCGAGCACGCGAAGGAATCCGGGCTCGCCGCCCTTGTACGAGCACGTCGGTTGACCGCTTGCATCGACGGTCGCGAGGAAGAACATGTCGAGCCGTTCGATAAACGCCTTGTCTTCGTCGCTGATGTGATCGCGGCAGAGTCGTTGTTCGATCCGATCGGCCAAACGTTCGCTGTCGAAGCGGCGCTGCCATTCGCGATGATTTTCGTCGAAGAGCCTGGACATGACACGGCCTCCCCGAAAGCCGCATCGTGCGCCGGCGCCATTGCAACTGCAACGCCGGCGCCGACAAGGCTTCGGCGGCGGCGCAGCAAGCATGACCGCTCGCCGCGGCCGCCGACGCTTCTCACTCGATGTGGCCCGAGGTCGAGCCGGAAGCGGCGCGACAGCTAGAGTTGAATTGCGATCGATCAATGCGAAATCCATGATGCATGCCGCGCACTTTGCGTCGTAGCTCGCAATGCATATCGCGGTTCGCGCATTTGCGAAAGCGAGGTTTGCGAGCCCTCGGGGCCGCGGATAGTATGGCCCCCCGACCAAAACCGACTCGAAGGCAAGTGCATGTGCGGAGTGACACGCAAGGGGTTCGCCGGGAGGCGCGCTTTCAATGACTGATGAATCATCGAACGGCTCGCGGCGCGAACGGTTGCGCGAGGCTGCGCTTGCCTATCACGAGTTGCCCGTTCCGGGGAAGCTCTCCGTCGTTCCGACGAAGAAGCTCTCCAACCAACACGACCTCGCACTCGCGTATTCGCCTGGCGTGGCGGCCGCATGCGAAGAAATCGCGGCCGATGCGGTCAACGCCTTTCGCTATACCGCGCGCGGCAATCTCGTCGCGGTGATCACGAACGGGACCGCGGTTCTCGGGCTCGGCGCCATCGGACCGCTCGCGGCCAAGCCGGTGATGGAAGGCAAGGCGGCGCTGTTCAAGAAGTTCGCGGGCATCGATGTCTTCGACATCGAAATCGACGAGCGCGATCCCGACAAGCTCGTCGAGGTGATCGCGGCGCTCGAGCCGACGTTCGGCGGCATCAATCTCGAGGACATCAAGGCACCGGAGTGTTTCGAGATCGAGCGCAAGCTGCGTGCGCGCATGAAGATCCCGGTGTTTCACGACGATCAGCACGGCACCGCCATCATCGTCGCCGCCGCGGTTCTCAATGGGCTGCGAGTCGTCGACAAGCGGATCGATCAGGTGAAGCTCGTCGTGAGCGGTGCGGGTGCGGCTGCGCTCGCCTGCGTCGGTCTATTGGTCGATCTGGGGCTGCCGAAGGAGAACATCTGGGTCACGGACCTCGCCGGCGTCGTCTACCAGGGCCGCAAGGAGCTCATGGATCCGGAGAAGGAGCGCTTCGCGCAGCCGACCTCGCATCGCACGTTGCAGGAGGTCATCCCGGGCGCCGATATCTTCTTGGGGTTGTCAGCCGGCGGTGTGCTCAAGCCCGAGATGGTGAAGACCATGGCGGCGCGTCCGCTCATCTTCGCGCTTGCGAATCCTACGCCGGAGATCCTGCCGGAAGCCGTGCGCGCGGTTCGCGACGACGCCGTGATGGCGACCGGCCGCACGGACTATCCGAACCAGGTCAACAACGTGCTGTGTTTTCCTTTCATCTTCCGCGGCGCGCTCGATGTCGGCTCGACGACGATCACGCGCGAGATGGAGATCGCGGCCGTGCACGCGATCGCCGAGCTCGCCCGTATGGGCCACAGCGATGTCGTGGCGAGCGCATACGGGATCGAGGATCTCTCGTTCGGGCCGGAATACCTGATCCCGAAGCCCTTCGATCCGCGGCTGATCGTGCACATCGCGCCGGCCGTCGCCAAGGCGGCTATGGATGCCGGCGTGGCGCGCCGTCCGATCGCGGACTTCGATGCCTATCGCCAGCAGCTGCAACAGTTCGTCTATCAGTCCGGCACGATCATGAAGCCGGTGTATGCCGCCGCGCGGAAGGTCGAGCCCGAGCGCTCGCGCATCGTATTCGCGGAAGGAGAGGACGAGCGCGTGCTGCGCGCGGTGCAGATCCTCGTCGAAGAGAAGCTTGCCAAGCCGGTGCTCGTCGGTCGCCCGAGCGTTCTCGAAAGCCGTATCAAACGTTTCGGCCTGAGACTGCGCATCGGCGAGCACTTCACGTGCGTCAATCCGGAGTACGACGAGCGGCACCGCGAGTTCTGGACGGAGTATCACCAGCTCATGAAGCGGCGCGGTGTCACCGCGCAGTACGCGAAGCTCGAGATGCGCCGTCGCACGACGCTGATCGCCGCGATGCTGCTGCGTAAGGGCGCCGCCGACGGCATGATCTGCGGCACGATCAGCACGACTGCGCGGCATCTGGAGTACATCGATTCGGTCATCGGCAAACGGCCGGGGGCAAGCGTGTACGCCGCGATGAACGCGCTGATCCTGCCGAATCGCCAGGTGTTCATCGTCGATACCCACGTGAATGTGAATCCCACGGCCGAGCAGCTTGCCGAAATCGCGCAAAGCGCTGCGCAGGTCGTGCGCCGCTTCGGGATCGAGCCGAAAGTCGCGCTGCTGTCGCACTCGAACTTCGGCACGCACGATGACGAATCGGCGCGGAAGATGCGCGATGCGCTCGCATTGTTGCGCGAGCGCGAACCGGCGCTGGAAGTCGACGGAGAGATGCACGGGGATTGCGCCCTCGATGAGGCGATCCGCCGCTCGATCCTGCCGGACACGACACTGAGCGGGCCGGCGAACTTGCTCGTGATGCCGAATCTGGATGCGGCGAATATCGCCTACAACTTGCTCAAGACGGCCGCGGGCAACAATGTTGCAGTAGGTCCGATTTTGCTCGGATGCGCCGCGCCCGTGCATATCCTCACGCCCTCGGCAACCGTACGTCGGATCGTGAACATGACGGTGTTGACCGTCGCGGATGCCAACGCGGATCGGCGTTCGATGGTGCCCTGACGCGGGTGCCCTGACGCGCACAGGATCGCGCAAATCGCGAACGAGCATGCGCAAGGCGAGACGCGCACGCGGATGGGAACGACGCGCAGCCCTTACGAGCTTGTGCGAATTGTAGGGCTACTCTCCTGGTGATTTGATCGTGTGCGTTGCGGAAGACGCAACGTTCGTTCGCAGCCCGCCATCGCGACGTGCTGCGTGCGGCAGGAGGTTGCCATGGCGCTTCGTCACGTGAATCTCCTCACTGTGGCTGCGGTCGTGACCGCCGTCGTGTTGGCTTGGGGATATGCTGCCCTGAGTCCGCGGTTCGCGGATCCCGTCGTGGACGTTCAAGACGTAGCCGACCCGGCTTGGCGCGTCGAAATCGAGACGTTGCCGTTGTCGGCGGCCCTGGAGGAGGAAGAAGAGGACGAATCGGCCGCCGAGTAGAGAGCTCGCGCCGTCTCGTCCAAAGCTACTCGAGCGCGTCTAACGAGCGCGCGTCGGTCGCCTTTGACACGTGCGTTCCAATGCTTCCAGCAGCGCGCGCTTGTCGATCTGTTCGAATCCAATCGCTCCCTCGATGACCGGGACGGATATCGTCTCGCCCGCTTGGCGGCGAATGCAGTCTCGGTAGTACCCGAGGGTCATCTCCACCACGTGCTCGTTCGCGGGGTGGAACAGCGTTCCCGCCTCGGTCAGTTGATATGCGCGGATCTCGCTGCCGCGGGCGCTGGTCGCGGCATTCAATCGCAGCGTCAGGAAGTGGCAGGCAGCACCAACCGTGGCAGCGCAGAAAAGAGCGACGCCGATGCTCTCCAGTAGCGGCGCGCCGCTCGCTCGAACGAGATGCACGCACAGAGGGAACACGAACATGCCGAATGCAACGAACACCCAGACGGTGTGCGCAGCGGAGTACTGATAACGGGAAACCGCCAGCTCGGCGAAGACGTAGATCGCCAACGCGAACGTCGCGACGAGCACCGCGACGATCGTTTTGTTGTGCTCGATGGCATAGCCGCGCGTGTGCGGTGTGCTCGGCAACTCGATTGAGGTCCGTTCTCGAAGTGCGGCGTACACCGGCCGCTCGGCCACTGCGGCTTG
>Ga0207873_1003368_pt1 | contig 11834 bp, 13 predicted proteins | sample BGWIniCompost_FD_187373 | JGI IMG/M metagenome (GOLD analysis project Ga0207873, IMG submission 187373) | Cellulose adapted compost microbial communities from Newby Island Compost Facility, Milpitas, CA, USA - BGW Initial Compost (SPAdes)... ... | reverse complement strand
TCGAGCTCCGTACGTACCGGGCGCTCGAGCCCGTCCGGGTCGCGGGATTCGAGATGCTGCCGCTCCCGGTGCCGCACGGGAGCGCGACCGTGTACGGTTTCCGCGTGGGCGATCTGGGTTACATCACGGACGCGAAACGTCTTCCCGATGAGACGATGCGGGCGCTCCGAGGCGTGCGCGTGCTGGTCCTCAACGCGCTCCGGTACGGCAGGCCGCATCCCACGCACTTCACCATCGAGGAGGCGGTCGATGTGGCCAGGTCGATCGGGGCGGAGCGGACGTACCTGACCCATCTCACGCACCAGGTGCGCCACGCGGATCTGCTGGCGCGGCTCCCGGCCGGGATCGAGCCGGCCTACGACGGCCTGGCCGTCGAGATCTGACCCGCCGGGCACGCCCGTTGCGTGCGCCGACCGCTCCCGCGGGCGCCCGGCCAACTCCGAGTTTCAGCACCGGACCACGATGATGCGACCCATCGTTTTCGATTACAACAACATGCTCGACGCGAACCTGGGCGGGCGCGGGCTCTCGCCGCGGCGCCTGGCCGACCTCGCCGAGCGGTTCCGCGAGGTCCAGCGCGGCGTCGCGAGAGAGCGGCAGGAGGGCCGCCTCGGTTTCTTCGACCTGGCCCACGACCGGGACGTCGTCGAGCGGATCCGCGCGTACGCGTCGGAAACGCAGGGGCGCTTCGACGACGTCGTCGTCCTCGGCATCGGTGGCTCGGCGCTCGGGACGATCGCGCTGCGGGAGGCTCTCCTGCCGCCGCGCTGGAACGAGCTCGATGCGTCGGCCCGCGGCGGACGGCCCCGGCTCCACGTGCTCGACAACATCGACCCGTCCACGATCGCGCCGCTCCTCGACCGCCTCGACCTCTCCCGGACCCTGTTCGACGTGGTGAGCAAGTCGGGGACGACGGCCGAGACGATGGCCCAGTTCCTCATCGTCCGCGACCGCCTCGTGCGGACTCTGGGCGAAGATGCGTGGCGGAGCCAGGTGGTCTTCACCACCGATCCCGACCACGGAGTCCTGCGCCGTATCGCCACCTCCGAGGGGATAACGGCGTTTCCGATCCCGCCCAACGTGGGCGGGCGGTTCAGCGTCCTCTCCGCCGTCGGGCTCCTCCCCGCGGCCCTCGTCGGGATCGACGTCGACGGGCTCCTCGAGGGCGCGCGGGCCATGGAGCAGCGGTGCGCCACGGATGAGCTGACGGACAACCCGGCCGGCCTTTTCGCCGCCCTCCAGTACCTGGCCGACACCGAGGCGGGTGCGCCGATCCACGTCATGATGGCCTACAGCGACCGCCTCTACGCCGTCGCCGATTGGTTCCGTCAGCTCTGGGCGGAGAGCCTCGGCAAGCGCCACGACCGCTCGGGCGCCGAGGTGTTCCGCGGGCCCACGCCGGTCAAGGCCCTCGGCGCCACGGACCAGCATTCCCAGGTCCAGCTCTACATGGAGGGCCCGTTCGACAAGACGATCACGTTCCTCGCCGTCGAGCGTCACGCCGTGGACCTGCCGATCCCCGGGGGGTATCCGGACATCGAGGCCCTCGCCTACCTGGAGGGGCACACCCTCGGAGAACTCCTCGATGCCGAGCGTGTCGCCACGGCCCAGGCGCTCGCCAGCGCGGGTCGAATGAACATGACGCTGCTCTTGCCGGCCATCGACGCCAATGCGATTGGGCAGCTCTTCATGCTGTTCCAGATCGCCACGGTCTACGCGGGCGCATTCTACGACGTCGACCCCCTCGACCAGCCGGGCGTCGAGCTCGGCAAGCGGCTCACCTACGCGCGTATGGGACGCCCGGGCTTCGAGTCGCCGGCCGCGCCGGGCGTCGAGGAGCGCTGGGTCGTCGCCTGATCCGTCTCGGAATCGACGCAGGGGAACAAATCCTGCGTCGCATTCACCGTGCCGGTACCGGGGCCGGCGTGCAGGCCGCACCACCAGCTACTCGCGTCGGGTGAAACCTGGGACTCTTGCCGTAACACCGCTTCAGATTCGGGCGAACGGCTTCGACTTGCTGAGTCGCCTGGCCGACGATCTCGCCCACGAGATCAAGAATCCGATCCATGCGGCGGTCATCAACGTGGAGCTGATCCGCCGCCGCGTCGCCTCTGAACAGGGGAAAGAGGCGCTCGAGCGTGTTCACGCTCTCGAGACCCAGGTCGAACGGACGCACGAGCTCGTCGATTGGCTCCTGCGCCTCCTTCGACCCTCGCGGGAGCCGAAGCGCCTGATCTCGCTCGACCAGATCACCTCCGAGATCATGCCGCTGATCGAGGCGGTCTGCCGCGTGTCCAGGGTCGACGTCAAGTTCGAACCGCTCGGAAACGGCGCTCTCGTCGAGGCCTCGGCCGCTTCAGTCCGGCACGCGTTGCTGAACCTCGTCACCAACGCGATCGATGCCATGCTCCCGGACGGCGGCCGCATCCGCATCTCCGGCTCGTGCACGGCGGATGAGGTTCGAATCGGCGTCAACGACTCCGGCCCCGGGGTTCCTCCGCACATGCTCTCGCGGATCGGGACTCCCGGCTTCTCCTCCCGCCCGGACCGCGCCGGGCTCGGCCTGGCCGTGGCCCACGCGCTGATGGAGGAGTGTGGCGGCCGCGTCTTCCTCGAGTCCGCGCGCGGACCGGACGGCGGCGCCTCCTTTGTCATCTCGCTTCCCAGGGTGTCCGGCGCTTGACCCGCCGTCGCACCCGCGGATACTTTCACGACGACCGCCCTGAGGGGCCAAGGATCACAATTCGCCATGAGTCAGCCCAAGCTCCTCATCGCCGACGACGAACGTCACGTCGCCGAAGGGCTCCAGATGATCCTCTCGGACGACGGGTACGCGGCGGAGATGGCCACAGACGGCGAAGAGGCGTGGCAGAAAGTCCAGTCGGGCGAGTTCGGGCTCGTCCTGGCCGACCTCAAGATGCCCGGCATGGATGGCCTCGAGCTCTTCGCCCGAATGCGCGAGCAAGGGATCGAAAGCGAGGTCATTTTCATCACCGGCGCCGGCACGGTCGCCACCGCAGTCGAGGCGATGCGTCGCGGCGCCTACGATTATCTGACCAAGCCCCTCGATCTGGAGCGCCTCAAGGCCCTCATCCCCAAGGCCCTCGACAAGTACCAGGTCAAGACGGCGAACCGGCAGTTGCAGGCGCGACTCGAGCGCCTGACCCGGTTCGGCGAGATGATCGGCGAGTCCGAGGAGATGCGGGAGATCTACCGGTTGATCGAGACGGTCGCTCCGTCGAACGTCACCGTCCTCATCACCGGGGAGAGCGGCACGGGGAAGGAGCTGGTCGCAAGGGCGATCCACGAGCGCTCCGAGCGCCGGAAAGGGCCGTTCATCGCCGTCAACTGCGGAGCGTTCCCGCGCGAGATCCTGGAGAACGAGCTGTTCGGGCACGAGAAGGGCGCCTTCACCGGGGCCATCAACGAAAAGCCCGGATGCTTCGAGCTGGCCAACGGCGGGACGCTCTTCCTCGACGAGGTCGCCGAGATGGAGCCTGACATCCAGGTCAAGTTCCTGCGGGCGCTTGAGCAGCGGTCGTTCCGGCGACTCGGCGGCAAGAAGGAGATCTCCGTCGACATTCGCGTCATCGCCGCCACGAACCAGGACGTGCGGGAGGCGCTCGAGAAGGGGAAGCTGCGGGAGGACGTGTATCATCGCCTGGCCGTCATGCCCATCGCACTCCCGCCGCTCCGCGAGCGCGGCGGCGACGTCCGGCTCCTCGCGGAAGAGTTCCTCCGCCTTTTCGCGAAGGAGCACAACCGCCAGGTCACCGGCTTCTCGGAGGGCGCGCTCGAGTTTATCGAGACCTATCGGTGGCCCGGCAACGTGCGGGAGCTCAAGAACGCGGTCGAGCGGGCCGTCATCCTCGCGAAGGGCGAGCTGATCGAACCCAGCGACCTCCAGCCGCGCAACATGGCGCTCGACGAGCGCGAGGTCCGGATCTCCATCGGGACCACCCTGGAGGAGGCCCAACGCGTCCTGACCCTCAAGACCTTCGCGTTCACCGGCGGCGACCACGGGAAGACCGCGCGGATCCTCGGCATCTCGGAGGCGGAGTTGCGCGAGCGGCTCAAGGCCCTCGTGGACGAGCCGGTCGCTGCCGAATAGGAATGCGATCCACCCATGAAGCGCCGACGACGGCGGTCGCGGCGCCTCCGAAGGAGGTCCAATGGCTGATTACGAAGAACTGCCGTACATCGTGGTCGAGCGCCGCTCCGGCGGCTTTGGCGCGTTCCTCTGGGGCGCGCTGATCGGCGCGGGCGTCGCGCTCCTCCTCGCGCCCAAGTCGGGCAAGGAGATGCGGCGCGATCTCCGGGAGAATGCCGAGCGCCTGCGCAGGTCGGCCGAGTCCGCCCTGCGGGAGGTGCAGGAATCCGTTGCCACGACGGTCGAAGACCTCCGGGATCAGGTCTCCGACCGTGTCGCCTCGGCTCGCCAGGCCGTGGAGGCGGGACGGGAAGCCGCCCGCCGCGCGCGCGCCGAGCTCGAGCGCCGCGTCGAGAGCGCGCGGGAGCAGTGGGGTCGCGGCAACGCGGGCGGGGATGGCGAAGCCGAGCTCGCCGAGGGGGACTTCGTCGGCTGACCGACGCCCCGATCCCTCGCCTCCGACGCAGACCGGTCGGCCATGACGCGATGGGAGCGGCTGAGCTCGGCCCGAGACGCGTTCCTCGACTTCGTCCGCGGGGTCTACAAGAAGGCCGACGCGGACAACATCGCATTCCTCGCCGGGGCGATCGCGTTCAACATCCTGGTCGCGGCCGCCCCGCTCATCCTCGCGGCGCTCGGGATCGCGGGCACCATCCTGCGCCTCCAACAGACGGATCCGACCGAAACCCTCCTACGCTACATCTTCGAGGGGCTGCCCCCGGTCAGTGAAGAGTTCCAGGCCATGGTCGGCCGGATCCTCCGCGGGCTCGTCGAGCAGAGCACGGGGCTGCTCAGCATCGGTACCGTCTTCTTCGCCTGGCTCTCCACCCGGCTCATCGGCACTCTCCGAACTGCGCTCCGGGAAGTCTTCGACATTCAGCAGGGGCGCGGCATCATCGCCGGGAAGCTCTTCGACATGAAGATGGTCATCGCGGCCGGGACCCTGCTCGCCCTCAACGTCGGCATCACCGTGACGCTCGAGCTGGTCGCCAGATTCGGCCTCGATGCCCTCGGGATCTCGACCGGCGACCTGCGTCCCTTCCAGCTCTTCTACGGGCGCGTCGTCGCCTTCCTCTCGATCTGGGCGATGTTCCTCCTCATGTACCGCTACCTTCCGCCCAGGAAGATCCACTGGAGCACCGCCATCGTCGCCGCCACCTTCGCCGCCGTGCTGTTCGAGTTGCTCAAGCTGGCGTTCGGGTGGTACGTGACCAACGTCGCCGACTACCGATCCACGTACGGCAATCTCGCCACCCTGGTGGTGCTGATCCTCTGGATCTACTACTCGGCCACGGTCTTCATCCTCGGCGGCGAGGTCGGCCAGGTATTTGCGATGCGTCGCATCCGGCGTCAGCAGAAGGAACGTTTGCGTTGAGTCGTCAGCAGGATGCGCAGGATCTCCGTCGCCGCCCTGGCCACGCTCGTGATCGCCGCCCGCCCCGCAGCCGCACAGTTCCCGGTAGACGTTCTTGCGACCGACCTGTTCGGGGACGCCGGCCGTGAGTTCTTCCTCGAGCCCCCGCTCCAAGTCGACGGTCGGTACGTCGTGATCCGCCTCGCGGAGAACCGCCTCTACGTCCTGGAGGGCCGTCGCGTGATCTGGTCGGCCCCCGTGGGCACCGGCACGGGTTTCCGCCTCGAGGACGGCGGCAGGTCGTGGCAGTTCGACACGCCGCGCGGCGTCTTTCGGGTCCAGCGCAAGGAGAAGGACCCCGTGTGGATCAAACCGGACTGGGCTTACATCAAGGAGGGCAAGCCGGTCCCGCCACTCAGTTCACCGGAGCGGCGAGAGAAGGGGATGCTCGGCACGTCCGCCATCTACATCGGCTACGAGCTGGCGCTCCACGGCACCAGCGAGCCGGAGCTCGTCCTGCGGCCCGACCCGGAGCAGCGGCGCATCTCCCACGGATGTATTCGCCTGACCAACGAGGACGCGCGCACCCTCTACCACCTCGTCGACGTCGGCACGCCGATTCTCATCTATTGACGGATCGCACGGGAGCCCCGCGCGGCGCCTTCCTTTCGCTCCGGGGAAGGGCTAGATTCCGAAGCCATGTCGAAATCGGCGGGTGATGGTAGGAAAGTCGTCGCGCGCAACAAAAAGGCGCTGCACGAGTACGATATTCTCGACTCGTGGGAGGCCGGCATCGTTCTCACGGGGCCGGAGGTCAAGTCCGTGCGCGCCGGGCGCGTCAACATGGCCGGCGCGTTCGCGCGGGTCGAGAACGGCGAGGTATGGGTCTACGGAATGCACATCAGCCCGTACGACCCGGCCAGCTATTGGAACGTCGATCCCCTTCGGCCCCGCAAATTGCTCCTGCACGCCCGCGAGATCCGGCGCTTGATCGGCGCCGTCCAGGAGAAGGGGCTCACGCTGGTTCCGCTCGATCTCTACTTTCGCCGCGGTTACGCGAAGGTGACGCTGGCCCTGGCCCGGGGGCGGAAGCTCCACGACAAGCGCGAGGCCATCAAGCGCCGCACCGCGGAACGGGAGATGGAGAGAGCCGCCAGGGGATTGAGATGATTCGCCTCCTCATCACGCTCGTGCTGCTCGCGATCCCGCACGCGCTTCTCGCGCAGGCGCAGGCGCTGCGCATCGAGGGGGCGGGCGAGCCCGCCGTCATCCCGCTCGCCCAGCATCGGGGGCATCCGGCGTTCCCGGTCACGGCGCTCCGACGCCTGGGCGCCGATGTGCGCACGTCGCCCGAGGGCGCGAGAATCCGCCTGTTCGGCGACACGATCATCTTCGAGACGCACTCGCCGTTCTTCTTCGTCTCCGGACGTCCCCAGCAGCTCGTTGCGCCGGTGTACTCGGAAGGCGGGATCCTGTACCTGCCTCATCAATTCTTCGCCGAGTGGCTCCCCGCCCGGTATCGGGACCGGCTGCGCTTCGACGGCGGCGTGCTCCGCGTCCTGGACGGCGGGTCGGCTGCGGCGAACGCGACTTCCTCGCGCTCCACGTCGTCCAGCGCGGCACGGAACTCGAGGGCGCCAGCCGACAACAAGCGGGTCGTCATCATCGATCCGGGACACGGCGGCAGGGATCCGGGGAAGCCAGGGCCGAACGGGCTGAAGGAGAAGGATGTCGCGCTCCAGGTCGCGAAGCGCCTCGCCGACGAGCTCCGCGCCCGCGAGGGCTACGAGGTCCACCTGACTCGGACCACCGACACGCTGATCGCGCTCGCCGATCGGCCGCGCATGGCGAACGAGTGGAAGGCCGGCCGTCCCGCCGCGCTCTTCATCTCGATCCACGCCAACTCGGTCACGAATCCTTCCGTGAAGGGGTTCGAGACCTTCTTCCTCTCCGCCGCGCGCACCGAGGACGAACGCCGCGTGGCCGAGATGGAGAACGCCGCCGTCGAGTTCGAGGATGGCGGCGAGGCGGTCGAGAGCCACGACCAAGACCTCGATTGGATCCTGAACACCCTGCGCAACGACTTCTACCTCCGTGCCTCCAACGACCTGGCCGAGGTGATCCAGCGCAAGATCGGCGCGATCCACCCCGGGCCGAACCGGGGTGTGAAGCAGGCCGGGTTCCGGGTCCTCATCGGGGCGTTCATGCCCGCGGTCCTCGTCGAGCTCGCGTTCATCTCCAACCGGGAGGAAGCGCAGCTCCTCGGGAGTGCGACGTTCCAGAGACGAGTGAGTCGCGCGCTGGCCGACGCGATCGACGAATTCTTCCGCACCCACGAGCATCTGTGGGTGTCGGACGAGACGACCTGAGTTCCGGGGTGTCGACGTGAGGCTAGCACAGGAGCTCTTCGGGGCCGAGTTCCAGAACCCGGTCCTCCTCGCCAGCGGTACGTGCGGCTATGGGGAGGAGGTGTCGGAGATCCTCGACCTCGACGCCCTCGGCGGGATCGTGACGAAGGCGGTGACGCCCGAGCCGCGGGCCGGGAACCCCGCGCCCCGGGTCGCCGAATACGATGCGGGCATGCTGAACTCGGTTGGCCTGGCCAACGTGGGGCTGGAGCGATTCCGGGCCGAGAAGCTCCCGTGGCTCGCCCGCAATCTCTCCCGCGCCCAGGTGTTGGTGAACGTGGCCGGCGCGGCCGTGGAGGATTATGTTCGCGTGATCGAGGCGCTCGAGGGCGAGCCGGGTTTCCTGGGGTTCGAGCTGAACGTCTCCTGCCCGAACGTCAAGAAGGGCGGAGCCATGTTCTCGACGAGCGAAGAACTGCTCGCCGACGTCGTCCGCCAGGCCCGCGCCGCCACGCGTCGCCCGCTGATCGTCAAGCTGGCTCCCAACGTCCCCGACATTGGACGGATGGCCGAGGTCGCGGTCGACGCCGGCGCCGACGGTCTCACTCTCATCAACACGTTTCCGGGACTTCTCTTCGATCTCGAGACCCGGCGCCCCGTCCTGGGCGCCGGCGCCGGCGGCGTCAGCGGGCCGGGCATCCTGCCCATGGGGGTTCACGCGGTCTGGAAGGCACGGCAGCGTGTGGGCGTCCCGATCATCGGCGTGGGAGGCGTCCGCACGGCCCATGATGCACTCCAGTACATCTTCGCCGGCGCGTCCCTCGTCGAGATCGGCACCGCGAGCTTCTTGGATCCCCGCGCCGCCGAAAGGGTACTCTCAGGTCTGCACGACTTCGGCGCCCGGAACGGCGTCGCCGACATCCGGGACCTCGTCGGCGCGGCCCATCACGTTTGAACTGGCCAGTTCTTGCTGATCATGGCTACGACGATCGTCGCATTGGATCTCCCCACGGCCGACGCGGCCCTGGCGCTGGTGGACAGGCTCGGCGACGCCGTGGACTGGTACAAGGTGGGCGCCCCGCTCTTCACCCGTTCGGGCCCCGCCATTGTCGAGGCGCTCCACTCCCGTGGCAAGAAAGTCTTTCTCGACCTGAAGTACCACGACATCCCGAACACCGTCGCACAGGCCGTCGAGGCCGCCGCGGAGCTCGGGGTCGCCATGCTGACGCTCCACACCGCGGGCGGGGGCGCCATGCTCCGCGCCGCGAGGGAAGCCGTCGGTACTGACGGTCCACGCCTCCTCGGCGTCACATTGCTCACGTCCTTCACGGCCGGGGACATCGAACAGGTCTGGGACAAGGAGCTGCGTTCGATGCGCGAGGAGGTCGCGCGTCTGGCCGCCATCGCCGCCGAAAACGAGCTGGACGGCGTCGTCGCCTCCGCCCTCGAAGCCGAGGCGCTCAAGCGCCGCCACGGCGCCGAGTTCCTCGTCGTCACGCCTGGCATCCGACCCTCGGGGGCCGTCGCCGGCGACCAGGTCAGGACCGCCACCCCGGCCGAGGCCGTGCGCGCGGGCGCTGACTTCCTCGTCATCGGAAGGCCCGTCCTCCGGTCGCCGGACCCGGTGGCAACCATCGCGGAGATCAACGAAGAGATCCGCCGCGCCCTGGAGGTGAGCGCGTGACCGCGCGCGCGTTCGTCCTCGCCGCCGCTTTCCTCTGCCTCGGCGCCGCCACGGCCCAGGCCCAGGATCCCGAATTCCGCCGTGTGCTCGACTCCGCGAGTCGGTCGTGGGCACGCGGCGACGCCGACGCGATCGCCGCGCTCGCCACTCGCAACGGCCTCTTCATCAACATCGGCGGACGATCCTTCGGGCCCCTCGGGAACCGCCACGCCGCAGCGCTCCTCCGGGACCTCTTCGAAAGGCTCGGCACCGCTCGCCTCGAGCGACGCTCGGTGCAGTTCGTGGGCGGGCCCCAGCCCCGGGGCTACGGCGAGTTCATCTGGCGCACCGAAGGCGGGCAGGTGACCACCGTGTTCCTCGGCCTCGTCCACGGGCAGGACGGCTGGCGCCTCACCGAGATTCGCGTCTCGATCCCGGGATGGTGACCGCCCGGCTCGATTGGTTGTCGCCCGACCGCGCCGCACCGAGGCCGGCTCGGGGCGACTGGTCTTCCGTCGCATGATTTCCGGGACGCGCCCGCTCGAGCGGTTGGCCGTCGCCCGCGAGCTGCGCCGTCGTATCCTGCACCGGTTCGTGGAGGAAGGGGTCGCCATCCCGTTCCCGCACGTCACCGTATATTGGGGCACCGGCCAGAAGCCGTTCATGGACGCCTCCGGGGGCGGGGCCGCTCTGTTTCCGGTCGCGGCCAGGACGAGCTCCTCGACCAGGTGACTCGAACGAGAGGATGATTCCGGTATGGCACTGCGATTCTACAACACGCTCACCCGATCGATCGAAGAGTTCCGCCCGATCGAGCCCGGCACCGTACGGATGTACGCCTGCGGCCCCACGGTCTATCAGCTCCCGCACATCGGGAACTACCGGACCTTCCTCTTCAACGACCTGCTCCACCGCTACCTGGAGTGGAAGGGGTATCGCGTCAAGTTCGTCATGAACCTGACCGACGTCGACGACAAGACCATCGGCGGCGCCCTCCGCCAGGGTGTGAGTCTCGAGGCGTTCACGGAGCCGGTCATCCGCGGCTTTTTCGACGACCTCGATGCCCTGGGCGTCCGCCGTGCCGACGTCTACCCGCGCGCCACCCGGCACATCGACGCGATGATCGAGCTCATCCGCCGCCTGATCGATCGCGGCCACGCCTACGTGGCCGGCGACGGATCCGTCTATTACGACATCAGCTCCTTCGCCGAGTACGGGAAGCTCTCGCGCGTCGACCTCTCCCAGGTGCGCCGCGGCGAGCGCGTCGCGGCAGACGAATACGAGAAGGGCGACATCCGCGACTTCGCTCTCTGGAAGGCGGCCAAGGACGTCGACCGTCAGGTCGGCGCGGCCTGGGACACCCCATGGGGAATCGGCCGCCCGGGGTGGCACATCGAGTGCTCCGCCATGAGCATGGCCGAGCTGGGCGAGTCCTTCGACATCCACACGGGCGGCGAGGACCTCATCTTCCCGCACCACGAGGACGAGATCGCCCAGTCCGAGGGGGCCACGGGCAAGCCCTTCGTCCGGTACTGGCTCCACGTCAAACATCTCCTCGTCAACGGCGAGAAGATGTCGAAGTCCAAGGGCAACGTGTATTCGCTGCGGGACCTCACCGGCCAGGGGCACTCCGCCGCGGCGATCCGGTATCTGCTCCTGTCCGCGCACTACAGGCACGAGCTCAACTTCACCTTCGACGGCCTCGAGCACGCCCAGGCAGCGATTCGCCGCATGCTGGACTTCGACGACCGGCTCGAGCGGACCACCACATCCGAGGACGCGCCCGCGTCCGGACTGCAGGAGGTCGCGGCTGCGGGGCTCCGTGCCTTCGAGGACGCGCTCGACGACGACCTCGACATGCCGGGGGCGCTGGCCGCGGTCTTCAACTTCATCCGCGAGTCGAACGCCGCCCTCGATCGGGCCACGGCGGTGCTTCCGGCGGATCTCCAGGCCGCGCGCCACGCCCTCGACCGCTTCGACGACGTCCTCGGCGTCCTCGGCCTTGCCCGCGCCGCGGCCAGCGTCGACGAGGAGTTCGCCGCCTGGGTCGAGGCCCGGTTGCAGGAGCGGCAGGCCGCCCGCGCGCGTCGGGACTTCGCCACGGCGGACGCGATCCGCGACGAGCTGGTCCGGGCCGGCGTCGTCATCGAGGACACGCCCCAGGGTCCGCGTTGGAAGCGGGCGCCTTGACATGAACTCCGGACTTTCCTATACTAGTGTTCTGTCTTGGCGCTGACGTAGCTCAACCGGTAGAGCACCTGCCTTGTAAGCAGGGGGTTAAGGGTTCGAGTCCCTTCGTCAGCTCCTCGCATGGGCGGG
>Ga0207873_1003366_pt1 | contig 11844 bp, 7 predicted proteins | sample BGWIniCompost_FD_187373 | JGI IMG/M metagenome (GOLD analysis project Ga0207873, IMG submission 187373) | Cellulose adapted compost microbial communities from Newby Island Compost Facility, Milpitas, CA, USA - BGW Initial Compost (SPAdes)... ... | reverse complement strand
CCCGCCGATCTTCTCGCCTGCGACCAAGGCCGAGCATGGCCACGACGAGAACATCACGTTCGCGCAGGTCGTGGAGCGCGTGGGCGAGGACCTGGCCGCCACGCTGCGCGACCGCAGTCTCGCCATCTACGAGCGCGGCCGCGCGCTGGCCGCCGAAAAGGGCATCATCATCGCGGACACGAAGTTCGAGTTCGGCCAGCTTCCGGACGGCACGCTGCTCCTGATCGACGAGGTGTTGACGCCGGACTCCTCCCGCTTCTGGCCGGAGGAGCAGTACGCGGTCGGCCGCGGGCAGCCGTCGCTGGACAAGCAGCCCGTGCGGGACTTCCTGGAGGGTCTCGTCGCGGCGGGCCAGTGGAACAAGGAGCCACCGGCGCCAGACCTGCCGCCGGAGGTCGTGGCGGCGACGTCGGCCCGCTACCGCGACGTCTTCCGCCGCCTCACCGGCTTCGCGCTCGAGGAGTTCCCGACGCACGATCCGGGGGCCACATCGCCCTACGCGGGGTAGCAACACACATGGCCATCGCCCGTGAGGGATACGTCTTCATCGCCGCGGCCTCCGTGGTCGCGCTGGTCGGCTTCGTCATCGCCGCGGTCGTCGGGAGCTGGGTCGTCTGGCTGGTCTCCTACATTGCCGTCATCCTCGCGCTCGCGTTCGCGTTCTTCTTCCGCGACCCGGAGCGCCAGGGCGAGCGCGGCGCGCACCTGATCCTGGCGCCGGCGGACGGGAAGGTCGTGCAGATCGCGGAGGTCGAGGAGCCGACGTATCTCCACGGTCCCGCGCGGCGCATCTCGATCTTCCTGAGTCTCTTCGACGTGCACGTGCAGCGCTCGCCGGCCACGGGCGTGGTCGAGTACCGGCGCCACCAGCCCGGCAAGTTCCTGGCGGCGTGGGCGGAACGCGCGAGCCTGGAGAACGAGCAGACGTCGATCGGCATTGATGCGGGCACGTACCGGCTGATGGTGCGGCAGATCGCGGGACTCGTGGCGCAACGCATCGTCACGTACGTGGACGAGGGCGCGCGCGTCGAGCAGGGCGACCGCATCGGGCTGATCCGCTTCGGCTCGCGCGTCGACACGTTCATCCCGCTGGAGGCGCAGGTGCGTGTGAAGACGGGCGATCGCGTCTACGCGGGCCGCACTGTGCTCGCCGAGCTGCCGGGGAGCGAGCCGTGAACAGCCGGCTCCAGCGCGGCGTCATCATCGTCCCGAACGCGCTGACGCTCGCCAACCTGTTCTTCGGCGTCTGGGCGATCGTCTCCGCGTCCCGCGGCCACTTCGTCACGGCGGCGTGGCTCGTGGTGATCGCGTCGGTCGCGGACCTGCTGGACGGGCGCGTGGCGCGCGTCACCCGGACGGGCAGCCGGTTCGGCGCCGAGCTGGACTCGCTCGTGGACGCGATCAGCTTCGGCGTCGCGCCCTCGCTGATCGTCTACCACCTGTTCCTCGCGGACGGCGCCTGGAGCTGGATCGCGGCGTTCTTCTACATCACCAGCGCGGTCATCCGCCTGGCGCGCTTCAACATCGAGCAAGCGGGCCAGGCCAAGGTCGCGTTCCACGGGCTCCCATCGCCCGCGGCCGGGACCACGCTGGCGACGTTCTATCCGTTCAGCCAGACGGCGTTCTTCCAGACCTACCTCTCCGGCTGGCCGTGGCCGGTCTTCATGACCGCGCTGATGGTCATCCTGGGGATGCTCATGATGAGCCACGTGCTGTACCCGGTGCTGCCCAAGTTCGGGTTCCGCACGCCCCGGGGCATCGCGACACTGGTCGGACTGGTGCTGGTGACGGCCGCCGCGCTGACCATCCCGGCGCTCTTCTTCTTCCCCGCGTGCATCGCGTACGTGTCGTACGGCGTGCTCAAGGCGTTCGCGCTCGGCTTCTTCGAGCGCCTGCCCGACCGCGACATGCTGCTCGACACCGACGAGCCGGACGAGGCGGACGCGGAGCTGCGCGAGCTGGACTACGAGAACCTGGCGCCCCCCCGGCGCCTGTGGCGGCCGCTTGGCCAGCGCCGCCGGGCGGCGGACGCCCGGGCCGAGCGCCGCAACGTTGCGGAGGGATCCGAGTGAACCGATACGTGGTGGAGGTGCGCATCACGCCCCGCGAGGGGCTGCTCGACCCGGAGGGCAAGGCAGTGCACAACGCGCTGCGCTCCCTCGAGTTCGAAGAGGTGCAGGACGTCCGGGTGGGCCGTCTGGTGCGCGTCGAACTCACTGCACCCACGCCGGAGGAGGCGCGCGCGCGGGCCGATGCCATGTGCCGGCAGCTGCTCGCCAACCCGGTCACGGAGGACTACGAGATTGACATCGACAGCATCAGTTGAGCTCCGGGTCGCCGTCGTCACGTTCCCCGGCTCGAACTGCGACCACGACTGCTACCGCGCCGCCAAGGATGTGCTGGGCGCGGAGGCCGGCCTCGTCGGTGCGGGAGAGGCGCACCGCGCTGCGGTGCGCTCGCACGGGAAAGTCGAGGCCTATTTCGTCTGGCATCGCGAGCGCGACCTGCGCTCGCCGGACGTGGTGATCCTGCCTGGGGGCTTCAGCTACGGCGACTACCTGCGGGCGGGCGCGATCGCGCGGTTCAGCCCGATCATGGAAGCCGTCCGCCGCTTTGCCGACGAGGGCGGACTCGTCCTGGGCACGTGCAACGGCTTCCAGGTGCTGTGCGAGGCGGGGCTGCTGCCCGGCGCGCTGGTGCGCAACCGGTCGCTCCGCTTCATCTCTCGCTGGGTCCGGCTGCGCGTCGAGAACGCGGCCACGCCCTTCACCAGCGCGTACCGGCAGGGGCAGGTGCTGCGCATGCCGATCGCACACGGCGAGGGGAACTACGTGGCGGATGAGGCGACGCTGGACCGGCTCGAGGCCGACGGCCGCATCGTCTTCCGCTACTGTGACGCGGACGGCAACGTCACGGATGCCGCGAACCCGAACGGCTCGATGCACGGGATCGCCGGCATCGTCAACGAGGCGGGCAACGTGCTGGGCCTCATGCCGCACCCCGAACGCGCCGTCGAGGCGCTGCTCGGCTCGACGGACGGCGCGGGCGTGTTCGAGTCCATGCGCGCGCACGTGCTGGCCGGCCTTTCCGCCGCGGCGAACGCCGGGCGCGCGACCCGCGCCACCGAGCCAGCGGGGCGGCCATGAGCGGGCGGCAGGAGACGGCGGTCGCTCCGGCGCCGCGGCCGGGCGACCCGCCCATCACCCCCGAGCTGGTCGCGGAGCACGGCCTCGCGCCGGAGGAGTACGCCCGGATCCTCCAGATCCTGGGCCGCGAGCCCACGTACACGGAGCTGGGCGTCTTCAGCGCGCTGTGGTCCGAGCACTGCGGCTACAAGAACTCCAAGGCGCTGCTCCGCACGCTACCCACGGAGGCGCCGTGGGTGCTCCAGGGCCCGGGCGAGAACGCCGGGGTCATCGACCTGGGCGACGGCTACGCCGTCGCGTTCAAGATCGAGTCGCACAACCACCCGTCCGCGGTCGAGCCGTACCAGGGAGCTGCCACGGGCGTCGGCGGCATCCTGCGCGACGTCTTCACCATGGGCGCCCGCCCGATCGCCGTGCTCGACTCGCTCCGCTTCGGCTCGCTGGACAACCCGCGGGTGCGGTACCTGTTCTCCGGCGTGGTGAAGGGCATCGGCGACTACGGCAACTGCGTCGGCATCCCCAACATCGGCGGTGAGGTCTACTTCGAGGACGCGTACGAGGGCAACCCGCTCGTCAACGCGATGGCGATCGGCCTCATGCGCACCGAGGACCTGATCCGTGCGGAGGCGTCCGGCCCCGGCAACCCGATCATGGTGGTCGGCGCGCGCACCGGCCGGGACGGGATCCACGGCGCGACGTTCGCGAGCGAGGAGCTCCAGGAAGGCAGCGAGGCCAGGCGGCCGCAGGTGCAGGTGGGCGATCCGTTCACCGAGAAGCTGCTCCTCGAGGCGTCGCTCGAGCTGATCCGCAGCGGCCACATCGTCGGCATCCAGGACATGGGCGCGGCCGGGCTCGCCTCGTCCTCGAGCGAAATGGCCGCGCGCGCGGGCACCGGCGTGGACATCGACACCGCGCTCGTGCCCACGCGCGAGCCGGGCATGACGCCGTACGAGATCCTGCTCTCCGAGTCGCAGGAGCGCATGCTGGTCGTGGCGAAGCAGGGCCACGAAGACGACGTACGACGCATCCTGGAGAAGTGGGAGCTCGAGGCCGCGGTCATCGGCCGCGTCACCGACGACGGCATGTACCGCGTTCGCGAGAACGGGACGGTGGTGTGCGAGATCCCGGGCGAGCCGCTGGTCAAGGGCTGCCCGGTCTACGTGCGCGAAGGCATCGAGTCCGAGGACGCGCAGCGGCGCCGCGCGTTCGACCCGCTCGAGCTGGAGCCGAGCCGCGCGATCGAGGACCCCACGGCCGTGCTGCTGCGCCTGCTCGCCTCGCCGAACATCGCGTCCAAGCGCTGGGTCCACGACCAGTACGACACGACGGTGCGCACCAGCACCGTGATCCCCCCGGGCGGCGACGCGGGTGTGCTCCGCGTTCGCGGCACGCGCAAGGGCATTGCTGCGACCGTGGACTGCAACGGCCGGTACGTGTTCCTGAACCCGCGGCGCGGCGCGATGATCGCCGTAGCCGAGGCCGCACGGAATCTGGTGTGCGTGGGCGCGCGGCCGCGCGCGGTGACCGACAACCTCAACTTCGGCAACCCGCTCAAGCCCGAGGTCTACTACCAGATGCGCGAGGCGGTGGCGGGGCTCGCCGAAGCGTGCCGCGCGTTCGACACGCCGGTCGTGAGCGGCAACGTTTCGCTGTACAACGAGAGCCCCACGGGCGCGATCTACCCCACACCCGTGGTCGGGATGGTGGGGGTGCTCGACGACGTCGAGCGTCACGTGCGCGCCGGCTTCCGGGATCCGGGTGATGCGATCATCTTGCTCGGACGCAACACAGCCGAGCTGGGCGGCTCCGAGTACCTGAAGGTGGTGCACGGCCTCGTGGCTGGAGATGCACCGGCCGTCGACCTGGCCGCCGAGAAAGCGCTCCAGGAGGCGATGCTCGAGCTGGCAGCAGCCGGCCTGCTGCACAGCGCACACGACTGCGCGGAGGGCGGCCTCGCCGTCTGCCTTGCCGAGTCGGCGCTCGCCGACGCGGAGCGCCCGCTGGGCGTCGAGGTCCGGCTCACGGACGATCTGCCGCCCGCCGCCCTGCTGTTCGGCGAGGCGCAGGGCAGGATCGTGGTGTCGTGCGCGCCGGCGGACGTGGCCCGCGTCCTCGAGACCGCCCGCCGCCACGGCGTCCCGGCAGCGCAGATCGGCACGGTCGGCCCGGCGGGCGGGGCGTTCGTGGTCGAGGGCGCCGGGCGCCGGATCGAAGCGCGGGCGGCCGACCTCGCGGAGGCGTATCACAACGCCATCTCGCGCATCATGGAGCAGGCGGTCGCGAGCGGGGAGTGATCGGCCCGGAGCGGTGCTAGCGATCCCCCGCCCTTGCCCTCGCCCTCGCCCTGGCCCGGGCAGGGGGTGAGGGGGCAAGGGAGCGGGCGGTGTTGTAGGGGGTACGAATAAAGGAATGTGTGGAATCGTCGGTGTCTCGGGACTCGAGCACGCGGCCGAGCTGGTCTCGCTCGGCCTCTACGCGCTCCAGCATCGTGGCCAGGAAGCGGCGGGGATCGCCGCGATCGACGGCGGCCGCGCGCGCGTGCACAAGGCCGCGGGGCTCGTCGCGGAGGGCTTCGCTGACGACGTCCTGAAGAACCTGCCGGGCACGACGGCGCTCGGGCACGTGCGCTACTCGACGGCCGGCGGGCCCGGCCTGGTGAACGCGCAGCCGATCGTCGTCCGCTACCACCAGGGCGACCTGGCGGTGGTGCACAACGGCAACATCACCAACGCCAGGATCCTGCGCGAGGCGCTGGTCGCCGAGGGCGCGCTCTTCCAATCCACGACCGACACCGAGGTGCTCGTGCACCTGATCGCGCGTTCGCGTGAGCCGACGCCCGAGGCGCAGCTCCGGGACGCGCTCCGGCAGCTCGAGGGGGCGTTCTCCATCATCGTGACCATCGGCTCGACGCTGTACGCCGCGCGCGACCCGTGGGGCTTCCGGCCGCTGATCCTGGGACGATGCGACGGCGGCCACGTCGTCGTCAGCGAGACGTGCGCGCTGGACCTGCTGGGCGCGGAGTACGTGCGGGACCTCGAGCCGGGCGAGCTGGTGCGCATCGATGGAGATCAGGTCACGCGGCTGGAGGGCCTCCAGCCGGCGCAGCGACTCGCGCCGTGCATCTTCGAGTTGATCTACTTCGCGCGGCCGGACTCGAAGCTGTGGGGCATCAGCGTGGACCGGGCGCGCCGCGCCCTCGGCCGGCAGCTCGCGCGAGAGCAGCCGGTCGAGGCGGACTGCGTGTTCAGCGTCCCGGACTCGTCCAACTCGGCGGCACTGGGCTACAGCGAGGAGAGCGGCATCCCGTTCGAGCTGGGCCTGATCCGCAACCACTACGTGGGACGCACGTTCATCCACCCCACGCAGGTGGGCAGGAATTTCAAGGTCCGGGTCAAGTACAACCCGGTGCGTGAGGTGATCGAGGGCAAGCGCGTCGTCGTCGTGGACGACTCGCTCGTCCGCGGCACCACCAGTCGGGGGCTGGTCTCGCTGATCCGCGATGCGGGCGCACGCGAGATCCACTTCCGCGTGGCGAGCCCGCCGGTCCGCTCGCCATGCTACTTCGGCATCGACATGCCGACGCGCGAGGAGCTGATCGGCGCGCGGCTGTCCGTGGATGCGATCCGGGAGAGTCTGGGTGTCGACTCGCTCGGCTATCTCTCGATCGAGGGCATGCACGCCGCGATGCGCGAGGTGAAGGGCGCGTCGAGCCCGTTCTGCGATGCGTGCTTCTCCAGCAGCTATCCGGCGCCGTTGTCCGACGTCGAACGCGGCTACGTGAATCATCGGAACATTTCTGAGGCGAGGCAGTGAGTATGGCGGATCGTCTGGTATACTACTTCGGCGGCGGCCAGGCCGACGGCGGACGCGAGGACAAGGCGCTGCTGGGCGGCAAGGGCGCGAACCTGGCGGAGATGGCGCGCATCGGCATTCCCGTCCCGCCTGGCTTCACCATCACCACGGCGGTCTGCCGCCACTACCTGCGCGAGGGCGGCTACCCGGCCGAACTGCGCGAGCAGGTCGCCGCCGCCCTGGCCCGGCTCGAGAAGGACACCGGCAAGACGTTCGGCGGCGGCGACTTCCCGCTGCTGCTCTCCGTGCGCAGCGGCGCTGCGATCTCGATGCCGGGCATGATGGAGACGATCCTCAACCTCGGCCTCAACGACCAGACGGTCGAAGCGCTGGCGAAGGCAACGGACAACCCGCGCTTCGCCTACGACTCGTACCGCCGCTTCGTCAACATGTACGGCGACGTGGTGCTGGGCGTCGAGCATGACGCGTTCGAGGAGCTGCTCTCGGCGCGCAAGGCGGCGAAGGGGGTCGAGGCGGACACCGCGCTGGACGCGGACGACCTGCGCGCGCTGGTCGGCGAGTACAAGGCGCTGGTCGCCGAGCGCACGGGCAAGCCGTTCCCCGATGACCCGCACGAGCAGCTCTGGGGCGCGATCGAGGCGGTCTTCCGCTCCTGGAACATCGACCGCGCGGTCGCCTACCGCCGCGTCCACGGGATCTCGGACGACCTCGGCACGGCCGTGAACGTCCAGTCGATGGTGTACGGCAACATGGGCGAGGACTCGGGCACCGGCGTGGCGTTCACGCGCGACCCGTCCACGGGCGAGCACCGCTTCTTCGGCGAGTTCCTGCTCAACGCCCAGGGCGAGGACGTGGTGGCGGGGATCCGCACGCCTGTCCCGATCGAGGAAATGGCCGAGCGGATGCCGGCGGCGTACCGCGAGCTGCTCGAGGTGCAGGCGCGGCTCGAGAAGCACTTCCGCGAGATGCAGGACCTGGAGTTCACCGTCGAGCGGGGCCGGCTCTACCTGCTTCAGACGCGGACGGGCAAGCGCACGGCTGCCGCAGCCGTCCGCATCGCGGTGGACATGGTGGACGAGGGCCTGATCAGCGAGGCGGAGGCAGTCCTGCGCGTCGACCCGAAGCAGCTCGACCAGCTCCTGCACCCCCGCCTGGACCCGAACGCGCAGGTCACCGTGCTCGCCACGGGGCTGCCGGCCTCGCCCGGCGCCGCCGCGGGCCGCGTCGTGTTCGATCCCGATGAGGCGGCCGAGCGCGGCGGCAAGGGCGAGCCCGTGATCCTCGTGCGCCGCGAGACCTCGCCGGACGACTTCCACGGCATGGTCGCGGCACGCGCGATCGTGACGGCGCGCGGCGGCATGACCTCGCACGCGGCCGTGGTCGCGCGCGGCATGGGCAAGTGCTGCGTCGTCGGCGCGCGGGACATCCAGATCGACAACGAGCGGGGCGAGTTCACCGCGCACGGCGTGACCGTGAAGGCGGGCGACTGGATCAGCGTGGACGGCACGACGGGTCGCATCCTGCTGGGCAAGGTCGCGACGGTCGAACCCGAGCTGTCCGAGCACTTCCAGCGGCTCATGTCGTGGGCCGACTCGTTCCGCTCGCTGCGCGTGCGCACCAACGCGGACACGCCGGCGGACGCCAAGAAGGCGCGGGAGTTCGGCGCGGAGGGCATCGGACTGTGCCGCACCGAGCACATGTTCTTCGAGGGCGACCGCATCACGGCGATGCGCGAGATGATCCTCGCGGAAGACGAGGAGGGCCGGCGGCGCGCGCTCGCCAAGCTGCTGCCCATGCAGCGCGAGGACTTCCTGGGCATCTTCCGCGCAATGGACGGCCTGCCGGTCACCATCCGGCTGCTCGACCCGCCGCTCCACGAGTTCCTGCCGACCACGCGCGAGGACACGGAGGTCGTCGCGAAGGCAATGGGCGTGGAGGTGGATTCGCTCATGCGCGTCGTCGAGCGGCACCACGAGGCGAACCCGATGCTCGGCCACCGCGGCGTGCGCGTCGGCATCACGTACCCCGAGGTCACGGAGATGCAGGCGCGGGCGATCTTCGAAGCCGCGGTCGCGGCGACCCGCGAAGGCGTGTCCGTGCACCCGGAGGTCATGGTCCCGCTGGTCGGGGACGTGAAGGAGCTGCGGCACCAGGCGCGGCTCATCCGGAGCGTGGCCGAGCAGGTGATGCGCGAGGCGGGCGTCGAGGTGCCGTACATGATCGGCACGATGATCGAGCTGCCGCGCGCGGCGCTCATGGCCGGGTCCATCGCGGAGGAGGCGGAGTTCTTCTCGTTCGGGACCAACGACCTGACGCAGACGAGCTTCGGCATCTCGCGCGATGACGCGGCCAGCTTCCTGCCCCGCTACATCGAGGACGGCATCTACACGGATGACCCGTTCCAGGTGCTGGACCGCGAGGGCGTCGGCCGGCTGGTCGCAATCGCCACGAAGGAGGGTCGCGCCACGCGGCCGACCCTCAAGGTGGGGATCTGCGGCGAGCACGGCGGCGAGCCGAGCTCGGTGGAGTTCTTCCACGAGACAGGGCTGGACTACGTGTCCTGCTCGCCGTTCCGCGTGCCGGTCGCGCGGCTGGCCGCGGCGCACGCGGCGCTGAAGGGCGCGGAGGCGCCGGCGCGCGAGGCGGCGCCGGCCGCTGCGGTGAACTAGAGCGCGGAGGACGCCCGAGCCTTGCCGCCCTCCGGGGCGGCCCATAGATTCTCGCCATGGAAAGCCGAAACGAGCTCTTTGGCAGGAATCCGCGACGAGCGGCCGCGCTGCGGCCGCTCGCGTGCATCGGGGCCCTGCTGTTCGGTCTGGCCGCCGCGTGCACGCCTGCGGGGCCGCGGCCGCGCGGAGCGGACGTGCCGCATCCCGCGCGTGCTCCGGCCCACGGCCCCGCGGATACCCTCACGCTGGTGCTGCTCGGCACCACGGACGTCCACGGCTGGATCTATCCGTACGACTACTACGCGCTGGCCGAAGCGCCGCACGGGCTCGGCCTGCTCGCGCCGCTCGTGGACAGCGTGCGTGCCGCCCACCCCGGGCGCGTCTACCTCTTCGACTCCGGCGACCTGCTCCAGGGCACCCCGTTCGCGCTGGTGTACGCGCGCGTCGAGCGCGGGGCTCCGAACCCGATCATCCGGGCGATGGACCTGCTGGGCTATACCGCCGGGACGATCGGCAACCACGAGTTCGACTACGGCGTCGAGCACCTGGACCGCGCGGTGGCGCAGGCGGGTTTCCCGTTCGTCAGCGCCAACATCTTCCGCGCCGGGACACAGGATCACGCGTACGCGCCGTACGCGCTCGTGCCGCACGTCGCGCCGGGCGGGGATACGCTTCTCATCGGCATCACCGGGACGACGACGCCGGGCACCGCGCTCTGGAACCGCGCGCGCGTCGAGGGCGTTCTCGAGTTCCGCGACCCGGTCGTCTCGCTGCGGCCGATCGTCGCGGAGCTGCGCGCGCGGGGCGCGGACCTCGTCGTGGTGCTCTCGCACGGCGGGCTCGAGGGATCCTCCTACGATGCCGCCGAGCTTGGCCTGCCGCCGGAGAACGACGCAGCGCGGGCCGCCCGCGAGGTCGAAGGGATCGACGTCATCTTCCTCGGCCACACGCACCGCGAGCTCGCGGACACCACCATCGGCAACACCCTGCTGCTCCAGGCCGGCAACTGGGCGCGGAGCCTGGCCGCCGCCGAGGTGCGGCTCGCGCGCCGCGGACGCGGGACGTGGAGCGTCGTCTCGCGCAGCGGTTCCCTGCTCCGCCCCGATCCCGGGCGCGTGGGCACCGCGCTCCTGGACGCGGTGTTGGCCGCGCACCAGCGCACACTCGCCTACGTGAACTCGGTGATCGGCCGCGCGACGGCGACGCTGTCCGCGAGCGAGGCGCGGGTGCGGGACACGCCGCTGATGGACTTCATCAACGAGGTGCAGCGCCGCGCCACCGGCGCGGACCTCTCCGCCGCCGCCGCGTTCCGGCTGGACGCCGCACTGCCGCGCGGGCCCATCACGATCGCGGACGTGGCCGGCGTCTACATCTACGAAAACACGCTGCGCGCCGTGCGCATCACGGGCGCGCAGTTGAAGGCGTTCCTGGAGAAGTCGGCCGAGTACTACCGCGGCTGGCCGCCGCCGGGCGGCGGGACGGTCACGAACTTCGACGTCCCGGGCTACAACTTCGACGTGGTCAGCGGCGTGGATTACGTGATCGACCTGAGCCGTCCTGTCGGCAACCGCATCGTGGAGCTGCGCTATCAGGGCCAGCCCGTGCGGCCCGACCAGACGTTCACCATGGCGGTGAACAGCTACCGGCAGAGTGGCGGCGGCGGGTACACCATGCTGGCGAACGCGCCCGTCGTCTACGACCGGGGCGAGGACATCCGCGAGCTGCTGATCGAGGAGGTGCGCCGGCGCGGCGAGATCCGGCCTGGAGACGACTTCCGCGAGAACTGGCGGATCGTTCCCGCGGCCGCCGCGGAACGCGCGCTGGCCGAACAGCTCGAGCGGGAAACGCGAGTGCTCGCCGCCGCGCCGGCCGGCACGCCAGTGCTGGCCGCGCCGCTGGTCCGCAGCCCGGGCGAGAGCACGCTGGGGCGTGTCGTCGCGGACGCGATCCGCTGGGCGGCGGGAACCCAGATCGCGCTGGTCGGCTCCGCGTCGCTGGGCGCCGACCTGGGCGCGGGCCCCGCGGAGGCGGCTGCCGTGCGCCGCGTGCTGCCCGAGCCGGGCAGCATCGTCCGGCTGTACATGAGCGGGATCCAGCTCCGCGCGCTGCTCGAGCAGGTGCTCGGTCAGGGCCCGCCCGCTGCCGCACTGAGCGGCGCGATCGTCCACTACGACGCCGCGGCGCCGCCCGGCAGCCGCGTCCTCACCGTTCGGCTC
>Ga0207873_1003363_pt1 | contig 11850 bp, 7 predicted proteins | sample BGWIniCompost_FD_187373 | JGI IMG/M metagenome (GOLD analysis project Ga0207873, IMG submission 187373) | Cellulose adapted compost microbial communities from Newby Island Compost Facility, Milpitas, CA, USA - BGW Initial Compost (SPAdes)... ... | reverse complement strand
CCCGACGATGTCCTCCTCGCCGGTGATGCCGAGGGCCGCGAGCTCATAGTCCCGCAGCCCGTACTCGTCGAGCTCCTCCTCGATCTCGATGACGTCCACGTCACCGCTCTCGGACTTGCTCACGATGACGAAGTCGAGGAGCCGCACGAGTCCGCTCTCGACGAGGTCGAAGAGCCCGGACATCACACTCGGATCCGGGCGCTCGCCCTCGAACGACGCCGAGGTGTAGGCCGACAGCCAGCTGCGCACGCTGGCCAGGTGCTCCTCCTCCTCGCGCTCGGCCTGCCGGCAGGCGCGGACCATCTCGTCCTGGCCGGCCTCCTCGAGCAGCTCGATGAGCCGCACCCAGCCGTCGCGGTCCACCAGCTCGGCGATCAGGATCGCCTCGAGGCTCTCCGCGAGGTTGGTGCGCGCGTCGCTCACCACGGCGACCACGCCGGTGCTCGCCACGCCGGCGAGATCGGCGGACGGCGTCATCGCGGTCGGGTCGCCATCGAGCTGGGTCATCATGTCGTGCAGCAGGAAGAAGTGCGCCGCCTCCTCGTCGCGGATCTTCTGCAGCTGCGCGCGGGTGGGACCGCCCTCGAAGCCGCCGTCGCCGTCGAGCTTCTCGAGCAGCGTCTCGTAGAGACGCGTCCCGGTGCGCTCGAAGGCCAGCCGCTCGCCGATCTTGTCGAGCAGCACGGTGGTCTTCTGCCCGCCGAGCCGGCGCACGACGTCCTTGACCATGCCCTTGAGCGAGGCCGGGGGCGGCATGGTTCCGACCGGCGCGAGCCCGCGGCGGATCTCCTGACGCAGCATGCGGAACTGCTGCTCGCTGCCCTTCGGCCGGAAGTGCAGCGCGGTCTCCCGCATCACGCCGGCGTCCGAGGAGGTCGCCAAGCCGGTCCGGTTCATGAGATCGCCCGTCGCGCGGACGTCCTGTGCGGTCTTCTCCGCCATCACGCGTCCTCCCGGCTCGTGGGGCGGAGGCCGGCGAGCTCGCCGCCCGGGTGCCACTTCCAGCCCGCCGCCACCGTCTCCGAGGGCGAGCCTTCCGAATTGAGCTGGTCGCGGTAGGCGAGCGACTCCGCGGAGTCGGGCTGCTCGCGGATGTCGGGACCGACGGCCCGGTACGACACCTCGCGCAGCGTCTCGCGCACGAAGTCGCGCTGGCTCTTGTACTGGATCGGCTCGGGCAGCGCGCGCGGCACCAGCTCCTCCGGGTCGCGCCGCTCGACCTCCTTCATCAGGTTCATCACGTAGTGGACGTGGCCGAGCTCGTAGTCGAGGAAGCGCTCCCAGATGGCCTTGATCCGCGCGTCGCCCTCGAAGCTCATGCAGCTGTAGTAGTTCCACACCTCGTTCATCTCGTGCAGCAGCCACTTCTCGAGCCAGGTCTCCTCGGGATCGATGATCGACTCGTACTGGGTGACGTGCTGCTCCTCGATCGAGGCGATCTCGGCGTACAGCGCACGGCCGATCGGGTCGGGATAGATCGGGCCCACGGTCATGTAGTAGTCGTGGGTCTGGTTCTCGCCGGCCATGATGGTGAGCGCGTTCATCTTGCTCACGGGATGCGCGGTGCGCCGGTCGTAGGGCCGGCGCAGGTCGTCCACCGGCGCGCGATGCTCCACGATCGTGGGCCGGCCGGGCAGGACGTCCGTGTAGCTCTGCAGGATGTTGTTGGCGTCCTTGCCCTCGACGCGGTCCATCAGCGCCGAGTAGCGGTACATGTGATCGAAGTCCTCGAGCAGGCCGTAGCGGTAGACCTGCGCGAGGTAGGGGTCGGGCTCGGACTGCGCGACGCTGGCCGTCACCTCGATCGCCACCTGCTCGTAGCCGATCGTGGTCTCGAGCACCGACTGATCGGGCGGCAGCAGCCAGTTCACCATCGTCTGCTGGTGCTGCTCGGCGCGCCGGATCCTGGCTGCGTCGAGCTGCAGCGGGCCGTTCATGCGCGCGAGCGCGTGCAGGAAGCGGTTCTGCTCCATCTCGATCCCGTTCATCAGGATCACGCGCACGCGGGTGAAGGCGTCGTTGTCGAGCTTGCTGAACGGGGGCGGCGTCAGCTCGCGCCAGGTGAACTTCTGGCGGTCGAGCGGCGTGCCCTTCTCCTTGAGGATGTCGAGCGCCACGGTCTCTCCTTTGCCGGAAAGGCCGCACGGAAGCGGTGCGGCGGTGGACTCGGCAAGGAGCTGCAAGCGACGTGCCCCGCGCTCCGGACGGTGCGCAGGCCCCGGTTGCGAGCGCGGCCGCAGCGCGACCGATGACGGCCCCGCGCGCAGCGAGCGATCTACAATGCGCCTTCGCCTCGCCGCCGAAAGCGCGCTCAGGCGCCCGACTGCCAGGCTTCGATCGCCGGCACCGGATGGATCAGCATCAGCAGGTTCAGCGTGAGGTTGTCGCGGATCGCCCAGGCGAGCAGCAGCTCGAGCGCGATCGCGAGCACGAGGGTGCCCCACAGCGGAGCCCGCGCGGCGATCCCGTATCCGGCGGCGGCCGTCAGGAGATCGCCCACCGAATTCACGACGCTGTCGCCGTAGTAGTCGAGCGCGATGGTGGCGGTGCGGTAGCGCTCGATCACGAAGCTCGTGTTCTCGAACACCTCCCAAGCGGCCTCGCCGCCCATCGCCAGCAGGAAGCGGCTGGCCGGGGCCAGGCGGCCGCGCAGCAGCGCCAGCGCCGCGTAGAAGCCGAAGCCGTGGAGCACGTGGGTGAAGCTGTACCAGTCGGTGAGGTGCTGGGAGTTCTCCGAGCTCTGCGTGACGCCGTGCCAGAGCTTCACCGTGCCGCACGCGCACCAGGGCTCGCGGCCGAGCGCGAGCAGCGCCGCCGCCATGGCGGCCGCGATCCCCACGAAGGCCAGCGCCACGCGGTCCGGCGGGATCGCCGCCGCGCGAGCCCGCAGGGGCGGGGCCGGAGCGGCGCGCGCGCGGCCGCGCCCGCTGCGTCTCATCCGCGCCGCGAGCTGCCGTGCGCACGCGCGTTGCGCCGCCGTGCGACGGCGCACAGCGCCGCGGCCGCCGCGAGGCCGAGCGCGGCGGCGCCCGGCTCGGGCGCCGCGCGGGTGAAGTCGCCGCGGCTCGTGGCCCAGACGACGCGCGCGCCTGCGGTCCCCGGCAGCTCGTGCGCCACGAGGCCCGAGCTCGTGGTGCCGCTCAGCACCTCGAGGTCGGGGTCGGCGTCGACGTTGGCGAGCGTGGGCGCGCCGAGCGCGCCGCTCCACGAGCTCCCGTTCAGCGGAATCGGAACGCTCGCGAGCTGCCCACCCTGCCAGTCGACGATGCGCAGCTCGCCCTCCTCGCCCGAGCCCTTCTCGGTCCAGACGTGGAACAGCACCTCGAGCCGGCCGTCGCGGTCGAGGTCCGCGATCGCGGGCTCGGAGGCGAAGCGCAGCGTCGCGGGCGAGCCGGGGGCGAGGTCGATCGGCCAGCCGGGCAGCTCGGTCTTGTCGAGCTGCATCGCGTGCAGGCGGCCGTCGTAGGCGGGGTAGACGATCTCGGCGCGTCCGTCGCCGTCGAGGTCGGCGATGGCCGGGTTGGGCGCGACGGTCTCGATCACGTCGAAGTCCTGCGAGAGCGGCGCGCCGCCGCCGTCGGGCTCGGGCAGCGCGGTCCAGTCGAAGCCGCCCGCCACCCAGCGGGTGCGGTCGGGCTCGAGGACGATCGGCGCCTGGAAGAGCGACTGGTAGGAGTCGCCCTCGCAGAACTCGTAGAAGTCGCCGACGAACACGATCTCGCGCGTTCCGTCGCGATCGAGGTCCGCGACCACGGGCGCCGCGGTTGCGAGGTTGGGGCGCCACTGGACCGGGCTCGGGGCGCTGCAGTTCGCCCAGCCTTGCAGGTCCCAGGTCTCGTCGAAGTGGAGCCCGACCTGGCTCCAGTCCTTCGGGGCGCCGCCGTCCAGGCCGAATTTCGCGTGCGCCTTCCGCTCGCTGCCGTCGTCGCCGAAGAGCGCCGCGTAGTGCACGTCGCTCGTCGCCACGATCTCGTGTCGGCCGTCGCCATCGAGGTCGGCGGCGGCGAGGTTCTGGTTGTAGCAGCCCCAGGAAAAACCGGGCGAGCTCTCCTGGTGCTGCGGCCAGCCCGCGCGCGGGGCGCCGGTGTGCTCGAGCACCGTCCACTGCTCGGTCGCGGTCGGCGCGGCGCGCGCGACCGCGATCTCGAAGTCGCCGTCGCCGTCGAGATCGGCCAGCGCCAGCGAGCGGATCTCGCCGCTCGGGAAGGGCGTCACCGGGAAGCCGGGGAGGGGCGCGCCGCTGCCGTCCAGCACGACGACCTGGCCCGCGTGGTTGGCGATCACGATCTCGAGGCCCCCCTCGCCGTCGACGTCCGCGATCGCCGGCGAGGGCCACAGCCGAGTCGGCCCCGCGGCGCCGGACGGCGGATACGTCCACTCCAGCGCGCCCGTCGCGCCGTCCACCGCCATCAGCCGGTACCCGCCCCACACGACCTCGACCCGACCGTCGCCGTCCACGTCACCGACCGCGGGCGAGGCGTACCAGCCGGTCTCGCAGAAGGAGCCCGGGCAGCGCGACCACTCGAAGACCGGCGGCGCCGGAAGGCCCGCATGGGCCGCACGGGCCAGCAGGCAGGCGAGCGCCGCGGCGATTCCGAGACGCGAGCGGACCATGGCCCCCTCCACCCGGACGAGCCCCGGGTGCGGAGACTCTGGCGCAGCCCTCGCGTCCGGCGTAGCTTCCCGAAATCAGAAACTACGTTCCACAAAGTGGAACACCCCATCGCCGATCGAATCGGCTCCACGACGAGCGTCGGTCGGAACGAGCCGGGTCCGGGAGTCGAGGCGGCCATGGACGCGACCACCAGCGTGGAGAAGGCGCTCGACGTGCTCTTCCACCTGCACGCGGTCGGTGCGGCCGGCGTGAGCGGGGTCGCGCGCGCGCTGGATCTCCCCAAGTCGACGACGCATCGGCTGCTCGCGGCGCTCGGCCGACGCGGGCTCGTCGAGCGCGACGAGCAGGGCCGCTATCGGCCGGGCCTGCGCCTGGTGGCGCTCGGGCTCGGCGTGCTGGACCGCGAACCGGTGGTGGCGGCCGCGCGGCCGGAGCTCGAGGCCGAGGCGCGCGCCACCGGTGAGAGCCTGTTCCTCGCGGCCGCGCGCGGCGGGCGCGTCGTGGTGCTCGACAAGGTGGAAGGCACCGCGTTCCTGCGCGCGTCGCCGCGCGTCGGCGAGGAGGTGCCGATCGCGGTCACCGCCACCGGCCGCCTGCACCTGGCCTTCGCGCCCGCCAGCGTGGCCGCGGCGGCTGCCGCCCAGATGCCCGCGAGCGCCGCGGCGCGCGCGGCGCTCGAGCGCGAGGTGGCGCTCGCGCGCCGGCGCGGCTGGGCCCAGAACCGCGAGGAGTGGATCCCCGGCCTGGCGGTGGTGGCGGCGCCGATCCGAATCGGTGTCGCCCCCGGCGTGGAAGGCCGGCTCGCCGGCGTGGTGGCGCTGGCGGCGCCCACCGTGCGGCTGCCGGCGGCGCACACCGAGCGGGTGGCGCGGCGCCTGGTCGCCGCGGCGGCGCGGGTCGCGGCCACGCTCGAAGGGAGGTCGGCGGCATGAAGGTGTGGATCGACGGCGAGCTTCTGGACGGCGACGCCGCGCGCGTGCCGGTGACCGACCACGGGCTGCTCTACGGCGACGGCGTGTTCGAGGGGATCCGCGCCTTCGGCCGCCGCGTGTTCCGGCTCGACGACCACCTGGCGCGCCTGCGCGTCTCCGCGGCCGCGATCGGGCTCGCGCTGCCGCTCGACGCGGGCGGCCTGCGCGAGGTGGTGCTGGCCACGCTGCGCGCGTTCGGCCGCGACGACGCCTACGTGCGACTCGTGGTGACGCGCGGCGAGGGGGCGCTGGGCGTCGATCCCACCAGCTGCCCGCGCCCGCGCGTGATCTGCATCGCCGCCGAGGCGACGATCTTCCCGCCGGAGAAGCGGGCGGCGGGCCTCGACCTCGTGACGGTGAGCTGGCGCCGCCCCGGCTGCGACGCGCTCGATCCGCGCGTGAAGAGCCTCAACTACCTCAACAACGCCCTGGCCAAGCTCGAGGCGCGCCGGCGCGGCGCCGACGAGGCGCTGCTGCTGAACGGCGCGGGCACGATCGCCGAGGCCAGCGTCGCCAACGTGTTCGCGCTGCGCGGGCGCACGCTGCTGACGCCGCCGCCGGCCGACGGCTGCCTGGAAGGCATCACGCGCCGCACGGTGCTCGAGCTGGCGCCCGCGCTCGGCCTCGCCGCCGCCGAGCGCTCGCTCACGCGCACCGACCTGCTCGGCGCCGACGAGGTGTTCCTGACCGGCACGGGCGCCGGCATCGTCGCGGTGCGCTCGCTCGACGGCCAGGCGATCGGCGCGGGCCCGCCCTTCGCGACCACCGAGCGGCTGCAGGCGGCCTACCGCGAGCGCACGAAGGAGCTCGGCGTCCCGTTCTGAGCGCGTGCGGGCGCTGCGCGGGCGCGATCGCGCGGCGCGCGCGCCGGCGAAGCGGGATTCGCGGGCGCTCGCGCGGGAATGCACGCCGGCGCGCAGGCGCAGCGGCGGGCCGCTTCAGCCGCCCGAGGTGTCGTCCTCCGCCTCGGCACCCGGCGGCGTCGGATCGTCGCGGTCGAGCAGCCAGCCCTCGGGCAGCACCACGCGCTGGGTGCCGCCCGTCTTCCCGCGCGGCACGCGCAGCGCGCCGGGCGGGAAGGGCTCGTCGCTCGCGTAATCGGCGAGCAGCTCCTCGAGCTGGGCGAGCGTCTCCACCTGCATGATCCGCGGGCGCAGCCGCGCGCTGTGCGGGAAGCCCTTCGTGTACCAGGCGCCGTGCTTGCGGAACCCCCGCACCCCGTGCGGCTCGCCGAACCACTCCGCGAGCAGGCGCGCGTGCTCGAGCATGATCGCGCACACCTCGCGCAGGGTGGGGGGATCCCGGGGCTCGCGGCCGTCGAACACGTCCGCGAGGTCGCGGAACAGCCACGGGCGGCCCAGGCAGCCGCGGCCCACCACCACGCCGTCGCAGCCGGTCGCGCGCATCATGCGCAGCGCGTCGTGCGCCTCCCACACGTCGCCGTTGCCCAGCACCGGGATCGAGCGCACGGCCTCCTTGAGCTGCGCGATCGCCTCCCAGCGCGCCTCGCCGTCGTAGAGCTGGGCGGCGGTGCGCGCGTGCAGCGCCACCGCGGCGCAGCCCTCGTCCTCGGCGATGCGACCGGCGTCGAGCCAGGTGGGGTGCCGGTCGTCGATGCCGATCCGGAACTTGATCGTGACGGGCACCGAGCCCGCGTTGCGCACGGCGGCGCGCACGATCCGGCGCAGCAGCTCGCGCTTCCAGGGCAGCGCGGCGCCGCCGCCCCGGCGCGTCACCTTGCGCACCGGGCAGCCGAAGTTCATGTCGATGTGGTCGACGCGGCCCTCGCCGACCAGCCACGCCACCGCCTCGCCGAGCGAGACGGGATCGACGCCGTAGAGCTGGAGGCTGCGCGGCTTCTCGTCGGGCGCGAAGGCGGCGAGGTGCAGCGTCTTCGCGTTGCCCTCGAGCAGCCCGCGCGCCGTGATCATCTCGCTCACGTAGAGCCCGGCTCCGAAGCGCCGGCACAGGCGCCGGAAGGGCGCGTTGGTGATGCCGGCCATCGGCGCGAGCACGACCGGCGGCCAGGCGCTGATCCCGCCGGCCTCGGGGCGGCCGATCACGAGCGGGCGGAACTCGCCGGGGCGCGCGAGCGGCACGTCGCGGTTGATGGGGCTCAGGTAGCGGGGATCCATGGTGTCATCGAAGACGCGGGCGGTGCGCGCCGTCCGTGCGGCCGGCTCGGGACGCGCCGCGCGTCGCCGCGTGCCTCCTCCTCTTCTCGGGTGCGGGCGAAGCTAGCCCGCATCTCGCGCTCGGCCGCTCCCCTGGGCGCGGTCCTAGCGGCGCGCCGTCCAGGCGGGGTCGATGGAGCCGCAGTCGAGCGGCCCGAAGCGGGGCGGGACGGCGCCGCCGGCGGCGCCCGGGACGAGCTGCTGGCCGCGGAAGACGCGGTCGACGCGACCGTCGAAGTCGGTGTCCTCGTCCTGCTGGGTCACGGCGTCGCCCGACAGGTGCTGGATCACGTCGGGCTTGCGGTCGCGGTTGGTGTCGGCGTCGAGGCGCACCCGCAGGCCGTTCTCGTAGATCTCGCGCTGGTCGGCGATCCCGTCGCCGTTCGTGTCGAGCAGAGCCTCCACCACCTGGCCGCCCTCGACGCGGGCGCGCGCGTCGAAGCGCCCGTCGCCGTTGGTGTCCAGGCACTGCGCGTGCACCGCGCCGTCGGCCGTGAGCAGGAGCTTCTTGGTGGGGCGCCTGCCGCCGTCCTCGATCAGCTCCTGGGCGGTCGCGCGTCCCTCGGCGTCGAAGACCGTGAGCACGTCGGGCCGGCCGTCGCCGTCGCTGTCGCGCAGCTCGCGGGCCGGGCGCCCGCCCGCGAACGTGATCCAGGTGTCGAAGCGCCCGTCGCCGTCGGCGTCGCGCTGCTCCTCCGCCACGTTGCCGGCCTCGTCGTAGCTCTGCGCGATGCGCGCGCCGCCGCCCGTCTGGACCAGCTCGAGCGGCTTGCCGTCCCGGTAGCGGATCGTGACGTCGGGCTGGCCGTCGCCGTCGCGGTCCTCGCGCCGCTCGAGCACGGTGCCGTCCGCGTCCGCCACCACCCACAGCTCCGGGCGCCCGTCGCCGTTCTCGTCCGCCTCCAGCACCTGGTTGCCGTCCGCGTCCGCGCGCGTCACGCGCTCGAAGCGGCCGTCGAAGTCGGCGTCCTCGCGCGTGAGCACGGGCTGGTCGTTCTCGAACTCGACGATCAGGTCGGGCTTGCCGTCTCCGTTGCCGTCGCGCTCCGTGCGCCGCTTCACGCCGTTCTCGAGCAGGGTGACCAGCTCGAACTTCTTGCCGTCGCGGTCGGCGTCGTCCTCGATGCGCGCAGGCCGGCCCTGCGCGTCGAAGATCGTGACGAGGTCGATCTTGCCGTCGAAGTCGCGGTCCTCGCGCTGGCGCTTCTTGCGCTCGCCGTCGAGCTCGATGAAGACGTCGGGCTTGCCGTCGCCGTTGGTGTCGCTCTCGATCTTGTTGCGCTCGAAGCGGGTCGCCACCTCGAAGCGCCCGTCGCCGTCGCGGTCCTCCTGCTCGCGCACGAGCCGGCCGTTCTTCCACTCGCGCACGCGCTCGGGGCGGCCGTCGCCGTTCGCGTCGGTGATCTCGCGCTCGGGCCGGCCCTCGCGGTCGAACTCGATCGTCGTGTCGGGCCGCCCGTCGCCGTCGCCGTCGCGCACCTCGCCGATCTGGCGCCCGTCGCGGAAGGTGCGCACGGACTCGAAGGTCCCGTCGCCGTCGGCGTCGGTCTCCTGGCGGACCGGCACGCCCGCCTCGAAGGTGATCGCCAGCTCGAAGCGGCCGTCGCCGTCCTGGTCGCGCTCCTCGCGCAGCGCGGTGCCGTCGGGCGCGAGGCGGCCGCGCAGGTCGATCTTGCCGTCCCCGTTCGTGTCCTGCTCGAAGCGCGTCGCCACGCCGCCCTCGAAGAACACGAAGCGGTCGGCCTTGCCGTCGCCGTCCTCGTCCTCCTCGAGGGCGGTGGTGCGCCCCTGGCCGTCGTTGGTGCGCCAGGAGTCGACCCTTCCGTCTCCGTTGCGGTCGGAGAGCACGCGCGTCTCGTGCCCGGTGGCGACGTCGAGCGTGACCCAGGTGTCGACCCGGCCGTCGCGGTCGCGGTCCTGCTCCTGCTTCTCGAGCCGGCCCTCGGGGTCGTAGAAGTTCCACAGATCGATCCGGCCGTCGCCGTCCTCGTCGAGCTCGACGCGGAGCAGCCGCCCGTCGGCGTGGTGCTCGGTGCGTACTGGCGTGCCGGCCTTCGACACCGTGACGCGTCGCACGAGCTCGCCGTCGGCGAACTCGGCGGTGGTCTCGAAGCGGCCGTCGAAGTCGGCGTCGATCTGCTCGCCGGCGAGCCTTTCGCGGGCGTCGAAGTCGAAGACGGCGTCGATCTCGCCGTCGCCGTTGCGGTCCTCCTCCTGGCGCGCCTTGCGGCCGTCGCGGAAGGTGACGAAGGTGTCGGGCCGCCCGTCGCCGTTGGAGTCGGCCTCGCTGCGCAGCGGGACGTCGCCCGAGAAGTGGGTCACGAGCTCGGGCCGCCCGTCGCCGTCGTCGTCGCGGTCCTCGCGCACGCGCACGCCGTTCTCGTAGCGGATCACCACCTCGGCGCGGCCGTCGCCGTCGAGGTCGCGCTCCTGGACGACCTCCTGGTCGTTCTCGAAGCGCGAAACCGTGTCCATGCGCCCGTCGCCGTCGGTGTCGGCCTCGCGGCGCACGCGCTGGCCGTTCGCGAACAGCGTCACGACGGTGGGCCGGCCCTTGCCCTCCGGATCCTCCTCGATGCGCGCGCGCTCGCCGTTCTCGTACAGGATGGTGACGTCGAAGCGGCCGTCGCGGTTGGTGTCCTGCAGCTCGCGCAGCTTCCGGCCCGCGGCGTCGAACTCGGCCACCAGCTCCGGCTTGCCGTCGCCGTCGGCGTCCTCCTCGATGCGCGCGGGCTTGCCGCCCTGGTAGGTGACGATGCGGTCCACGCGCCCGTCGCCGTTCGTGTCGCTCTCCTCGCGCACGGGCTGGCCGCCGGCGTAGGTGATGGTGGCGTCGGGCTTGCCGTCGCGGTTCGTATCGGTGCGCTGCACCGCGGGCTGGCCGCCCTCGAACTCGATCCACTGGTCGACCTTGCCGTCGCCGTCGGTGTCGTTCTCCTGCCGGGCCGGCTGGCCGGCGGCGTCGTAGACGACGGTCGTGTCGAAGCGGCCGTCGCCGTCGGTGTCGGTCTTGGCGGTGTGGGGCTTGCCGCCCCGGTAGGTCACGATCTCGTCCGGGCGGCAGTCGCCGTTCGTGTCGGTGCGCTTCTCGGCGAGCTCCTCGTTGTCGTCGTAGAGGAGCTCGACGGGCGGGCACTTGCGCTGGGCGACCGCGTCGCCCCCCAGCACCAGCCACAGCCCTGCCGCGAGCCAGCCGAGCGCCCTAGTTCGCAACGGCGGTGCTCGTGGTCTCGAGCGTGAAGGTGGCGGTGAGCTGCGAGTCGGCGAGGCAGCGCACGCGGTCCGACATGGGAGGGAAGGGCGAGGCCGCGCGCAGCGCCTCGACCACGGAGCTGCCGACGGCCGGGTCGTCGGCCGAGACCATCTCCACCCGGCTCGCCGACCCGCCCACGTCGAGCTGGAAGCGCAGCTTGGCGCGCACGCGGCCGGCCGGCGCGGTGCCGCTGGTGGCCCAGCGCGCGAGCGTGCGGTCCTTGATCGTGTCCATGTAGGCGCGCACCTCCGGACGCGAGTCGCAGTCCGGATCGCCGCCGCCGAGCACCGTGCCGGTGCCGCCCGGGCCCTTGAGATGGCTTTCACCGACGCGGGTGTTCACGTTCGCGAGGCGCGGGCCGTCGGGGCTGCCGAGCACGTCGCGGCTCGAGAGCACGCCCTCGCGCACCGAGGAGCCGTCGTCGCCCGTGGTCGCGCGGCCGGTCCCGACCGTCTTGCCCGAAGCCACGATCTGGCGCGGTCCCACCGAGGCGCCCACCGGCGCGTTGGGCTCGATCGGCCCGCGCAGCGCGGGGGCGCCCGCGGCGCCGAGATCGACCCGGCTCGGCGTGGCGGCCACCGGCGAGGGGGCGGCCTGCACCGACTCCACCGCGAGCGGCGCGCTCGTGATCTCGCGCGGGGCCGTCACCGAGCTCACGACGTTCCGATCGAGCTTGGGCGCCGGGATCGCGGGCGCGGCCTTCGCCACCACGCTCGGGTTGACCACCTGCGGGCGGATGGCCTGCGCCTGCGGCGCGAAGTTTACGCTGCGGCGCTCGGCGAGCGCCTTCGGCGCCGGTGCGGGCGCGGGCGCCGGCTCCTGGATCGGCTCGGGCGC
>Ga0207873_1003362_pt1 | contig 11851 bp, 11 predicted proteins | sample BGWIniCompost_FD_187373 | JGI IMG/M metagenome (GOLD analysis project Ga0207873, IMG submission 187373) | Cellulose adapted compost microbial communities from Newby Island Compost Facility, Milpitas, CA, USA - BGW Initial Compost (SPAdes)... ... | reverse complement strand
GCGTCCGCCAGCGCAACACCCATCGAGATGACGTTTTCGGGCGTACGCCGGCATTCGCGCGGCGTGACCCCGTGGAAGCGGCGCATCGCCCGAAACAGGGTCGAGCGAGAGTCGAAGCCGACCTGTTTGACGACCTCCTCCACGGCAAGTTGGCTGCTGCGCAACAATCGAGCCGCGACACTCGTGCGCTTGCGCTGCAGGTATTCGTGCGGCGTCACGTCGTGGACGTGCTTGAAAAGCCGCAAGAAGTGGTGGCGCGAGAGATAGGCAGCTCGGGCCATGTCGCTCAGCATCAACGGCTTCTCGTAGTTGGAATGGATGAAGTCGGTCGCAAGCGATACTCGCCTGAAAATCTCGCGCCGCGTCGCCGCGCGCCGCACCGGAACCGAGCGGAGCTTGGCAATGATCTGCCGGTGCCGAGTCAGCATGCGATCCAGCAGGAACGCGAGCTGCTCTTCGTACCACAAAGGATCCTCGAGCCCCGACTCGCGATGGCGGCAGATGAACATGAGCACCGGCGTGATGCTGCGGTCGTGCATCTGCAAGTTCGGCAGGAACGGCAGCGAGACATCGGTATCGACTTCCCCGTTCTCGAGCAGTCGATCCTCGGGGGTGATGAGCGTGCCGAGCACTTCTTCCGGCATCCCCGCGCGAAACAGGATCGTCATGGCCTGGATGCCCTCGCCTCCTCGCACACGCACCGTTGCGGGGCCGTTGGGCAGGAGCAGCCAGGTGTCGTCGTCGACGACGATGCGGCGACCCTCGAAGCTGACATCCTGACGTCCATTCCAGGCGCACAGCAGAGCCACCCTATCGCCCGAAAGCACGTAGTCTTCCACCTGCGCACGCGTACTGTAGACGACATTTCCAGGCTCCTCTCGGTGCGCTAGTCCAAGAGGGGTACCAGGAGCAGTTCGAAGGATCATCTGAACACCTCTTCCTTTTCATCGCATCGCAACGGTCGCGGCGCGGTCAACGCTCTTGACTCATCCACAGCTGGCGGATCGTCCGCTCGCCAGCAACCAGCAAGTCGTTCTCTTCAGATGCTGCAACGGTCGAACCGGTTACACCCTGCACATACGATTTGTTACTCAGTCGCTCTTGGCAGGCGATGTGTGACAGCCGATCGTTAAGTCCATCGATTGTGGAGTGCTACCCCAATGGGTGATAGCATCTTCAGAGAGTTCCTTTCGGGAAAGGTTGCAACTTAGATCCCTCTTCGGCGCGTTCGTCACAAAAATACGCAAATGTTGAGACGATGCGTATCGATGAGTTCGCCCACGACGCGTCGGTAACCGGCGAACCGGACACATCGGACACCGAATATGCAGGCAATCGACGTATGGATGCCGCGCTGGCCAGCCTGAAACGCTCTACGTATCCTATGGCCGCCAAGTATTCGCTGCGTTAGCACAGTTCCACCATGCCGATCTGTCACGAACACAATCTCGCCCGCCCCCTCCCGAAGCAACTTCCATATGGAATCCGGGTAAAGCTGCGCTCGACCGACCCATTCAGAAACTTGGTCGGCGGCGATTGGACGAAGGAGCACTGGTTCGCGACACGCGAGGAACGCGATCGCGCGCTGAAGGAAATGAGCGGCCGCTACATCTACTTCCGCCCCGGGGATCAGCCGACGCTCGAATTCGAAAAGATCGACCGCTGAACGTCCGAGCGGGCGACGCCCCTGCGCCGCCCCGATGCTGCCGCGTCAGAACGTGCGGCCGAGGAACAGATAGAACGCCTTGTCGCCGTCCTCGTCGAAGCCGGCAGCGAGATAAAGCGGACCGAGCGGGCTGTCCACACCGAAGAACAGACTGCCGTTCGTGCGCAGATCGTCCAGACTCATCTCGCTCCTCTCCATCCATGTGTTGCCGGCTTCGAGCGAGACACCCGCATACGCCGGGAAGTCGAGGACGCCGGCTCCGCCGCGTCCGATTCGCTTGTAGTAAAGCAAGCGGCCGATTCCGTAATGCGGGCCTGACAAGAATCCGGGCGGCAACCCGGACAGGTTGAAGAACCCACCGAGCGAGAAAAAGCTCTCGGGCGTCAACGGCGGGTCGTCCGTCGTGCCCGCATCCGCCCAGAAGATCAGGGTGTGTCGATCGAAGGACCGGGCGACGAGCCACGTGCTCTCGAACGTATCGAAATCTTCATCGCCGCCGAAATTGCTGCGCTCGCCGCGCCACTGGAATTCGAACTGCTGCCCGTGGCGCGGGAAGAAGATGCTGTCCAGCTTGTCGTACGAGAAGCGCGCAAACACGCCTCCACGGTCGAATACATCGGTCGGCAGGTTCTGATCGCCGATCAGGATGCGAGAGCGCTCCCTTCCGCGCCGCACGCCGACGCGAATCTCGCCCCAGTTCGCCAACTCTCGGCCGAAGTCGATGCCCCCATAGGCGGAACGCACTCGGTACTCCGCGATACGCTCTCGTCCATCCAAGCTGAATACGCTGCGCTCCTCGAGATTCACGTGCGGCGCGATGAAATAGCGACTCGCGAGCGACAGCGGCTGATAGAACTCGGTGAAGATTTTCGGGTTCTCGCCGATCTGCAGATCCGTGAGCCACTCTCCTCCGAGCCGGTTCAACTCCGTCACGATGAAGCGCACGGCAGCGTTGTAGCGGCTGTTTCCCTCGAAATCGTCTTCGAGATTCAGCCCGACGCGTACATAGTTCGGTCCCCAACTCTTGCGCGTCAATTCGAGCTCGATGCCCGTGCGACCGCGCTCCTCCACGAGCGTGTAGTCGATGGACTCGAATCGATCCAAGGCATAGAGCGAAGACAGTCGCTTGCCGATAACGGTCTGATCGAGCGTGCGACCGACAAGATCGCTCATCGTCGCCGCGACGAGATCCGCGTATTCGGAGGACTCTTCGTCGGCACGCACGAACTCGATCACCGGCATCTGCAGCGAACGCGACTTTCGGCTCGCGAGATACTCCTCATACTGCGGTTGGTCGAGGGCGAGCGCGGCGAGCGCCCCGCTCTCCTGTTTCGCCCCGCGTTCGCCGGCCCGAATCGCCTGCGGGACCCTGCTGAAGTCCGCCGACGGAAAACGGCCGAGCGGAGGATCGATGATGATGTCGGACTCGGCCAGCGTCGCGCGCTGCTCGAGCGTTCGCCCCCTGATCAGGATCGCGAACGCCTGGTTCGTTACTTCGAGCGGCGAGGTCAGCTCCTCGCGTGCGTACAAGGGGAAGCTCACATCCACGACGATGAGCACATCCACGCCCATCTGACGCGCGACCTGCACCGGCAAGTTCTCCACGAGCCCGCCGTCCACCAGCAAGCGACCGTCGCGCTGCACCGGCGCGAACACGCCCGGCGCCGACATGCTGGCGCGCATCGCCGACACCAAGTCGCCGGATTGCATGAGGACCGCCTCTCCGGTTTCCAAATCCGTCGCGATGGCGCGGAACGGAATCGGCAGCTCGTCGAAATCGTTCACCGTCGCGACCGGCAGCGTCGCGTTGCGCAGGAGCTGTTCGAGCTTCTGCCCCTGGATGAGCCCCGGCGGAAGCCTGAACCCTTCTTCGGTGACGCCCAGCGCGTAGCGCACGAGGAAGTTGCGATCGTCTTGCTTGCGACGGAATCCAAGTTCCTCGCGCGGAGGACGATCGCGGAATGCGTCCTGCCAGTTGAGCGATTGAATGAGGCGTTCGATTTCGACGGCCGACATTCCGCTTGCGTACAAGCCGCCCACGACCGCACCCATGCTCGTGCCCGCGATCGCATCGACAGGCACGCGCATCTCATCGAGCACCTTGAGGACACCTACGTGCGCGGCGCCGCGGGCACCTCCTCCGCTCAGCACCAACCCGACGCGCGGTCGAGTTTGCTCGGCGGCAACCGCGTCGAGCGTCAAGACGATGCAGGCAAAGAGAACGGCAAGGCGAGCGATCATGGTCCGAGCAGAGATACGTGCCTATTTCATGGTCGGAAACACGAAGTCCGCGGACGTCGGCTGCGTCGGCCAGCGCGAGGTCACCGTCTTGAGCCTGGTATAGAAGCGTACGCCCTCGGGTCCGTGTACGTGCAAATCGCCGAACAGCGAGCGCTTCCATCCGCCGAAACTATGGAACGCCATTGGAACCGGGATGGGTACGTTGATCCCCACCATACCAGCCTGCACCTCGACGCAAAATCGGCGCGCGGTATCGCCCTTGGCTGTGTAGATAGATGCGCCGTTGCCGAACTCATGCGCATTGATGAGCGCGAGCGCCGCCTCGAGGTCGGGAGCTCGCACGACGCACAGCACGGGACCGAAAATCTCCTCGCGATAGATGCGCATGTTCGGCTCGACATGGTCGAACAACGAGGGTCCCAAGAAGAATCCATCCTTCGGTGCGTTTGGGCTCAGCTGGCGCCCGTCGACGAGGAGCCGAGCTCCCTCCCGAACGCCGATGTCGATGTAATCTCGGACGCGCTCCCAATGCTCGCGCGTGATGAGCGGCCCCATGTCGGCATCCGCGGACGACCCTGGCCCGATGCGTACCGCCTTGACCATCGGCTCCAGCGCTGCGACCAAGGCATCCGCGGTCGCGCCGACGGCGACGGCGACCGAAACCGCCATGCAGCGCTCGCCGGCGGATCCAAACGCCGCACCCATGAGTGCTTGCGCCGCACTCTGGATGTCCGCATCAGGCATCACGACCAAATGGTTCTTCGCACCGCCGAGTGCCTGAACGCGCTTGCCTTCGCGAGCCGTCGTCTCGTAAACACGCGCGGCAACGCGAGTCGACCCGACGAAACTCACCGCGCAGACGCGTGGGTCTGCCAGCAAGGCGCTCACGGTCGATTCGTTGCCGTTCACCACATTGAAGACCCCCGCCGGCAGGCCCGCCTCGGCGAGCAGCTCCGCGAGTTTGAGCGAACACGACGGGTCCTTCTCGGAAGGCTTGAGCACGAACGTGTTGCCGCACGCGATTGCGATGGGAAACATCCACAGCGGCACCATCGCAGGAAAATTGAACGGCGTGATGCCGACGCAAACACCGAGCGGCTGGCGCAGCGACCAACTGTCGATGCCCGCGCCGACGCTGTCCGAGTACTCGCCTTTGAGCAGATGCGGAATGCCGCACGCGAACTCGACGACTTCGATGCCGCGGCGTACCTCGCCCTGGGCGTCGGACAGAAGCTTGCCGTGTTCCGCGGTAATCAACTTCGCGAGCTCATCGGCATGCGCATCGAGCAGCGCTTTGAAGCGGAACATCACCTGCGCGCGTTGTACGGCGGGCGTGCGAGCCCACGACGGAAAAGCATCGCAGGCAGCGCCGACTGCGGCTGCGGCTTGCTCAGGCGAGGCGAACGCGACGCGCGCTCGAGGCTGCCCCGCGGCGGGATCGAACACATACCCGTACTCGCCCTGCTCCGTGACGGAGCGACCGCCGATGTAGTGACCGAGCAGCGGCAAGGCCTCGTCGAGGTGCTGCTTGCCTGCCTGCTGCAGCGATGCGGAATTGGAAGGTTTCATGGTTGACGGTCCCAGCAAACGGCAAAGATCGACGCGATCGCTCGGATGGAAGCGTAACAGCGTTCAGGCGCGGGCGGGCTCGGGAATGGCGAACGCGTGACCGCGAATGGAAACGGACTTCACCAATACCCAGACCGGAGATCCGATGCGCAGCGCGAGTGCGACCGAGGCCGCTCGTGTGACACGAGCGACGACAAACGGCCCACCCAGGTCGACGTACACCAGTTCCGTATCGGGATCGTCATCTGCAATACGGGCCACCGTGCCCTGGAGCACCGTGCGCACGCTCAGCCCCTCCGGTCGGACGGTTGCAAGGATCAGGTCGCGAGCCAGCAGATGAATGCGAACCTGCGCCCCTGGTCGCACACCGCGCAGGCTCAGGTTCAAGACATTGCCTCCCACGCGCACCGAGGCGAGCCCGCTGCTCTCATCCACCACCTCGACACGGCCCGAGAGCACGGCGCCGATGCCTTCCGGGCCTACGATCGCCCGCAGCTCGGGATGCAAACTCACGCTGTCGAGCGTTCCCTGGGCGACGCTGCGCCCCTCGCTCATCAGCACGACATGCGTCGCCAGGCGCAGCACCTCTTCGAACTGGTGACTGACGTAGATCATCGGAATCGCCAGCTCGTCGCGCAGGCGTTCGAGATACGGCAACACTTCGTCGCGGCGCGCGGCATCCAGCCCCGCGAGCGGCTCATCGAGCAGCAACAGCCGCGGTTGCGACAACAGCGCCCGACCCAGCGCGACGCGCTGTCGCTCTCCACCCGACAACTGATGCGGGCGGCGCTCGAGCAGCGCTTCCAAGCCGAGCAGTTGCACCACTGTGTCGAAGCTCGTGCGCTGCGCGACACCCCGCGCGCGTCGCAAACCATAGTGCAGGTTCGCGAGCACGCTCATGTGCGGAAACAGCCGTGCGTCCTGGAAGACGTAGCCGATCCTGCGGCGCTCGCTTTCGACGTAGTGATTCGAGGCAGTGTCCTCGAGCACCACGCCGTCGATCTCGATATGCGAGTCATGCGCCTTGAGCAGACCCGCGATCACATCGATCAAAGTCGTCTTGCCGCATCCGGAGCGCCCGAACAATGCGACCACGCCCGGCGAGCTCACGTCGATGGAAACATCGAGCGCGAAAGCATCCCGCTGCATGGCGACCCTGATCTTGAACATCAGCGTCCCAGCAAGCGGCGCATGCGCCGCGCGAGCAGCTCCGCGGTCAGAAGTCCCATCAACCCGAGCGCGATCGAGATCGTGGCCAATCGCGCGGCCAATGCATCGCCGCCGGGCGTCTGCAGCGCCGTGTACAGTGCGAGCGGCAGCGTGCGCGTTTCGCCCGGGATGTTGGATGCGAACGTGATGACGGCACCGAACTCGCCCAGCCCGGCGGCGAAGGCGATCACCGAGCCGGCGAGAATGCCGGGCAACATCAATGGCAGCGTGATCGTGAAGAACCGGTCCCATCGGCCCGCGCCGAGCGTGCGCGCGGCATCTTCCAGTCCATGATCGACGCTCTCGAGCGAAAGGCGAATCGCGCGTACGACGAGCGGGAAGGACATCACCGCTGTCGCGAGAGCCGCGCCGGCGGTCGTGAAAGTGAGCTGCACGCCGAGCGACTCGTACAGCCAGCGGCCGATAGGGCCGCGGATGCCGAACAGCACGAGCAGCAAGTAGCCGACGACGACGGGGGGCAGCACGAGCGGCAGGTGCACGATGGCATCGAGCACCATTCGGCCGCGCAGGCGCGAGCGCGCGAGCAGCCAAGCAACGGCGATCGCGAACGGCAGGCTGACCGCAACGCTTCTCAAGGCGACGGAAAGGCTCAGACGCAGCGCGTCGATTTCAGCAGCGGTCATGCTCAGTGCAGCGATCTTGCAGGTTCCAGCACCGCGCAGGAGACTACAAACTGCACTCGGCATCGTATAGGGGGTCGTGACCGGCGCTGCAGGCGTAGCCACGGAACCTCCCCGCGACTTAAGATGCCGGCCGAGCGCGCCGGCCAGCAGGCCGACGCCATCCGAGACGAACGACGAGAGGTCCTGCCAATGAAGATTCGAACGGCTGCGGCAGCGCTACTGCTGATCGGGGTCACGACGGCGCACGCCGAATGCGTTTATCCCAAGCCGCCCACCTCGATGCCGGACGGCCTCACGGCGACACAGGAAGAGATGGTCGCGGGCATGCAGGCGGTCAAGGCCTACAACGAGCAGGTGACGGCCTATCTGGAGTGTCTCGAGAAGGAGATGAACGAGCGAGTGCAGGCGGCGGGCCCGGACGCGCCGCCGGAGAAGATCGAGCAGATCAAGGCCATTCACTCCAAGCGTCACAACGCCGCCGTCGAAGAACTGGAAGCCCATGCGGCCCGCTTCAACGAGCAGGTGCGCGTGTACAAGAACAGAGACAAGAAGTCCTGACCTCGTACGAAGGCATCCCGCGACCGTGCCATTTCGCCCGTGACGTCCCATGGACTGTGGGGCACGTCACGCCAACCTGATCCCAGCACGAACTTCGGTGGCGTGAAACGCGCGCCGAAGTTCGGGTCAGCTCACGATTTTCATCACGCGACGCTCGCTTATGTGAACTCGGCGGGAAAGGGGCTCAAGTCCGCCTGTTAGCCGCCGATGAGACCTTCGAGACCTTCCTCGCGGAAGGCGGCTCGCCGTTTTTGAGGTCCGGTTCACTGTGAGATCGAGTATGAAAATGAAAGCCCTGCTCACGGCCGTTGCGTTCGTATCGCTCGGAACGTCGTTCTCGGCTCATGCCGAGTGTCCCTTCCCCAAGGCGCCAGCGACGATCCCGGACGGCAGCACGGCTTCCGAGGCCGAGATGATCGCCGCGATGAACGCGTTCAAGGCATACAACGAGGAAGTCAAAGCCTTTCAGGCCTGCCTGGATGAGGAAAGCAAGCAGAAGACCGCCACGATGAGCTTCAAGGCCATGCAGGCGAAGAAGCTGGCCGCGGCCGTCGAAGAGCTCGAGACCAAGGCCAAGCAGTTCAACGAGCAGGTCCGCATCTTCAAGGCACGCAGCGGCTAACCCGACGGGTGCGGAAAACCGCACCCATACGCGCCGAGCGTCTCGAATGCGCTCGGCTACTTTCACGGATTTTCACGATTCAGGCTCGCACGCGCGCTGACCGCGCGCGTGCTTGCTTGCCCTGAGGCTGCCCACTCTCGGCTCGGTGCTATCCTCTGGCCTTCTACCGAGGATGCGACCGTTCGCACCGCGAACGGGCCGTCGAGGGCCATGCTTTCTCCAGCCGAAGCCGAATCTGCGATCCGCACGAACGTCCCTGCACTGCCGAGCGAAGATCGCCCCTTGGAGCGACTCGCCGGCGCGGTGTTGCACGAAGCCGTCCACGCCACCCGCGATCAGCCGCCGTTCGATCGCGTCACGATGGACGGGATCGCGTTCGCTGCCGGCGCACATCGCGCGGGCACGAGAAATTTTCGAATCGTGGCGACTCAAGCTGCGGGCGCGCCACCCGCCAGCCTCGAAGATCCGAATGCCTGCATCGAGGTAATGACCGGCGCGATCCTGCCGAAAGGCTGTGATTGCGTCGTACCGGTCGAGAAGATCACGGTGCGCGATGGTTACGCGCATGTGCCGGACGAAGTCGCACCCGCCCCTGGCGCCAACGTTCACGCACGAGGAATCGACTGCCGCGCAGGCTCGCCGCTGCTCTCCCCCGGAACGCCGCTCGGCCCCGCCGAGATCGCGGTGATCGCTTCGAGCGGACGCGCACACGTCAGGGTAAGCCGCGAGCCGCGCATCGTCGTGATCACGACTGGCAACGAGCTCGTGGAACCCGGCAAACCGGTCGCGGAGTGGCAGATATATCGGTCGAACGCTTACGCAGTGCTCGCCGCGCTGAGGAACCGCGGTTTCGACCAGCTCACCCACGATCATCTCGCCGATGATGTGGACGAGTTGCGCAGCGCGCTGCGCAGACATCTCGAGGAACAAGACGCGCTGATCCTGAGCGGCGGCGTCTCGATGGGTCGCTACGACTATGTGCCCCGGGTGCTCGATGAGCTGGGCGTGCGCACGATCTTTCACAAGATTTCACAACGACCCGGCAAGCCGATGTGGTTCGGTGTGCACCCGAACGGCACGGCGGTGTACGCTCTGCCGGGCAATCCGGTGTCCACATCCGTGTGCTTGGCGCGCTACGTGTACCGGGGGCTGGATGCCGCTCGCGGGCGAACGGCGCTCGCGCCCAAAACCGTCTCATTGAGTGAGGATTTCGAGGTCAAGCCCGCACTGACGTACTTTCTCCCCGTGACGCTCGCGGCGGATCGGGGAACCTTCTCGGCCCAGCCGCGCCCTACTCAGGGTTCGGGCGATTTCACATCGCTGCTGGGGACCGACGGCTTCGTCGAGCTGCCGCCCGGTCCGCGGATCGTGAGTCGTTCGACTCCCGTGAATTTCTATCCTTGGTGAGCGTCCATGGATTCCCGCGTCGTTCAGCTTCCGACTAAGAGCCGCCCGCAAGACACGCTGGGCCGACCGCTGCACGACCTGCGCATCTCGGTGATGGACCGCTGCAACTTTCGCTGTCCGTACTGCATGCCGCGCGAAACCTTCCACGAGCACTATCGCTTTCTGAAGTCTTCCGAGCGGCTGTCCTTCGACGAGATCGCCCGGCTCACGCGCCTGTTCGTGCAGCTAGGCGTCAAAAAGGTGCGCCTGACCGGAGGCGAGCCGCTGCTGCGACCGAACGTCGCCGAGCTCGTCGGCGAGCTCACGGTGATCGACGGCGTGGAGGATGTCGCGCTCACGACCAACGCCGTGCTGCTCGCGCAGCACGCGGCGGAATTGAAGGCCAATGGGCTGCATCGAATCACTGTCAGCGTCGATTCGCTCGACCCCGAGATCTTCAAACAGATGAGCGGCGGTTTCGCGGAGCTCGAGCGCGTCCTGGAGGGCATTCGCGCTGCAGTCGACGCGGGCCTGACACCGATCAAGATCAACACCGTTGTACAACGCGGGGTCAACGATCACACGGCGATCGATCTCGTCGAACGCTTCCGCAACACGGGCATCATCGTGCGCTTCATCGAGTACATGGACGTCGGCAACCGCAATCATTGGAGTCTCGATCGCGTCGTGCCATCGCGCGAGCTCCTCGCGCGGATCAGCGAGCGTTGGCCGCTGCATCCGGTGCGGGAGAACTATCACGGCGAGGTCGCTGAACGCTACGCGTTCGACGATGGTGCGGGAGAAATCGGCTTCATATCCTCGGTCACCGAGCCTTTCTGCGGCGCGTGCACGCGCGCCCGATTGTCCTCCGAGGGTGTCTTCTACACGTGTCTTTTCGCGACTTCCGGCGTGGATTTGCGTACGCCGCTGCGCTCGGGCGCGAGCGACGAAGAACTGCTTGCGCTGATCCACGATACCTGGACACGGCGCACCGATCGCTACAGCGAGCTGCGCTCCTCGCTCACGAGCCGCGAACAGCCCTTGAAGAAGATCGAGATGTACTACATCGGCGGGTAAGGACCTCGCCCCGCATCTGCTATCGTCGAGCATTCGCTTTCAACCCGAGTCGGCAGCCATGTCTTCTTCGCCCTTCAGTCACGTGGATGCGTCCCAGGCGCCGGCCATGGTCGATGTCGGAGCCAAGTCCGTCACTCATCGCAGCGCGACCGCTCAGACACGCGTGAGCTTTCCGGCCGAGGTCGCGGATACTCTGAGGGCCAACGGCTTCAACAGCGCCAAAGGACCGATCTTCCACACGGCGATCATCGCGGGAACGATGGCGGCGAAACGCACGCACGAGCTGATTCCGTTCTGCCATCCGCTCGGCATCGAGAAATGCAATCTGACGATTGCGATGGAAGGAAACGACGCGGTCATTCAATGCACGGTGTCCGTGCATCACAAGACGGGTGTGGAAATGGAAGCGTTGACCGGCGCGAGCGTAGCGGCGCTCACGATCTACGACATGTGCAAGGCGTTGTCGCACGAGATCGTGATCGCCGAGACTCGCTTACTCGAGAAATCAGGCGGGCGTAGCGGCACCTTCAAAGCCGCGAGCCCGGAAACACGATGAGCGCACCTCCCTTGTTCGGTTTGGTGCTTGCCGGCGGCGCGAGCACGCGCATGCGGCAAGACAAGGCAAGGCTGCAGTATCACGGGCGCAGCCAGCTCGAGTGGGCTTATGAGCTGCTCGCGCCGTTCTGTGCCGCGACCTTCGTATCGGTGCGTCCCGATCAGCGCGAAGAACCGACGCGCGCTGCCTACCCGCAGATCGTGGATCGGGAACCGGGGATCGGTCCGTTGGCCGGGATCTCGGCCGCCCTGCAGACGCACCCGAAGGTAGCCTGGCTCGTGCTGGCTTGCGATCTACCGTTCCTGACCGAGTCCGCTCTTCGT
>Ga0207873_1003361_pt1 | contig 11853 bp, 12 predicted proteins | sample BGWIniCompost_FD_187373 | JGI IMG/M metagenome (GOLD analysis project Ga0207873, IMG submission 187373) | Cellulose adapted compost microbial communities from Newby Island Compost Facility, Milpitas, CA, USA - BGW Initial Compost (SPAdes)... ... | reverse complement strand
CCATGATCTGGGAGGAGCTGGGCTTCACCTACGTCGGCCCGGTCGACGGCCACAACCTGCGCGACCTGATCGAGACCCTCCAGCAGGTGCGGGAGATCGACGGCCCGGTCTTCGTCCACGCGGTGACGGTCAAGGGGAAAGGCTACGAGCCGGCCGAGAACGACCCCTTCAAGCACCACGCCGCGTCGATCAAGATCCCCGGCGCACCGCCCAGCCCGCCGAAGTACCAGGACGTCTTCGGTGAGACGCTGACCGCGCTGGCGCGCGAGGACGAGCGCATCGTCGCCATCACGGCGGCCATGCCGGACGGCACCGGGCTGCTGCCCTTTGCCAAGGAGCACCCGAAGCGCTTCTTCGACGTCGGCATCGCCGAGCAGCACGCAGTCACCTTCGCCGCCGGCCTCGCCACCCAAGGGCTGCGGCCCGTGGCAGCCATCTACTCGACCTTCCTCCAGCGGGCCTTCGACCAGGTGGTGCACGACGTCTGCATCCAGAAACTGCCGGTGGTCCTCGCCATGGACCGCGCAGGCTTCGCTGGGGAGGACGGGCGAACCCACCACGGCCTCTTCGACATCGCCTACCTGCGCTGCCTGCCGAACATGGTCTTGATGGCGCCGAAGGACGAAAACGAGCTGCGCCACATGCTCAAGACCGCCATCCTCTACGAGGATGGACCGATTGCACTGCGTTACCCGCGCGGCGCCGGGGTCGGCGTGCCGCTTACCGGGGAGCCACACCCGCTGCCGATCGGCCGGGGTGAAGTGCTGCGCGAGGGCGACGACATCACCATCGTCGCGCTCGGCACCATGGTCTTGCCCGCGGAGCGCGCGGCGGACATTCTGGCCGAGCAGGGGATCCACGCGACCGTGATCAATGCCCGCTTCGTCAAGCCACTGGACGAGGAGCTGATCCTCTCCAGCGCGCAGCGCACGGGCCACCTGCTCACCGTCGAGGAAGCCATGCTCGCAGGTGGCTTCGGCAGCGCCGTGTTGGAGCTCCTCGCCCGCGAGGGGCTGCGGCTACCGGTGACGACCCTCGGCGTGCCGGACCGGATTTTCGACCACGCGCCCCAGGGCGTGCTGCGCAAGCAGGCGGGCCTCGACGCCGAGACCATCGCCGCCCGCGCCGCGGCACTCCTCGGCGCCCGCCCGGCCGACGTTCCGGTCGCAGGCGGTGGTGCGTAGGGCTGAGAGGCGGCTCCGTCTCACGGCGTGTATGCGGTCGGCTCATGCCCGGGGGTTTCCCCCGGGCTGACAGCGCAAGCCCGCTAAAGCGGGCTGGGGATGCGTCAGTGGACATGCCGGATTCTCTCGTTGAAGGGCATGAGCGGCCGGAACCCCCAGCCGGCTCTAGGCGGCTTCGCCGTGTCAGCGCGGCGGCTTCAGCCCCGCGCCCCGACCGGGTTCGGTACCACTCCACCACCCCGCGGCGGAGCACAAGCGTCGGATCGCCCACGGGACACAGCACATGACCGCACTCCCGACTCTCACCAGACTTGCCGAGGCACTGGGCGTGGCGCTCGACGCCACGGCGCTCGACCGCTTCGCCCGATACCGGGATCTCTTGCTCGACTGGAACCGGCGGATCAACCTGACGCGGGTCACGGAGCCGACCGAGGTCGAGATCCGCCTCTTCGCCGACTCGCTGCTCCTCATCCCCTACCTGCGCCGCTTCCGTGAGGCGAATCCCGACAACCCTCCGCGGCTGGCAGATGTCGGCGCGGGGGGCGGGTTCCCCGGACTTCCGCTCAAGATCGCCATGCCCGACCTCGACCTGACGCTGATCGAGGCCACGGGCAAGAAGGTCGCCTTCCTCGACGCCGCCATTGCGGCGCTCGACCTAGCCGGCGCCCGCGCCGTGCACGGCCGTGCCGAGGAACTCGCGCACCTCCCGGACTACCGCGGTCGCTTCGACGTGGTGACAGCGCGGGCGGTGGCCCGGATGCCGACCCTGCTGGAGTACTGCCTGCCGTTGCTGCGTCCGGGCGGCTGGGGGTTGTTCCCCAAGGGTCGCGATGCACAAGACGAGGCGGCCGAGGCCGCGAATGCGCTGGCGACCCTCCACGCGCGCCTGCTCGCGGTCGACCCGGCGCCCGTGCCGGAGCTGGCCGGCACCGCGATCGTCGTGGTGGAGCAGATCAAACCCGTCCCGCCGAAGTACCCCCGCCGCGCCGGCCTACCCGCCAAGCGCCCGCTGTAGAGGCACCACACTCGTTCTCAGCAGCGCCGGCGGCCTTTCCCGACCCACTCACGTTGCTCGCCTCTCCCGGAATTTGGGAAGGGCCCGGGGGTGAGGGCCGCGCCCCTCGGGGCTTGATACGACTCGGGGCGGGGACAGGTCCCCGCCCCGAGCGAGCGTTGCCGATGACCTAGTAGTGGATCCAGATCGGCGTTCCGGGCGGCGCCCAGTTGTAGAGCCAGCCGGCGGCGTCGATCGGCAGGTTGACGCAGCCACGGCTCCGTGGGTAGCCGAAGTCCGAGTGCCAGTACGTCCCGTGGATGGCATAGCCGCCGGTGTAGAAGTACATCACGTACGGCACATCCGGCAGGTAGTAGTACTCGGGAGTCCCGGCGAGCCCGCCGGTCATGTCGTCGTAGCGCAGCTTCCACTGCACGGTGAACGTTCCGACCGGCGTCGGGTACTGCGGCAGCCCGCCGGACATCGGCGACGAGAAGACGGGCGTGTTCCCCTCCCAGGCCGTCAGCCGCTGGGGCACGCTCAGATTGACCTCGATCCACTTATCCGGCAGCCGGGTAATGTGCGGGAAGACCGCGGAGTCCGGTCGCTGCCCGATGCCGGCCGTGTTTACGCCCCGGGATTCCGCTACCTGACGGCCGAGCAGGCCGAGCTGGACCTCATAGCGCGTGCCGCGGTGCTCCGGGTGCCACTCGAAACGCGCACGCTCGAAGTACTGGACCGTGTGGCCGTTCTCGGTGAACTCCTCACTGATCGGGTAGCCGAAGATGTCCAGCCCGCCGTTCGCCAGCCAGAAGTTCTTGAAGCCGAAGCTGAGGAAGTGGCCGGTCTCTGGGAAGTACCAGTGCGCGTCGTTGTTCTGATAGGGCTGATCAAGCCGGATCGGCGTGAACGCCGGATGGTCCCGCCCGGCCGTTACCTGCCGTCCCACCAGACCGAGCTGCACCCGAAAGTTCTCCGGGTTTTCGGGGTGCCACTCGAACCGCGCGCGCTCAAAGTACTGCACGCGCAGCCCGTCCTCACCAATCTCCTCGGTGATCGGGAACCCGAAGATGTCGACCCCGCCGTGACTCCACCAGAAGTGTAGGAACTCGGTCTGCGCATGATGGCCCGTCTGGGGGAAGTAGACGACCCGTTCCAGTTGCTGCAGCGGCGGCGCGGCTGCGCTCACAGGCGTGCTACCCACTGGCAGGAAGACCAGCGCGAGCACCAGCGCAGTGGCCAACGAAACTAGACGGCGCATTGAGTCAACTCCCTCCCAACGGACGCCGCGACCCGCGCCGCCGCGGGTCGTGCACGACCGGCCTTATCCCTCATAGGGTATAACGCACGAAGCGTTGGGGTGATACATAGTATTTCAGCGCTAGCCCGGACTAGCCCGATTACCCCAGTACCGGCTCCACTCAACGCGCGATGACCTTTGAGGAAATCACCCGGTATGCCCGCCAGTAGCACGCTCCACAAGCCCTGTCATCATGAGCGAATCGAAGGATCTCGCGTCGGACCAGCCACGCGCCGAATCGCTCCTCCGGCTCGGAGGGAGTCGCCGGAACCGGCTGGGCACTGCCTCCGCCTTCGCTCAGGAGGACAGCGAACGGGCGATGGTGGCGGTTCTACCGTGGCCGGCTCCGGCATACCACGGAACTTCGTCAAGTCCCGTGACGCGTTGACGCGCACCCGGCTGCGTGCTAATATCCTGGAGTCCCCGGGGTTGCCCCGGGCTGATCATGTGTGCCTTGTGGATCGTGCTAGTCCATCGGCACGCCGGACACCGCGGACGAAAGAGAAGACCAGGAAAGGGAGCAGCGAAGCGTGATCAAGCTGCGGCTGCGGCGCATGGGAGCGAAGAAACAGCCACACTACCGGATTGTGGCCGCAGAGGCGCGGTCTCCCCGCGACGGCCGCTTCATCGAGGTGGTCGGCTACTATAACCCGAAGACGAACCCCGCAACCGTGAAGGTGAATGCGGAGCGCGCGAAGTACTGGCTCGACCACGGCGCCCAGCCGACCGAGACGGTCCGCACCCTGCTCGTCCGCACCGGCGTCCTCCCCGGCAGGGTCAACGGCGCGCCCGCGCCGGCCGAGGAGAGCCCGGCCGAGACGAGCACGACCGAAGAGAGTGCGACCGAGGAGTAGGCCGCGCGACGGTCGAGACACCAGCAAACCAGGGAGGTCGCCGTGCCGGGGCGAAACAGAGACGGGATGGGCGAACTGCAGGCGCTGGTCGAGTACATCGCCCGGGGTCTGGTTGATGACCCCGCGTCAGTCCGCGTCCAGGCCCGGCGTCGCGGCCCGAACGTCACCATCGACCTGCGCGTCCCCGCCGCCGAGATGGGCAAGGTGATCGGCCGCCAGGGTCGCATCGCGCGGGCGATGCGCACCCTTTTGACGATCGCTGCGGCCCGCAACGGACTCCGTGCCAGCCTGGACATTCATGAGTGAGCCAAACTGGCAAACCCCTCCCGATCAGGTCCGCCTCGCGATCGGCGTGATCGTCGCACCTCAGGGAATCAGCGGCGAAGTCCGGATGAACATCTGGACGCACTTCCCGGAGCGCATCCCGGACCTCACCGAGGTCTATCTCAATGACGAAGCCCAGCCGCGCCGCCTCCTCGCGGCGCGGCTCCACAAAGGGGTGGCCATCCTCCGCATCGAGGGGGTCGAGACGCGCGACGAGGCCGAGGATCTGCGCGGCACGGTCGTGCGCATCGGCCCGGACCAGGCCGCGCCGCTCGGCGAGGACGAGTACTACCACTACCAACTGATCGGCCTGACGGTGGTGGATGAGGCGGGAAACCCGCTCGGCACCCTGACCGATATCCTTGAGACGGGCGCCAACGATGTCTACATCGTGCGCGACGAGGCTGGCAAGGAGACGCTCCTCCCCGCGCTCCGGGACGTCGTGCTCGACATCGACCTCGAACGCGGCCGGATGACGGTCCGGCCTCTCCGCTACGCCGACGAGGACTGATCCGCCGCCGGTCGGCCCCGTCGCGTGCGCAGCACCTCCCACACGCGCTCGGTGGGCACGTCGCTCGCCTCCAGCAGCACCAGCAGGTGGTAGATCAGGTCGGCAGCTTCGTTGGCGAGGTTCTCCGGATCGGCATTCTTGGCGGCGATGATGACCTCGGCTGCCTCCTCGCCGATCTTCTTCCCAATCTTGTCGATCCCCGTCGTCAGCAGGTAGGTCGTGTAGGAGCCCTCGACCGGGTGAGCGCGCCGCTCGGCGACCACGCGGGCCACCTCATCCACGACGCTACTCGTCGGCGGCACGGCCGCCTCGCCCACCATCAGCGGCGGCTGGGCGAAACACGTGTCGGTCCCCAGGTGGCAGGTGGGGCCCGCGGGAACCACCCGGACCAGCAGGGCATCGCCGTCGCAGTCGGGCCGGATCTCCACCACCTCGTGGACGTTGCCCGAAGTCTCCCCCTTCATCCAGAGCTTGCCCCGGCTGCGGCTCCAGAAATGGAGCCGTCGCGTGGCGATGGTCCGCTCCAGTGCCTCGCGGTTCATGTAGCCGAGCATGCGCACTTGACCGGTGGCCGCGTCCTGCACCAACGCCGGCACCAGCCCACGCTCATCGAAGCGTACGGCGTCAACGGGGGAGGTGGGTGTGTCCATGGGATCCTCTCGCTGCATTCCCAAGAACTCCCCCTCTCCCACAAGGGGAGAGGGGGTCGGGGGTGAGGGGCGACGCTGCTAGTCCGCCGCCATCTCCATCTGCGGCGCCCGCACGGTCCGGCCGACGGCTTCCGCGACTCGTGCCAACTTGGGCATGGCCGCGCTGAAGTTCTCGAATGTCAGCGACTGGCTGCCGTCGGAGAGGGCGTGGTCGGGGTTGGGGTGGACCTCGACGATCAGCCCGTCGGCACCGCTGGCGACCGCCGCCAGCATCATCGACGGGACGAGGTACCACTTCCCGGTCCCGTGGCTCGGGTCCACGATGATCGGCAGGTGGCTGAGGCGCTTGACGACCGGGACGGCCGACAGGTCGAGCGTGTTCCGGGTGATCGTCTCGAAAGTGCGGATGCCACGCTCGCAGAGCATGACTTGCTCGTTGCCCTGCGCCATGATGTACTCCGCCGCCAGTAGCCACTCCTCGATCTGGGTGGACATGCCGCGCTTGAGCAACACCGGCTTCTGCGTCTTGCCGACCGCCTCCAGCAGCAGGAAGTTCTGCGTGTTGCGGGCGCCGATCTGGAGCACGTCCGCGTACTCGGCCACCATGTCGAGATCGGCAACGCTGAGAACCTCGGTCACGATCGGCAGGCCCGTTTCAGCCCGGGCCTTGGCCAGGAGCCGCAAACCCTCTTCCCCGAGGCCGCGGAAGTCGTAGGGCGAGGTGCGCGGCTTGAAGGCGCCGCCGCGCAGCATGCTCGCGCCCGCCGCCTTGACCGCGTGCGCGGTCTGGATGATCTGCGCCTCGCTCTCAACCGAGCAGGGGCCGGCAATCACGACGACCTCGTTGCCGCCCACCGCCACGTCCCCGACGTGGATGACCGTGTCGTCCGGGTGGAACTCGCGGCTGGCAAGCTTGTAGCGCTTGGTGATCCGGACGACCTCTTCCACGCCCGGCATCCGCTCCAGCGCCTCCTGCAGCGAGTCGGGCAGCGGCGCGCCGAGCACGCTCACCGTCGCGCGCTCGGAACCGACGATGCTGCGCGTGGCAAAGCCAAATTGCTCGATGCGCGCGATCACCTCCTGGAGGTCCCGCTCGCTGGCGGAGGTCTTCATGACGACGATCATCAGCCCGCTCCCTGCTCTCCCTGACTCTCGTCTGATGGTACAGACGCGGGCAACCCGCGCCGCGCTCTATCCGGCGCCGTGCCGGAGCATCCTGTGCGCCGCAACGGTGCGGCGGCAGCCGGTGCCGTCAGACAGACCGGCCGTTCGGTTCGTAGGCCCACTCTGGCCGCAGTTCCCGCGCGCGCCGCAGGTACACGTGCCTGATCTCGCTGGGAGACTTCTCGGTGTTGACGTGCATCAGGATACGGACGACGTGGTCGAGCGCGCCCGGCACGTCCATCTCGTGGGTGCACAGCAACGGCACCATGTCCCAGCCGTAGTCGCGCGCGGCAATCGCCGGGAACGTCGCGTTGAGATCCGGCGTGGTGGTAAAGATGATGCTCGCCACATCCTCTGCGGCGATGTCGTTGGCCTCGATCATGGTCGCCAGCAACTCCCGCGTCGCCTCCAGGATGTCCTCGGCCGTATTCCGGTCGGCCGTGGTCGCTCCGCGGATACCCCGGCATCTCAACATGCCCGCGCTACCTCCCACGTCGCCTAAGCGACGCGCCCATCCGCTGCCTCCGGCCCTGCGCGGCCCCGGAGGCACCGGGGCGGCTCAGGCGCCGCGGAGGTATCGGATGAACGCCTCCATCTCGTCGGGCTGGCGCTCACGTGGCGTCTCGCCCAGCCGCTTGATCACAGCGCTCCCGACGGCCACCGCCTCTGCCAGCTTCCCGGCCTCCGCCACGTGCTCCGGCGTCGAGATGCCGAAGCCGACAACGAGCGGAAGGTCGGTATGCTGGCGTACGCGCGAAATGAACCCCGGCAGTTGCTGCGACAAGCGATCACGCGCCCCGGTGACCCCGGTGAGCGAGACGCAGTAGATGAAGCCGCTGGCCTGCCGGGCGACCGCCGCGATTTGCGCATCGGTGCTCGTCGGAGCGAGCATAAAGATGAGGTCCAGCCCGTGCCGCTGCAGCGCCTCCCGCAGGTCCCCGCTCTCGTCCGGAGGCAGGTCCGGCACGATGACCCCATCAGCCCCTGCTTCAGCACATGCTGCGGCGAACCGCTCAAGACCGTAGCTGAGCAGGGGGTTGAAGTATCCCATGAAGATCAAGGGCACGTCAACGCCCTTGTGACGTAGATCACGAGCCGCTTCAAGGCAGGTCGCCACCGTGACCCCGTTGGTCAGCGCCACGTGGCTCGAGTGCTGAACGGTCGCGCCGTCGGCCAGGGGGTCGGAGAAGGGGATGCCCAGCTCGATCATGGCCGCGCCCCCGGCCACCAGCGCCGGCCCGACCCGGCCGACGGTGTCCAGCTCCGGGTAACCGACCGTCACATACGGGCAGACGCCGGTTTCCCCAGCCTCCCGCAGCCGTGCGAACGTCGCCGCGATCCGGCTCCCTGTCTTCGTCTCCATTACAGCGCCACTCCCAGTGCCTCGGCGACGGTGTGCATGTCCTTGTCGCCCCGACCCGACAGGTTGATCACGATGATGTCGTCCGGCGAACGGTCCGCCGCCAGCCGCGCGCCGAGCGCCACGGCGTGCGCCGACTCCAGCGCCGGGATGATCCCCTCAGTGCGGCAGAGCAGCTTGAAGCCCTCCAGCGCCTCGGCGTCGGTTATCGGGTGGTACGTGGCCCGCCCGGTGTCTTTGAGATAGCTGTGCTCTGGGCCGACACCAGGGTAGTCAAGCCCGGCGGCGATGCTGTGGGCCTCGATGATCTGCCCGTCATCGTCCTGAAGGACGTAGGAGCGCGAGCCGTGGAGCACGCCGACCCGCCCGGCGCTCAGGGTGGCGGCGTGCTTGCCGCTCTCGATCCCCAGCCCGGCCGCCTCAGCGCCGTGGAGCTCGACGCCGGGGTCGTCGACGAAGGGGTGGAAGATCCCCATCGCGTTCGAACCGCCGCCGACGCAGGCCACGACCGCGTTCGGCAGCCGCCCTGCCTGCTCGAGGATCTGTCGCCGGGTCTCGCGGCCGATCACGGACTGAAAGTCCCGCACCATCAAAGGGTAGGGGTGCATGCCGGCCACCGAGCCGATGAGGTAGTAGGTGGTCTCGACGTTGGTGACCCAGTCGCGGATCGCCTCGTTCATGGCGTCCTTGAGCGTGCGGCTGCCGGTCCCGACCGGCCGCACCTCGGCGCCGAGGAGCTTCATGCGGAAGACGTTGAGCGACTGCCGCGCGATGTCCACCTCGCCCATGTAGACGACGCACTCCAGCCCGAGCATGGCGCAGACGGTGGCGGTCGCCACCCCGTGCTGACCGGCGCCGGTCTCGGCGATGACGCGCGGCTTGCCCATGCGCTTGGCCAGCAGGCCCTGGCCGAGCGCGTTGTTGATCTTGTGGGCACCGGTGTGCGCCAGATCCTCCCGCTTGAGGTAGATCTGCGCCCCGCCGATCTCCCGGCTCAACGACTCGGCGTAGTAGAGCGCCGTCGGTCGGCCGACATAGGTCGCCAAGAGGCGCTCCAGCTCAGCCTGGAATTCCGGGTCACGCCGCGCGGCGTCGTAGGCCTCGCGCAGTTCCTCGATGGCGGGCAATAGCGTAACCGGCGCGTACGTGCCGCCGAACTGGCCGAAGCGGCCCCGCTCGTCCGGCAGCGCGGCGGCCGGTGGCCGCCCGGTGGTCGTGCTCGTCATGATCGCTCCTCGATTCCCATGCTGCGGTCGATCTTCCGTGTCTCCTTCAGGAGCGCAACAGTGCTCCCGTCGCTCCGGTCCGCTCGGGTAGCGACGACGGGGTCGGGCGCAGACGCGCGCTGTTCGGCTTCGAACGCCGCGCGGGCGGCAGCAGCGAAGGCATGGATGCGCGCGTGGTCCTTGACGCCCACGGCGCCGGGAACTTCGACCCCGCTCGACACATCGACCCCCAGGGGCCGGACGGCGCGGATGGCGTCGGCGACGTTCTCCGGCCGCAGGCCGCCGGCGAGGATCACCGGATATTCGGCGGCAAGCACCGCCGCCAGGCTCCAGTCGGCCACGTGCCCGGTCCCTCCTGGGGCGCCGGGGATCCAGCCCTCGACGATCAGCGCGACCGGCGGCACGGGCGCGGCAAGGTACTGCTCGGCCAGTCGCCGTGCGTCGGCGGGGTTGGTGCCCGGCCGCAGCCGCAGCGTCTTGATGACCGGTCGGGACAGCGCCGCGATCGTCTCCGGCGGCTCCTCGCCGCTCAACTGCACCAGGTCGAGGTCGAGCCGTTCTGCCAGCGCGTTCATCCGGTCCGGCGCCTCGTTGACGAAGACTCCAACGGCCTGCGGGGCTGCATCGGGGCCTTCCCGCAGCGCCGCGACGATCGCCTCGGCGACCTCGGGCGTGATCTGGCGACGGGCCGGGGCGAAGATCATCCCGGCGAGATCGACCCCTGCGGCGCGCGCCGCCCGCGCGTCCTCCGGTCGCCCCAGGCTGCAGATCTTGACCAGTCCCCACTTCACCTCAGCAGCCCTCGCAACGCGGCCTGGCGATCGGCCGCCACCATCAACGACTCGCCGACGAGCACCGCGTGGGCCCCGGCCGCCGCGAGGCGCCGCACATCGCCCGGCCCGTGGATGCCGCTCTCGGCCACGATGACCCGGTCGCGCGGGATGCGCGGCGCAAGGCGCTCGGTCGTGCCCAGGTCGACGGTGAAGTTCCGAAGATCGCGATTATTGATCCCAATGATCCGCGCGCCGGCCGCGAGTGCCGCGTCCAACTCCGCTTCGTCGTGGACCTCGACCAGCGCCTGCATCCCCTGGGCATGAACCGCGTCCAGCATCTCGACCAGCGCCGCGCCACCCAGCACGGCAACGATGAGCAGTACGGCGTCGGCGCCGTACGCCCGCGCCTCGACCACCTGATACGGGTCAAGCAGGAAATCCTTGCGCAGCACCGGCCGCGGCGTCGGGTCGGCATGCGCCAGCTCGGCCACCATCGCCAGGTCCTCGAGGCTGCCCTGGAAGAAGGGAGCGTCGGTGAGCACCGAGATAGCGGCCGCGCCCGCGGCGAGGTAGTCCCGCGCCACGGCGCGGGCGTCGACGCCCGCCGCCAGCGCCCCCTTCGAGGGCGAGGCGCGCTTCACCTCAGCGATGACGCGGGTCGTGGTCCCCCGTAGCGCTGCATCGAGCGGGAGTGGGGCCGGCATCGCCCGCGCCATCGCTTCGAGATCCGCCAGCGGCCGGGTCGCCCGGCGCTCCGCCAGGTCGGCCGCCGTCCGCTCGGCGATCCGGTCCAGGATCGTGCCCGTTTCGGTCCCCATCACCCCTCCGCCAGCCGGTGACTCAGCGCCGCCAGTTCCGTCAACTTGGCCGCGGCCGCGCCGGAGTCGATCGACTCGGCCGCCGCCTGAACGCCCTCGGCGATCGAGCCGACGGCGTCGGCCGCGTAGAGGGCCGCCGCGGCGTTGAGGAGCGTGATCGCCCGTGCCGCGCCGTTCCCGCCGCCGAGCACGTGGCGGATGATGGCGACGTTGTCCTCGACGTCGCCGCCGCGGACCGCTGACAGCGGCGCGGTCGGCAGCCCGACCTCCTCCGGCACAAGCTCGTAGCGGCGAACCTCGACCCCACCGTTCACGCGCACCTCGCTCACCTGGGTGGGTGCCGAGATGCTTAGTTCATCCAGCCCGTCGCGGGAGTGAACCACCAGCGCGTGCCGCGTCCCGAGCAAGCCGAGCACGCGGGCCAGCTTGTCCGCCACCGCGGCATCGGCGACGCCCACGATCTGATGCTGAGCGGCCGCCGGGTTGGTCAGCGGGCCAAGCAAGTTGAACACGGTGCGGATGCCGATCTCCTTGCGCGCCGGCCCGGCATGGCGCATCGCCGGGTGGAAGACCGGCGCGTACATGAAACCGATACCGACCTCGTCGATGCAGCGCGCGACCGCCTCCGGCGTCAGGTCGACGCGCACGCCCAGGCCCTCCAGCACATCGGCCGAGCCGCAACGGCTGGTCATGGC
>Ga0207873_1003360_pt1 | contig 11855 bp, 5 predicted proteins | sample BGWIniCompost_FD_187373 | JGI IMG/M metagenome (GOLD analysis project Ga0207873, IMG submission 187373) | Cellulose adapted compost microbial communities from Newby Island Compost Facility, Milpitas, CA, USA - BGW Initial Compost (SPAdes)... ... | reverse complement strand
TGCTGTTGTAAAGGAAAACATATCCCGTCTGCTGCTCAATCTCGCGGAAAATGTCAGTGACTGAAAGGTTTTTCCCTTTGAGTGTGACTTGCTGGCTATAGCCGGTGGCGCTTGCCTGAACCAGCGCTGCCATCAATAGGAACGTTGCGAGCTTCATCGTTCGGTAAACTTTGCGGTATACCTCGTATTTCATACTTTTGTATGGTTTGGGTTAAACAATAGATACATTTCGCCAATGTGACTTAAAAATTAGCCCGAATTTCAGCCGGGAGTGCCCGAACACTTCCGGTTTTTTTATGGGGCCAAATTAGGAAAAAATCTAGTATATCAATAGACTATATAGATTATTTTCTCCTGCTTTTTCAATTTTTTTGCTGGGCGGGGCCGCCGAAATCTTTGTGATCGTATTTTATTCATTATTAATTGATTACGGTTATTTTGTTTTCTTCTATGCGAAACTGTACACCAAAATAAGCGAGCATGTCCAACAATTGGGACGCGTTCACATCCCGTCTGATTTTACCCGAAAACAGTTTATCAGGAAGGTTTCCCTCATACTCGACTTCTACGTCATACCATCGTTCCACCTGCCGCATGATCGTTTGGATATCCGCATGGTCAATCTGGAAAAAGCCGTTCTTCCAGGCAACCACCTGATCCGTTTCCACGTTGTTTACCGTAAGTGCTGCATGGGCTGCTTCCAGCACGGCCTGTTGGCCGGGTTCCAGGATCAAGCTGTCGGTTTCGCTGGTAATCTTTACACTTCCCTCCAACAGGGTGGTTTTAACGCGCTTTTCATCCGTGTAGGAATTGATGTTGAAATGGGTTCCCAGCACTTCCACCCGTTGTGCGCCCGCCTTGACCACAAAAGGCTGGTCAGGCTTTTGTGCTACCTCGAAATAGGCTTCTCCGGTGATTTCAACGGTTCGTACCTTTCCGCTGAATACAGTGGGGAAACGTATGGAGGAGACGGCGTTCAGCCATACTTTCGAGTTATCGGGCAGGATGACCTGGAACTGACCGCCCCGGGGTGTTGAGATGGTATGATAGGCAAGCGGGTTTGCACCCGCCTCCGGGGGTGTTGCATAGATTGCCTGACCTGTTGCGGTTATGTGGATGGAAGCGTTTCCCTGGCCGGCTAGCTTGCCGCTGGTCGTACTATCCAATACGACCACGGAACCATCCGGTAAGGTCAACACGGCTTTATCTGTGCCCGGGCTAAAATCTGTCTGGTGGTCGGAGGCGGAAAACTCCGGGGCCAGGTGCACATCTGCCCGGTTTACCATCTGGAAGTAGCCGGTGGCGGCCAGCGCGACAAACGCAGCCAGGGCAGCCGCCCGTTGCAGAACCAATCGCTTCCGTTTTCTTACGGTCAGCATCTGCTGTCCGGCTGTCAGGCTGGCCGCAAGTCGTTCACGGCCTTCGGCGATTTGATTCAACCGGTCTGAGCGGCTTGCGTTTTCCCATCCATTGCCACGTGCAGTGTACGCATCGAGCCTCTGTTCCACATAAGCGGCTTCCTCCGGTGCACAGCGTCCCGATAGGTATTTTTCCAATAGCCGGTCAGCTTCGTTTGAATTCATTTCCTGCCCCGTGGTGATACAGGGAAGACGGATGGAGCAAACGAAGGTACCGGTTACCCGGAAAGAAAATAGAGGGCAAGAAGCTGCAAGCCCGCCATGGACTTTCGGAGCCAGTTGTGCGCGTTGCTGAGCTGGTTCTTAACGGTCTGTTCGGATATATTGAGATGAAGCGCGATTTGCCGGATCGACAGATGGTCAAAACGGCGAAGCCTGAATATTTCCCGTGTCCGGGGAGGCAGCTGCACGAGCGCCCGGCTAATGAACTGCCGAGCGTCTCTTGCATGAAGCTCCGGTTCCAGGTAAACCACCTGCCCGGAGGAAAGCGTCCGGAGGATTTCCAGGTATTCCTGTCTGGACACATTCTTACGGACGTGGTCGATGAGCCTATGCCGGAGCAAGGTGTACAAATAGGGTTTAATCTCGCGGACGCGGTCCCGGGTCAGCCAGGCTTTCATAAACACGTCGTGGACCAAGTCGGCGGCGTCATCCATGTTCCGAAGCCGCGATGCAGCATATTGCAGCAATTTTGGAGCATAGCGATCGTACACCATAAGGAATGAATCGGCCGGTCCCTCACGGAATAGCGAATTCACCTCATCATCGGACCGTGGGACTGGTCTGCGCATACGGACAAAGCTTGGTTTAGGCCAGTTTTAAACAAAGATAGCGTTGTTTTTCATCCAACTGTCCTGCAGTATCCTGCAGGATAGTACTTCCACTTATTGAGCCTATATTGGCAATCATCGCCAGCTCGTCTTTGCTGAGCCAACTTTTATCGTTCTCTTTTACGGGTCCCCGATTCTGAACGGATCGCCGGGCCCTGGGAGATTTGCGTCTAAACTAAATGTATATGAAGGAATTTAACTTCCGAAGTCTCATCGGCACACTATGTCTTTTGTTTCTGGGTCCGGTGATCGCCTCCGCGCAGAAAGTGATTAGCGGCACGGTTACCGACAGTGTCAGCGGGACTGGTTTGCCGGGGGTTTCTGTAAATGTGGTGGGGGCGCTGGAAGGGGTATCAACCGATGTCGACGGTAAATTCCAGCTGGAAACCCGGCAGGAAGAGGTGGTTTTGGTTTTTTCATACATCGGGTATGCCGAAAAGCAGATCCGTTTGGCCCAAGGGGAACTGAACGTTCAGGTACAACTGGTCCCGTCCAGCGAATCGCTTGATCAGGTAGTGGTGGTGGGCTATGGACAGCAAAAAAAGATTTCGGTAACCGGGGCGGTCACCTCGGTAGGGACCAAAGCGCTTCGGCAGAATTCTTCGGCTACCCTGGCCAGCGCCCTGGCCGGCAGATTGCCGGGCCTCACCTCGATTCAATCCGGGGGAGGCCAGCCCGGACGGGACGATGCCACCATGTATCTGCGCGGCGCGGCTACCACCAACGGGCAAAGTCCGCTCATTCTGATTGACGGCGTGCCGCGGGACAATATCCGTACCATCGATGCCAATGAGGTCGCCTCGGTGACCATCCTCAAGGACGCCTCGGCCACTGCCGTCTTCGGTGTGCGAGGCGCGAACGGCGTGATTCTGATTACGACCAAAAGGGGTGAGGCGGGAAAGACCGAGCTGAACATCAGCGTGGATCAGAGCTACACGTCGTTTACGCGGGAACCCGAACGTTTGCATTCGCTTGAATACATGGCCCTGCGGAACGAGGCTGCCCGCAACGATGGGATCGTCACCCCGCCGTTCAGTGAGGAACTAATGGCTAAATACGCCAATCCGCTTCTTGGACTGGATCCCAGCGACCCCGAATATGAGCAGAAGGCCCGGATCAGGCGTTACATGTATCCCGACCACGATTATTACCGGGAATACATTGCGCGTTATACTCCCCAGACGCGGATCAATGTCAATGCCAGCGGAGGGACCGACAGGGTAAGTTTCTTTGTCAATGCGGCTTTTTTGCATCAGGGTGGAAATCTGAAAACCGAACCGGAATCCCAGCTGGGATACGATCCTTCCTCCTGGATGAATCGGTATAATTTCAGGGCCAATCTGGACTACCGGATTTCGTCCACGCTGAAATCCTTTCTTAACCTGGGCAGTTACATTGAACAGGTAAATATGCCTGCTGCCTGGTTGTATGGAAACGATACGCAGTGGATGATGCGGGATATTCTTTACCAGGCACAAACCATTCTTCCGATTACACCCGGTCCTACCACAATCGAAGGGTTTGGCGTGGAACCGGGCCAGATCGTAGATCCCGGATACATGGACCGTTCGGCCTTCGAGATCATCAACCGGATGGGCTACCGGAACGAGTTGCGTTCCAATCTGAATTCAACACTGGGCCTGGAATGGGACCTGAGTGAACTGCTTACCCCCGGCTTGAGCGTGAAAGGAATGGTTTCCTATGATTCAAAGGCCACCACCGCCATGCAGGGAAGCAAATCGGAGCGGCTTTATCTGGCCGAGGTAAACTCTCAAACGGATGAGCTGAGTTATGCCGTGAAGCGTTCGGATGAGACCTTGCTGTCGCTGGTAAAGGGAGCGGATTCGAGATACAACATCAACCTGCAGGGCTCGGTCAACTATGCCCGCACATTCAACGGGAAACACGATGTGGGAGGGATGCTCCTGTTTCAGCGCGACAACTGGGAATCCACGGCCGGAGAAATACCCTTCAACGTGGTAGGAATAGCAGCCCGCGCTACCTACGGCTACGATAACCGCTACCTGGCCGAAATCAACATCGGCTACAACGGATCGGAGCAATTTGCTCCCGACAAACGGTTTGGTTTTTTCCCGGCCTTTTCTGCCGGTTGGGTAATCAGTAACGAATCGTTTATGGCCGATAGCCGTTTTATTACTTCGTTGAAACTAAGGGCTTCCTACGGAAAGGTAGGAAACGATCAGATGGGGGGAGCCCGCTTTCTTTATCAGGACAACATCACGATCGGGGAGGGCCCCTTGGGTAGTTTGAGCCGGGGGCAGGGGATAAACCAGGGACTGCTGGGGAACCGGTCCATTACCTGGGAGGTGGCCGAAAAGCAAAACTATGGAGTGGATCTATCCCTTTTTCAGGATTTGAGCCTCACCTTCGACTACTTTGTGGAACAACGAAGTAAGATCCTGATCAGCCGGGGAACCGTACCGGCTTTCCAGGGCGTGCCGCTGGGTAATGTTCCCAAAGTAAACTGGGGGATTGTCGACAATTCCGGCTATGAACTCCAACTGACCTACCACAAGATGCTTAACAAAGACCTGAGCCTGCAGTTAAACGGCAATTACGGCTATAACCACAATACGGTTCGATTCCTGGATGAACCGATGCGCGATGATTCCTACGCTTATCGCTACCGGAGCACCGGTTATCCATTGGGGCAGGCCTGGGGTTACCGGATTGACTACAGCAATGGCAACGGGTATTTCAATTCCCAGGAAGAACTGGATGCGTATATGGAAAATACGGTGTATGGCTTCGGATCTCCGCGCGTAGGGGATTTTATCTACAAGGACCTGAACGGGGACGGCGTCGTGGATGACAAGGATCAGGCGCCCATTGGGTATTCGAGCATTCCCAGGGAAGTATACGGATTCTCATTTTCCCTGGGTTATAAGTCGTTCGATTTTACCGCCTTCTTTCAGGGAGTGGGCAAGTATTCAAGCAATTACGCCCAGCAAGGGGTTTACGAATACATTATCCAGGGCACCTACTTCGATTACCACAAAAACGCGTGGACTGAAGAACGGTACCGGAACGGAGAAAAGATTACCTATCCGGCTTTAAGCACCCACAGTACGACCAATCACACCGCCAACGATTTTTTCATTATGAACCGCTCCTACCTGCGTCTTCGGAATATCGAACTGGCCTACACGCTGGCTGCGGACGCGCTGAAAACGCTGGGTGTCCGGTCCATGAGAATTTACGTGGGCGGACAGAACCTGTTTACCTGGGATAAGCTCCGGATGGGGCACCTGGATCCTGAAAACAACGACCCCATCGGGTATCCCGTAACCAAAATGTTGACTTTCGGCCTAAACGCGTCGTTTTAACCAAAAATGAAAAGTATGAAATCCGGAACGTTTTCCCTGATCCTTCTGATAAGTACGTTGACTGCCTGCAACAAGGCCTTGGATATGGCGCCCGATGGCAAACTTTCCATGGATGAGATCTTTGCGGATAATGACAAAGTAGCAGCGTTCCTGAACAGCTGTTATGCGAATATTCCCGCCAAAGGGGTGCGTTATTTTTTCTGGAGCCGCGGGCCAGTCGTCTGGAGTGACGAAGCCTGGGATACGGATGCCGAAGCCGAATCATGGATCATGGCGGGTCGGATGTACAACGGCGATGCTTCGGCGGCCAATCACCCCATCCTGAACATCAGTGTGGAAGGGGGTAACGGCGACTACTGGGCACGGTATTGGAGCGCGATCCGCAACTGCTCCATCTTCATCAGCCGCATCGACCAGGCACAGGTCAATGATCCCGGTGATCGAAGTCGCTGGAAGGCGGAAGCACATCTCCTGCGGGCCTTTTATTATTCCGAATTATTGAAATGGTTCGGTTGTGGGCTGCCGATCATGCGGGAACCCTTTGACCTGGATGCGGATTTTTCCGGCGTTACCCGCGCGAGCTATTACGAAGTGGTCCAATTCATCCTCGAAGATTGCGAGGCGGCCCTGGCTACCGAAGAACTGCCCTGGCGGATCACCAGTAACGCCGAAGCCGGTCGGGTCAACAAGGCAATGGCCGAGGCCATCAAATCGAGGATGATCCTGTTTGCAGCCAGCCCCTTGTACAACGAAGGCCAGGACTATTGGCAGGAGGCCTATGAGCTGAACAAAGCATCCCTAGCCAATCTGCGCGCCCATGGCTACCAATTATACGACCGGGTGAATTTCCCCCAGACCTATCTTTCCGACGTGGCCTTTATCGGACCGGACAAAAATGAAAAAGCAGCGTTATATAACGAGTACTTCACCCAGAGCATGGCTTATTCGGCCAATCCCGTGGATCGGGAGACTATTTATCAGAGTCATGAAGGACAGGGGAACATCTGGAATATCGACGGGATCGGAGCGCAGGACGGTTACAAAAGCGGGACCTGTCCTTCCCAGGAAATGGTGGACGCTTACGAGACCATAGACGGGATGACGGTCCTGGATCTGGCACAGCCTTACCTCGATGAAAAACATCTTCAACCCAATTACAACCCGGCCAATACCTTATACGATCCGCAGCAACCCTATGCCAACCGGGATCCACGCTTTTACGCGTCCATTTATTACAACGGTTCCAAAAGGAAAGCATTCTGGAATTTTGCGGAGTCGCCAGAATCGCATGAGAATTATCCGGCTCCCATCGGTAACCGCACGCGTGTGATCGCAACCTATGTGGGAGAGCCGCAAACGGGTTTGCACGAATCCACCAGAAAGGCAACCCGGACCGGGTACTTCCAGCGCAAATTTCTTCACCCCAATTCCGGCAGTGACAACCCCGTTCCGGGTGCCCATTGGAAACTTTTCCGTTTGGGAGAGGTAATCTTGAATTTTGCCGAAGCGGCAGCCGAGGCAGGGCATGCCACCGAAGCGATCGCGGCGGTCAACGAGATCCGGGCGCGTGTCGGAATGCCGCCCATCCCTCCGTCCCTTAGCGGGGAAGAACTCATCCGGCGGATACGCCATGAGCGGCGCGTGGAACTGGCTTTTGAGGAAAACCGATATTTCGACCTACGACGTTGGACCTCACCCGAAGGGGATCTTTCGGCCACCGATAAATGGATTACGGCAGCGGAAATCACCCGGAACAGCGACGGCAGCTATTCCTATGGACGAAAAACAGTCCGGGATGTGGAACGGCGATGCTACACGAATAAATTTCTGAAAGTACCCGTTCCGCTGGACGAGGTAAACCGGATTCTGGGGATCACCGGAGAGAACTGGCAAAACCCCGGTTGGTAAACATCGATGGAAAATAATTAAGGACCAGCCATATGATACCGAAGATAATAGTAACCTGCAGGATCTTCTTTGTAATTGCCCTGTTGTATCCGGCGGGAAGTGTGTTTTCCCAAAACCTGGCCGACTCCGTCCAGGGCCGGGTGCGCGACGCATGGGGAGCCCCCCTGCCGGGAATAGCGATCCGTTCTGAAAATGGACTAAACGGGACTTCCACCGATCGGAACGGAAGATTCGTAATGGCGGTGAGCGATCGGAGCAGCTCCCTGATCTTCTCCGGAAAGGGTTATCTCAGCCGGGAAATCCCCATTGAAACCAATAAGGAACTGGATGTCCGGCTAGAGGCAGACGTACACCGGACCGATGAGGTGGTGGACCTGGGATATAGTTCACAGCGCCGTGGAGCGGTATCGGGGTCGGTGGCTACAGTCAGCGGGGAAGAGTTGGAACGCGCGCCGGTTGCCAATCTCAGCCAGGCATTCGCGGGGCGGTTCGCCGGTCTCTTTACCCAGGAAACGTATTCGGAACTCTCCCGTGCTAATACGGATCTTTTTGTGCGTGGTATTTCCGCCGGCCGGATAAATGAACCATTGGTTGTCATTGACGGAATCGTTTGTTCCTATCAGAGCAACGAAACCCTGGAGTACATTTCGGCCAATGAGATTGAGTCCGTTTCGGTGCTTAAAGATGCAGCTTCCCAGGCGCTGTATGGGATCCAGGGCGCCAACGGGGTGATCGTAATTACGACCAAACGGGGGCAGAAGGGCCCCTTGCGGATCACCGGCCGGCTGGATCAATCCCTGCAGGAGGTTACCACCCGGCCCACCTATTTCAGTTCAGCCGAATACGCCGAACTGAGAAATCAGGCTGCGGAAAACGATGGGGTGTCTCCGCCATTTTCTGCCGAAGAGATCGCACACTATCGCAACGGCGACCGTCCCGACCTTTACCCGGATAATAATTGGTACAATCGCTTTATGAAAGACTTTGCATCCATGCAGCGGCTGGGCGTAAACCTCAGCGGCGGCAATGACAAGGTCCAGTTCTTTTCCAACCTGAATCTCATGCATCAGGGAGGTCAGTTCAAAACAGAACAAAATGCGTATAATCCGGCGCCCCGTAATATCTGGGTGAATTACCGATCCAACGTGGACATGAACCTGAACCGGTACCTGCGCGGTTTTGTCCGTCTAAGCGGAAATGTCAAAAGAGAACACACGCCCGGGGAGGGGAACGCGACAATTTACAGCAGTATTTTCCAGCTTCCCCCCACGATGTACGGACCGCTTACGTCGGATGGCCAGGTAATCACTACACAAAAAGTAACCTCCCCCACCTATGGGATGCTGAACCGGACCGGATACATAAACCATACCGTTACCAATACGACTTCCCAGTTTGGACTTGATCTCAACCTGGGTTTTCTCACCCCGGGCCTGAACCTGACCGGAATATTTGCCTATCAGACCAATTCAGTGGGAAGCATGCGGACCACCCAGGACTACGAACGCTGGATGCGCGATGAAAATGCCGGGGACCTTTCCTTTGTCAAGAAGGGGGATCAATTGAATACGCCCTTGTCCTATAGCAAAAGCCACCTTTTTTATTACCGGCTTACCTACCGGGCGGCACTGGAATACGAACGGAATTTCGGCAAGCACGAGCTGGGCGGGCTGGCTTACCTGTTTTATCAGAATCTCACCAAGAACCATACTTCCAGCCCGGAGCTTCTTCCCTACAACCGGCTGAGTTCCGGCGTGGAGTTGCGATACGGTTACGACAACCGGTACTTCCTGCGCGGGGTAATCGGCTATTCGGGCTCGGAGCAGTATGCACGCAATACGCGCTATACCGCAACGCCTGCTGTTTCCGCGGCCTGGGTAGTGTCCAACGAAGATTTTATGGATCAATCCAACTGGCTCAGCCAACTGAAGCTCCGGGCTGCCTGGGGTCGGACTGCCAACGACCAAAGCGGCCTGGGACGTTACGCTTACCTGGACCATGTAACCGTCAGCGGCGGCGGACCGATTGGATCGCTGCAATACATCGTGAATGAGAATCAGATCGGAAATCCGAATATTGCTGCCGAACTATCCACAAAACAAAATCTGGGACTGGATGTGGGATTATTCAATGCGGTTACCCTGACGGTCGATCTCTTTCGGGAGCGGATGGAAAACATGGTGGTGAACGCGACCGGGACCATTCCGACCTACCAGGGTGTCCCACTGGAATTTTATCCGGCTGTAAATGCCGGGGTGTTCGAAAACAAGGGATATGAAATATCGGCCCAGTTTGTAAAGTCCCTGAACAGCTCACTCCGCGTCCATGCCGGAGGCATGTTCACCTATGCCAAAAATACGTTGATTGACCGGGGTGAAGCGGTACGCACCGACGATTATGCCTACACCCGATGGGAGGAGGGGTATTCGGTTGGGCAGCAGTTTGGCTACCTGGTGGACTACAGTAACGGGAACGGAATGTTTAACTCGGAGGAAGAGCTGTCCGGTAGTGGTTTGGAATACGATTTCGGTGATCCCCGCGTGGGAGATTTGATCTATCGTGATCTGAACCAGGACGGCCGCATCGACGAGCGGGACAAGGCGCCTATCGGATATGGAGCTGTACCCCGCGTCGTATACAGCTTTTCGGGCGGACTTAGTTTCCGGTCTTTTGATCTGCATATTTTGTTTCAGGGGCTGGCCCGGTATTCGACGATCCTGGGCGGAACGGGAATCTGGGAAACCGACTACGACGGCGTATTCGGCTCGCTCCATCGCCGTGCCTGGACCCGGGAGCGCTATGAAAACGGTGAGCGGATTACCTGGCCGGCGCTTTCACTGGAGAAAACGGTAAACCATGAACCGAGCGACTTCGTTAATTTCGACCGATCCTACCTTCGGCTCAAGAACCTCGAGCTGGGATATACCCTTCCCGCTAGCTCCGCGCAGGCAATTTCGGCGGAAAAGATCCGGGTGATACTGAGCGGGCAAAACCTGCTGACTTGGGATAAAATGAAATCGGCGGATTTCGGGCCCGAAGGAGGCGGATATACCGCATTTCCGGTATACCGGGTATACAGCTTAGGCGTAAACGTAATATTCTAGCATATGAAGCATTCCAAGATAGTTTCAATCGTAATCCTGGCCTCGGTTCTGCTTGTTTCCTGTAACAAGCAGCTGGACCTGCCGTCCGACGGCCGCATTACCATGGACCAGGTGTTCAGCGATTACAACCGCACACGGGGTTATCTGAATTCATGTTACGGACACCTTCCTCCGCCGGCAATCGACCGGGCTTCCTTCACCGATGAAGCCCAGCATGTGGACGACGTGTTGCCGGGCTCTGCTTTCAGTAACTGGTACAACGGGAATGTGACGGCGGTCAACTATCATCAGAATTCGGCCGATGGCAGCCCCTGGGCTCAACTGTTTGAAGGAATCCGGAAATGCAATGTGTTTATCGAAAACATCGGCACGGCCACCGTACACGCTTCGGAAGAAGAAAAAGCCGGATGGACCGCGCAGGCGCGTACATTGCGTGCCCTGTATTATTTGCAACTGATCAAACGCTATGGAGGGGTACCCATTTTTACCACCCCCCTCGACACGGAGCATGATTTTTCACAAGACCGAAGAGCCTCCTTCGCGGAAGTTGTGCAATTTATCCTTCAGGACTGCGACGCGGCGCTGGCCGTGCCGGCCACCCGGCAGGGATTTCCGTGGGAAGTGTATGATAACCAGTATGGGATCATGACACGGGCCGTAGCTTACGCCATCAAATCACAGGCGGTCACCTATGCCGCGAGCCCGCTGTGGTCCGACGGCACCTTTACCTGGGAAGACGCAACAAGGATCAATGCGGAAGCGCTCTCCGAGTGCCTGGCGCATGACTACCGTCTTTTCGACGTTCCGCCTTCTCCGGGAACCGCCCAGAATGCCTATGCCCTTTATTTTTTCACCTCCTCAGACGATCAGCGGGCGGTGGATAAGGAAACGATTTACCACGCCGGCAACCAGCTGTCTATCTGGCGGGATGCCGGTCTGCCGACCAACGACGGAATGGACCGGGCAGGACCCTCTCCCACCCAGGAGCTGGTCGACAGCTACGAAATGGCCAATGGGGAAGCGCCGATTACGGGCTATTCCGACGACAACCGCTTGGCTCCCATCGTCAATCCCGCCTCCGGATACGACCCGGACAACCCGTATGAAGGGCGGGATCCCCGGTTCTACGCCTCGATCTACTACAATGGCGCCCTCCGGTATCTGAATCAACCGGCAGGGAGAAAAGTGGAAACCTTTGTGGGAGGGCAGGAAGGCATTTCGTCGCAGAACCGGCAGCATACCCGGACG
>Ga0207873_1003359_pt1 | contig 11864 bp, 6 predicted proteins | sample BGWIniCompost_FD_187373 | JGI IMG/M metagenome (GOLD analysis project Ga0207873, IMG submission 187373) | Cellulose adapted compost microbial communities from Newby Island Compost Facility, Milpitas, CA, USA - BGW Initial Compost (SPAdes)... ... | reverse complement strand
CATCCAGCATCGAACCGATCGAGACAAAAGCGCTGAACCCAACGTTTTCCTTCACGCTCCAGTCCAGAACTGCCGTGCACAGGGCACCGCTCTGGCTGATGAAACCGACGGAGCCTTTGCGAGCCATGCCGTTAGCGAACGTGGCGTTCAGGCCGCTGATAGGGTTCATCACACCCAGGCAGTTCGGGCCGATGATGCGCATGCGTCCGGCAGCGTGCTCCATGATCTGGCGCTCGAGTTCGACGCCCTCGGGTCCGGTCTCTTTAAAGCCGGCGGAGATGATGATGGCACCCTTTACCCCGGCGTCGACACATTCTTTGATAATGCCAGGAACGGTTTTGGCCGGTGTGCTGATTACGGCCAGGTCGACCGGCTCGGGGACGGCGGAGATGGTGGGGTAGGCTTTAATCCCCAGAACGCTGGCGCGTTTGGGGTTCACCGGGAACACCGCACCGCCGAAAGGGCTGCTGATCAGGTTCCAGACCAGGGTGCGCCCAACAGTGTTCGGCGTTTCGCTGGCTCCGATTACAGCTACGTTCTTTGGCGCAAAGATTGCGTCAAGCGCCTTGGGTTCGTAGTGCAATACATCATGCGCCGGATCCAGGTTGGGTAAGACTGATTTTTCCATCTTTTATGTAACTCCCGTTGGATATATTTTTTTATTTTTTTGACGATAACAATGTTGAACAACCCTCATTGATGGAAAATCCCAGAGGATTTTTCATTGCGCTTCGATGAGATCTTGGTGGAGGTGGGGCGTCTGGGACGGTCTGCAATCACTGAATGAGTATACTCGATTTTTCTGGGCAGGCGCTGCAGTAGACGATAATTAAGAGAAAAATCATGCCTCTTGTATGATCAATGAAGCAGTCTGCGGGTGAAATAAATGAGCCGGGAGGTTGATCCCGGCTCATTTCAGGTTGATTATTCAGCTCAGGCTCAGCTGCCGCGGGCAGCCACCTTGGCATCCCAGTCGATGGACCAGTTGTACCACTGGTCGCCGCCGAAGAGAGCGGTGGGGTTGTCGAGCCAGGCGTGATCAGCCACGAAAGCGATCTCCAGGTAGATGGGCATCAGGGGGAACTCACCCTCCGGGCCGAAGAAGGCTTCTTCGATCTGGCGGTAAAGCTCCTGCCGCCGATCCGGATCGGACTCTTCACGAGCCTCGACGATCATTTCGTCGATCTCATTGCAGGTGCGCTTCTCGCGGTTCTCATTCTCGCACCACAGCACGTCGCCAACCCAGTTGTTCTCGTCAGCATAGTCGGGGCCCCAGCCGAGGGTCCACATGTGCGGAGCCTGTTCATCGGGCAGGCTGGCCTCGGTGGCGCTCAGCAGCTCGGCAAACGGCAGCTGCTCGATGACGATCGTGTCGGGCGGGCAGCCCAGGTTCTCCAGCCACTGACCCTGAGCATACTCAATCCAGTTCAGGGTGTGTGCACCTGAGTAACCGATCAGGGTGACCTGTGGAAAACCTTCGCAGTTCGGGTAACCGGCCTCGGCCAGCAGCTCACGCGCCAGCTCCGGATCGTAACCCACACCGACCTCATCGATGGGCGGAGCGCCGAAGATTCCCGGAGGCGCCAGGTGCTTCATGGGCAGACCCTGACCCTGTTCGACCTCAGAGACATGCGTTTCGCGGTCGTAAGCGGCCGAGAAGGCGCGGCGCACCAGCGGGTTGTCGAAGGGCGGTTTGGTCATGCGGAAGGCGATGTAGAAGACGCCCAGGGTCGGATCCTGCTCGGTCTCGTCGGGGAACTGCTCCAGGTGCGCGGCCAGTTCTGTATCCGGAATGGCGGAGGTGTCGACCTCGTTGTTCAGCCACAGGGCATAGCCAGTGCCGGTATCGGGGACAACGTTGGTGACGATGCGCTCGATGTTACCGCTGCCAGCCAGGTCCTCAGGAATGAGGGGGTTGCGCAGCAGGATGCGGCGCACGCCGTGCACCCACTCGTTCAGCACGTAGCGGCCGCTGGTAACCAGGTTGCCAGCCTCGATCCAGTTCTCGCCGTGTTCGCTGATGGCCCATTCCGGCGCTGCGGACAGGGTCCACATGGGGGTCATGGACAGGAAGTAGGCGGCCGGGAACTCGAGGTTGATCACCAGGGTTTCAGAATCCGGAGCGCTCACGCCGATGGCGTCGATGAGCTCCTGCGGGATGTTTGCCGGATCCTCATAGTTGAGCACGTCGGAGCAGCCGGCAATCAGAGGGGCGATCACACCGCTGTAGTAAGAGCCGATGTTGGGGTCGCAGGCACGGCGAATGCCATAGACGAAGTCTTCGGCGGTCACGAAAGCGGGCTCCTCACCGGTCTGGTTGCCTTCCTCGTCGAAGATCGGGCGGTTGGACTGGGTGGTCTCACCGGTCACCGGGTTGTGGTACACCCAGGGGATGTCAGTGCGCAGATGGAAGGTGTAGGTCAGGCCATCATCGCTGATCTCCCAGTCGGTTGCCGCTTCGGGCACGATCTCTGCCGTCACGGTGTCGTAGTTGGTGAGCTGGACGAAGAGGTTCTCGATGTAGTTGATGGAGATCTCATCTTCACCAATCTGCGGATCGAGGGTCGGGATGTCGGTCGTGGAATAGGCGTCGAAGGTTACGAGGTCTGTTCCATCACCCGGCCCTTCGGCCGGAGCCTCGGGCGTCACTTCAACAACCACGGTCTCGATAACGGGCGTCCCCTCGCGTAACACTTCCTGCGTTACAACAACGGTCTGGACTGTTTCTACCTGCTGCGGCTGACAGGCAGCCAGGGCCATGCTTGCGATGATGATCAGCGCAAACAGGACGGAAAGGTTCTTCTTCATATTCTCTCCTCAAGAATTTGATTTTCTGGCTCATTTGTATTTATTAAAAACAGCGATCTCCAGTCGCGGTAATAAGGAGTCACATCACCTCCATTTCTGTTTCCGACCTGCGGGTGTTGGTCCCGGGGCAGTCGTCAGCGATGAACCGGCAGCCCCTCAGGATATCTCTTTCTGGATATCCCCCTGCTTATTAACTACAACAACAGTTCAAATATGGTTCAACCAATTTATGTAAACAAACCAAAAAGGGGCAGGCGGCCAGAGCGCCTGCCCCTTACGGTGTCTGGTCTGGATTGGGTACTACTGTGCTGACTGTTTGGCTTCCCAATCGATGGACCAATTGTACCACTGCTCGCCGCCAAAGAGGGCCCGAGTTGTTGTCAACCATGAATGCTGGGCCAGGAATTGGATGCGGACATACATCGGGAAGAAAGGCGCTTCACCCTCAGGGCCGAAGAAGGCCTCTTCAAGCTGGCGGTAGAGTTCGGTGCGCCGGTCCGGGTCCTGCTCCTGGCGAGCTTCAATGATCAGGTCGTCGAGTTCGTTGCAGGTGCGCTGGGAGCGGTTCTCCGCCTGACACCACAGCACGTCGCCAACCCAGTTGTTCTCATCGGCATAGTCGGGGCCCCAGGCCAGGGTCCACATATGCGGCGCTTCGGAGTCGGGAACATCGCCTGCGGTAGCATCCAGCAGTTCGTTGAAGGGAAGCTGCTCGATCACGATCACTTCCGGAGGGCAGCCCAGGTGTTCCTGCCACTGACCCTGAGCGTACTGGATCCAGTTGGCCACGTCAGGGCCTGAGTAACCTGTCAGCGTGACGGTAGGGAAGCCTTCACAGTTCGGGTAGCCGGCTTCCGCCAGCTGCTGGCGGGCGAATTCCGGATTGAAACCCACACCGACTTCGTCGATGGGCGGGGCGCCGAAAATACCCGGAGGTGCGAAATGGATCATGGGCAGCCCCTGACCCTGGATAACCTCCTCGACGAACGTTTCGCGGTCAAAAGCAGCGCTGAAGGCGCGGCGGACGCGCACATCATCGAACGGCGGCTTGGTCATGCGGAAAGCGATGTAGAAGACCGCCAGATCGGGGACCTGGATGGTCTCATCGGGGAAGTCCTCCAGATGGTTGGGTATTTCCGCATCGGGGATGTTCGAGTCATCGACATCGTTGTTCAACCACAGGGCGTAGCCAGTGGACACGTCCGGGACAACGTTGATCACCAGGCGTTCAATGTTCCCGCTGCCGGCCATGTCTTCCGGGAAGAGCGGGTTGCGCTGGACCGAGCGGCGCACGCCGTGGACCCACTCGGTGAGCACATAGCGACCGTTGGTGACGATGTTGCCGGCCTCGATCCAGTTCTCGCCGAACTCGTTGATCACCCACTCGGGTGTTGCTGCCAGCGTCCACATGGGGATCATGGAGATGAAGTAGCTGGCCGGGAACTCGAGCTCGATCACCAGTGTGGCGGGATCGGGCGCGCTCACGCCGATGGCATCGATATCCTCCTGCGGGATGTTTTCCGCATCTTCGGCATTGAGGACGGCTTCACAGCCCCGGATCAGGGGGGCGATAATGGAGCTGTAGTAAGAGCCGGTGGTGGGCATGCAGGCGCGCTTGATGGCGTAGACGAAGTCATTGGCGGTGACGAAGGCAGGCTCTTCACCGGTCTGGTTGCCTTCTTCGTCGAAGACCGGGCGCATCGCCTGGGTGGTCTCGCCGGTTACCGGGTTGTGGTACACCCAGGGGATATCGGTGCGCAGGTTGAAGGTATACGCCAGCCCGTCTTCCGTACCTTCCCAGCTCAGCGCCGCTTCCGGCACGATCTCAGCGGTTTCGAGATCGTAATTGGCCAGATGCACGAAGAGGTTTTCGATATAGGTGATCGATACGGAATCTTCGGCGGTCTGCGGATCGAGTGTGGGGATATCGGTCGTGGAGTAGGATTCGTAGGTTACGACGTCATCATCTCCTGCCGACACCTCGTCAGGGGTGGGTGTGACTTCTACGACCTCGGTGATGACCATCGGGGTGCCCTCCACCTCGACTTCCTGGGTCACGAACACCGTCCTCACCGTCTCCGCCTGCTGCGGCTGGCAGGCGCTCAGCACCAGGCCGGCCAGCGTCATCAGGGAAAAAAGAATGTACAGTGATTTGTTTATCTTCATCGTTTCTCCTCCAACTTATAAAGCTTATTGCCCACCCGCGGCATGTCCGGATGGGATCTCATCCTGCGGCTGCAGGCAGCTCAGGGGTAGTTATTTGCCAGCCAATCACCTCCTTGGAAATGAGAACCTGAACATCTGGGAATCGAACGAGAGGCCGGTGCGCTGTCAGCGGTGCAGGCGAGAATCTCTGCCCGTCACAACCAGAACTGGCTCCGGATAAAACACCAGAGGGGTGAAGCGTGAGCCGCGCTTCACCCCGGAGGAGAGAACAAGAAGCTCGAGGAAGCTCCTGCTCTGAAGAACATGAGACCTGTGTGAAAGCCGATCACGAAGCGAAAATGGTATGCCCGAATAATCCCGTCTCATACGGGCATCGTAGCACGCAGAAAACGGGAGGGCATCACATCAAAATGTGATTCTGGTGGGTGATTTTGAAGAAGTTATTGTAGGGAAAGTGGGGTCACATTAAACCAGCGGCCTGGGCGCGGGCAACGGCCTGCGTGCGGCTGCGGACGTTCAGTTTGCGGTAGATGCTCTTGGTGTGGGTGCGCACGGTGTTCAGGCTGATGTACAGCTCACGGGCGATGGCTTCATTGGAAAGACCAGCCGCGATGAGGTTCAGGACGGTCACCTCGCGATCGCTGAGGGTATCCGCTGGAGCGGAGGACAGCCGCGGCGAGCCGGAGCGCCGCTGCGAATGGGCCTGAGACGAGCGGGTTATTGGGGTGAAGCCCTTAACCAGCCGGGCTGCGGCTGCGGCAGTCGGACTGCGGGCTGCTGTTCGCAGGAGTGCGTCCAAAAGCCTGTGCAGCGGTTCGCCCAGATCAAGGAACAGGCGGGTATAGCCCGCTTCTTCCGCCAGCAGGAGGGCGCACTCCAGGGCGCGCAGCGCCTGTGGGCACTGCCCACTGGCCTGCAGCGCAAGCGCTTTAAGCGCCTGTGTCTCGATCTGGTAGCGGAGCGGGCCGCAGGACCGGGCATCCTGCAGGACGGCTTCAACCTGCTGATGCGCCTCCTGGATGCGGCCCTGGGCGAGCAGCAGCCTGACCCTGGTTACCCGGGCGAAGAAAGCCCTGCGTGGGTTTCTGTTCACGTCTGCGGAAGCGGTGATCTGATCGGCTTCCTCTGTTTTTCCCTGCGCCAGCAGCAGCCGCCCTCTGACCAGCGCCAGCTGCTCGCGGTGACCGGACCCCTCCAGGCGGTCAAGGAGTTCTCCGGCATTGTCGAGCTGTTCGTGGGCTTCACGGCTGTTCCCCCGGGCCTGGTGAACCTGGGAAAGGCACAGCAGGGTATAGAACAACACCGTCCACTGGCCGGCAGTTCTGGCGATCCGGGCGGCTTTCTGACAGCAGGCTGCAGCCTCATCGAGCTGGTTCCACTCGTAGTAAATATCGGCCATGTGGAGGTACGGCCCGCTGCTGTAGGTCTGCATATTGTGGGCGGTGGCCAGTTCCAGCGCCTGCCGGCATACTTCCATGGCTGCGTGCAGCGCGCCCCGGTGCAGGCGCACCCGGACCAGGATGGACAGCAGCCCCAGGTAGATATTTGGATGGCCGTCCGGCGGGAGACTGGTCTGCTTTTCCACCAGGATTTTCTCTGCTGCCCCGGCGTCGCCGCGGTACAGGTGGACGATGGCGATGTTGGTGACGGCCAGCATGCGCAGGTAGCGGTGATCTTCCGGCAGCATTTCCAGTGCCTGGCGGCTCAAATCCAGAGCGAGATCGTGCTGCTCCTGGTTTAAGGCGATCGAGGCGCGCATAATGGCGGCCTGCCCCAGAAGGGAGCGCCTGCGGCGGGCCGCCACCTTCTGTGAGACGGCCTGAGGAGGCCCAGACTGCTCCAGCGCGCGCTGGGCATCCTGAAGCAGCGGTTCGATAAGCGCATAGCTGCCGCGGATTTTGTGACACCAGGCCAGCCAGGTGCATAACTCCGCACTGGCGCGAATCACGTTGGCAGGAAGCCGGCTGAACCAGCCCAGCAGGGTGGACACTTCTCCCACCCGTATTAGATAGTCTGCGGCAGGATGGATGTAGCGCGCCGCCCGCTCCCAATCCTGAGCAGCGAGCGCATGTTCGACGGCTTCCACGAGGTATCCGTGTTCAAAGAACCAGTCGCTGGCGCGGCGGTGCAGCTCGGGAACGAGCTGCGGATAGGCATGGTTCAGGTGATCGCGCAGGGTCTCTGCAAACAGGTGATGGTAGCGGTACCACTCGCGGTGGTCGTCCACCGGTACCAGAAAGAGGTTGTCCTGTTCCAGATGGTGCAGGATTTCCTGGTATCTGGAACCCTCAATGGGGGAAGGACTGGTCGATTCAAGCGGCATCCAAACGGCGAACTCGTCCTCGTCGAGCACAGCCTGGCAGAGCGGGGCGCTGATGCGCTCCAGGATAGAGGTAAACAGCAGGAAGCGCTGCACCGGCACAGGCTGGCTGCGCAGCACTTCATCGCTGAGGTAATCGAGGACGTAGCGGTGACTGCCGGAAAAGCCCGGCAGGGATTGGGCCTGTTCCCGCCGGCCGGGAGCCGAGCGCATGGCGATGACGGCCATCTGGATCCCGGCGATCCAGCCCTCCGTACGGGCTTCTAATTCAGATGCGTCTTCGTCGCTGAGCGGCAAACCCGTTCCCTGCTGCAGGTATGCGCAGATCTCTTCACGGGTGAAGCGCAGCTCCGGCTCGCGGATTTCGGCCAGCAGTGCGGATGCGCGCCAGCGTGCCAGGGGCAGCGAGGGGTCCCGGCGCGTGGAGATGACAAGCTGCACGGCAGGGGGCAGATTTTCCACCAGGAAGGTCAGGGCGCGGTAGATAACGGCGTTCGTGATAACGTGCAGGTCATCGAGCACCAGCAGGACTGGTGTTTGCAGCAGATTCAGCTGGTTGATGAGCGGGATGAGGGCGTTTTCGAGGGGGAAGTTCTGCGAATTACGCAGCGCCGCATACAGCAGATCGGGCTGGATGGCGGGATCCAGCCACGCGAACGCGGCGATCAGATAGGTGGCAAAGCGGGTTGGGTCGTTGTCGCCCGGATCCAGCGACAGCCAGGCTGCCTTCCTTCCCTGTTCCAGCGATTCCTGTGCGTGGATCCAGGCGCTGAGCAGGGTGGTCTTACCGAAACCAGCGGGCGCAGAGACCAGGATGAGCGGCAGATCAGCGGCTTCCTCCAGGCGCTGGACCAGACGCGGCCTGGAGACCAGGCTGCGGCGGGGGCGCGGGAGGTAAAGTTTGGTAGCCAGCAGATCAGGCACGGCAGAATCCTTCCGGGCAAATGGACCGTTCCGGTATGGTGTGCAGTACAGGATGTTGGTATACCTGTAAACATGAGTGTCAGGTCTTCATGATCCCCGTTATATGAGTTAATACAAAAAGCGGTGTTGTGGGGTTCATTTCGCCACAACACCGCTTTCTGGTATGGATCTGGATTACGCATGGCGGTTGAACATGCGGAACTGTCGGAGTACAGTCAGTGCTGCCGCACCGCCCAGGATCAGAGCTGGGACAACGTAGAGCAGATTCAGGCCTACCAGTACGATTTGAGCAGCATTTGTAATCATGATAACCTCCCGTTTTTTTTCAGAACCCGTTTTTTTGCTTCGGCGTTGTTTTCAATCGTTGTCCACAGTATACGCACCCGGCGTCCCGGGATCGTTACGGTGAGCGATACGATATAAGTTCGTAACGAGTTACTGGGGGTATTTTTGGAGAATGCGGGGAGTGGAAAGCAGCGCCACTGGCAGGTCTACCGCCAGCTTACGATCCGGACGTTGATCGCAGGTGTGGATGGCGTATCAAATGCCTGAACCATGCCTCCTCCCTGCGGCCGGTTTCGTCATAATATGTATCAGTTTTTGTATCGCTGTTATTGTCCTGCAGCGTTACCCGAAAGGCGTAGAGCAGCGTTTAATTGCAAAGGTTTCACTGGTCAACCCAATTCAGGGCGCTGTATAAGCTGCCGGTAGTTGTCCAGCACGGTAGGTGGAAAAAAGCCGGTGAGGGAAATATGAACGCGATCGAACGGGTAGAAGCGGCAAAGCAAGGCAGCCTGGAGGCCTTCAACGAGCTTGTACTGGAATACCAGGATCTGATTTACCAGCATACGTATGCGCTGCTGGGGAACCGGGAAGGTGCAGAGGATGCGGCACAGGAGGCGTTTCTTCGCGCCTACCGGAGCCTGGGAAGCTTTCGGGGAGGTTCCTTTCGGGTGTGGTTACTTCGCATAGCCACAAACGTCTGCTACGACGAAATGCGGCGCTGGAAGCGGATGGAATGGCTGCCGCTGTCTGTGAAGGGTGAGGACAGCGAAGATATGGACGAGCCTTCCTGGCTGGTTGATACGCAGCCCCTTCCGGAGGAGAGCTGCGAGCAGAACGAACTGCGTAAAATGTTGCAGCGTCAGGTGGCAGCGCTGCCGGTGAAATACCGCACCGTGATCGAGCTGGTTGACATGCTCGAGCTGGATTATGCCGAGGCTGCACAGGTTCTCAACGTCCCGATCGGGACCATCAAGAGCCGCCTGGCGCGCGCTCACATGCAGCTGCGCGGCCGGTTGAACGGCGCTCCGGCCGTCATGCCGGCTGCACTCAGCGCATCGCCGTGCTGATTCTACAAATGCCTGACTGACATATGATCTAAAATTTCTGCAGGGCCTGCTCCATTAGAGCGGGCCCTGTTGTTTTCCTGTATAATCGACCGGGGGAGAAAAGTTCACCAGCGAAGGGAACTTATGACGGAACTGGTTAGTGATCTTCTTCGAGACTTCTGCTGGGCGGCGGGAATTGAAGATACCTTCATCCCGCAGGTGCGGCCGGGGCTGCGCCGCCTGGAAGAATATGAACTCACGCAGCACTACGAGCAGTGGCAGAGCGATTTCGACCTGCTGGAAGAGACCGGCGTGCGCGCGGTCCGCTGGGGGATACCCTGGTACCGCGTGCAGCCTGCTCCAGACCGGTGGGAATGGGGCTGGGTGGATGACGCCCTGACGTACCTTGTGGAGGAAAAGGGAATCCTTCCCATCATCGATTTGATGCACTACGGTACCCCACTCTGGCTGGATAACAGCTTTTTGAACCACAGCTACCCCGACCGGGTGGCGGAATATGCCGCACAGGCGGCTGAACGCTATGGACGCCTGACACGGTATTTCACGCCCTTCAACGAACCGATGGTCTGTTGTTCGCAGTGCGGATACGACGGGATGTGGCCTCCTTACCTGAGGGGAGATGACGGCTACGTCAAAATCGCCATGGCCGTGGCGCGCGGGATGCAGAAAACGGTGCGCGCCCTGAAAGCAGAGCTTCCGGATGTCCAGACAGTACAGGTCGAAGCTGTGTGGCACCTGTATACTGACAATCCTGAACTGCAGGAGCGCGTCCATTTGCACAACGAACGCCAGTACCTGTGCTTCGACCTGTCGCTTGGCCGGGTCACCGAATCCCATCCCCTGTGGGGCTACCTGAAATCTTACGGATTGACGCCGCGCAAGCTGGATGAACTGCAGGCGAATGCGGTTACGTACGACTACTTTGGCGCCAACTACTATCCCTGGTCTGCCGGGCCGGCTGCGGTCCGCCGGCGGACGCCGGGGCTGTACCGCCGGGCGGTGCGCATCAGCGGCCTGACCCTTGCCGGCAGGCTGCAGGAAATTTACCGGCGTTACCAGATTCCGGTGATGGTAACCGAGACCTCATCCCTGGGCAGCCACGAGCAGCGCGGCACCTGGATGGACGAGACGATCCAGGCGGTGCGCCAGTGCCGGGAGCAGGGTATCCCGGTGGTGGGATACACCTGGTTCCCGGTGATCACCATGGTGGACTGGAAGTACCGCACCGGCCGCAGACCCGTTGAGGACTATTTAATCCACCTGGGCCTTTTCGATGCTGAATTCGATGCCGGCGGCGTGCTGAGCAGGCGCCGTACGCCGCTCGTGGAGCGCTACCGGCGGCACCAGGCGAGGGGCATGCCGCCCGTCGCAGATATTCAACAGCCTGTGTGGGAGGCGACCGGTCGAAGCTGACTGATGACTGCACAATACACCAACCCGGTCTACCCCTCACCGTTTCCCGACCCCTTTGTACTCAAATACCGGGGCGTTTACTGGGCCTACTGCACCGGCTTCTGGCGCGACGGCCGCTGCTTCGGTATCCTGCACTCGCGCGACCTCGTGCACTGGAGCGAGGCCAGCGGGGCGCTGGCACCGCTGCCCGGCGAGCACACCTGTTACTGGGCGCCCGAAGTGAGCTATTACAACGGCCAGTTCTATCTGTATTACAGTGTGGGGAATGAAAAGCAGATGGAGATCCGGGTGGCGGTTTCTGATGCGCCGCAGGGGCCATATGAGGACAGCGGTCACCGGCTGACGAAGGAAGCATTCGCCATCGATGCCCATGTTTTCCAGGATACAGACGGCGCTCGCTATCTGTTCTATGCCACCGACTTCCTGGAGCACGAGCGCATCGGTACCGGGACGGTGGTCGACCGTCTGGTGGATCCCTTTCACCTGGCCGGCAAGCCCGTGCCGGTGACACGGGCAAAGTACGACTGGCAAATTTATGACCCCCGGCGCCTCGACAGAGGCGGCGTGCGCTGGCATACCGTAGAAGGCTCGTTTGTGTTGAAGTATAAGGGCCGCTATTATCAGATGTACAGCGGGGGCAGCTGGCGGGATCCCGGCTACAGCGTGGATTATGCCACCAGTGCCAAGATCCTGGCCAGCGAAGAATGGGAGCAGACCGCCGACGGACAGCAGCGGCTGCCGGTGCTGCGCTCCTTTCCGGAGCGCGGTGTGATTGGCCCGGGGCACAATTCGGTGGTGCGCGGGCCCGATAACCGCCAGCTCTTCTGCGTTTACCACCGCTGGCAGCAGGGAGACCCGGACTCCGCGTGTAAAGATGAAAA
>Ga0207873_1003356_pt1 | contig 11870 bp, 8 predicted proteins | sample BGWIniCompost_FD_187373 | JGI IMG/M metagenome (GOLD analysis project Ga0207873, IMG submission 187373) | Cellulose adapted compost microbial communities from Newby Island Compost Facility, Milpitas, CA, USA - BGW Initial Compost (SPAdes)... ... | reverse complement strand
GGAACTGCGCGCCTATCTTATCTCAAAGCTGCTCTGGAATCCCGATGAGGATGTCGACGCCCTTATGGATGACTTTCTCTCGGGATATTACGGACCGGCAGGGCCATTCATCCGGAAGTACATCGATAAGATGACCGAAGCGCTGCTGGCGTCCGGAAAGCCGTTGCGCATTTTCGGAAGCCCACTCACTGCACGCGACAGCTACCTCACACCGGAACTCATTAAGGAATATGAAGCGCTCTTCGATAAGGCCCAGGCTGCGGTTGCAGACGCACCACACTACCTGGAGCGCGTGAAGATCGCACGGCTGCCGCTGGAATATGCCATAGTTGAACAAGCAAAAGAAACGTGGGCGGGCGACAACGGCTTATTCGTTCGTCAGGATGATCAGTGGGTTATTAATGAGGATATCCGCAGGCGGATTGATCCTTTCGTTGACCTCTGCATACGGCATGGCGTCACGCAACTGAAAGAGTGGAGCACCTCGCCGGAAGCCTGGCGCGCATCCACGTACAGGTTATATAGTTTGGGAATGAAAGAACACCTCGCCTATGGGAAGAAGGTGACGTTTAACAGTCCCGACACCACGAAACTACCCCTCGGCGCAACGACTATGCTCACCGACGGGAAGCGCGGGGGTCACGACTACGCCTACAACTGGCTTGCGTTTCCCGGTGTGAATCTCGACGTCGTGGTTGATCTGGGTGAGGTGAAGAAAGTACGACACATCGAGTCGGCCTACTTTCAATATGCAATGTGGCTACGCCTCTTTCCAAGAAAAGTGGAATACCAGATCTCGACGGATGGGAAGAAGTTTACCACCGTCGCTGAAATCGAGAACACATTGCCCATCGATCAATACGATGGTTATCAACGCGACTTCGTCGCAAGGTTCGGACCACAGGATGCACGCTACGTTCGCGTGATCGCGCATACCATTGGAAACACTCCGGAATGGCATCCGGGTGCAGGTCGGCCGGCGTATATGTTGGTGGATGAGATCGTGGTGGAGTAAGCGAGCTGTGATTTGTGACTAGTGATTAGTGATTTGAGATTTGATTGCTTTGGAAAGAAGAACCCCCGCACTGTATTCTGTCGCAGCCAAATCAAAAATCACTAATCACTAATCACCAATCAATGGTATGGCCGATAGTTGCAGGAGGCCCGAAAATTTGACCAAAATTCGTTTGCGAAATGCTCATCCGGATGAGATGGGCACAAAACTAGATACTGGTGATTTTTTCAATAATTGTGGATCAAATCAATTTTTCCGACAGGATCAGTAAATTGCGGAATCAACCTGCCACCCCTCGGTTACCTATTACCCGACCAACCGGTTATTCTGAGTGTGACCACGACCTTTGACCCTATGCGCCTGAGCATAATTGTTGCGTTGACGATATTCTTCGCCTGCTCGCCGGTGCGCATCCTCAATGTGCACAAGGCGGACGGATTCAGCTTGTCGAATTACAAGACATTCGACTTCTTCAAGGTTGATGCAAGCGGGGAGTTGAGTCCGATGTACACGGACCGAATCGAGTTGATAAAAACGGAGATTGCCCGGCATCTTTCGCAACGAGGTTTGCAGCAATCGGATACCTCACCTGATCTGCTGTTGAACATCGGTATTGTCGTGGAAGAAAAAGAGCAAACGCGCGAGACAACGATCAGGGATGCACCAATTTATATCGGACAACGAAACTACCACTGGGAAAGCGAAGAGATTGTCGTTAATCGCTATAAGCAAGGAACCGTCACCGTGCATTTTGTCGACCGCAAGACCAACAGACTGGTTTGCGAAGGAATTGCGTCCGCTGTCATCGTCGAGAAAGATGCCGCGGTAAGGAAAAACATCGCAGAAGGTGTAGAAGAATTATTTAACGAAATAGAAAAATGAAGGGATGTAGTAGAGACGCGACGAACAAACTGTTAATAACCATAGCCCTCGCCGCAATAGTTATCGCCTGTGGCGACAAGAAGAGTGTACAAACTACCGCGTCAGATCAGGATCGCCATACTCCTGAACCACCTCCGGGTGAAGCGCCGGAAGGCATGGTATGGATTCCCGGGGGACAGTTCACAATGGGTAGCAACGACCCGCGTGCCTACGAGCACGAACGTCCCGCACACCTCGTTCGCGTTGACGGGTTTTGGATGGACGAAACCGAAGTAACCAACCGTCAGTTCAAAGCGTTTACCGATGCCACCGGATACGTGACCGTCGCCGAACGCAAGCCGGAATGGGAGGAACTCAGGAAGCAACTTCCTCCCGGAACGCCCAAACCTCATGACAGCTTGTTGGTAGCGGGATCGCTTGTCTTTACACCACCCAAATACGCCGTGTCGCTTGACGATTACTCACAATGGTGGAAATGGACACCGGGCGCGAACTGGCAACATCCTGAGGGTCCCGACAGTGACCTCGAAGGCCGATGGGATCATCCGGTTGTACACATTGCATATGAAGATGCCCTCGCCTACTGTGAATGGGCTGGGAAACGACTGCCCACAGAAGCCGAATGGGAATTCGCCGCACGAGGAGGACATGAAGATCAACCGTACGCGTGGGGACCAGACTTTATGCCCGCCGGTCAGTATATGGCAAACACATTTCAGGGAGGCTTCCCCGTAACCAACACTGCTGAAGATGGTTTCAAAGGCACTGCACCGGTGCGCAGCTTCCCTCCTAACGACTACGGCCTGTATGACATCATCGGCAATGTATGGGAATGGACGAGCGACTACTTCAACATTAACTACTACAACGAACTTGCCCGGAAAGGCCTTGCCGTCAATCCGAAAGGCCCGGACCAGCCTTACGACCCTAACGAACCCTATACAGTCAAGTACGTGACCCGCGGTGGCTCCTATCTCTGCGCCAACGACTACTGCGTCAATTACCGACCCAGTGCCAGGCAAGGCACCGCGTTTGACAGCGGACTTTCGAATGTGGGATTTCGATGTGTTAGGTCAGCAGGCAGTGGGCGATAGGCAGTGGGCAGTAGAACGCTGTGTGGTCTATGTGAAACCCCATGTGTGGCCCAAAAGAGAGTGCGCCTCACTCAAACCTCAACGACTCGATTGGATCAAGCTTCGACGCTTTATGCGCGGGATAATAGCCGGACACGAGGCCGACGAAAACACAGACAAGCAGCCCAACGAGCATCCATAGCCATGGCACAACAAAGTGCTCCACGTCCATCGCGCTTGCCATGAGGTTACCAATGAGGATGCCGAGTACTATACCTGCGATTCCACCGAGCAGACAAACGACGATAGCTTCAATGACGAACTGCTGACGAATCCGCAGTGGCGTCGCCCCAAGGGCCTTTCTTACGCCGACTTCACGCGTACGTTCCGTCACCGACACGAGCATGATGTTCATGAGCGCAATGGATGCGCCAAGCAAGGTAATAAAGCCGACGCCAAAGCCACCCCAGTAGAGTCCACTCGTTATCACTTTAAGATTTTCCTCAAGCGTTTCACTCTTTTCAATTTCAAAGGAATTTTCCTGGCCGATACGATCGCGCCGAATCATGCGCATGAGTCCCGTTGCTTCACCCATGGCATGTTCAAATTGATCAGGATCGCGAACAGCGACGGTCATCGTATAACGGAGCGGCTGTCCGCCTGCCAACTGATTCGCGACGATAAGCGGGATGTATACGGAGTTATCGAAATTCTCCTCTGCAATCTCACCTTTCTTCTTGAGGACACCGATCACCCTGAATTGCGTACCCAGAGCGATGATGGTGGTACCGATAGGATTCTCATTGGATTCGTACAGCGTTTCGTAAATCTTACTGCCGATAACCGCCACATGGGCGCCGCGATTGATCTCCACCATGGAGAAATTTCTTCCCTGATCAAACTCCAGGGCTTTGATCGCCATGTATTCCTCGTTGACACCACCAATGCCGACGTTGGGGTTTGTTTTTTTGGACAGTCGCTTAACCTCCGCGTTCCAGCTTACGTGCGCAAAGATGCAGATGCTTGACGGCACCGTGTACTCGTTCATAAAGCGCTTTGCCTCGCTGTACCGTATAAGGGGGTATGTTTTCTCGACAACACCGTCGCGGTTGGAACGTCGATACGTGCGGGAGTAGATGTCGAACGTGTTCAGCCCCAGGGAGCTGAGGCTTTCGGTGACGGACTGTTCGATGCCGTCCACTGCAGTAAGAATACCCACCAGCGAGGTAATCCCTATGGCGACGATACAGGCTGTGAGCACCGAACGGAGCATATTTGCCTTGATCGACCGCAATCCCTCGCGAATATTTTCAATTAAATCCATGCCCGAACGCAAATACCGAAACTGCTTAATACGTTGTTGCCGCAGGTCAGTTGTTACAGTTTGACGGGAAAAATTGTACGTCACCGCCTCAGCCGCCAAAATTAGGACGTTTTATAGGTTAATGCAGCATCATTGGATAACTTTGATTCAACACAGTCGATTTGCGCATGAGAGCCATTTTTTTGTTCGCTTTGGTCGTTTTTGCGGGAGTTTGCCGCGCGAACTACATCCTTATTCCTATGGACGAACGGCAGTCCAACCACCTGAAGGCATATGGGATCACGTATTGGATCCTGAAAACGGACATGGAGGTCGACTGGCTGCTCAACTACCGAGGCGGAAGCTTCATGTGCAAATATCATCCCGCCATCCAGAACGAGCTTGTGGTCCGGGGAGTCAGCTATGAGGTCATCTCCGACGCCGACGCCAACCGGATCATTACGGAAATCGGAAGTCCGGCCCTCAATTACGACGTGATGAAGCTGGAAAAATATCCCCGCATAGCAGTCTATTCTCCCAAGACCGCGCAACCGTGGGACGATGCCGTGACACTTGTACTCACCTACGCTGAAATACCATACGACGTCATCTATGACGACGAGGTGTTGAATGGCTTGCTGCCCAAGTACGACTGGCTGCACCTCCATCACGAAGATTTCACCGGACAGTACGGCAAATTTTTCGGCTCCTATCAGAATATGCCGTGGTATATCGAAGCCCAGCAGGAAGCAGAAGAACTTGCCCGCAAGCACGGATTCCAAAAGGTATCTCAATTGAAACTGGCTGTCGCCCGAAAGATCAAGGAGTTCGTGGCCGGTGGAGGATTCATGTTTGCTATGTGCTCAGCTACCGACAGCTTTGACATTGCGCTTGCTGCTGATGGTGTCGATATCTGTGAGCATATGTATGACGGCGACCCTGCCGATCCTGAGGCGCAGAGCAAGCTGAACTATGAGCAATGCCTCGCGTTTACTGATTTCACGTTGGTTCGCGATCCCTATAAGTATGAATTTTCCGATATCGACAACCATCCTACCGAGCGAGGCTTGCGACAGGACAACGACTACTTTACCCTTTTTGAATTTTCCGCAAAATGGGATCCCATCCCTACTATGTTATCACAAAATCATAGCCGGGTGATAAAGGGATTTTTCGGACAAACCACTGGCTTCAAGTCGCATCTCATCAAACCCGACGTGGTTGTCATGGGTGAGAACAAAGAAATTCGTGAAGCCAAGTACATCCACGGCATCCTTGGCAAAGGTTTTTGGACATTCTACGGCGGCCACGATCCTGAAGACTACCAACACCAGGTCGGCGAAGAACCCACAGATCTGAATCTGCACCCGAACTCGCCGGGCTACCGCTTGATTTTGAATAATGTGCTGTTCCCCGCGGCGAAGAAGAAAAAGCAGAAGACTTAGGCAGTGGGCAGTAGTGAGGGCATGCGCTAACAGATAGGCCGTCCCTTTGCGCCCTTTGCGTCATGGCACCATTGCGGTAAACTCTCCGAATCATAAGTTCACATTAGTTCCAAACTGCAATCAACGGCACCATCACTGCCAACTGCCAACTGCGTACTCACTGCCAACTGCCCATTGCCTGCTGCCCATTGCCACATTCCCCTTCCCCATAGCAGAATCTTTTCTTACATTAACCCACCAAATCAAATAACCGCTATGAAATCCCGACGTGATTTCCTTCAGAAAATTTCAGCGACGGCGTTGGCCGTTCCCTTTCTGTCTTCGGCAAAGGCCGCTGGTTCATCGTTTTATGAAGAACCTTACGAAGGCCCTGTGCTGAAAGTCGCCATTTTGGGACTTGGAAGCTATGGCACACGGGTGGCTGAGGCTATGCGCGACTGCAAGGCGGCAAAGCTCACCGGTGTAATCAGCGGAACACCGTCAAAGATCGCCGACTGGCAAAAGAAGTATGGTATTCCGGCGGCGAACTGCTACAACTACGAGAACTTCGATAAGATCAAGGACAACAAAGACATTGACGCTGTTTACATCATCACGCCGAATGCCCTTCATAAAGATCAGGCTATTCGCGTAGCGCGCGCGGGCAAGCACGTCATTTGCGAAAAGCCCATGGCTCTCAACGCAAAGGAAGGTCAGGAAATGGTTGACGCTTGCAAGAAGGCAAACGTAAAATTACTCGTCGGCTATCGGATGCACTTCGAGGCCAACACGCTTGAAATCATCCGCATGCGGAATGCCGGTGAATTGGGTAAAGTCATGTTCTTCCAGGGATTGAGCGGATTTCGCATTGGCGATCCGGGACAGTGGCGATTGAGCAAAGAACTTGCCGGTGGAGGCGCACTGATGGACATCGGCATTTATTCAGTGAACGGCGCCCGGTATATGGTCGGCGAAGAACCTGTGTGGGTGACGGCACAGGAAGTAAAAACCGATCCTGTTAAGTTCAAGGAAGGTGTAGATGAAACCATTACATTCCAGCTGGGATTCCCGAGCGGCGTTATTGCGTCGTGCCTTTCCACCTACTCAATGAACTATCTCGACCGGTTCTTCCTGAACGGAACGCAGGGCTTTGCTGAATTGCAACCCGCAACCGGCTACGGTCCGATCAAGGGAAGAACCCACAAGGGTGAGCTGAACTTACCTCACAAGACCCATCAAACCGTCCAGATGGACGAGATGTCAGCGATTATCCTTCAAAACAAAAAGCCTGTTGTACCAGTAGATGGCGAGGAAGGTGTGAAGGATTTGAGGATAATGGACGCTATTTATGAGGCTGTGAGAACGGGGAAGAAGGTGGAGTTGGGATAATCAATTCACTTTCTCCTCAAACATTTCATCAAGATTCTCAAGGGCTGCTGTAAATCCTTCCTTAAAGCCGAGCTCGATGATCTTGTCAAGGTCTTCGGGTTTGTCATAGCGAATGGTGATGTGTACCGTCGTTGAGTTGTCGTCAGAAGCACGGAAGTCTACTTTCCATCGCGAACGGGGAAGGTCAGTGTTGACGGTACCTTCCTCATCGGTAAAGGCGTCATACATTCCGAATGACTCGGTAGGACGAATACCTTCATAATCGGCGCGGCTCCAATGGGTGTCGTTCTTCGGGCCTACCATGCTGTAATACCATGTGCCGCCATCGCGGAAGTCGAGCGACCGGGTCACCGTACGATAGGGTTTCGGAGCCCACCACTGATCCAGGAGTTCTTTTTGAGTCCATGCTGCCCAAACATCATCTACTGGCGCAACAAATTCACGTTTTACGTGGATGGTACGGTTATCCCTGTCTACAGAGAAATTCATTGTGAGACTGCGTTTCATGATTTTTTGGTTTTAGTTGATCTTACTTTTTGTAGTACATCATCAAGTTGTTCGAACCGGGACTCCCACATCTTGCGCAGGGGATCCAGCCAATCGTACACTTCGGTAAACTTTTCGGGACGCACGCTGCAACGTCGCTCGCGACCCGCGCGCACCACGCTGAGTACGCCGCATTCCTCCAGTACCTTGACGTGCAGCGAGACTGCTTGCCGCGACATGTCGAAACGCGCGGCGATCTCATTCACATTCGCCGGCTTGCGTGCGAGCAAGCCAATAATCTCACGCCGTGTAGGGTCGGCAATAGCTTGAAAAACATCCCTCCGGGATTCCATATCGAATTATTATATGCAAGTAAGTACTTGCAAATATAATATGCAAGTATATACTTGCAAATTCTTGTTTCGATTTTCTAGCGGATCGTTTGGGAGAGAATTCGGGATGGGGTCTTTAGTGGCAACGAATACCGCAAAAGGAAAGTTTTCCTTTTATATTATAGGGCAATAAGTAAACAACCCCAATCAACTGTGTCACGTTTCCAGAACCTCGTGCCTAAACGCATCCTGCTCATCCTGTTTGTCCTTCTGGCTGTCCAATGCAACAAGCGCCCCGCTGAAAATGAAACAGCAGGCGACAGCGGGGTGTCCATGATCGGTGATTTCCAGATCGCCAAAGGGTTTACCATTGAACTCATCGCCGCTGAACCACTTATTCGCGACCCGGTGGATATGGAGATCGATGAACTGGGTAGGCTGTATGTAGTGGAAATGCCAGGATATCCCCTCGACGTCGGTGGTTCAGGAAAAATCAAGTTGCTGAGCGACACTGACGGCGACGGACGCATGGACAGCGCGACGGTCTTCGCAGAAAATCTTTTGTTGCCTACAGGGATTATGCGATGGAAACGCGGTGTGATCGTAACCGACGCGCCCTATGTCTTTTATCTAGAAGATGCCAACAACGACGGACGTGCTGAAGTTATTGACACGTTACTGACAGGCTTTGCACTCACCAACCCTCAGCATAAGGTCAACAATCCTGTTTACGGTCCCGATAACTGGATCTATCTCGCACACGAAGGAGCCGTGTCGACGGACTACTACCAGGATATCTTTGGCGATGAGGGAACGGAAATCTTCTATCCGGGCGACCCGAATGCTCCACGTCTTGCCAGCAATGCGGGAGGAAGATCCGTGCGCTTCAGACCTGACCAGCGCAAACTCGAAATGCTTTCCAGTCACACGCAGTTCGGTCACACCTTCGACCTCTGGGGCAATCACCTTCTTGTATGGAACGCCAATCATATCTATCACGAGGTTATCGCCGCACGTTACCTGGAGCGCAACGCAAGCCTCGCGGTATCCGGATCAACACAATCACTTTCCGACCATGGCGACGCGGCCGAAGTGTTTCCGATCACTGAAAATCCGCAGCATGAGCTTCTCACCGATGTCGGCGTGATGACGTCTGCATGCGGACTGATCGCCTACCTCGGTGGTGCCTTTCCCCCACCCTATGATGAGAACGTGAGCTTCGTAGCCGAACCCGTGAGCAATCTTGTCCACGTGGATAAAATCAGTCCCAACGGATCCACATTCACAGCGAGCCGCATGTTTCCGGATCGGGAGTTTCTCACTTCACGCGATGTAAAATTCCGGCCGGTGAACCTGTATGTGGGGCCGGACGGCGCGCTGTACGTCGTGGACTATTACCGACAGATCATTGAACACCCCGAATGGATGGATGAAGAGACGGTGCAGTCGGGCACCTTGTACGACGACAGCGACAAAGGCAGAATATATCGCATAGCACCTGAAGGAACCCCGAAGCCTACGTGGATGAACAACCTCAATCTGGGCAGGGCAAGCGCTGAAGAACTGATTCGCATGCTAAAACATCCCAACTACTGGTGGCGCATCAACGCCCAGCGATTACTGGTAGACCGAAACGACGCCAACCTCGTCCCTGCCCTGGCAGAAGTATGCATGGACCCCGAATCGTCACCGGGAAGGTTGCATGCGCTGTGGACACTTGAAGGTATGCAGGCGCTGAACACGGAAATTATCCTTCAGGCATTGAGTGACTCGGTAGCCGGGATTCGCGAAAACGCGATCCGAATTGCAGAACTGCACTTGGGAGAAGATCCGGCACTCGACTCCGCACTCATCAACTTAAAAAATGATCCTGACCCGCGCGTACGCTATCAGCTGTTGTTGACGCTCGGTTACATCGACACCCCTGAGGCTGCAACGGCACGCAACGACATCCTCTTTCGCGACATTGCTGACCCGTGGGTTCGAACGGCCGCGCTATCGGCCACGAATCCAGATGTCTCCGGTACACTCAACACGATGCTTTCACAGTACAGAACCGATATACCCGGTTACACAGGGATGATCCGTCAACTCGGTAGCCTGCTGGCCATGTCAGGCGATGGAAACACCCTGCACGATCTCATTGCTCGCGCAACGGGAACGGGCACTGGTTCCCAAAACGGCCTCGATGCAGTGCTTCAAGGTATTGCCGAAGGATGGGAAAGAAAAAGACCGCGTCAGCCTCTTCCGGTTCGCGATCAGCAACTCCTCGCTACGGCCGCCGTCAACCATACCGTGCTCGCCATCCGACAGTCATCTCTTCGGCTCTTAAAGGCTAGCGCAACTCACGATGCCACAACACTTCGCAGCGCATTGCAGAAAGCATCTGTGATCGCGTTTGATGAAAAGTCGAACGCCGGCGAACGCGCTGCCGCCATCGACATGCTCGCATTGGGCAGCGTCGCCCCCTATGAAGATCGCCTGATACCGTTAGTATCTGCAAACCAGGAACTGCCCGTCTCCCTCGCGGCGCTACGCACACTTGAAACGCTAAGGGGTGATAAGTTCGCCAACTACCTGGTCACTAACTGGGCATCATTGACGCCGCAATTGAAAGATGCGGCGGTGCGTGTGCTGATGTCGAACCACCGCGCGACAGCTATGCTGCTCGATGGGATTGCATCGGGCACAATTCAAGCTTCGGACGTGAGCTGGCCACGCAAGGTGCGGCTCATGGAACATGAAGATTTCGACATGAGAAAGAAAGCGCGTGATCTTTTTACGCGCGACGACACCGTGACGATTACCGCCAGGTACCAAAGCGCCCTCATCGCGACAGGAGATCCCACAAAGGGCCGCGAAATATTCCAGAAAAACTGCGCCATCTGCCACCAGATACGCGGCAAAGACGGAGTAAACATCGGACCCGACCTGGGCACAGTTCATAACTGGTCAAAACAAGCAATTCTGGCCTCAATACTTGCGCCCAGCCTCGCCATCTCCAGCGGCTACGAGACGTGGTCCGCAACCCTTGAGAATGGCGAAACGATCGAAGGCATCATCGCCAGCGAGACAGGTTCAGCCATCACGCTGCGAAATGCCGCCGGCGTAGACCGAACGATTTCGCGTCAGGATATTCGTTCACTGAAAGCACTAAACATGTCGCTAATGCCCGAAGGCTTGGAGGCACAGATTACGGTGGTGGAAATGGCGGACCTGTTGGCTTTCCTGAAAGGAAACGTTGCTCAGTAGGCAACGGACGATGGGCAATGGGCAGTCAGTGCTCTCCGTGCCTCTATGGTAAAAAACTAATTCCCAACATTACGCATAATGCTGTGCTTCCTGCTGTACACGAAATACACAACCATACCAATAGCTAACCAAAGGAAGAGCCGCGCCCAGTTTTCCCAGCCGAGGCTGACCATCATTCCCAGGTTGAATAGAATGCTGAGTGGAGCGATGATGTAGAGATAAGGTACCTTGAAGGGACGTTTCACATTCGGCTCGCGCTGGCGCATGACCATGACGGCGATGCTGACCATTACGAAGGCGAACAGGGTGCCGATGTTTACGAGCTTGGCGATGGTTTCAATCGGGATAAATCCCGCAGTAATGGCCACCGCAACACCAACGATTGCTGTTCCGCGATAGGGAACACGAGTACGTGGGTGCAGTTCAGCAAAAATTTTACGCGACAGCAATCCATCCTTTGCCATGGCAAGGAAAAGTCGCGATTGGGCCAGCATCTGAACCAGCAGCACAGAAGTAAGTCCGGCAACAGCCGCAATAGAAATCAACCATACGGCGATGTTGAGTCCGTAATCAGAGAACGCGGCGGCCAAAGGTGCTTTCACATCCATGTCGGTGTACTTCACCATACCCGTAACAACCAGCGACACGGAGATATACAGCACCGTACAGATGAAGAGCGACATGAGCAGACCAAAAGGAACATCCTTGCGGGGA
>Ga0207873_1003354_pt1 | contig 11871 bp, 14 predicted proteins | sample BGWIniCompost_FD_187373 | JGI IMG/M metagenome (GOLD analysis project Ga0207873, IMG submission 187373) | Cellulose adapted compost microbial communities from Newby Island Compost Facility, Milpitas, CA, USA - BGW Initial Compost (SPAdes)... ... | reverse complement strand
ACTTCGATGGACGCCATGCGATGAAAAAAGGCCGCACTCTGGCGGCCTTCACGAAGGGGTCAAAGTATTCTCGATACCAGGGTGCGGTGAGGTTATCCCATTCGTACGAGGTGGAGACGCCGCGCCGCACGATGGAGCGACCAAGGAACAGCCCGCCCTCGGACTGGTTGCCCAGCATTTCCGTTGTGCGAGAGAGTGTGACAGGCGAGTGCCCGGCGTAGATCGCACGCTGCATCTGTAGCGCCTTGCCGATATAGATCGCGCCCAGTCGGGGAAGGGTCAGCGCAGAGTGAATCGTGATCCGCCAGCCCATCGCGTACACCGCCTGGAAAAGCGACAGGATGGGCGAGTTGTTCGCTTGGATGAACGAGTCGATGCTGGTCCACGTCTCGCCATCAGTCGAATACTCCAGCTCGACTTCTGCCCCCGCGAGGTTGTGCACGCCGATACCGATGTAGTCCGCCTCCTTCTGCTCGTCGAGCATCAGCGTCCATGTGGCCGGCGAGGCAATCGTAGGAATTGCGGATGGGGACCACCACTCGAAACCCAGTATGCTTGCCGCCGCCGTGGCCGGGCGCGACGCAGCTTCCGACGACGCGGATACCTTGGTCTCGTCCACGAACGAGTCGTAGGCAATGCGCGCATGCGTGAGCGGGAATGGAGGCTCGAGGTTGCTGCCCGGCGTAATGACAAGCGTGTCGGAAATATGGACGCTCATGCCGCAAACCCCATGCCGCGAATCCGTCCGCCGTTCTCCAGCTCTTCATTGAGCGCGGAAACAAGACTGCCGGCCCGAATGAAGGAGTTCGGATTGATGCCTTGCAGCGTGACGTACAGGTTGCGCTGCTGCTCCTGCGTGGTCTGAACGGGCGCGTTGCCGGCGTTGATCTGTCCCGTTACGGAGCCGGTGGGCGAGGATGCGCCACCGCCGAACTTCTGTTTTCGGATATTCTGAACTTGTGCAAAGCCATTCAGCGCCACAAGGGCAGCCATCGGCGGACCGAGGATCGGGCCTAACTTCCACGCCTCCGAGATACCCTGGAAGGTGTTGATCATTGCCTGCGCGTAGGCGGCAGCCTTGCCGATCTCGAACATCTTCCGAGACTCGGAGTTCATCAGGCTGGAGGCCTGGCCGAAATATCCCTTCAGCGTGTTCAGTCGCTGCGTGGTGTTCATGTCCTCCCAGCGGCCAGTCTGCTCGGCAACCCGCTTTTTCGCTTCCGCCATTTCCTCCTGATGACGAATCTCGGCCTCGCGCTCCAGTTCGTCGTAGGTCGCTTTCGTCTCCAGTCCGAGTTCGCGCGCCTGAGCGATCAGCGCCATTTCCTCGGCCTGCTTTTCCTTCAGCAGGTCGATCTCGGTGAGGTTGGCTTGGCGGATGGCTTCGAGGCGCTTCTGGATGGCCTCTTGCTCTGCGGGCGTCCGGGCGTCGTCCAGTGTCGCAACCGCCCCTCCGCCTGCGGCTTCGCGGGCCTTCACGGCGGCCTCGGCTGCGGCCTGCCCGGCTGCCTGCGCTTCCTGCACGAACTTCTTGAGCCCCTCGCTTGGCATGGGCTCGGAAAGCGTCGCCTTGATGTTCTCCTGCGCTGCCGCCACCACCCCGGCAGCCGTGTCACTGAATCCTTGCACCGAGGCAATGGACTCGGACATGTCGATGCCCGGCACGGCGTCGGCAAGCTCCATCATCTTCGCGATGCCAGCAGACGCCACCTCCAGGATCTTGTTGATGTAGATGATGATGCCGTCCGCTGCGAGCGAGAATGCACGCTTCACGCCCTCGACCGCATCCATCACGAATCCGGCCACGCCGACGATCGACTCGAACGCATCGGACACGACATTGCCCATGCCGCCCGCTTCCTCTGCGGCCTCGACGAACCGATCCGACACGGCCTTGATGATCGGAGCAAGCTCCACCGTGAACTGCTGGATGAGCCCGTCGGTCGCCATGCCGATAGTGGACATGGCGTCGTTCGCCTGCTCGACCTTGGCGGCGTCGATGTCGGAGAGCGAGAGGCCGAAAAGCTCGGCTTCGCGTGCTGCGCGCGCCATCGTGCCCGAGTCCAGGAGGGCAAAAGCCGTCCCAGCCTCTTCACCGAAGAACCGGGCAGACATGGCCGCCCGTCCTGCCGCCGGCACTGTCTCCTGAATGCGGGCGTTGATCGTCGCAATACGCTGGTCCAGCGGCATCTGGGCAAGCTGCTCAGCCGTGAGGCCAAGCTGCTTCATGGCATCAACTGCCGGCCCGGTCCCTTCCGCCGCCTGCGCCAGCCTCACCGTCAGCGCACGCGCACCGGAGGTGATCTTTTCCATCGAGACCCCGGACAGGTCGCCCGCCCGCGTCAGCGTCGCCATGCTGGCCGACGTGGTGTTGAGCTGCTGCGCGAGCTTCGCCTGCGCGTCGATGGCCTGCGAGCCCTTCACGTACAACCCAGCCAGTATTGCCGCCCCGGCTGCCGTTGCCGCCGCCCCGACCTTCACCGCCTGACTGGCGACGTTCCGAAGCTGCGTGACGGACTTCGCGCTGAACGCAGAAACGCTATCCGAGCCCTTGGCCAATCCCTGCTGCAACGGCGCAAGGTCTGCGCCGATGCGCACCGCAATGCTTGCTGCTTCGTTCGCCATGAATCAGTCCAGAAGTGCGTAGAGTTCCGCCCACTTTTCGTCGGGCGAGACTCGTTGATCGGGAGGGGTTTTCGCTTCGTACAGCCACCAGAATTCGCGGGGGTGCAGCCGCCAGAACTCAGACGGCGGCAAGCCCCATGTTCCGGTTGCCGCTAGGTACGCTTCCTTGACGTAGCCGTGGCTCGCTTTCGGGCGGGCGCCTTCTTCGGCGCCGGGGCTTCGGCCTTTCCCCGCAGATGCTCCGGGGGGATCATCATCATCATCAGCGCGTGCACGATGGTGGTGATCTGACTGGCCGCCTCAGGGCCGAACAGGGCCTCGTAGACACTTTCCTCTTTCACCTTCACGGACTTGCCGTTGCAGGCAGCCGCGTAGCGAATGGCCGAGGTGTACGCCTTGGCGAGCTTGGCGCGCTTCACCTTGCCGGCAAGGTCCTCGAAGGTGATGCAGTCCTCGACGACTTCGATCAGCCCCATCACCCGATCTGGCGGAACCTCGTAGTCCGTGCCGTTCCAGGTAAGCGTGACGCTCTCGAATACGCTGGCCATTAGCTGGACTCCGGCGTGTACGTCCACTCGCCCGAGGATTCGAGCGTGCCGGAGAACGTGGTGGCGTCGTTGTACGGCTTGCCTTCTTCGTAAGAGGACAGGCGGAAGTCGCACGTCAGGCTTGCCGGAGTGGTATTCGTGGGATCGAGAATCTCGAACTCGATGGTGACGTCGGTCAGCATTCGCGAGCCATTGCTGAACACCAGATCGCGAAAGACGTCGCCGTCCTTTGAAATGCCCTCGAACGAGATGTCGATCTGCTCCTGACCGCTCAGCTCGTCCAGCTTGCGGAAGCCGTCATCCTCGCCAGTGGTCAGGTCCACCGACTCGCCGGACCACGACAGGGTAACGGTGCGGATGCCGGCGATGACCGAGCCGTCCTTCTTGAGTTTCGCTTTGCGTCCCAACGCCATTGGTTGTGCCCTCTTTCAGATACAAAAAAGCCCGCACGAGGCGGGCTGGTGGTGGAGAATTGCTCGGGTCACGCTTTGTCGAGCATCACCCGAAAGGTGGAGACCCCGTGGCGGGTCAGGCCGTCTTGATCCATGAATGACTCGGAGCCGAGCCACTGGACCGTATCGATTCGATAGCCGTTGTGCGTCACGTCGGCGTTGTGCAGGGCGTTGTAGATCGCACCCTGGATTTGCTTGATCTCCATGCGTCCACGCTCGCGGGACCATGAGTGAATGGTGATCGTGCAGTCAGAGCCGCTCGTGGTGACGGTGTCCCACTCGTTGTGGCTGTCCTCGCCAATTGAGACGTAGGGGAAGGACTGCCCCTGCGGCACCGCATCGAATACGCCCGTCACGAGCTGCGTCAGCTCCGCGCTGGCTGACAAGGCCTGATACACGACCGTCTGGACTACCAGTTCAAAGCTCATCGTTTCGCCTGCTTCTTCGCTTCACGCCGGGCAGCCGCTTCGAGCTTCTTGCCGAACTGCTGCGTGATGATCTCGTCCAGATTGGCGCGGGCCGCATCGACCGCCGGACGGATGAAGGGGCGCTCCGGCTGGTCGACGGTCCCATGTTCAACCCACCTCCAGTAGTAGGCGTCGTGCTTGGCATCGCGACCCTGAGTGACGATTACATCGCTGCGGGGATTCCCTTTCTCCATCCGGCGTCGCTTGGGCTTGATAGCCTTCCTGAGCGCACCCGTATCCTTCGGCGCTCGCTTCCTCGCATCTTTTGCCACCTCCGACGCGATGCCGTGAACCGTGGCGCGCATGATGTTCGTGGCGTGCTTCGGCAGGAGCGTCTTTAGCGTGCGCTCCATGTCTTCGAGGCCGATCACTTCGACCGATGCGCCCTTCATTGCGCCACGCCTCGCTCTGCGTCGATTGCCAGATAGAGCCGCCGTGAGCTGGTCGGCTCGATGTATCTGATGTTGTGCTCCACGCCGTTCCACACGATCTGGTCATCATGCTGGATGTCGTCGCGGTAGCGGATGATGAACCGAACCATAGCCGTGGCGTTGAGTTTGTCGAATCGCTCCGCTTCGCCGCCGGACAATGCGCGAGCCTTGGCCCAGACATTCGAGGCAACTGCCGCCCGCGTCACGATCTGCCCGCCCATGCCGTCATCGGTCAGGGTCTCGCGGTTGATGGTGATCTTCTGGTCCAGCTCGCCCGGATCAACGCCGTCCATCAGGCCCCCAGGATCTTATGAGGAAACAGAAGGTTGTACGCCGTCGTTCCGCGCTGAAGAAGCTCGCCTGTGGCGCCGCGCTCGTCATACAGGTCGCGCGTGATGCAGAGAATCGCGGCTCGGACGGAGCCGGGAATCTCGACCTGATTGCCGTCGTCGTCTTCCCACGGAATGTCGCGGTCGAGAAAGTCGCTTGCAGCGGATACGGCGCTGTCCAGACACTCCTGTAGCTTGTCGTCGTCATAGCCCTCTTCAAGTCGTGCCTGACGGCGCGCCTCTTCGAGCGATACGCTGTAGGGGTCGATCATAGTGGCGGAATCCAGTTTGCCCTGACTTGCCAGGGTCGGGGGTTGCCGTGGAAACAGATGACGGTTGCGCTCGGGAGCGTCCGTTTGCAGTGAACCTTGTACGAAACCACCTTGCCGGGCGCGACATCTTGCCAGCGCTGCGGGTCAAGGATGGGGCCGATAAAGCCCTGATCGCCCATCGTCCCGCGCCCACCTCTACGCGCCATGTGCTTCGCGGGAGACTTCATCCACTCAGTCCAGACCTTGGTCTTGTCCCGCTCTGCGATATACATCAGCCCGCTTGCGGGATGCTCCGGCCAGTAGAAGTCCGAAAGCATCGTCGTCTTGCCGCCTGCGGCCTCGATAAGAGGGGACAGGTCGCCGCGCACTACGGTGTCGAGGTCCAGGTAAAGCAGGTCGCCGGCGATGATGCCGGGCTTAAACAGGCACATTTTCGCCCACCAGCCGGGCCAGTCGTAGCGGAGCGGGACTGTCTCCACACCCGGCACGTCCGTGTCGGAGAGACAGATGAGACCCGGCACCTGACGGGCCAGCCACTGCACATGGGCGGGCTTGTACTCACCGCCAGAGCGGAGCACGCAGACTTTACGCAAGGGCCTCTTCCAGCGGTTTGCGCGGCCAGAATCTGAGGGCCGTGTCTCGACTGGCATTGACGATCATCACGCCCCGCAGGTGGCCGGCGATTTCCTTGAACTGGCCCATCCACTTCGGCATCGAGACCGCATTGCCCAGCCCTTTCGGGTGGTCGCCGTGCCAGTGGCGCTTGCCGTCATCGGCGTACTTGCAGTCGTAGCCGAGCAGGATGATCCGCCTTGCGCCCCAATGGGCGGCCAGTGACATAGCTCCGGCACCTGAGTTGCCGCCATTCTTGAACCGAACCCGCCTCACACCGAAGCAGCGCTCGGCAGCGCAGACCAATTCACCCTTGAATTTCTGCCGCGCCTCAGCGTGATACTTGCTCCACCATGCGCGATCCATGGCATAGAGCACGTCCGCCCACGGCGCTAGCTTGAATGTGGTATTTGTGACGATGACGCCCCGGCCTTCCTTCGCCTGCCGCCACGCTTTGACTTTCTCAACGTCGTCTGCGGTGAGACTTGGGCCGCTGGCGATGCAGACGACCTCGCGCCACCGGCCTTCGCAGGGTCCGCGCCGGGCCTCACGATCTCGACCAGACCGGCCTGCTCCAGCTTCTTCGCCTGATTGTCACTCACTGAGAATGTCGTCCCGCGCTTGCGCGAACCGCCATGCTCGAAACTTTGCAGCGCTCGAACCTGCATGATTCCTCCGAAAAGAAAAGCGGGGCCGAAGCCCCGCTGATCATCAGGCCGACGCCGGCAGGCCGTCGAAGTCGCCCTTCACGAACGCCTCGGGACGATACACAGTCAGGCCCACGCGCTCTTCGCAGAGGATGGTGACCATGTTCTTCACGAAGTTGTCGCGGTCTTCCAGGGAGATCGTGACGGATGCGTCCTCGCGGTCCCAGCCCTGCGCGCCCATCTGGAACGAACCGGTCAGGAAGTCGCCGACATCCATTGCCTGCGTGGCGACCACCGGGCGACCCCAGAGGCCCGGCGCAGCGAGCCCGCGCGGCGTCGCGAACAGGTAGGCGTTGTCGGTCGTCTTGGTCAGCTCGATGGCCGCCCAGTCCACCGGGTTCAGCACGATGCCGTCGGCGTCGTACTCGGCCAGCGTCACCTGAAGCAGAGCGAGGCGCAGGCGGTCGATGGCAGTCTCGGCCTGAACGGTCACGCCGGGATTGCTGTAGCTGGACGCCTGCGTGTAGATGCCCTCGATGTTGAGGCCAACGCCGGAGCCCTTCAGGAGCTGAAGCTCTTCCTTGTACTTCAGGCCGTACATGAGGCGGCCGTTGATGTACGACTGGAGCATCGACGCATCCGCCAGAACCTGGCGGGAGGCCTGAATCCAGTGCGCAATCGTGGCGACCGGCGCGGACTCCAGGTCGAACTGAAGGTCAGACTCCGGCTTCGGATTCGCCGGATTCTCCGACACCACGTCAGCAGAATTGGTGAAGCCGGTTTCCTTCACGTACTCGATGCTGTTGCTGCCGGTGCGGCCCCAGTTCAGCAGGTCGCGAAGGAACAGGCGCTGCTGCGGCGGCGCCACGATGCCCGGCACCCGCTGCGGCTCGATCAGGTCTCCGGCAGAGCTGGCATCGCTGGTGACGGCCGCCTGAATGCCAACCTTCACGCTTCCGCGCCCGGAGGCCGCGAAAGCCTTGTACTGGTCGGACTCGGTGACGAGTTCGCCTGCCGACTTCGGACGAGCAACGTGGCCGCCGCCCTGCTCAAGCTTGGCGATGGTCTGCTCGGCAGCTTGCAGGTTGGCACGAAGCTCACCCTGCGCCATCAGCAGTTCATCCACCTTGGCGCGGGTTTCTTCGCTCATCTTCGCGTGCGCCTTGATCTCTTTCTCCGCACGCTCGGCATGAGCCTTGAGCTGGTCGTCTACCTGCTTCAGGCTCGCGGTGATAGTTTTGATGTCCTCTTCGAGGGCCATGATGTTTCTCCTCAGAAACGAGTGGTAAGTGATGCCGCGATTGCGGCTGCTTCGCTCAGCGCGGCGGAATCGCCGCCATCGGTGGCATCACGCGCACCGTTACCAGCCGCGTCGCGCAAGCTGGCCTTGAACTCGGAAATCAGCTTCATTGCCTCGGAGCGAGGCATCCCGGATGCCCGCAGGGCAGATTCCACACGGCGCACAGCGGCGCTTTTCGCCTTCCCGTCGCTCGCGGCCTGATCGGAAGAAAGAAGGTCGTCAGCGAAACCAAGCTCGATGGCTTCGGAGCCACCAATCCAGGTTTCCGCGTCAAGCATTTCACTGATCTTTTCAGCTTCGATGCCGGTGCGGGCGTTGTAGATGTCCGCCATGGCGCGGTCGAACGGCTCCAGGAAGTCGGCCAGCTCGCGGAAGTCGTTCCGGTTGCCGGCTGCGACCGTCCACGCGTTGTGAATCATCAGGAAGCCGGCGCGGGCAATTTGAACGGTGTCGCCGGACATGGCGATCACGGAGGCGGCAGAGGCGGCAAGGCCGAGCACCTTCACCGTCACCTCACCGGGGTGTTCGCGCAGCAGGTTGTAGATAGCCAGCCCCTCGAACATGTCGCCGCCCGGCGAGTTGATATTCACCGTCACCGGCCCTTCGCCCAGGTGGCGCAAGGCGCCAGCAACGCGTTTCGCAGTCACACCCTCGCCGGTCCAGAAGTCCTGTCCGATCACGTCATAGATGCTGATGGAGCGGTCGCCTTCCTTTGCTGCCTTTATCCCCGCATCCCAGCGGTTCAGCGCCGCAGATGAAATCTCCGTGCGCACGGCTACGCTCGGCCTTGCCTGCGGCGCAGCCGGAAGAGTCTTGATCGTCATGGTGGTTCCTCAGTCTTCGGAGGGCTCGCGAAGCCAGTTGGCGAGAGCGGCGCGCGCTTGCTGCGCGTCACCGGATTGCCCCAGGGAGTCCAACGGGGCCAATGCCGTCTGAACCGTCAGGACGGCGGCGTTCCCACCCATCGGCTCGCGGTCTTCAAGCTCGCGCACTTCGTCGCGGGTGTAGATGCCGTTGTTGACCATCGCGCTGTAGAACGCGGCGCGAGCTGCGCTATCAGAGCGAAGCAAGCCCTCGACGTTGAATTTCGGGTAGTAGCGAAGCCGCTCGGCCGGTGTCAGAAGATCCTTGCTGATGGCCTGCTCGATACGGCGCAGCCACGGCCCCAGCGTGAAGGTCAGGAAGCCGATCATCTGCTGCTCAATGCCGGTGCCCCAGCTCGTCGACTTCTCCGCGTGCCCGACCATGAACGGCGGCACGCGGAACCAGCGGCATACCTCTTCCACCGAAAAGGCACGCGATTCCAGCAGCTGAGCATCATCCGGGTTAATGCCGATGGTGTTCGCTTTCATGCCCCCTTCAAGGAGGGGCGATTTCCCTGCGTTCAGCGCACCGGAGAGCTTTTCCAGACTCTCGCGAAACTGCGAACGCTGCTCTGCCTTCAACACCTGGTCGATGCTGTAGTAGACGGTAGGGTGCAAGCCGTTTGCGAAAGTGCTGCTAGCAGCCCCTTCCGCCGCCAACGCATTGCCGAACACGTTGGCGCCGTACTGGATCACGGAGACGCCGCACTTGCCGTCCAGCGAGAAGCCCGGAATGTTCCAGATGCGCGAGTCCGGGATGACCCGCTGCCGTCCGTCGTCCTCGATGTACCGCCACTCGTGCCGCCCCTGGCCGAGGTTTACCTTGGACAGGCGGCTCGGCGCGAGGAAGCGAATTCCGACAAGGCGCCCACCGCTCATCAGCTTCTCGGACCGGGCATTGCCTTGGAGCAGCATGGCGGCAATCGTCGCCTCCCAGTGAACGGCCGCCGTGGTGTCTGCATTGGGCTGATCGTGGATGATGAAATGCACGGGGTGTTGCGAGGCCACGCGCTTTCCGGCGCTCGTCTTCTCGTACATCGAAAGCGGCAGCGTCGCGATGGTCTCGGAGATCAGCCGTGCACATGCCCACACCGCCGAGATTGTGAGCATCTTCTCCTGAGTGACCGTGATCCCGGCGTCAGACGGCGCCGCGATCGCGCCACCAGCATAGCCGCCAGCGGGCACGCCGAACCATTCCAGGATCGCCGCACGAATCCGCCCTGGCTTCTTTGCTTGTTTGCTCATGCAATCACCGGGTTTGCAATAAAGTCGGAGAAGTCGACTTCTCCATCAGATTCACTGCCTTCCATCGCGCCAATCGCCATGGTCAGCGCCACCAGTCCGTCAATGCGGCCCGTGGCCTTCATCTTGTCCAGCTTGCGGTTATTGGCCGGGTCGCGGCTCGTCACCGCGTTGGCCGCACACATGGTCAGAACCGGGTGCATCCCGTGAGCCATGTTGGCGTTCAACAGATACTCTTCGAGCTTGTCGATGGCTGGCGCCATGTCCTTGAAGCCCTGCCCGAACGGGATCATCGGAAGCTCAACGCCCAGCCGGTCGCAGTCGCGCTTGAAGATGTCGATGCGCCAGCGGTCGAACGCGAGGCCGGCCAGATGGTTGTCGCCAAGGATCTCCATCAGATCGGAGATCGCGAACTCGTAGTCGATGGTCCGGCCCGGCGTCGTGCGCAGATAGCCTTGGTCCACCCAGATGTTGTAGGGCTGGCGGTCGCGGTCGCAGCGGTCCAGAAGCCCTTCTTCGGGCGTCCAGAAGAACGGCCAGACTTCCAGCCGGCCGTCGACCTTCGCGATGAACACGGCGCTGGTGAGGTCGGCTCTGCCGGACAGGTCCAGCCCGCCCCACAGCTCCAGTCCCTCCATGTCCACCGGCAAGGCGCCACAGGACTCCCAGACGTTGCGGCTGATGAAGGGCGAGGCCGACGCAACGCGCTGGTTCAGGTTCAGGTTGCGGAACGTGTTCTCGAAGCTCGGCATCCGCGCCGCCTTCTCGGCCTGCTTGCGCATGTCCGACTCGGAGCGGAACAGACCCAAGGCAGGGTTCGCCTTCTTCCATTGGGCCTCGTCCAGCACATCCGCGTCCTTGTCGGCGGCGTAGACGTGGCAGACTGTCTTTGGCGGCTTGTTCCTCAGCGCGTCGTCAATGACGATGCTGAACAGGTCGCCGTCGTTGGCGGCCTGCGTGCTGATGTAGATCAGCAGCGGGTTGTCGTAAGCGCCCTGTGCGGTGGTGATCGCGTCCACGAAGTCAGATTGCGGGCCCCGTATCTGCCCCACTTCGTCCAAGATGGCGAGGATGGGCGACTTCCCGTGTGCCGTTTTCCCTTCCGCGCTGATGGCTTGGTACTCCACGTTCATCGGGAGACCGATCAGCTTCTTGCTGCTAGGGACAATCCGCACCAAGTCGCGGAGCTTTGGCGACAACTGAACACACTTGCTCGCAAGGTTGTACACCTCGGCGGCCTGCTCGCGGCTCATGGCGCCCGACACGATCCTTGAGTTCCTGACTGCCTCCGGCCCGACCGTATGTGCCAGCACCAGAAAAGCGATGGTCCCGGTCTTGGCGTTCTTCCGGGCAATGCTCAGGATGGCGGTGTCGGTGCCGTGCGGGTTGTCGTAGACCGCAAGGATGAACCGCTTCTGAAACTCGGCCAGCCTGACCGGCTTCCCGACATGCTCGCCCTCAGGAATTACGCAGTACGATTCGATGAACCGGCAAACTTTCTCGCCTCGGGTCATTGCATCGTGAGGCCGGGAATCAGGCCGTCGCCCTCACCGTTGGCAAGGTCCGCCGCCTCCTTGTGCTGCTGGTTCTGCTTCACCTGTTCCCGGCTCTTGCCCTGTGTCGCCTCCGGGTGAATCTGGAGGTGCGCGCTCAGAAGGCGGATGCGCTTTGCCAGCGTGTCGGCCAGCTTCTCCAGCTCTTTGGTGTCTACGGCGTCTTCGGCCTCGGAGCCGGCGAGCGTCAGGGCCAGATACTGCTCAAGCTGCGCAGACACCCTTTCGAGCCGGTACATGCACCGGGCGACTTCGGCGGCCAGCACCAGGTCATTCTTCGTCCATGCGCGCTTCGCCTTCGCGGTCGTGACCAGCTCCCAGAACGGCTCGACTGCCGGGCTGATCGTGACGCCCTTCGGGGGCTTAGGTGCGCCACTCAATGCGCCCTGCACAATCTCCGTCGCGCCCGCAGCGCTGTCGGAGCGTTTGCGTCTGCTGCTCATGAGATTCCACCCGAATGCCTCATGCCGGACCGTTCTAACGATGGCCCGATCAGAATGTGTTGAAGTGAGTTAGCAAGAAAAAGAGGC
>Ga0207873_1003351_pt1 | contig 11877 bp, 9 predicted proteins | sample BGWIniCompost_FD_187373 | JGI IMG/M metagenome (GOLD analysis project Ga0207873, IMG submission 187373) | Cellulose adapted compost microbial communities from Newby Island Compost Facility, Milpitas, CA, USA - BGW Initial Compost (SPAdes)... ... | reverse complement strand
CAGGTGGATCACCCCGTCGCACTCCCGCAGGCAGGCCACCACCGCCCCGAAGTCGCCCACATCAGCCGCCATGTAGTGGACGCCCCGCTGCATTGCCTCGAAGGGCGGCGTCGTCCGGTCGATGCTCACTGCCTCGTGCCCTTGGGCCACCAGATATGGGATCAGGGCGCGGCCCAGTTCGCCGCCCCCGCCCGTCACCGCGATGCGCATGCAATACTCCCTGTGATGGGTGGCCGGGGCATGTCTCTGGCGTTGCCCTGGCCGTCACTCCTTCCGATTCGAGTTCGAGCGATCCTCGATCGTGAGGACGCTCTCGACCATATCGTTCATGTGGGCCAGCATGATCAGCCGCGCCTGGGCCGCGTTGCGCTCGCAGATCGCCTCGGCGATCAGCAGGTGGTAGCGCACCGTACGGTTGGTGAGCGCAACCCCCATCGGCACCCGCCGCCGGCTCTGCAGCAGCAGATCGCCAACGCTCTCCATCATGCCCAGCAGGATCGGGTTGTGGGCCGCGCGGGCGATCTGGCGATGGAACTGGATGTCGGTTTCGACGAAATTCACCCCCAGCCGCGCCTCCTGCTCCGTCTGGAGGGCGAAGCGCTCGATCTCAGACAGCTCATCGGCGGTGCCCCGCTCGGCGGCCAGCGCTGCCAGCTCCGGCTCGAGCAGCCGGCGGGCCTCGGCCAGGGCCACAAAGCTGCCGCGGCCATCGTCCTGAAAATGCACCGCCAATTCCGGGCTCGCCCGGTCGCCGGAGACGAAGACGCCGCGGCCATGCTCGATCCGCACCAGCCCGCTCGACTGCAGCGAGCGCAGCGCCTCTCGTACTGATCCGGTGCTAGCGCCCAATTCGCGGGCCAGCTGCGCGATGCTCGGGAGCCGCTCGTTAGGCAGCCACTCGCCGGTGCGGATGCGTTGGACCAGATCCTCGGAGACGGTGCGGAAGACGCGCTGGCCCTGTCCTGGCTGCCGAGCGAGCGATTTCTCCTGAGCCATGACTGTCCTCTACGGCGGGAGATTAGGAGACAGGGAGCCCGCCCTCGCCTCACCTGGGCTGGGACAGAGAGACATCCCGACGATGCCGATCGCCCCTTGTCTCCCTGCCCCCTGTCTCAACCAGTCCTACTCAAAACTCAACTCCCAAACGATCGCCTGGCCATCGAACTCAAGCACATACAGTTTGTTCGCGATCAGCAGGGCGTCGATCGGGCGTTTGAAGTCGCGGGCCACCTGGGTGGTGACGGCGCTATAGCCCTCGTCGCCCTTGGTCAGCGTGAGGTGTAGCAGATCCTGGCCCTTGTCGCTCAGGTTGCCCCCGGCGGCGCCCCAACTCAGCACGAAGGCGCTCAGGCTGCGCTCATCGCTCCGCAGATCGGCGGGGAGCGCTTCGCCAGTCGCGAAGAGCAGCCCGAGGGGCGAGCGATGGGGCGTGAAGGTATAGAGCGACTCGCCATCAGCGGCGGCGTCCCGCTCCTGGCCGTCCTCGCTGCGGTAGACGGCGGCGGCAGGCCCGTTGTTGGCGACCGGGTCGGTGAACTCCTGGGGCGGCTCGGGGAAGTCAGGGTCGTCGCGATATGTGCCCGTCTGCACGGCCACGAAGTCACGGCTGAGCCGCCCGTCGGCGCTCGGGTCGTAGCCGGGGAGCCGCTGCGGGTTATCGAAGTTGCCGAAGCGCCAGGGGAAGCCGTAGTGATGGCCCTCCCGCAGCCAGTTCAGCTCGTCGGGGAAATCGGCGTCGGGGCCGTTATCCACCGCGAAGAGATCGCCGTTCGGCGCGAAGGCGAGATCGTAGGCGTTGCGGGTCCCGCGGGCAAAGACATAGGGGGCGACCGCCTCCTCGTCGTTGGGGAGCGTGATCCCGCTGCCGTCGGTCGGGAGCCGGAAGATCCGCGAGGTGAGCGGGCTCTCCCGCTCCCCCGGGAAGGTGCCGTCGTTGTCCTGCACTTCGCCGTGATCCGTCCGCGAGCCGCTGTTCACATAGACCCAGGCGCCGTCGGGGCTGACCACCACGCCATTAAAGAGGTGGTCGAAGTTGGTGCCACTCAGGGGGTAGGGCTCCGTCTCGGCCAGGGTAACCCAACTCGAGGCATCGCCAGGTGAGCCACGGCGGATGATGCCAACATTGCGCTTGCCATCGCCCCGGTTCGCCACCACATAGAGCGTGCCGTCGGGACCGAAGGCCATGCCTGCCGGCGTGGCGTCGCCAACTAGAGTCGAAAGGCTAGTCGCCTGGCTCACTGCTCCTGTCTCGAGGTTGATCCGCTTGAGGCCGTTACCGCTGTGCAGGGCGTAGACGGCGCCGTCCTGGGGATTCTGGGCGAGGCGGATGCTGCCGGCACCCGCGGGGCCGACCCTGCGCAGGGTGATATCGTCGCGGAGCAGGGTGGGGCCGCCGCTGATCGGCTGGCGGGGCGCGGGAGCTGCATTTGCGGGCGGCGCGGCCTCGGTTGGCGCTGCGGGGGGCTGTGTTGCGCTAGTGCCGCCTGCGGGCGGTGAGGAGCATGCGACGAGCGCGAAGCAAAAGGCGAGGATGGCAAGATGGCGTCGGATAGACGAGCGCGACATTGCAGCTCCTGCTGGCTGGGCGACACCCAGGGCGACTTGGCCCGGCGGGGTGAGAGCGATGGAGCGAACGAGTGCGGCCATCAGCGGCGCGCAGGCGGGCGTTGGGCGACGAGGGCCGACGACATGGCGGCCCGGCGAAACGGCGAGAGATCGAATGACTTCGTCGTCAGAACATGGTTGACACAACGGTGAAGGTGCCATAGAATTGTAGCACCCAACCCGAGAAAAGGCAACAAACTACAAGTTGAGGGAGGTGCCACGCCAGGAGCACTCATCGGATCACTGTCCGCGCGCCGCTGCGCCGTCGGTCACTGTCTGGCCGTCCCGTAGGCTCCCCAAGCCTTGTACGCAGGGGGCCAATCTGTCGAAGGAGACATACGCTGTGACGAAGTTTAAGCTCGTATCGGCGTTCGTCGCTCTGCTCCTGCTGCTCGCAGCGTGTGGCGGCGGCGCCCCGGCTACACCCCCCACCACAGCCCCCGCCGCTGAACCCACACAGGCTTCCCAGGCCCCTGAGGCGACCAGTGCCCCCGCTGAGAGCGGTGGCGAGGCTACCGCAGCCCCGGCAGACCCGGCCGCCACGGCCACCCCGGCCCCGATCTCCACTGGCCCGCTCCGCGAGGTACCCCGCGAGCGCACCCTGATCCTCGGCTGGTCGATCACTTCCCCGATCGGCGTCACCAACCCTTGGGCCAGGCCCGGTTACACCCACCAGGAAGGCAACGCCTTCATGTGGGAGCCGCTGATGTACTACGGCATCTTCGCCGACAAGGAGATCCCCTGGCTCGCGGAGAGCATGGAGTACACCAACGACGACTTCACCCAGCTGGAGATCAAGCTCAATCCGGCTGCGAAGTGGAGCGACGGTGTGCCCGTCACCTCGGCCGACGTGCTCTTCACCTTTGAAGGGCAGATGAACAATAGCAGCCTGGCCTACAACGCCCAGTTCAACCAGTTCGTCGAGTCGTTCGAGGCTACCGACGACCACACGGTCATCGTCAACTTCAAGATCCCGGCGCCCCGCTTCAAGTTCGAGGTGCTGACGCAGAAGTTCGACACCGGCATCGAGATCGTGCCGAAGCACGGCCTCGAGGACCAGGAGGATGTCAACACCTACTTCGGCGGCACCGAGATCCCCCACTCCGGCCCCTACCGCCTGGTCGCCTGGGACGCCAACCAGAAGATCTACGACCTGCGGGAGGATTGGTGGGCGGTTGATGCCGGCATCAGCCCCAAGCCCCAGGTTGAGCGCATCATCGTCTTCAACATCGGCGGCCAGGTGGGCCAGAACATGGACACCGTGGTCCAGCGGCTCGTCAACAACGAGTTCGACGCCATCCTCGACGTGCGCTCCTCGGTGGCGGCCAACATCCTCGCCAATAACCCGAAGGTCACCACCCACTCCGGCAACAACCCGCCCTACGGCTACCTCGACTGGTGGCCCAACTCGCTCTGGGTGAACACCCAGCTCGAGCCCTACAGCGACCCGAACGTCCGCAAGGCGATCAGCCTGGTGATCGACCGCGACACGATCGACCAGATCGTCTACGAGGGCGCCCAGATCACCACGATCTTCCCCTTCCCGCTCTACCCCGGCCTGCAGAAGTTCGTGGATAGCCCCGAGGTCCAGGCCCTCATCGAGCAGTACAACCCCAGGGAGTACAACCCTGAGAAGAGCGCCGAGCTGATGCAGGCCGCCGGCTTCACCATGAACAGCGAGGGGCTCTGGGAGAAGGATGGCCAGACGATCAACATGACCATCCACGGCTTCGAGGGCATCCACAGCGACATCGTGCCGATCCTGGTCGAGATGCTGCGCAACGGCGGCTTCGACGCCAGCATCAACTTCGGCACCGACGCCTTCCAGCAGATGGCCGACGGCGCCCCCGGCGCCTACATGTTCGGCCACGGCGCCAGCCTGCTGGATCCCTACGCGGCCTTCGAGCTGTTCCACAGCCGCTACAGCGCCGCGGTGGGCACCTCGGCCGGTAACAACCGCTTCTCTCGCTACGCCAACCCCGAGTACGACGCCATCCTCGACGAGATGGCCCCGCTCGGCTCGGACGACCCGCGCTTCCATGAGCTGGCGGTCCAGGCGATGGAGATCTACTGGCGCGACACGATCGATATCCCGATCATCCAGTGGCTCCACCGCATCCCCTACAACCAGACCTACTGGACCAACTGGCCCACGGCCGATAATCTGGCTGGCGGCACCAACGGCGCCTTCTGGGCCTTCACCGGCCTGATCGTCGTCACCCAGCTGCAGGCGGCGCAATAAGGTAGGTGCGCTGCTTCGGGAGGTTGGCACGCTGGCACTGTTTGGCCGCGCCCCCAGGCTCACAGCTTGGGGGCGCGGGGGCGGGCAACAGGATCGCCAACCTCCCCAACCCCTCTCTTCCTGGCCCATAACGATTAAGACGCAAAGGTGCGCCAGTGAAACCAGCATTTCTCCTCAAGCGTTTCCTCTTTCTTATCCTCGTGATCTGGTCGGCCTCCACGATCACTTTCTTCATCCCTCGCCTTTCGCCCCGCAACCCTATCCGCGAGCGCTTCGCCGAGCTCGCTCGTATGGGCGGCTTCTCCCCGCAGGATCTGGAGGCGATCATCGCTTCCTACAACCAGCGCTTCGGGCTCGATAAGCCGCTCTACCAGCAGTACTTCGACTACATGAGCGCGGTCTTCCGCCTCGACTTCGGCGTCTCGCTGAATAGGTTCCCCAAGACCACCGTCGAGCTGATCATGGAGTCGCTGCCCTGGACGATCGGGCTGCTGCTCGCCACCACGATCATCGCCTTCGTGATCGGCAACCTGCTCGGCGCGGTGGCCGCCTGGCCGAAGGCGCCGGATTGGCTGCGGAGCACGGCCACGCCCTTCGTGCTGCTCATGGGCGTGCCGCCGGTGATCATGGGGGTGCTGCTCCTCTTCTTCATCGCCTTCCGCCTGAAGCTGCTACCCCTCGGCGGGGCCTACTCGATCGGCACGGTGCCAAACATGTCGCTCGAGTTCATCCTCGACGCTGCCCGCCACCAGATCCTGCCGGCCCTGGCGCTGGTGCTCGGCTCGGTGGGCGCGTGGGTGCTCTCCATGCGCGGCATGGGCGTGACGATCCAGGGCGAGGATTATGTGACCTTTGCAGAGCATAAGGGGCTCGGCCCCTTTACGATCTTCCGCGATTACTACCTGCGGAACGCGCTGCTGCCCCAGGTGACAGGCCTCGTGCTCGCCCTTGGCTCTGTGGTCACCAATGGCATCGTCGTCGAGTCGCTCTTCGGCCTCCCCGGGGTGGGAAGAGTGCTGGATCAGGCGATCCGCTCAAACGACTTTATCGTGATCTATGGCATCGTGCTCTTCATCACGATCGCGATCGCAACCATGATGGTGCTGGTGGAGCTGGCTTACCCGCTGCTCGACCCGCGCATCAAGCTGGATTAGCGAGGCACCATGGCAACTACTGCCCTTCCCCAGCAGACCATCGTCCTGCCTAGTCGCACCAGGCTCTTCTTCAACTACCTGCGACGCAATAAGAGCCTGACGATCGGCCTGCTCATGCTGACCGGCCTGGTCCTCTTCACGGTGATCGGGCTGTTCACCATCGACCCGAAGCACGCCTACCCGCTCTCGGTGCCCACGCGGCGCCCGCCCAGCCTGGAGTACCCCTTCGGCACCGACTTCTTCGGCCGCGATCTCTACGCGGCGATGGTGGTCGGTATGTGGCAGACGGCGCTGATCGGCTTTATGGCCGGCGCGATCGGCACCTTTATCGGCACGGTGCTCGGCTTCATCTCGGCCTACTTCGGCGGCTGGGTGGATACCACGATCAAGGGCATCTGCCAGATCCTCACCCCCATCCCCGTCTTCCTCATCCAGGTGATCATCGCCGGCTCGCTCGATAAGCGCTATGTGACGATCTTCACCATGGCGCTGATCGTGGTGCTGCTGGCCTGGATGGGCCCCACTCTGGTGATCCGCGCCCAGGTGCTCTCCATGAAGGAGCGGCAGTTCGTGGCGGTGGCCAAGCTCTCCGGCGTGAGCGAGTTGGGGATCATCTTCAAGGAGATCCTGCCCAACCTGCTGCCGTTCATCGCAGCCTCCTTCGTGGGCCAGGTCTTCACGGCGATGATCGCCTCGTTCTATCTCGCCGTGCTGGGCCTTGGGCCACTGCGGGAGCCCCTGCTCGGCAATATCATCTGGGCCGCCCAGTCGCAGAGCGCCTTCTTCAACGGCTGGTGGTGGTGGCCGCTCACCCCTTCGATCGCGATCGTGCTGATCCTCGGCTCGCTGGCCCTGATCAACATGGGCCTCGACGAGCTCGCCAACCCGCGCGTGCGGCGCACGGAGTAACGCCATGCCCCCTGTCCTTCAAGTGCGTAACCTTCAGGTGTCGTACTACACTGACGCCGGCCGCGCCCGCGCGCTCGATGGCGTGGACCTCGACCTGAACCCCGGCGAGAAGCTCGGCCTCGTGGGCGAGTCTGGCTCCGGCAAGAGCACCATGGCCTTGGCCATGATGCGTATGATCAAGCCGCCGGGGCGCATCGAGGGCGGCCAGGTGATCGTCGGCGACACCGATATCACCGCCCTGAGCGAGGAAGAGATGCGCAAGGCGCGCCTGAGCAAGATCGCCTACATCCCTCAGGGCGCCATGAACTCGCTCAACCCGGTGATCCGCATCGGCGCCCAGATGATGGACGCGATCCGCGCCCATAACGAGAAGGAGCCGAAGCACGAGGCCGAGGAACGCTGCATGCGCGCCCTCGAGTCGGTGGATCTGAAGCGTAGCGTCTTCAAGATGTACGCCCACGAGCTCTCCGGCGGCATGAAGCAGCGTGTCTGCATCGCCATCAGCATCCTGCTTCGCCCCCAGGTGCTGATCGCCGACGAGCCCACCAGCGCCCTCGACGTGGTGACTCAGCGCCAGGTGATGGAGACTCTGGACCATGTCCAGCAGCAGCTCGGCTGCGCGATCATCCTGATCGGCCACGACATGGGGCTCATGGCCCAGTTTGTGGACAAGGTGGCGGTGATGTATGCCGGTCGCCTCACCGAGCTGAGCAGCGTGCGGGAGATGTTCACCGATCCCAAGCACCCCTACGCTCAGGCGCTCATCCGCAGCCTCCCCAGCCTGGAGAACAAGGGTGTGTTCCAGGGCATCCCCGGCCTCGCCCCCTCGCTGCTGCGCCTGCCCGGTGGCTGCCCCTTCCATCCGCGCTGCCCGCACGCGATGGACATTTGCACCACCAAGCTCCCGGCCTTCCTGCCGCTGCCCCCCAGCGAGCGGCGCGTGGCCTGCCACCTCTATACCAGCGATGGCGCCATCCCTGTGAATGCGCCCGAACGCCTGCAGGCAGCCCAGTAAGGGCGCGATCGTATCAGACTAGCAAGCACACGAGATACACGCTATGGCGCCACTGCTCGAGCTCAGGAATATCACGAAGGTCTACTCGCGGGGCCTGATCAACCGGGCCTCCACCACCGCGCTCAGTAACGTCTCGCTCACCATCGATGAGGCTGAGCCCACGATCGTGACGGTGGCCGGCGAGAGCGGTAGCGGCAAGACCACCCTGGCCATGCTGCTGCTCGGCTTCATCCAGCCCACCGAGGGCCAGATCCTCTACAAAGGCAAGGATATCAGCACCCTCGTCGGCGAGGAGAAGCTCACCTTCCGCCGCGAGGTGCAGGCTGTCTTCCAGGACCCCTTCGCCGTCTTTAACCCCTTCTACACGGTCGATCACCTGCTCACGGTGCCGATCGAGAAGTTCAAGCTGGCGAAGAACAAGACCGAGGCCCGCGACCGGATGTACGAGGCGCTCACCGCCGTGGGTCTGCGCCCCGACGATATCCTCGGTCGCTTCCCGCACCAGCTCTCCGGCGGCCAGCGCCAGCGCATCAACGTGGCCAGGGCCCTCGTGCTCAAGCCCAAACTGCTCGTGGCCGACGAGCCGGTCTCCATGGTCGATGCCTCGCTGCGGGCCAACATCCTCGAGACGCTGCGCTCGCTGCAGCGCGACTACGGGGTGACGATCATCTATATCACCCACGACCTCACCACGGCCTACCATATCGCCAAGTCGATCATTGTGCTCTATCGCGGCGCGGTGATGGAGGCCGGCGATGTGGATAAGGTGATCAAGGAGCCTCAGCACCCCTACACGCGCCTGCTGATCGACTCCATCCCCTGGCCCGACCTGAGCCGGCGCTGGGGCGAGACGGAGCTGAAGGCCAAGGAGGCCGAGACCGACGAGCAGACGACAGGCTGCCGCTTTGCCGCCCGCTGCCCCTATGTGATGGAGGTCTGCAAGAATCCGCCGCCGCTCTTCCAGATCAACCCGCACCAGACGGCTTCCTGCTTCCTCCACGCCTCGAAGCCCGAGGTGGCGCCCGAGCAGCTGTCGGAGCTGCTGCCGGTGTAGGATCGGCCAGGCAAAGTCGGCATCAGGCCCTCACCCCCCGCCCCCTCGCCCGCGCAAGGGAGAGGGGGCGCCGCCGGTCGCGGGGTGAGGGCGCTCCCGGCCTGTCCCCTTGTCTCCCTGTCTCTCTGCTGTGAGACCAAACTGTGTCCTCGATCGACATCACGAATGAGCAAGAGGGCGGGATCGAGCTGCTGCGCATGAGCAACGGGCTCGTTGCCCTTGCGCTCATGCCCGGCCTGGGCGGCAAGCTCAGCAGCCTGCAGGATCTGCGCAGCGGCCGGGAGTGGCTCTGGCGCCACCCGCGCCTGCCCTACCGCAGCCTGCCCCACGGCAGCTCCTACATCCACGAGGCCGATACGGGCGGCTGGGACGAGTGCTTCCCCTCCGTCGCGCCGTGCCACTACCCCGCCGCGCCTTGGGCTGGCGTGCCCATCCAGGACCACGGCGAGCTCTGGTCGCAGCCTGCTCGCCTGCAGCTGCGCCATCTCGGCGATACCGTGGCGCTGGAGACGACTTGGCGCGGCGTTGCGCTGCCCTACAGCTTCAGTAGGGCCCTGCGCCTCGCCGCCAACGAGGCCCGCCTCACGCTCGACTATCGGGTGGTGAGCCACGCCGATGCGCCGCTGCACTTCATCTGGAGCGCCCACCCGCTGATCGCCATCGAGCCGGGGATGGAGCTGCGAACCCCGGCTGACGCCCGCTTCAACTGCAACGTCACCTTCCCGCCGAACCTCACCGAGACGATGGCCGGCCTGCCGTTCCCCCTCACGGTGCAGACCGCCAACGGCCCGCTGAGCTTCGAGCGCCTGCCCGGCCCCGAGGCTGCCGTCGCGATGAAGCTCTGGAGCGACCCGCTCACCGACGGTTGGGCTTCGCTGACCGCCCGCGATGGGGCCCTGCGGATGCGCTGGGATGTGCGCCAATTGCCCCAGCTCGCCCTCTGGCTGAATCTCGGCGCCTGGGCCGCCGACGGCGGCACGCCCTACTACAATCTCGGCCTCGAGCCCTGTATCGGCGCGCAGGACTCGCTCGCCACGGCCTTCGCGGAGCGGAAACCGTACGCCACGCTTCCCCCACGGGGCGTGCGCTCCTGGCAGCTCGAGGTGGAGCTGAGCGTCTGAAGCTCCCTTGACAGGGTAGCTGGTATCATACCGGTATAGACAAAGGACCGGCATTGCCGGTCCTTTAGCCCTGCTTGACAACTACTAGCGGCGTAGTATACTACGGCCCATCCAACCGGTATCATACCAGTCAGCGCTGAGGAGATAGGCAGGGCCTTGCACCGCACACGGGATCTGGCGAGCGCGCTACGGGCGGCGATCGCGCAGGGGCGCTACAACGCCGGCGACCCACTCCCCTCGGAGCGGAAGCTGTCCAGCAGCGAGGGGCTCTCGCGCACCACGGTGCGGCGGGCCATCCAGCAGTTGGTGGACGAGGGCATCGTCTACCGGGTGCCAGGCTCCGGCACCTATGTGGCCCCGCCCCCGCGGCGCGCCCCTGCGCCCGCCGCGGCGCATCCCACGCTCGGCCTGATCTTGCCATCGCTCGCCAATCCTTACTTCGGCGAGCTGGCCACTGCGATCGAACGGGAATGCACCCGCAACGGCTACCAGCTGCTGCTCGGCCAGTCGGACTTGAGCGGGCGCAGCGAGCTGCCCTACCTGGAGCGCTACGTCGCCAATGAGGCCGTGAAGGGCGTGATCACCATCGCCAGCGATTGGGCGCTGCCGGTGGCCTCCTACGAACAGCTCAGCGAGGCCGGCAAGCCCTTCCTCTTCGTGGTGCGCCACGCCGAACGGCTCAACGCCGACTCGGTTTCCACCGACCATATCGGCGGCGCCCGCGAGCTGACGCAGCATCTGATCGCCCTGGGCCATCGCCGGATCGCCTACGTGGGCCTGGCCGAGGGCCCCACCCAGCGCCATCTCCAGGGCTATCGCGAGGCCCTGCGGGAGGCCGGCATCCCTGAGGAGCCCCAGCTGCAGTCACTCGCCCGCGGCACGGAGCTGGATCAGGTGGGCGAGGCGGGCACGCGGGCGCTGCTGGCGCGGGGCGTGTCCTTCACCGCGATCTTCGCCCAGATCGATATGGTGGCGATCGGCGTGCTGCGGGCGCTGCGGGCCGCCGGCCTGCGCGTGCCCGCCGACGTCTCCGTGGTCGGCTTCGACAATATCCCCAGCGCCGCCCATCTCGACCCGCCGCTCACGACGGTGGACCATACGGTGAGCGAGATCGGTCGGCTGGCGGTGCTGCTGCTCCACGACCGGATCACCGGGCGCTACGACGGCCCCGCCCGGCGGGTGACCATCCAGCCGCGGATCATTCTGCGGGCCTCCAGTGGGCCGCCGCCGCCCTGATGTCCGTACTGCGTCGTCCGTGGTCCGTAGAGCCTCGCGAAGGAGCCGCAATGATCAAGATCGCTGAGTTCATCCCACCCACGCCCGGCCCGCTCTGGCGCCTGGCGAAGCAGGCCGGCGTTGACCACGCCGTGGGCGGCCTGCCTACCGCCGCCGACCTGAGCGACCGGGATCGCCCTTGGGACTATCTGCCGCTGCTGCGGATGAAGCAGCGCTACGAGAGCGCCGGCTTCAGCCTCGACGTGATCGAGGCGCGGCCGCCGCTGAACAATGCCAAGCGGGGCCTGCCCGAGGGCGAGGCGGAGATCGATACCGTCTGCACGCTGATCGAGAACATGGGCCGGCTCGGCATCCCCGTCTGGTGCTACGAGTGGATGACCGACTTCAACTGGCTGCGCACCAACACCAGCACCCCATCCCGGGGCGGCTCGGTGGTCACCAGCTTCGACAATGCGCTCATGGCCGACGCCCCGCCCACCGAGAACGGCCCGATCAGCGAGGAGAAGCTCTGGGAGACGCTGGAACACTTCCTCAAACGGGTG
>Ga0207873_1003348_pt1 | contig 11887 bp, 8 predicted proteins | sample BGWIniCompost_FD_187373 | JGI IMG/M metagenome (GOLD analysis project Ga0207873, IMG submission 187373) | Cellulose adapted compost microbial communities from Newby Island Compost Facility, Milpitas, CA, USA - BGW Initial Compost (SPAdes)... ... | reverse complement strand
GTCAACGTAGTTCTGCATGTACTCGATCTCCTTGGAAAGCTTCACCTTGGGATGGTTGGAGTCGTATATCATGTATCGCATCATCTGCGATAGTTTGGCGATAACCTCTGTGGCATTGTCCGACTTGGTATAAACGAGGTAATACAGGTTGTTCAGGGTGTTGAACAAAAAGTGCGGATTGATCTGCGCTTTGAGGAAGTTCAGTTCCGCGGTAAGCTTTTCATTTTCTACCTCCCTTTTTCGGGATTCAAACTCGAACCAATCGACAGCAAACCGCAGCATGCCGATAAAAATTACTATAAAGAGCGTGACAACCACCGTCTGTACAATGTACAGGCTGGAGTAGAAATACATTTCCCGGTAGGTGTATCCATCTATCCAATAGCGGGTGAGGACTACCCGGAGGGCGAGAATTAGTGTAAAGGGTATGGAAAACTCAGCGAGATAGCGTAAGACGTTCTGCTTCTCCAGGAACCGGGGCAGCAGGTAGAAGTAATTGAGGTATGCAATGAGCCACGTGAAAACAAACTGCATCGTGACGAAAACGACCACGTGGTCCCAGTTGGCTTCCTCCCGAAAGCGCTGGCGGTAAGTGACCTGGTACAAAAGGAATGACAGATACACGCACCAGAACAAAAAATGGAGCAAGAATACCTTATGCTTTTGTACGTAAGATTGCATACCAAATTGAATCTCTTTCTCAAAGGTAACGCATGTTAGCCTGCCCTTCGGCCACTGACAAAGGTTTTCTACCGTTTGGCACAAGCGCCCGACGATCGCCGCTTTCCACTCAACAACTGTCACCACTTCCGGAAGTGCCCAAGGCGTCGAATGAAATTGACCGATCGTCTAATACCTGATTTACGATTCAAACCTTTGTCTCATTTTTGTCGTTGTGTGTGTCGGGTAGGGATCATGTTACCTGGTCCCAAACGCAGAATTGTGAGTGACTAACCTATGACAATGAAGAGAGCATTATTTTTTGCGGTCATTTTCCTTAGCAGCAATCTTTTATTTGCCCAGGGAAAAGAGGGCAGCGGAAAAATATCGGGGACCGTCAAAGACAACGAATCGGGCCAGCCAATTGAATATGCCACGGTGGCCCTGAACGACCCGCAGACCGGGTCGCCCGTCGACGGCACCGTTTGCGATGAGAAAGGTCGTTTCACCATCAGCCGGATAGCCGACGGTAAGTATAACCTCGTTATTTCCTTCATCGGTTACGACCCTCACGAAATCCCGGTTGAAATCAGAAATGGCAACAACATCGACGTAGGAGAAGTAAAGCTTTCGGTCAAAACCGAAATCCTGGAAGCCGTAACCGTGGAAGGACAAAAGGTTCTGATCGAAGAACGTGTTGACCGAACAATCTACAACGCTGAAAATGATGCGACAACCCGGGGCGGAGACGCAACCGACGTGCTGAAGCGTGTGCCCATGCTGTCGGTAGACCTTGATGGCAACGTTAGCCTGCGGGGTAACAGCAATATCCGCGTGCTCATCAACAACCGGCCGTCAACCATCGCTGCATCCAGCATTGCCGACGCGCTGAAAGCAATACCCGCCGAAGACATAAAATCGGTAGAGGTCATTACATCCCCTTCGGCGAAATATGACGCGGAAGGATCTTCCGGTATTATCAACATCATCACCAAGAAGAATGTACTTGAAGGAGCTGTTCTGAACATCAACAGCGGTTTCGGCAACAGGGGTAGTAACCTGGGTCTTAATGGCTCCCTGCGCAAGGGAAAGGTTGGTATCAACCTCGGCGGATTTGGTCGCGCGGGTTACAATGTGAAAGGCGCGTTCCTCAACGAACAGTACACCACAACACCCGAAGACAACCAGATGCTGACTACCCAGTCGGCTGACACGAAAAGCAAATTCCTCTTCGGACGTTATACGCTCGGCCTGGATTACGATATCAACAAGAACAACTTCATCACATCATCGATACAATTCGGGGTTCGCGACCGGGACGCCGACCAGGACAACCTGCTGACCCGCTCCTTCATGGATAACGTGTTGCTTTCGGAAAGCATGCGTTTCGTGAACACGGTCGACAAGTCCAATATGATCGACGTCAACATCGGCTACACACACCTGTATGAAAAACCTCAACAGGAGTTCAGTGTACTGGGACAATACAGCAGGGACAACCGGACCAACAACTTTATAAACAACATCCTCGATCTCTCAGACGGCTCCATTGGCGAACGGTTCAAGAATGACAATGAAAGCTTTAATGAAGAGATCACGCTGCAGGCAGATTATCAATCGCCTGTTGGTACAAGCCAAATGGTTGAGTTTGGCGCCAAGACCATCCTGCGGAACGTAAGCAGCGATTACAAGTATTACACGGCAGCGGGATCGGATGGTCCTTTTGTGCCTTCCGAAGATGAGAACCTCACGAATGTCTTCAACTATAGGCAAAGTATTGCTGCGGCTTATCTGTCGTATACCTTCAACTTTCTGGAAAACTACTCACTCAAGGCCGGTGGCCGCTATGAGTACACAACTATCGATGCCAACTTCCAGGATGAGCAAAAGGTTGAGATACCCTCCTACAACGTCTTTGTGCCTAGCGTCAACTTCTCCAGGAAGCTGAAGAACGGCAATATGATTAAGGCGTCGTACAACCGAAGGATACAGCGTCCTTCCATTCGCTTCCTTAATCCAAATATAGAAGCGTCGAATCCGCTGAACATCACGGTAGGTAATCCCGAGTTGGATCCGGAATACACGAACAACTACGAACTGTCCTACAGCACGTTCATCAAGGGATCGATGCTGAACTTCTCAGCATTCTACCGCAACACCAATAACGCCATTCAGAGCGTACGCGAAGTTGTGGGAGACAATGTCATTCGCACAACCTACCAGAATATCGGGCATGAAAATGCATATGGCGTGAGCGTATTTGCCAACCTGAGCCTGGGTAGCAAGGTCTCCTTGAATGGGGGCACCGATGTATACTATGCCGTCCTTGACAACAACGTTCCTGATCCGCTCTACAACGCAAGCAATGAAGGATGGGTAGCTAGCTACAGGTTGTTTGGCAACTACAACTTCGCCAAAAACTGGGGCTTCCAGTTCTTCGGTTTCTATCGGGGCAACAGCGTACAACTTCAGGGCTCCCAAGGCGGATTTGGAATTTACAACCTTGCCATCAAACGCGACTTCGCCGATTCGCGAGGCAGCATTGGTTTTGGTGCGGAAAACTTTTTCACTCCCGAATTCAAGATCAAGAGCGATCTTGTTTCCCCTGTGCTTCGTCAGCATAGTGTCAACACCATGCGAAACATGGGCTTTCGCATCAACTTCAGCTATCGGATCGGTAAGTTGGGCAACGATCAGGGGCAAAGCCGGAGGAGCCGTCGCTCCGTCAGGAATGACGACCTGAAGAGCGCCGACGACGGTGGCATGGAAGGCGGTGTCGATGTGCAAATGGGTGGTGGAAGACCTAATGGCGGAGCACGCCCGCCTATGGGCGGCGTTGCACCGAGGGTAGATGTTAACGTACCTCAGGGCAACCCCGAAGCTGTTGTTGAAGCTGAAGGAAAGTGGTCTTATGTAATCGAATCCCCTCAGGGTGGCGATGGTACGATTACCGTTGTAAAAGATGGCGAAGCACTCAGCGGCACGATCTTCAACAAGCGATTCAACCGCGAAACTGCACTAGAGAATGTTACCCTCAAGGGCAACGAACTTACATTCAATTATCAGGCAGGACCGATGGCCATTTCAGTACGTGCTGTCATTGACGGCGACAGCATGAACGGGTCTATAACCGTTGGTGACTTCGGAACATTCCCGATCAAGGCGACGCGGGATAAATAACCCAAATAATCTCATCTGGCAGCCTCGGTCGCGATGCGTCGGATTTCACGCACGCGATCGGGGTCGACCGTTCTCAACATAAATTCGCGTCCGCGGTCATCTCCCATGCCCGCGATCCTTTCATTGCGATATATCATACCGCTTTCCTGTGACCCTACCGCTGAGAAGTGAATTTCCTTCGCGCCGGTTCCCCGGACTACGGCCGCGACGGTTTGTTCGTTTATGCCGGATCCTGGCATGATGGTGATACGGCCTTGCGCCTGTCGAACAAGTTCAGCAATCTTCGAGACTCCCTCCGCCGCAGTGGCGTGTCCTCCCGAAGTGAGAATACGATCAAAGCCGGCATCGATGCAAGCTTCAAGGGTCTCGAAAGGATCTCGTGTCATGTCAAAGGCCCGGTGGCACGTAACCTTCATTGGACGAGCAAACGCTATGAGTTCGCCGCATCGATCGACATCCAGTGTGCCGTCGGGTTTGAGGATACCCAGTACCACGCCATCAGCGCTGAGGCGTTGCGCCATCGCGATATCACGCTTCATAGCATGAAATTCGTAGCGCGAATAGAGGAAGTCACCGCCGCGAGGGCGGATCATCACGTACACATCGATTGACAAATTCTTGCGTACAACCTCAATCGTACCTGCGGAAGGTGTCGTGCCCCCTTCACCCGGATTGTCACACAACTCAATACGATCAGCACCACCGGTCTGCGCGTTCAAAGCAGAGGCGATGTTGTAAACGACGACCTCAACGATCATGAAAAGTGACTTGCTGAATTGACAAGTTGTTCCGTGTCCGGAGTACGCACCGCATAGGTGAATCCCGGCTGCAGGCAATACGCGCCGTAATTACCCTGTTTGTTAAGCGCAATAAATCCTACCTGCACATCCCTGGCTTTCCCGGGGCTCTTGGCGACAATGCGATTGACTGCCAGGCGACACGCATCTTCCGGTGAATGGCCTTGTCGCATCAGTTCGACGACGAGGTGACATCCCACAATACGGATCACCTCCTCACCTACTCCTGTCGCCGTTGCCGCACCAACATCATTATCGACATAAAGCCCGGCACCAATAATCGGGGAGTCGCCTATTCTGCCCCGCATCTTGAAGGCGAGCCCGCTTGTTGTGCAGGCACCGGACAGATTGCCGTTTCCATCCAGGGCAATGATTCCTATGGTATCGTGATTTTCTATGTTGACAACCGGTTTGTATTGTGCCGTCTTAAGCCATTCTTTCCAGGCCTTCTCGGAGGCCTCGATCAAAAGATTTTCTTTCTTAAATCCATTGGCCAGGGCAAATTGGAGTGCGCCCTCGCCTGCGAGCATGACGTGTGGTGTCTTCTCCATCACCATTCGTGCAACGGATACCGGATGCTTGATATGTTCGAGAAAGGCAACGGATCCGCAGTTGCCGTGTTCATCCATTATGCATGAGTCGAGCGTTACACGACCGTCACGGTCGGGAAAGCCACCATACCCAACAGTCTGTACTGAAGGATCGGCCTCCGTAAAACGAGCCCCCGCTTCAACGGCGTCCAGGGCGCGACCACCGGCAGAAAGAATCTTCCAGGCCTCGCGGTTGGCGTTCATACCAAAATTCCAGGTGGAGAGGACAACCGGCTTCATCGTTGTTCCGTCAACGTTTGCAATCGAACGAAAGGGTGCTACTGCCGCTCCCGCCGTTGCCATTTTCAGGAATTCTCTTCTCGATTTCATGCATTGGAGGAATTAAGGAAACAAAGGTCATTCCCTTTCCAAGCTATCATTACAAATGCCAACATGCAAACAAAACCTCACTCGATGAGGCGGCGGGCAGTTCGAAATCGTTTCCTGTAGTAGTCGGTAAAGATGTTGGTTTCCACCACACCCAGGGTTGTGGATGCGTGAATGAATCTGATGTCGTCGCGCGACCGGCATTCGGTGACGAGACCAACATGAGTAATCTGATTCTTTTTTCGGCCTGTGGCAAAAAACACAAGGTCTCCCGGGCGCAGCTCATCAAGTTTCACTTCCTTCCCTACCTTGCTTTGATCGACTGATCGTCGGGGCAGGATTACATCAATGGCTCGAAATGAGTTCATCAATAGTCCGGAGCAATCCATGCCTGCCCGGGTTGTACCACCATACTTGTATGGCGTACCCAAATAGGCGCGAGCGGCTTTGATCACTTCATCTGCACGGGAATCTGTTTTCGCTACCTTCGAATGGGAAGCACAGGCTGAGACAAAAACAGCGAGCAGGACAGCAGGAAGCAACAGCTTTTGATTATTTTTGAGCCCCAAAAAAATCAGTCTCATCGGCGAAAGCTGAAAAAATCAATTGTCAAATATAAACCATTCATGGCACTTACCGAAGTATCCGTAGACGTTATTGGGAAGCTTGAAGCGGCAGTAGGCCGGGAATATGTAATTCTCGACGAAGAAATACGTCGTGATTATGGACACGACAAAACCGAGGACTACGCGTTTCTCCCCGACGTCGTAGTGAAACCCGGTACGCCGGAAGAAGTCAGTGCCATACTCCGCATCTGCAACGAACATCTCATACCCGTTACTCCCCGCGGTGCCGGCACAGGCCTCGCGGGAAGCGCGCTTCCCGTTCACAAGGGAATCGTCATGTCTATGGAACGTTTCAACCGCATCCTTAGTATAGACGAACTCAACCTGCAGGCAACTGTTGAGCCCGGTGTGATCACGGAAGTGTTTCAGAATGCGGTAAAAGAGAAGGGTCTGTTTTATCCTCCTGACCCTGCAAGCCGAGGGTCGTGTTTCTTGGGAGGCAATCTCTCCAACAACTCCGGGGGACCAAAGGCGGTCAAGTACGGCGTTACCCGCGATTATGTCCTTAACCTTGAAGTGGTCCTTCCCACCGGTGAGATCATCTGGACTGGCGCGAACGTACTCAAGTACTCTACGGGTTACAATCTCACACAACTGATCTGTGGCAGCGAAGGAACGCTGGGTGTCGTAACCAAGATTGTGTTCAAACTGAGGGGATATCCGCAGAAGGATGTACTCATGCTGATACCGTTCAGCACAAGTGAAGAAGCGTGCCGGGCGATATCTGCGATTTTCGTCGCGGGCATTACTCCATCAGGCATGGAATTCTTTGAGCGCGAAGCCATCACGCGCACCGTGGAATATTGTGAGAAGGTGCTGAACAGTCCTGTAACGACAAAGTTTGCGGAAGGCATGGATGCATTCCTGCTCTGCGAACTTGATGGCAATGACGACGAGGTACTCATGCGCGATGCTGAACGCGTCATGTCGGTTGTGGAAAACTTCGAGGTCGGCGAAGTGTTGTTTGCTGAAAGCAGCGCACAGAAAGAGGAACTCTGGAAGGTTCGCAAGAACGTATCACCGGCTGTGAACTGGTATACGCTCACCAAATCTGATGACGTGGTAGTGCCTCGTTCCAATCTGCCGAAGCTGGTGTCAGGCATCAAGGAGATCGGCAAGGCTTACGGATTCAACACCGTTTGCTTCGGTCACCTCGGCGACGGCAACCTGCATGTCAACATCCTTCGGGAAAACATCAGCGAAGAGGATTGGAAGACAAAGATTCCGCAAGGCATCGGCGAAATATTCAAGCTGACCGTGAGCCTTGGTGGTACGCTCTCCGGTGAACACGGCATCGGTATTGCCAAAAAACCCTACATGCCAATCGCGATGAGCGAAGTGAACCTCAGGCTTATGCGGGATATCAAGAAAGCCTTTGATCCAAACGGCATTCTAAATCCCGGAAAGATATTTTAGCATTATCTTTATTATCCGACCTGAACGGTCCGCCTAATCCAAACCGCTATGAAATCACACTACCTAATTCTGATCGGTGTTGCATTTGCTTTGGCCTGCGGAAAGCAAAAGCAAGCCGAGGATGGAAGCGAGGCCAGCGCCTCTTTGGAAGCACCCCAAACCAATGAAGGCTGGACACTCCTCTTCGATGGAAAGACTATGGACGGGTGGAGAACATACAGAAACGCGGAAAATGACAGCTGGGAAGTTGTAGACGGCACCCTCCATTGCAAACCTGCCAGCGAGGCCACGAAACGAGCAGATTTGATCACCGTGGATCAATTCGACAATTTCGAACTGTCGTTTGAATGGAAGATCGCTCCCCAAAGCAACAGCGGCGTGATGTTTCGCGTGACGGAAGATTACGATCAACCTTTCCTTACCGGTCCGGAATACCAGATCCTTGATGATGGCGGTTACGCGGGCGAATCAAAGGAGGAAAACATGAGCGGCGGTAACTACGACATGCACGCACCCGTCAACAAGCGTCTCAACCCCGTAGGTGAATGGAATACCTCAAAGATCGTCGCCAACGGAAAACACATTGAACACTGGCTCAATGGCGACAAAATCCTGGAGTACGAAATTGGATCCGAAGACTGGAACAACCGGAAAGCCAAAAGCAAATGGAAAGATGCTGAGGGTTACGCCGTTCCTGAACGCGGACACATCGATCTTCAGGATCACGGTGGTGAAGTGTGGTATCGCAACATTATGATCAGGCCGCTTTGAGCGGTCGCCTGTTCCCTTCAGGATAATCCCTTAACTTGCGGATGAGGCATATTCCAGATGTGCGGCATCACTGGCATCTTTGCGTTTAACCTGGTCGGCAAGTTCAACAAGATCCACGTCACCGCGGCTACCATGGCCCTGCACAAGCGCGGGCCGGATTTCCAGGACATATACCTCGGAGATAACGTCGCACTGGGACATCAGCGACTATCCATAATCGATACCTCCGATGCCGGCAATCAGCCCATGTGGGACGGAAGCGGACGATACTGCATCGTCTTCAACGGCGAAATCTTCAATTTCAAGGAACTTAGAAAAGAACTTGAAAGCGACGGCGTCGCGTTTCGCTCACACTGCGATACGGAAGTCTTGTTGCAGCTGTACATTCGCGACGGAGCCAGGTGCCTGAACCGCTTGAATGGATTTTTCGCGTTCTGTATTTACGACAAGGCCGAAGAGACACTGTTCCTCGCCCGCGATCGCTTCGGAATAAAACCTTTGCTGTACCTGTTCGATGAAGACAAGTTCATCTTCGCATCCGAGATGAAGGCGATGCTTCACTATGGCATCGAACGTGAGATCGACGATGTATCTCTTCTCACCTATCTGCAACTTAACTACATTCCGCCGCCACATACGATTCTGGAGGGTATCTACAAGCTCCAGCCGGGACACTATCTGCGCGTCGCCAGGCAAAAACTTGAAGAGCACGTTTATTACACATTACCCGACACGTCGACGCCACCATTTACCGGCAGCTACGATGATGCGCAGAAAAAGCTGAGAGATTTGCTGGATACTGCTGTGCAGCGAAGGCTCATCGCAGACGTACCCCTCGGTTCGTTTCTCAGTGGAGGAGTGGATTCTTCTGTGATTACGGGACTGGCAGCGCGTCACAAGCCTGATCTCCACACGTTTTCCATAGGCTTTCGCGATGCAAAATTCTTTGATGAAACTGACTACGCACGACTCGTTGCTCAACATTTCAAAACCGTTCACACGGTATTCTCACTGACGAATGACGATCTGTATAGGCATCTTCACAGCATTCTCGATTACATTGACGAGCCCTTTGCCGATTCATCGGCCATTGCCGTCTACATTTTGAGTCGGGAAACACGCAAGCATGCAACGGTCGCGCTGTCGGGCGACGGCGCCGATGAACTTCTCGCCGGCTATAACAAACATGAAGCATTCCGAAGGTCGTTTGATCCCGGGTTTCGCGAACACACCGTACGTTGGTTACACCCGTTATGGAGTATGTTGCCCCGTTCGCGTAACAACGCTGCGGCGAACGCTGTTAGGCAGATGCTTCGCTTTAGCAATGGCATGAGATTGCCGCTGCCAGATCGGTACTGGCTATGGGCCGGTTACACTACGCCGGATGGCGCTTTGCAAACGCTTGCACCGGGCATTAGCGAACGCATAGCCATGCGGGATTTCGAGTCGCGAAAGTCAGCGCTGCTAAAAGGCCTGAGTGGGAACGGTAGTATGAATGATGTACTTCACGTCGACGTGAAGATGGTTTTGGCGGGCGACATGCTACACAAGGTTGACCTCATGAGCATGGCAAACAGTCTGGAGGTGCGCGTGCCTTTCCTCGACGTGGATGTTGTCAACTTTCTTTTCACCCTTCCTGCCGAGTGGAAAATAACCGGGAAGATGCGTAAGCGATTGCTTCAGGATGCTTTCCGTGACATGTTGCCGCCCCAGCTGTATAACCGTCCGAAAAAGGGATTCGAGGTTCCGCTGTTGCAATGGTTTAGGCGGGAGATGAAGTCTGTTATCCAGGATGACCTGTTAAATGACAACTTGATTCAGGAGCAGGGGATCTTCAATCCGGAGGCCATTAAGGGTCTTAAGAAAAGATTGTTTTCCGCTAACCCTGGTGATGTCCACGCACGGATTTGGGGGTTACTTGTCTTTCAGCATTGGTGGAAAAAATATCTTGCCAACACATCTGCAAAACCATAAGGGTTCAGTTCAATTTTTACCCTACCTATTAGAAAAAGCTATCGAATTTTTGAAAGTAAGGGTCAGAATTTACCCTATCTACAACGATTTCGTAAATTTTTCTTCATAATCGGTTCATTTTGAACCCTGTTTTGCAAAAATTTCGGAAAAGAGTATTGCTCTGGCCAAGCAGTATGAAGTAACCCCGAGGATTGAAATGAAACTCATTTACTACTCTACTAAACAGCAATTCTAACCCCAAAACGCTATGAAACTTAGAACCTTACTACTCATCATGACTGTCGTCCTTCTGGTTAGCCCTGTTGCGTTCGCACAGGATGAGGCAACTGAGGACGGGGCACAATCCTTTACCTTATCCGGAACTGTCGACACCTACGTACATACCACGTTTGGCACAAAGAACCCGTTCGCGGGCTACTACGACGAGAATGGGGAATTCCTCGTTCAGGCGCCGTCTACGGCCTTCGCTAACCTGAAGGGATTCTCCCTGGGTATGGTTAACCTTATCGCTTCTTACGAAGGGGAAAAGGTGGGCTTTGTGGCTGACCTTGTGTTTGGGCCTCGCGGTTCCGACGCCGTTTTCGTGTCGCCCATGTGGTCTTCCACGGGACAGATCATTAACCAGTTGTATGTGTACTGGAAGCCCTCAGACAACTTCACGCTGACGCTGGGTAACTTCAACACGTTCCTCGGCTACGAGGTAATTTCGCCTACTGTCAACGTCAACTACTCGACTTCTTACATGTTCTCCTATGGACCCTTTTCACACACGGGTATCAAGGGTAACCTCGAATTCGGCGATGGCATGAACTTCATGCTGGCTGTGATGAACCCCTCCGACCTGACCGAATTCAACCCGTTGAACACATACACGATTGGTGCGCAACTGGGTAAGTCGGGTGACACAGGTGGCATCTACCTCAACTTCCTCTTCGGCGATCAGGATGGAAAGCTCGATGCTGACATTGACCCAAGTGGCAGGACGTCTATGGGTAACCTGTTCCAGGTTGACCTGACCGGAGGTTGGGATCTCAGCGAAACCTTCTACCTCGGTGTTAACGCGACTTACAACCAGACATCGTCTGGCGAAATCGTTAACGGTAACGTTGTCGAAGATCTCGATGAAGATACCAGATCCTTCATGGGCGTAGCGCTGTATCCGAAACTTAAGTTGTCAGAAAGCACATCTCTCGGCCTTCGTGCTGAATACTTTGCAATCAAGAATGATTACATCGAGTTGTTTGGGCTGGATGCAAATGATGATGGCAATGTGATCGACCTAACGCTATCGCTGAATCACAGCATCGGCAACCTCACGCTGATTCCGGAAATTCGACTTGATAAAACGTCGGAGGACTCGTTTCTCAACAAGGCGGAGGACGAATTGAGTAACACCATGGTCTCTCTCAACTTCGCAGCCATTTACAAATTTTAACTGGAACATAGGGTAAAATAAAATTTTGACAATTCGATGCATGAATAACACCTTACCACATATATTGGCGGGTCTTATTCAACCTCACACCATGTTTCACTACTAATTACT
>Ga0207873_1003347_pt1 | contig 11895 bp, 5 predicted proteins | sample BGWIniCompost_FD_187373 | JGI IMG/M metagenome (GOLD analysis project Ga0207873, IMG submission 187373) | Cellulose adapted compost microbial communities from Newby Island Compost Facility, Milpitas, CA, USA - BGW Initial Compost (SPAdes)... ... | reverse complement strand
GTCGTGCAGCACCTTGGTAATGGCGGCCGTGAGGGTCGTCTTACCGTGGTCGATGTGACCGATGGTGCCGATGTTGACGTGCGGCTTAGTCCGCTCGAACTTCGCCTTCGCCACTGGGGTCCTCCTGTGGAGTGGTTCTGTACGCCTTACTCATCGGCGCCAGGTGATCTTTGCTGGGAAACCCGGGCCCGGGGCATTCCGACAGGTTGATGGCGGAATGCCCCTTGCAGGCTCCGGGGTCAAGCCTACGGCGTATGGACGGAGTCCGTTACTCGCCCTTGGCCTTCGCGATGATCTCCTCGGCGACGTTCCGCGGAACCTCGGCGTAGGAGTCGAACTGCATCGAGTAGCTGGCGCGACCCGACGTCTTGCTGCGGAGGTCTCCGACGTAGCCGAACATCTCCGACAGGGGCACGAGGCCCTTCACGACGCGGGCACCGCCCCGCTCCTCCATGGCCTGGATCTGGCCACGGCGGGAGTTGATGTCGCCGATGACCTCACCCATGTAGTCCTCGGGCGTGGTGACCTCGACGGCCATCATCGGCTCCAGGAGCACGGGCGAAGCCTTGCGCGCGGCCTCCTTGAAGGCCTGCGAACCGGCGATCTTGAACGCGAGCTCGGAGGAGTCCACCTCGTGGTAGGCACCGTCGAGCAGCGTCACGCGGACGCCGGTCATCTCGTAGCCGGCGAGAATGCCGAACTGCATGGCCTCCTGGCAGCCGGCGTCGACCGAGGGGATGTACTCCTTCGGCACGCGGCCACCGGTGACCTTGTTGACGAACTCGTACGAGGCGTCGCCGCCCTCGATCGGCTCGATCGAGATGATGACGCGACCGAACTGGCCGGTACCACCCGTCTGCTTCTTGTGGGTGTACTCGACCTTCTCGACCGCCTTGCGGATGGTCTCGCGGTACGCCACCTGCGGCTTGCCGACGTTGGCCTCGACCTTGAACTCACGGCGCATGCGGTCGACCAGCACCTCGAGGTGCAGCTCACCCATGCCGCCGATGATGGTCTGGCCGGTCTCCTCGTCCGAGTGGACCTGGAAGGACGGGTCCTCCTCGGCCAGGCGCTGGATCGCGACGCCGAGCTTCTCCTGGTCGCCCTTCGACTTGGGCTCGATGGCGACCTGGATGACCGGCGCCGGGAAGTCCATGGACTCCAGGATCACCGGCTGCTTGTCGTCGGAGAGCGTCTCACCGGTGGTGGTCTGCTTCAGACCCATGACGGCGACGATGTCGCCGGCGCCCACCGACTCGATCTCCTCACGCTTGTTGGCGTGCATGCGGTAGATCTTGCCGATGCGCTCCTTCTTGCCCTTCACGGAGTTCAGCACCTGGGTGCCGGACTCCAGGCGGCCGGAGTACACGCGGACGAAGGTGAGCTTGCCGAGGTGCGGGTCGCTCATGATCTTGAACGCCAGCGCCGACAGCGGCTCCTCGTCCGACGGCTTGCGCCGGATGACCGTCTCCGGGTCCTTCGGGTCGTGACCCTCGATGGCCTCGACGTCGAGCGGCGACGGCAGGTAGCGCACGACCGCGTCGAGCAGGGGCTGCACGCCCTTGTTCTTGAACGCGGTACCGCAGAACACGGGGGTGACGGTGGTGCCGCCGCCCTTGCCGGAGGCGATGGTGATACGGCGGATCGCCGCGTACAGCTGCTCCTCGGTGGGCTCCTGGCCCTCGAGGTACAGCTCCATCAGCTCCTCGTCGTTCTCCGCGACGGCCTCGAGCAGCTTGCCGCGCCACTCCTCGGCGGCCTCGGTGTGCGTGGCCGGGATGTCGACGACGTCGTACATCTCGCCCTTGGCGGCCTCGGCGGACCACACGAGCGCCTTCATGCGGACCAGGTCCACGACGCCCTTGAAGTCGGCCTCGGCACCGATCGGCAGCTGCATGACCAGCGGCTGCGCGCCCAGGCGGTCCTTGATCATGTCGACGCAGCGGTGGAACTCGGCACCGGTGCGGTCGAGCTTGTTGACGAAGCAGATGCGCGGAACGCCGTAGCGGTCCGCCTGACGCCACACGGTCTCGGACTGAGGCTCGACGCCGGCAACGCCGTCGAACACCGTCACGGCACCGTCGAGCACGCGCAGGGAACGCTCCACCTCGACGGTGAAGTCGACGTGGCCCGGCGTGTCGATGATGTTGATGGTGTGGTCGACGTTGTCCAGCGGCCAGTGGCAGGTGGTGGCAGCAGAGGTGATCGTGATGCCACGCTCCTGCTCCTGCTCCATCCAGTCCATGGTGGCAGCGCCGTCGTGGACCTCACCGATCTTGTAGGAAACGCCGGTGTAGAACAGGATCCGCTCGGTGGTCGTCGTCTTGCCCGCGTCGATGTGGGCCATGATCCCGATGTTGCGGACCCTGGCCAGGTCAAGCGAAGTGGTAGCCATAAGGCTTCAGTCTTCTCTCGGTCTCGATGGGGTCTGCGACTACCAGCGGTAGTGCGCGAAGGCCTTGTTGGACTCGGCCATCTTGTGCGTGTCCTCGCGCTTCTTCACAGCGGCACCGAGGCCGTTGCTGGCATCGAGGAGCTCGTTGAGCAGACGCTCGGTCATGGTCTTCTCCCGACGGGCGCGGGAGTAACCGACCAGCCAGCGCAGTGCCAGCGTGTTGGCACGGCCGGGCTTGACCTCGACCGGGACCTGGTAGGTGGCACCACCGACACGGCGGGACTTGACCTCGAGGGTCGGCTTGATGTTGTCGAGAGCGCGCTTCAGCGTGATGACCGGGTCGTTGCCGGTCTTCTCACGCAGGCCCTCCATGGCGCCGTAAACGATGCGCTCGGCGGTGGAGCGCTTTCCGTTCAGCAGCACCTTGTTGATGAGAGAGGTCACCAGGGGGGAGCCGTAAACCGGGTCGACGTGGACCGGGCGCTTCGGGGCGGGGCCCTTACGAGGCATTCTTACTTCTCCTTCTTGGCGCCGTAACGGCTGCGGGCCTGCTTGCGGTTCTTGACACCCTGGGTGTCGAGGGAGCCGCGGATGATCTTGTAACGAACACCCGGCAGGTCCTTCACACGGCCGCCTCGCACGAGCACGATGGAGTGCTCCTGCAGGTTGTGTCCCTCACCCGGAATGTAAGCGGTGACCTCGATGCCGCTGGTCAGACGCACACGCGCGACCTTGCGGAGGGCCGAGTTCGGCTTCTTCGGGGTGGTCGTGAACACACGCGTGCAGACGCCTCGACGCTGGGGCGAGCCCTCGAGTGCGGGCGTCTTGTTCTTTTCGACCTTGTCCTGCCGGCCCTTACGGACCAGCTGCTGGATCGTAGGCACTACTTCTCCGGTTTCTGTGTGCCGATGGGTACAGCTAACCTGGAACGTCGCCGACCCACGCGGTCGGGTGTGTCGAATCGTGCGGACCTTCGCCACAAGGCGAAAAGAAGCGCAGATTGCGGTGGCCGTTCATCGGCCTCCGGTGCGGTTGTGATGGCACGCACGAAGGCCAGGGCACACCCCAGGCACAAGGTCTGAGCGTACCTATCGCATTCGCTGCGGTCAAAACAAACTGGCGCCGCCCACAGGGGTACTGGACACATGTCAAGACCCCGCGTCGAAGACGATCTTCAAATCTCCGGCCCGCGGGTGATTCGGGTGATTTGTTCATCGTAGGACGCACCCTCGCCCAGTACCCCCCGGAGCTCTCTTCAGGCAGCCACCAGGGCCAGCACGAACGACAGGATCAGCAGCGCCGCCCACGCCGCGTTCGACAGCCACCCGAGCGCCAGCCCGGTCAGCGCCAGCGCGTCCCCCTCCTCACCGGTGCGCGCCATCTCCGCCCGCGCGGCATGCCCCAGCACCACCGCGGGAATGCCGGTCAGCCCGAACGTCAGCAGACACAGCCCACCGCACACCGCCGAGGCCACCGCCTTGCCGTTCACCCGCGGCCTGGGCGCCGGCAGGAACGAAGGGGGCACGGGATGCGCCACGGGGTGCGGAGCGGGACCCTGCGGCAGATCCGCCACCAGCAGCGCCAGCTCCCCCACCGTGCGCGCCGCGTACGCCCGCGCCACGCGCCCCTCGAACTCCTGCTGCTCCATCCTCCCCTCGCCGTACCCGGCTCTGAGCACGTCCACGGCCCGCTCCCGGTCGGCGTGCGAGGCGAGCATCGACGACGCGTTCTGAGGGCCCCACGGCTGCCACGGCTGCGGGACACCGGGCTGCTGCTGCCAGGGCTGCCACGAGGGATACGACGGCTGCGACACGGGGCACCTCCCGGAAGGCCGGAGTGTCTCCATGATGCGCCCGGCGGCCCGATCGGGCACCGACGAACCACCGGCGGATCTCCGGGAAGCGCCGGCCGCCCTCCGGGCACGCCGAAGGGCGGCCACCCCTCGCGGAGTGGCCGCCCTTCAGTGGACGTGCGCCTTACTGGTTGTACGGACCGTAGTCGTAGTCCTCCAGCGGGACGGCCTGGCCGGAGCCGGTGCCGAACGGCGAGTAGTCGATGTCGTCGTAGCCGACGGCCGAGTACATGGCGGCCTTGGCCTCCTCGGTCGGCTCGACCCGGATGTTGCGGTAGCGGGACAGGCCCGTACCGGCCGGGATGAGCTTACCGATGATGACGTTCTCCTTGAGGCCGATCAGCGAGTCGGACTTGGCGTTGATCGCCGCGTCCGTGAGGACTCGCGTCGTCTCCTGGAAGGACGCCGCCGACAGCCAGGACTCCGTGGCCAGCGAGGCCTTGGTGATGCCCATGAGCTGCGGACGGCCGGAGGCCGGGTGACCGCCCTCCTGGACCACACGACGGTTCTCCTGCTCGAACTTCGAGCGCTCGACCAGCTCGCCGGGCAGCAGCTCGGCGTCGCCGGACTCGATGATCGTCACCCGGCGCAGCATCTGCCGGATGATGATCTCGATGTGCTTGTCGTGGATCGACACACCCTGCGAGTTGTAGACCTTCTGGACCTCGCCGACCAGGTGGACCTGGACGGCACGCTGGCCCAGGATGCGCAGCACGTCGTGCGGGTTGGTGGCACCCACGGTGAGCTTCTGGCCCACCTCGACGTGGTCGCCCTCGCTGACCAGGAGACGGGCGCGCTTCGAGATCGGGTAGGACGTCTCGTCGCTGCCGTCGTCCGGCGTGATGACGATCTTCTTGGTCTTCTCGGTCTCCTCGATCCGCACGCGGCCGGAGGCCTCGGAGATCGGGGCGACACCCTTCGGGGTACGGGCCTCGAAGAGCTCGACGACACGCGGCAGACCCTGGGTGATGTCGTCACCGGCCACACCACCGGTGTGGAAGGTACGCATCGTCAGCTGGGTACCGGGCTCACCGATGGACTGGGCGGCGATGATGCCGACCGCCTCGCCGATGTCCACCAGCTTGCCGGTGGCCAGCGAACGGCCGTAGCACATCGCGCAGGTGCCGACGGCGGACTCGCAGGTCAGGACCGAGCGGGTCTTGACCTCCTCGACGCCGCGGGAGATCAGCTCCTCGATGAGCACGTCGCCCAGGTCGGTGCCGGCCGGGGCCAGGACCTGGCCGTCGACCACGATGTCCTCCGCGAGGCACCGCGCGTACACCGAGGTCTCGACGTTCTCCGCCTTGCGCAGCACGCCGTCCGCGTCGCGGTTGGCGATCTTCAGGCGCAGACCGCGGTCGGTGCCGCAGTCCTCCTCGCGGATGATGACGTCCTGGGAGACGTCGACCAGACGACGGGTGAGGTAACCCGAGTCGGCGGTACGCAGAGCCGTGTCCGCCAGACCCTTACGGGCACCGTGCGTGGAGATGAAGTACTCCAGCACGGACAGACCCTCACGGAACGAGGCCTTGATGGGCCGCGGGATCGTCTCGTTCTTGGCGTTCGACACCAGACCGCGCATACCGGCAATCTGACGCATCTGCATCATGTTGCCTCGCGCACCCGAGTTCACCATCATGAAGATCGGGTTGGTCTTGGGGAAGTTGTCGTTCATCGCCTCGGCGACCTCGTTGGTCGCCTGGGTCCAGATCTGGATGAGCTCCTGCGTGCGCTCGTCCTTGGTGATCAGACCGCGCTCGTACTGCTTCTGGACCTTCTCGTCAGCGGCCTCCCACTTGGCGACGATCTCCCTCTTCGCCTCGGGAACCACCACGTCGGAGATGGCGACGGTGACGCCGGAACGGGTGGCCCAGTAGAAGCCGGCCGCCTTCAGGTTGTCGAGCGTCGCCGCCACGATGACCTTCGGGTAGCGCTCGGCGAGGTCGTTGACGATCTCGGAGAGCTGCTTCTTGCCGACCTCGTAGTCGACGAACGGGTAGTCCTCGGGCAGCAGCTCGTTGAAGAGCGCACGGCCCAGGGTGGTGTTCAGCCGGAAGCTGTCACCGGGCTGCCACTCGGGCTCACCCTCCTCGCGCGCCGGCGGGGTCCAGCCGCGCGGCGGGATGGTGCCGACCGGGAAGCGCACGTCGATCTTCGACTGGAGCGACAGCTCGCCCGCGTCGAAGGCCATGATCGCCTCGGCGACCGAGGAGAAGGAACGGCCCTCGCCCTTCAGGTCGCGCATCTCGCCGTCGGTGGTGAGGAAGAACAGACCGAGGACCATGTCCTGGGTCGGCATCGTCACCGGGCGGCCGTCGGCCGGCTTGAGGATGTTGTTCGAGGACAGCATCAGGATGCGGGCCTCGGCCTGGGCCTCCGCGGACAGCGGCAGGTGCACGGCCATCTGGTCACCGTCGAAGTCCGCGTTGAACGCGGTGCACACGAGCGGGTGAATCTGAATGGCCTTGCCCTCGACCAGCTGCGGCTCGAAGGCCTGGATGCCCAGACGGTGCAGCGTGGGCGCACGGTTCAGCAGCACCGGGTGCTCGGCGATGACCTCTTCGAGGACGTCGTACACCACGGTGCGGCCACGCTCGACCATGCGCTTGGCCGACTTGATGTTCTGCGCGTGGTTCAGGTCGACCAGGCGCTTCATCACGAACGGCTTGAACAGCTCCAGCGCCATCGCCTTCGGCAGACCGCACTGGTGCAGCTTCAGCTGCGGACCGACGACGATCACGGAACGCGCCGAGTAGTCGACACGCTTACCGAGCAGGTTCTGGCGGAAGCGGCCCTGCTTGCCCTTGAGCATGTCGCTCAGGGACTTCAGCGGACGGTTGCCCGGGCCGGTGACCGGACGGCCGCGGCGGCCGTTGTCGAAGAGGGCGTCAACGGCCTCCTGAAGCATGCGCTTCTCGTTGTTGACGATGATCTCGGGCGCGCCGAGGTCCAGCAGCCTCTTCAGACGGTTGTTGCGGTTGATGACCCGGCGGTACAGGTCGTTCAGGTCGGAGGTCGCGAAGCGGCCACCGTCCAGCTGCACCATCGGACGCAGGTCCGGCGGGATGACCGGGACGCAGTCCAGGACCATGCCCTTGGGGCTGTTGGAGGTCTGCAGGAACGCGGAGACGACCTTCAGCCGCTTCAGGGCGCGGGTCTTCTTCTGGCCCTTGCCGGTGCGGATGATCTCGCGGAGCTTCTCGGCCTCCTCCTCGAGGTCGAAGGACTCCAGGCGCTTCTGCAGCGCCGCGGCACCCATCGAGCCGTCGAAGTACGTGCCGAAACGGTCGCGCAGCTCGCGGTAGAGCAGCTCGTCGCCCTCGAGGTCCTGGACCTTGAGGTTCTTGAACCGGTTCCACACCTCGTCGAGGCGGTCGATCTCGCGCTGCGCACGGTCGCGCAGCTGCTTCATCTCGCGCTCGGCACCCTCGCGCACCTTGCGGCGCACGTCGGCCTTGGCGCCCTCGGCCTCCAGCTCGGCCAGGTCCGCCTCGAGCTTCTTGGCGCGGGCCTCCAGGTCGGCGTCGCGGCGCTGCTCGATCTGCTGGCGCTCGACGGAGACATGGGCCTCCAGCGAGGGCAGGTCGCGGGCGCGGCGCTCCTCGTCGACCCAGGTGATCATGTAGGCGGCGAAGTAGATGACCTTCTCGAGGTCCTTCGGCGCCAGGTCCAGCAGGTAGCCCAGGCGCGACGGGACGCCCTTGAAGTACCAGATGTGCGTGACAGGGGCGGCCAGCTCGATGTGACCCATCCGCTCACGGCGCACCTTGGCGCGCGTGACCTCGACGCCACAGCGCTCGCAGATGATGCCCTTGAATCGGACGCGCTTGTACTTGCCGCAGTAGCACTCCCAGTCCCGGGTCGGACCGAAGATCTTCTCGCAGAAGAGTCCGTCCTTCTCGGGCTTGAGGGTGCGGTAGTTGATGGTCTCGGGCTTCTTGACCTCGCCGTGGCTCCACTGACGGATGTCGTCAGCGGTGGCCAGGCCGATCCGGAGCTCGTCGAAGAAGTTGACGTCGAGCACTATGCGTCAATCCCTCTCAGGGTCGTAAGTCTGTGGTCTGAAACGGGGGTCCTGGGGCCGGCGGCCTCCGGGTGGGGAGGCCGCCGGACTCCCGTCAGACCTCTTCGACGCTGCTCGGCTCGCGCCGGGACAGGTCGATACCGAGCTCCTCCGCTGCGCGGAAGACGTCCTCGTCGGTGTCACGCATCTCGATGGACATACCGTCGCTGGACAGCACCTCCACGTTCAGGCAGAGCGACTGCATCTCCTTGATGAGCACCTTGAAGGACTCGGGGATGCCGGGTTCGGGGATGTTCTCGCCCTTGACGATGGCCTCGTAGACCTTCACGCGGCCGGTGACGTCGTCGGACTTGATGGTCAGCAGCTCCTGGAGGGCGTAGGCGGCGCCGTACGCCTCGAGTGCCCACACCTCCATCTCGCCGAACCGCTGGCCACCGAACTGGGCCTTACCACCCAGCGGCTGCTGGGTGATCATCGAGTACGGACCGGTCGAGCGGGCGTGCAGCTTGTCGTCGACCAGGTGGTGCAGCTTGAGGATGTACATGTACCCGACGGAGATCGGGTCCGGGAACGGCTCACCGGAGCGGCCGTCGAACAGCCGCGCCTTGCCGGACGGCATCACCAGGCGGTCGCCGTCGCGGTTGGGCATGGTGTGCTCGAGGAGACCGGCGAGCTCGTCCTCGCGGGCACCGTCGAAGACCGGGGTGGCCACGTTGGTGCGCGGCTCGACGCGGTCGGCTCCGATCGCCTGGAGGCGCTTGGCCCACTCCTCCTGCAGGCCGGAGACGTCCCAGCCCTGGCTGGCGAGCCAGCCGAGGTGGATCTCCAGGACCTGTCCCGGGTTCATCCGGGACGGCACGCCCAGCGGGTTGAGGATGATGTCGACCGGGGTGCCGTCCTCCAGGAACGGCATGTCCTCGATCGGCAGGATCTTGGAGATGACGCCCTTGTTGCCGTGGCGGCCGGCGAGCTTGTCACCGTCGGTGATCTTGCGCTTCTGCGCGACGTAGACGCGGACCAGCTGGTTCACGCCCGGCGGCAGCTCGTCGCCCTCCTCGCGGTCGAAGACGCGCACGCCGATGACCTTGCCGGTCTCGCCGTGCGGCACCTTCAGCGAGGTGTCACGGACCTCACGGGCCTTCTCACCGAAGATCGCGCGCAGCAGGCGCTCCTCGGGGGTCAGCTCGGTCTCACCCTTCGGGGTGACCTTGCCGACGAGGATGTCGCCGGCGATGACCTCGGCACCGATGCGGATGATGCCGCGCTCGTCGAGGTCGGCGAGGACCTCCTCGGAGACGTTCGGGATGTCCCGGGTGATCTCCTCGGGGCCGAGCTTGGTGTCACGGGCGTCGACCTCGTGCTCCTCGATGTGGATCGAGGAGAGGACGTCGTCCTGCACGAGGCGCTGCGACAGGATGATCGCGTCCTCGTAGTTGTGGCCCTCCCACGGCATGAACGCGACCAGCAGGTTCTTGCCGAGCGCCATCTCGCCGTTCTGGGTGGCCGGGCCGTCGGCCAGGACCTGGCCCTCGACGACGCGGTCGCCCTCGGCGACGATGACCTTCTGGTTGACCGAGGTGCCCTGGTTGGAGCGGGCGAACTTGGCCAGGCGGTACGTGATGTACGTGCCGTCGTCGTTGGCGGTGGTGATGTAGTCCGCGGAGACCTCCTGGACCACACCGGACTTCTCGGCCTTGACGACGTCACCGGCGTCGACGGCGGAGCGGTACTCCATGCCGGTGCCGACGAGCGGGGCCTCCGCCTGGATCAGCGGAACGGCCTGGCGCATCATGTTCGCGCCCATGAGGGCACGGTTGGCGTCGTCGTGCTCCAGGAAGGGGATCATGGCGGTCGCGACCGACACCATCTGGCGCGGCGAGACGTCCATGTAGTCCACGTCCTGGGGGCCGACGTAGTCGACCTCGCCGCCCTTGCGGCGGACCAGCACCCGGTTCTCGGCGAACCGCAGGTCATCGGTGAGCGGCGCGTTGGCCTGCGCGATGACGAAGCGGTCCTCCTCGTCGGCGGTGAGGTAGTCGACCTGGTCGGTGACCTGGCCCTCGAACACCTTGCGGTACGGGGTCTCGACGAAACCGAACGCGTTGACCCGGCCGTAGGTGGCGAGCGAGCCGATCAGACCGATGTTCGGGCCTTCCGGCGTCTCGATCGGGCACATGCGGCCGTAGTGCGAGGGGTGCACGTCACGGACCTCGAAGCCGGCCCGCTCACGGGAGAGACCACCCGGGCCGAGCGCGGACAGACGCCGCTTGTGCGTCAGCCCGGACAGCGGGTTGTTCTGGTCCATGAACTGGGACAGCTGGCTGGTGCCGAAGAACTCCTTGATGGAGGCGACGACCGGCCGGATGTTGATCAGGGTCTGCGGCGTGATCGCCTCGACGTCCTGCGTGGTCATGCGCTCGCGCACGACGCGCTCCATCCGGGCCAGACCCGTGCGGACCTGGTTCTGGATGAGCTCGCCGACACTGCGCAGGCGCCGGTTGCCGAAGTGGTCGATGTCGTCGGTCTCGACGACGACCGTCTCGCCGTTGTCGCCGACCGTCTCGGTCTCGCCGGCGTGCAGCTTCACCAGGTACTTGATCGTCGCGATGATGTCCTCGACGGTCAGGATGCCCGCGTCCAGCGGGGTGTCCGTACCCAGCTTCTTGTTGACCTTGTAGCGGCCGACCTTGGCGAGGTCGTAGCGCTTGGGGTTGAAGTAGAGGTTCTCCAGCAGCGTCTGTGCGGCCTCACGCGTGGGGGGCTCGCCCGGACGCAGCTTGCGGTAGATGTCGAGCAGTGCGTCGTCCTGGCCCTGGGTGTGGTCCTTCTCCAGGGTGGCGCGCATCGACTCGTACTCGCCGAACTCCTCCAGGATCTGCTCGGTGGTCCAGCCGAGCGCCTTGAGCAGCACGGTGACGGACTGCTTGCGCTTGCGGTCGATGCGCACACCGACCATGTCGCGCTTGTCGATCTCCATCTCCAGCCAGGCACCCCGGGAGGGGATGATCTTGGCGGAGAAGATGTCCTTGTCCGAGGTCTTGTCGATGCTGGAGTCGAAGTAGACACCAGGCGAACGGACCAGCTGCGACACCACGACACGCTCGGTGCCGTTGATGACGAAGGTGCCCTTGTTCGTCATGAGCGGGAAGTCGCCCATGAAGACGGTCTGGGACTTGATCTCGCCGGTCTCGTTGTTGGTGAACTCGGCGGTGACGAAGAGCGGAGCCGCGTAGGTGAAGTCGCGCTCCTTGCACTCGTCGATGCTGTTCTTCGGCGGCTCGAAGCGGTGGTCACGGAAGGTCAGCGACATCGACCCGGAGAAGTCCTCGATCGGGGAGATCTCCTCGAAGATCTCCTCCAGACCGGACTTGGTGGGGACGTCCTGACCGTTCTCGAGAGCCTCCTCGACGCGAGCCTTCCACGCGTCGTTGCCGAGCAGCCAGTCGAAGCTCTCGGTCTGGAGCGCGAGAAGGTTCGGAACCTCGAGGGGCTCCTTGATCTTTGCAAAGGAGATGCGCAGCGGGGCGGTGCTGGCGCCGTTGTTCGTATTCGCGGTCGAGGCGTTGCGCGAGGCGGCCAAGAGGGGGTCCTTCCGAGGGCTCGGACTCACTACGCGCGTACCGG
>Ga0207873_1003346_pt1 | contig 11896 bp, 5 predicted proteins | sample BGWIniCompost_FD_187373 | JGI IMG/M metagenome (GOLD analysis project Ga0207873, IMG submission 187373) | Cellulose adapted compost microbial communities from Newby Island Compost Facility, Milpitas, CA, USA - BGW Initial Compost (SPAdes)... ... | reverse complement strand
GTTCCATGCGCACCTATGGACGAAGAACAGCGGACGCCTGTTATGGATGACGCATCCCGCGTGGCCGAGTCATGCCTGGCAGATTTACAGCTCGGACTACGACACGCACGCGGCGTACTACGGCACGAAGAAGGCGTGCGAGCCCATTCACGCGCAGATGGATCTGCCCGACTATCGACTTGCCGTGATCAACACGCAGCTGAAGGAATTACGCGGACTCACGCTGCACTCGCGCATCTTCAGCCTGGATCATCGATTGCTCGCAGAGCGCCGCGATGCGCTGGATGCGCCGGCGAATGCGGTCGCGAGCCTCGAGCCGCTGGATCTCGCGCCGCACCTGGTCACCGAGGGCGTGGTGTTCGTCAAGCTGGAGCTGCTCGACGCGAACGGCGTGCGCGTTTCGGAAAACTTCTACTGGCAGGGACGCGATGAGGCGGCGTTGCGCAAGCTCAACAATCTCCCGCGAGGACGAGTCGCGCTATCCGGCACCGCGGAGCGCGACGGTGCGGAGATACGGGCGCACATCCAATTGGAGAATGTGAGCGGCCACAGTGTTCTCGCGAACAAGCTGACCCTGCTCGACGCAAACGGCGTGCGCATCTTGCCGGCGTACTACAGCGACAACTACGTATCCCTGCTGCCAGGGGAGCGTCGCGAAGTGACGATCACGTACCCGGCCGATCGCGGTGCAGTCGCGCGCGTTGCGCTGCGCGGTTGGAATACTGCACCAGCCACGATCGCCGTCCGACCCTAACTCGAAAGAGGGGAAGAAGAACTCTCGCAAGGGCGCAAAGACCGCCGAGACAGACAAGACTTTGAATTCAAATTTGGTTGTCCGGCTGGCGAACTTGGCGGCCCTGCGAGAGCTTCGTCATCGTGCGCCCGCACGAGCGCCTTCCAAGCTGGCTTCCCACCGCCGACCGCACCCCCTCGCCAACTTGGCCAGCTGGCCAGATTGCCGGTTGGCCATCTTTCAATAATCAAATAGAAGAATTAATTGACTTTCCCCTGTTGCGGTCGCAACATCTCGCGGCGGGAAAGCACAGGGCGGCCAAACGCAGGCATCGGAGCCGATGAGTCTCGGGTGTCGTGCCGCTCAGAAGGTTCAGAACGACGACGGGCGGCGAGGGCCGCGCGTGTAAAGGCATATCAGAGGGGACACTCGCATGAAGAGGCAAACACTCGGACTATCGCGCGCGTCGATGCTTGCGGCATCCACGTTCGGCGCGGCGGCCGCGTTCGCACAGGGCGCGGCCACGACCGCGCCGGCGCAGGAAGTAGAAGAAATCATCGTGACCGGCGTGCGCGCCGCGCAGCAGGCCTCGATCGATGTGAAGCGCGAATCGTCGATGATCGTCGATGCGATCTCGGCCGAAGACATCGGCAAGCTGCCGGACGTGACCATCTCGGATTCGCTGCAGCGAATTCCAGGCGTGCAGATTCGCCGCGATGCCGGTGAGGGTGCGCAGGTTGCGATTCGCGGTCTGCCGCAAGTGACGACCTTGCTCAACGGCGAGCAGTACTTGGGCGCCAACTCGACGACAACCGTTCAGCCCAATTACGGGGACATTCCCTCGCAGCTCTTCTCGGGCGTCGACGTGTTCAAGACCTCGACGGCTGGGCTGATCAACAGCGGCATGACGGGCACGGTCAACCTCAAGACGCGCCGTCCCTTCGACATGCCGGGCGGCCTCACGACGTCCCTCGCGCTCGAGACCTCGTATGGCGGCGGTGCGGAGGAATTCGACCCGCAGGCAAATGCGCTCGTGGCGTGGAACAACGACCGATTCGGCGCACTGCTCTCCGTGGCGTTCTCGAACGTGAACCTCGCGAACTATTACAGCGGCGTGAATGGCGACACCGGATGGACCGGCCGTGTGCCTGAAGGTCCCGCAGCCGACGCCGGCTGGGTCGGATGGGTCGATAACGACGGCGACGTCAACAACGATGGTGACGACGACGACCTGTTCATCGCGTACCAGGGCCATACCGCGTTCAACCGTTTCACCGAGCGCGAGCGTTTGGGCGTGAATGGCTCGGTGCAGTTTCAGTTCACCGATGCGTTGCAGCTGACCGCCGATGCGTTCTACACGAATCAGGATCAGTTCGTGCGCACCGCGGGTATGGCGGCCACGAACAAATGGCAGAACTGGGGCTGGTGGACCCCGCTCGAGTCCAGGGATACGGGTGCGGTCTTCGATGGCCGCAACTTCCACTCAACGCAGGTCTACGATCTGAACACGCTGCGCCTGAAATCGTTCTCCCAGGTCAACCGTACCGATTCCGAGTCGACGAACTTCAATCTCGAGCTGCGCTTCGACAACGGCGGCAAGTTCACGGGCGGATTCCGCGCGATCGTCGCCGAGGCCGAGAACAACCTCGTCAACAGCTATGCGGACATCGACCTGGCGAACGGCACGCAATGGCTCGGTGCGGTCGATGGCAACGGAGATGGGACCGGCGGATTCCCCTATTATCCCACCGGGTACCAGAATCCGTACCCGAACGGCTATATCGGCAATCAGCAGATCATCGCCGACTACAGCGGAGATCACGTCCGCTTCTCGAATATCCCGAGCATCGTGTCCAATCTGGACGCCTATTCGATCGGTGCCCTGTCCTCGGAGAACAACTTCGATCGCGAAGCCGACCTCAAGGTCTTCCGCCTGGACGGAAGCTACGCGGTCAACGATGTGTTCTCGATCGATGCAGGCGTGCGCTTCAGCGAGAGCGAAGCTTCTCAGCTCGCGTACGACTATCTCGCGCCGTTCTATGCCGGCGAGGGTGCATCCGATCCCAACGGCTGCCTCGTGAAGTGGAAAGCGACCGACGTCGTGCTCAACAGCAACATCGACGGCGCCTGCACCGCGGGAGATGGCACCGACTTCTTCACGGCGCTGGGCCGACTGCCGCTGTCCTCGTTCGGCAACGATGTCATGCTCGTCACGGACTTCGGCAATGCCTCGGGCGTGCCGCCGATCTTCACGCTCAATCCGGAAGCGATGGACAACCCGCTCGCCTTCCACAACTCGCTGTTCCCGGGCAACGTGAAGGTCTCCAATCCCGGCCAGTCCTTCGTCGTCGGCATGGACCAGACGACCGCCTTCCTGCAAGGGAACATCGGCGGCGGCGACCTGCCGTACTCCGGCAACTTCGGTCTGCGTTACATCAAGACCGAGCTCGACATCACGCAGAACAGCGTCGGCGCGCCGCAGCCGTACGGCGCCGCGAACCTGGACGGCGGCGATCTGGTTACCAAGCGCGAGTTCAACGACTGGCTGCCGTCGCTCAACCTCGCGTTCGATCTGCGCGATGACTTGAAATTCCGCATCGGCTACACGAAAACGATGACGCCGTTGAATCTCGAGCAGTGGGGCGGCGCCCTCTCGCCGTCGTACGCGATCTCGAACGAGGAAGGCGGCCGGTTCATCGTGATCAGCGCGAACGCCACGGGCAATCCGCAGCTCGATCCTTGGCGATCGGAGAACTACGACGCGTCGCTCGAGTGGTATGCCACCGACGAGACCCTGCTTTCAGTCGCGGTGTTCCACATCGACGTCGAGAGCTTCATCGCCGCCGGGCAGGTCATCATGCCGCTACCCGATCAGGACGGCGTGATCCGACGTGAGGTGACCGTCAACACGAGCGTGCAGGGCGATGGCGGCACGCTCGATGGAATCGAGCTCGGCGTGAAGCACGCGTTCTCGAATCTGCCGGGTTTCTGGAGCAACTTCGGTATCGACGCGAACTACACGTACTCGCCGAGCGATTCGGGTAACGAAGACCTCAACGGCGACACCGTGCCGTTCCTAGATAATTCCGAGGTCCAGACGAACCTCGTCCTGTGGTACGAAGCGGATCGCTTCCAGGCGCGCATCGCTCACAACCATCGCAGCAAGCGCGTCGCGGCGCTCGATCAGGTGTGGGGCACGCCCGGCCTGACGCTGTATCAATCGCCGACTGACTACATCGATGCGTCCGTCGCGTATGACGTGACCGAACAAATCTCGGTGTACTTGCAGGGTCTCAATCTCACGGATGAGTACGAGAACTACTATCTGCAGTGGGAAGACCAGAGGGCGTTCCAACAGCAGTACGAGCGCCGGTTCATCCTGGGTGTACGGGGTCGCTTCTAAGCGCGGGTGAGTTCGCCTGTGTTTGCCGCCGCGGAGAGCTGGGTACCCTCAGTCTCTCCCCGGCGGTTTTCTCTTCTCATCGCGGCATGAACGACAACCGCATTCGCAGCGTCGTCATCGTCGGAGGCGGGACGGCGGGATGGATGGCTGCCGCGAGTCTCTCGCACTACTTCGCGAAGAACGGGCTCTCCATCACCCTCATCGAGTCCACCGACATCCCCACGGTCGGCGTGGGCGAAGCGACGATCCCCGCGATACGCGACTACTATCGTGCGCTCGGCATCGACGAGCTCGAGTTGATGCGCGCCACGCAGGCAACCGCCAAGCTCGGTATCGTGTTCGAGGATTGGGCGCGCGTCGGCACCTCCTTCATGCATCCGTTCGGGTTGTTCGGCGCTCCCGCCCGCGACGTGCCGTTCCACCAGTACTGGCTGAAGCTTCGTCACGCGGGCGATCGTGCCGACTTCGGCGACTACTCGTTCGCGATCGAGCTGGCGCGGCAGAATCGATTCACGCGCCCGCACCCCAAGCCCGATACACCGCTCGGGGTATTCGATTGGGCGCTGCATTTCGACGCTGCACTCTTCGCTCGTTACCTGAGGGAGTACTCCGTGCAGCGCTGCGTAGCGCGCATCGATCGGCAGGTCCTCGATGTCAACCTGCGTGGCGAGGATGGCTTCATCGAATCTCTCCGGCTGGAGGGAGGCGAATGCATTCGCGCCGACCTGTTCATCGACTGCACGGGCTTTCGCGGGCTGTTGATCGAAGGTGCGCTGCGCAGCGGCTATGAAGATTGGACGCACTGGCTGCCGTGCGATCGCGCGATCGCCCTGCCGTGCTCGAGTGCCGGACCGCTCACGCCGTACACGCGAGCCACGGCACTCGAAGCCGGCTGGAAATGGCGCATTCCGCTGCAGCATCGAATCGGCAATGGCTACGTCTTCTGCAGCGAATTCCTCGGCGAAGAGCAAGCGATCGAGCGGCTGCGAGGCAAGCTGGAGGGTCGAGCGCTCGCCGAGCCGAACGTGCTGCGCTTCAGGACGGGAATGCGCAAGAAGATCTGGAACAAGAACTGCGTCGCGCTCGGGTTGGCGAGCGGTTTCCTGGAGCCTCTCGAGTCGACGAGCATTTCTCTCATCGAGACCGGCATCGAAAAGCTGCGGCGCTTGTTCCCCGACAAGTCGTTCGATCCCGCACTGGAAGCCGAATTCAATCGCACTTCGCGCCTGGAGCTCGAGCGCATTCGCGATTTCCTGATCGTGCACTATCGATTCAGTCAGCGCGAGGACAGTGCGTTCTGGCGACATTGCCGCGCCCTGCCGATGCCCGACGCATTGGAGCACAAGCTGCGCCTGTTCAAGCAGCGCGGACACGTCGTGCGCTATGAGTGGGAAACGTTCCTCGACCCGAGTTGGCTGTCGATCTACGCCGGATTCGAGTTCTTGCCGGAGACCTACGATCCGCTCGCGGATCATTTCACGACCGAAGAGTTGCGCCGCGTCTTCGCGGGCATGCGACAGACCATCGCGAGCGCCGCGCGAGCCGCTCCGACGCATGCCGAGTTCATCGCGCAGCATTGCGCCGCGCCCGCCGCATGAGCGAGCGCCAGATCAACCGCGTCGTAATCGTGGGCGGCGGAACCGCTGGATGGATGGCCGCGGCTGCGCTCGCGCATGCATTGAAGAACAAAGACGTGCAGATCACCGTCGTCGAGTCTTCTGACATCGGCACGATCGGCGTGGGGGAGGCAACGTTGCCGACGATCCGCGCATTCAACCAGGCGCTCGGGATCGATGAGATCGATTTCATCCGCAAGACGCAGGCGACGTTCAAGCTCGGTATTCAGTTCGTCGACTGGTGTACGGCGGGGCGCACCTTCTTTCATCCATTCGCACCGTACGGCGTGAGGATCAACGCCGCGGAGTTTCATCATCACTGGGTGAAGGCCAGAACGCTCGGTTTGGAGGCGCCGCTCGAGGATTACAGTCTGCCGGCGGTGATGGCACGCCTGGGGCGATTCGCGCAGCCTGCCTTGAAGCCCGTCGCGCCGTTCGCGAATTACGCGTACGCGTTTCACTTCGACGCAGGGTTGTACGCCGAATATCTAAAGGGCTATGCAACGAGCTGGGGCGTGAGGCGCATCGATGGCAGGATCGTGGAGGTACGGCTGCGCTCGAGCGATGGCTTCCTCGAAAGCCTCGTGCTCGCGGACGGCGCCTTTATCGACGGCGATCTGTTCGTGGACTGCTCGGGCTTCCGCGGCTTGGTGATCGAACAGGCGCTGAAGACGGGCTTCGATGACTGGACGCATTGGCTGCCGTGCGATCGCGCGGTCGCGATTGCCTGCAAGCGCACGAGCGACCCCACACCCTACACGCGCGCGACGGCGCTGGAAGCAGGTTGGCAGTGGCGCATCCCGCTGCAACACCGGACAGGCAACGGTTACGTGTACTGCAGCCGCTTCACGGACGACGAGCGCGCCGTCGAGCTGCTATGCAGCCGATTGGATGGCGAGCCGCTTACGAATCCCAATCTGATCCGCTTCACGACCGGTGTCCGCAAGCGCTTTTGGAACCGAAACTGCGTCGCGTTGGGTCTCGCCTCGGGATTCATCGAGCCGCTGGAATCCACGAGCATCGCATTGATTCAATCCGGGATCTCGAAGCTGCTGACGTTCTTTCCGGAGCGTCGTTTCGAGCCCGAGGACATCGAGGAAGCCAATCGCTTGATGCGCGAGGAGTACGAGCGCACTCGCGATTTCATCATCCTGCACTACAAGGCGACGCGACGCACGGACACGGTGCTATGGCGCATGTGCTCGGCCATGAGCATCCCCGATACGTTGGCGCACAAGATCGCGTTGTTCAGGAACCGCGGCCACATCGCGATGTATGCGGAGGAATCGTTCGAGCCCGCCAGCTGGCTCACGATGTACGCAGGATTCGACGTGATGCCGCAGCGATACGACTTGCGTGCCGATGAGGTGGACCGAAGGGTGCTCGAAGCGACGCTCGCAAACGTGCGTGCAGCGATTCGCGCGGCGGCGGAGTCGGCGATGCCGCACGGGGCGTTCATCGCTCGGCACTGCGCAGCGGGTTGAACCGGTCCCGCATCCGCGCGGATCAGTTCTGGCTGAGCAAGCGTGCCACGACCGATTTGATGTGACTGCGTTGCTGAGGCGTCAGCAGGCCGAGCACGCCACGGCGTTCGGGCGGGAGGTGGGCCGCGGGATCGCCGTCGCGCAAGAACACATAGTGATCGAAGATCGCTTGCCACACGTCCCGCTGCGAGCTCGGCATGTCTCGAATCGTGAGCAGTGCCAACATCAGCGCTTCGTACGGCGACACGCCCGGATCCGCCACAGCACCATCGTTCCACCAATAATTGATGAGCATATTGAACGAGTCTAGCGAGCGGACGTGATGCCACCAGTAGTAGGGAATGTAGACCGCATCTCCCGGCTCGAGCTCGGCAACCTCCGCGCTCTCGAGCGCGGCGGCGAATTTCGGATAGCGTGCGAGATCCGGGGCGTCGAGATCGACCATGCTCACCGGCCGACCCGCCGGCGAGAACTCGAGCGGTCCGATATAGAGGTTGCGCAGCGCTTGCGGCGGAAAGAATGTGAAGCGTCGTCGGCCGGCGATCGAGCATGCAATGTTGTTCGCCAGATCCGAATGCGTCGTAGCGGTCACCGCATTGCCGATCCAGATCCGCGGAAAAATGGAGCGGGCCAGCAGCGGATTCACGTTCTGCTCATCGAATCGCGGCAGGTGCATTGGGATAGGTGCCGACTGAATGTACATCGCCGGCGCGGAAGGTTCCGCGGCAGATGCCAGCAGCCGATCCAGGAATGCGCCGATCGATAGCTTGCTCTTTCGAAAGTTGAAGCCGCGTAGATCCTCGCTGTAGAAGAACTTACCGTCGCTTACGGCTTCGGCGAGCAGGCTCTCGGCGGGAACACCCTGATCGAAGCGCTTCAGGTACGCGCACAAGGTCTGCGGAGATTCCAAACCTGCCTGGACAGCGGGCCAATGCGCCACGAGCCGCCGCAGGATCGCGGGCCGGTTTTGCGGCACGATCTCGTTCTCGAAGATCTCCGCGCTGACGTGCGTGTATTCGACGGTAGGGCGCTGAATGGTCATCGCGTGGTGCGCGGGCCGCCTCTCGCCGACGCGACGTCACGAAGTCGAGGCGAGGTAGGGGCCGCTGCGAGGCTGCAAAGGCGCTAGCGTACCCGATCCTGGCGCCATTGAATAATCAAATAGAAGAATAAATTGACAGGCGATTATGCCTGCCGGCACCATGCGCTCGTGGAAACGCGTCGAAAGATGCGAGCCACGTGAGTCCTCACGGCCCGCCGCGCCGATCGCCTCGAGTCTTTCCCCAGAATTCGCGGGCAGGCGGCGGGTCGTTTTCTTTTCCCGACGTGTTGCGTGCGGAGCGGAGAGATTGGCCGCGCCGACCGCGTGCGCCCTAAGTAAGCCGATCGATGCTCTATACTCGTCCGTGAGGTCGGCGCCCCCGAAAAGAAATACATGACGGACGCTCCATTACCAGTTCGCAGAAGGAAGCGTGGCAAGACGCTGGGTCCGGCGACGATCCACGATGTCTCCGCCGCCACCGGCGTTTCGGTGCGCACCGTCTCACGCGTTCTCAACGACTCGCCGAAGGTCAACGCCGAGACTCGCGCGCGGGTGAAGGAAGCGATTCGCACGCTGAACTTCGTGCCGAACCTTCGGGCGCGCGCGCTGGCCAGCAACCGTTCCTATCTGCTCGGTCTGGTTCACGACGATCCGAACGCGGAGATCGTGGATCAGTTTCAAAAAGGCGTCTTCCGCGAATGCGCGCCGCACGACTACGAGTTGCTCGTGCATCCCTGCAATTACACCTCCGAGGATCTGATCGACAACGTGCTGAGCTTCGTGCGCCGCTCGCGCATCGACGGCGCGATCGTGATTGCACCGGTGTCGGAGAACGAGGCGCTCGCGAAGGCGCTGTGGACCAACGGCACCCCGACCGCCGGCGTTGCGTCAGTCGCGCTCGAAAGCTACGGACTGATCGTCGTATCCCGCGAGCGTGAGGCGAGCGCCGAAGTCGGCGAGCTTTTCGTCTCGCTCGGGCATCGTGAGATCGGCTTCATCAGCGGGCCGCGCGTGCAGCGCTCGGCGACCGAACGCGAGACGGGCTTCGTGCTGGGGCTGCGTAAGCACGGTCTCAGCGTGCGTCCCGAGAACATGTGCGAAGGCGAGTACTCGTTCGAGTCTGGCGTCGCCTGTGCGAAGAAGATCCTGGCTTCCAAGCGCCGCCCGACCGCGATTTACGCCAGCAACGATCGAATGGCCGCGGGTGTCTTGAAAGTCGCGGCGGAGATGGGACTGCGCGTACCGAAGGATCTTTCGGTGGTTGGCTTCGACGACAGTTACTTGGCCTCGGTGCTCACGCCTTCGTTGACGACGATTCACCGCCCGATGACGGAGATGGGCGCGCGAGCGGCGCAGTGGGTCTTGCAGGCCGGCGATCCGCGTCAAGCGAGCGCCGAAGAATCGCTGCTGCGCTTCTTCGATCTGCAACTCGTGATTCGAGAGTCGACGGGGCCGGCGCCGTGAGGCGGCTAACTGGCATTCTGGCTTTCTGGCAAGAAATGCACATCGATAGGTCGGAATTCATTCCGACCACGATTGTCGGGCTGAAGCCTGGCTGAAGCCCGACCTACAGAAGCTGCGCACGGCGTAGGTCGAAGGCCAACCGACAATGCCGATTGCGCCGAGTCGATTTTGTCTGTAAGGGGGGTTCCAATCGTGAGAGGTCTTGGGCTTTTCATTGCATTCATGAGCATCGTGGGCGCGCACACGAGTCATGCTCAGGCGGCCATGGAGTTGAGGTCGCCGGACGGCAGTATTGCCGTGAGCATCGTCGTGCCGCCGGATCGGCCGCCGAGCTATTCGATTGCGCGCAAGGGCGAGGTCATCATCGCACCCTCGGGCCTGCGCCTGCAGTTGCTCGATGACCGCGGTTTCTACAGCTTCGAGGTGCTCGGCTCGTCGACGCGGCAGGTCGATCAAACGCATCCGCTGATCGCGACCAAAGCGTCCACCACGCGCGATTACTTCAACGAGCACGTGATTCATTTGAAGGAGCGCGGCGAGCGGCAGCGCAAGCTCGATCTCGTCTTCCGTGCGTACGATGACGGTGTGGCGTTCCGTTACTTCCTTCCCGATCAGCCGGGCATCGATGACTTTCTGCTGCTCTTCGAGGGTACCGAGTTCGCGTTCGCCGCGGATTACGAGTGTTACGGATTGAACATCGGCCGCGTCGACACGAGTCACGAAGGCGAGTTCGATCCGGTACGCGCGAGCCGCATTCGCGAGCACAATCGGTTCACGACTCCTTTGACCTGCATGAGCGCGTCCGGCGCGACCGCATTCGCGCTCGCGGAAGCCGACCTGCGCGATTGGGGCGGTGTCTATCTCGGCGGTCTTGGCAGCGGCGAGCTCGGCGTCAGCACCCGAATTCCGACGCGGCCGGATGACCCGCGCATCATCGTGCGCAGAGACATGACGCGCAGCGGTGTTCAATCGCCTTGGCGCGTCGTGATGCTCGCGGACCGTCGCGGCGAGCTCATCGAGTCGACGCTGATCGCGAACCTGAACCCTCCGACGGCGCTCGCTGATTCGTCATGGATCGTGCCGGGCAAGACCGCGTGGGATTGGTGGTCCGGGCCTTATCTGCCGCCGCCCCGGAAGGGCGGCACCGACATGGAGACGATCGAGACATATATCGACTTCGCCGCCGCGTCGGGCTTCCCGTACATGCTGATCGACGAAGGGTGGTGCTGGAACTCCGGGGTCGGCGGCAGTGCGCCCGCGGACGCGGACATCACGCGCACGAAACCGGGCATCGATATGCCCGCCCTCGTGCGCTATGCCGCCGAGCGTCAGGTGGGCTTGTGGCTCTGGGTGCAATGGGCGCTGCTCGATCGCCAGATGGAGGCCGCGCTGAAGCAGTACGAAACGTGGGGCATCAAAGGCATCAAAGTCGATTTCATGGATCGCAATGACCAGCAGATGGTCGACTACTATCACCGGCTGATGTCCAAAGCCGCCGAGCACAAGTTGATGGTCAACATGCACGGCGCGTATCCGCCGACCGGCTTGAATCGCACGTACCCTCACTACCTGACGCAGGAAGGCGTGCTGGGAGCCGAGTACAACAAGTGGAGTCGCCGTGTGACCGCGACTCACAACGTGACGTTGCCCTACACCCGCATGCTGCTGGGTCCCATGGACTACACGCCCGGCGGATTCCGCAACGTCGCGCCGGAAGAGTTCAAGATCGTCAACAGCCCGCCGCTCGTGCAGACCACGCGCGGGCAAGCGCTTGCGATGTATGTCGTCTACGACAGCCCGCTGCAGATGGTTTCCGACAGTCCGGATGCCTACACCGATGCGCAAGGATTCGACTTCATCAAACTCGTGCCGACCGTGTGGGACGAAACGCGCTTCATCGATGGCGACATCGCGCAATATGTCGTGCTCGCGCGGCGCCATGGCGATGACTGGTACATCGGCGCGATGACGAACGAGCAAGGCCGCACCGTGAAAGTCCCGCTCGAGTTCCTCGGCGCACAGCCCTATCGCGCGCAGATTTGGCAGGATGGCTCGGCGCCCGCGACGCTTGCGGAGAACGAGCGGAGTGTTTCCCGAAAAGACATACTCGAGTTGAAGCTCGCGCCCTCGGGAGGGGCGGTTGTGCGATTGACG
>Ga0207873_1003345_pt1 | contig 11896 bp, 12 predicted proteins | sample BGWIniCompost_FD_187373 | JGI IMG/M metagenome (GOLD analysis project Ga0207873, IMG submission 187373) | Cellulose adapted compost microbial communities from Newby Island Compost Facility, Milpitas, CA, USA - BGW Initial Compost (SPAdes)... ... | reverse complement strand
GCTCAGTCGCCGCCCAGCTCCCGGTCGATCCCGCTGGCGGCGAGGAAGGCGTCGAAGTCCTGGATGTCGAGCATCTCGCGCAGGGCGGCGGACTTGTCGTCGGCGCGCTCGTAGTAGGCGCGGGCGATGCGGTAGCCGATCCAGTAGCCGAGGTCGGCGGGACGGTCGCCGCGGGCGTTGGCGCCTTCGTACAGCCAGCCGGCGTAGTCGGTGCCGTGCATCCGCGCGCCGAACTCCTGCCACAGCGCGGCGGCGCGCGGTTCGGCCCAGGCGTGGACGTGGTCGTTGATATGGCGTCCGGCGCCGAGCTCGGCGATGAAGTCGGCCACGCCCTCGCCGATGGCGGCCTGGAGGAGGGTGGGCTGGCCGTCGATGCGCGCGCGCTGCTGGAAATGCACCCATTCGTGGGCCACGATCGCCGGCAGGTTGTCGAACTCGCCGACGACGGCGCGGTGCCAGTCGCCCAGTTCGTCCAGCGGCGTGCCGGGTGCGCGGCCGAACATCTCGACGCCGATCATGAGCCCGGTGGCGTCCGCCGTGCCGCCCGAGTTCATGCGCCCGACCAGGAAATAGACGTCGGGGAACACCGCATCGGGCACCAGGGTGCGCATGCGTCGCAGCGTGTCGCGGATCCGCGGCACCTGGTCCTCAAGCTTCGGGGTGAGCCTGCGCAGCGAGGCGTAGTAGCGCGGATGCGCGTCGATGGCGGCGACCAGCTTGCCGGCATCGCCGATGCGCAGGCGGACGAAGGTCTCAAGGCCCGGGCTGCCCGGCTCGAGGTAGCGGGCCTGGAAGATGCGTGCGCGGGCCTCGGCATCCGTGGCGTCGGCGGCCTCGTCCCAGGCCTGCCAGAAGCGGTCGATGTCCTCGGTGACCAGGCGCGCCTCGTCCGGTTCGAGCGGGAAGGCCGGGGCCTGCGCGCAGGCCGACAGCGGCAGCAGGCAGCACAGCAGCAGCGGGAGGAGGGTTCTACGCATGGCGGATCGCGAAGTGGTGGCAGCGTCGCGGCAGGCTAGGGCCACGCCGGCGAACGGACATCGGCCGGAGGACACCGTGACCGGCGTCATGGGTGGTCCACGGCGTGTCCGGTTCCTGGCCGCGACCGCGTGGCCGCCACCCGGACGGACCCTTCTCCCTCCCCCGCCAGCGGGGGAGGGCCGGGGCACGACGGTGTCGGGGGCGCGCTCGATCACCTCCCTCCCCCGCCTGCGGGGGAGGGCCGGGGTGGGGACAGGGCCGCGTGCGGCGCACGGCCGCAAGCGGCACGCCGCCCACGTTCCGGCAGCGGTGCGAGCACGGGCGGCGGGCGCCGCTGCCGGCGCGAATGGCGGCCGCGGTCAGCGGCAGCGGGCGCAGCGCTACGCGCCGCGCTCGCGGGCGTCGAACTCGGCGCGTGCCTGCTCGATCTTCTCGAGGTTCCGCTCGGCCCAGATCCACACGCCGCAGAACGCATCGCCCAGGCCCAGGCCCAGGTCGGTGAGCCGGTACTCGACGCGCGGCGGCACCACCGGGTGCACCGTGCGCAGCACCAGCCCCTCGCGCTCCATTTGCCGCAGGGTCTGGGTCAGCATCCGCTGGCTGATGCCGGGCACCAGGCGCGCGATGCGGGTGAAGCGCAGCTCGCCGTGCTCGGCGAGCACGTCGATCACGATCATCGTCCACTTGTCGGCGACGCGGCCGATGATCCCGTGCACCAGCGCCTCGACGCGTGGATCGGCCTGCCGCGCTTCGGCTGCCAGCTTCCTGCGCACTTCCTCGTGCCTGGCGCTGTCGATGGGCATGGCTTGCTTCCCGTTGGGTAACCGACTTACCGCGAAGTCAAGAACGCACTTTCCGGTGCCGTCTTTCGAATCGGATGTGTCGTTCCTATCCTGCTCTTCGCGCCTCGTGCAAGGCGTCATTCCCCCACACGACGAACGCATCTCCATGACACGACGAACCCGAAACCGGCTGCTGGCCGCCATCGCCGGGTGGTGCCTGGCCACGGCGGTCTCCACTTCACACGCGAACAATACGCAATCCGGCGCGGAGCACAACAGCATGAAACAGACTGGCAACACCATCGTCATCACCGGCGGCGGCTCGGGCATCGGCCGCGAGCTCGCCCGCCGCTTCCACGCGCTCGGCAACACGGTCATCGTCGCCGGCCGTCGCCTCGAACCGCTGCGCGAGACCATCGGCGACCGCGACCGCATGCACGCGATGCTCGTCGACGTCGCCGATCCAGCCAGCATCGCGGACTTCGCCCGCGAGCTCGTCGCCCGGCATCCGGATACGAACGTGCTGGTGAACAACGCCGGCATCATGCGCTTCGAGGACATCTCCCGCCGTCGCCCGCCCGGCGACGCGGAAGCCACCGTCGCCACCAACCTGCTCGGCCCGATCCGCCTGGTCGACGCGCTGGTCGAGCACCTGGCCACGCGCCCGGACGCGGCGATCGTGAACGTGTCCTCGGGCCTGGGCTTCGTCCCGCGCACCGACGCGGCCACCTACAGCGCGACCAAGGCGGCGGTACACTCCTACAGCGTTTCGCTGCGTCACGTGTTGCGCGGCCGGGTGCAGGTGATCGAGCTGGTCCCGCCGGCGGTGCAGACCGAACTCACGCCCGGCCAGTCCACGCGCGATGGCTACATGCCGCTGGAGCAGTTCATCGACGAGGTGATGGAGCAGTTCACCCGTTCGCCGGTGCCCGACGAGGTCCTGGTCGATCGCGTCAGCTTCCTGCGTCGCGCCGAGGCCGAAGGCCGGTTCGCCGACACGCTCGAGCGCCTCAACGCGCACTGACCGCGGCCCGAACCGGGCGGGTGCGCCGCCCGCGTCCCGTGCGCGGTTGGCGCGCCTAGGGCGACCCGGTGTCGGCGCCGGCGCAGTAACGTTCGATGACGTTGCGGGCCACCTCGGGTGGCGCGATCCGGTCGAGGTCATCCTGGCCGACCATCTCGCTGCCGTAGAGCACGCCGCCTTCCCACTTCGCGGTGCGCGCCTCGCAATCGACCGCCAGCGTGGCCGAGAGCTCGCCGCTCTTGCCGTCGCGCAGCACGTTGTACAGGCCGGGCACCGGTTCGTCGAACTCCACCAGCGGCCAGACGTACCAGCGGTCGAAGTAGAGGCCGTCCTCCATGCGCTCGGTGTGGACGATGGCCCCGTCGTCGAGCGCGCGGCGTTCGCCCAGCGGATCGTCGCCGTCCTGCGCCAGCGCCAGGCCGCAGGCCGCGGCGATCGCCAGCATGCACGGCATCCTGCTCCAGCGGCCCATGGCGTCCTCCCGGGGGTGTGCTCGCCGGGAAGATACACCGGGCGTGGCCCGGGCGGCCCGCCTGGCGCGGCCCGGCGTGCCGCAGCGCGTTGACGATGACCCGGCGGGCGTCGAAGCCGCCCATGCCGAAGACGTCCGCGAACCAGGGGGGCCGGCGCGCACCGGGGGCGCCTCGCGGGGTCGCGCGGACGCGATGCGCGGCCGGAAACGACAACGGGAAGCGCGCCGCGCTTCCCGTTCCAGCGTTATATCCCGGTGGGGGACTTGCGGCAATGCCCGCGGCGCAGGGCAGGATCGCCGTCCTTCCGCGACAGCCCCCTGGAGGACCCGATGCTTGAAGCGCCGATCTACTACCACGGCACCCGCGCCGACCTGCGGCCTGGCGACGCGATCGTCCCCGGCCATCCCTCCAACTTCGGCACCCGGCGGCCCTCGCGCTACGTGTACCTGTCGGCCCGGCTGGAGTCGGCGATCTGGGGCGCGGAACTGGCGGTGGGCGAAGGCCCGGGGCGCGTGTACATCGTCGCGCCGACCGGCCCCATCGAGGACGATCCGAACCTGACCGACCGCAAGTATCCCGGCAACCCCACCCGCTCCTACCGCACCGCGCAACCGCTGCGCGTGCTCGCCGAGGTGCACGGCTGGATCGGCCATCCGCCGGAGCAGCTGGAACGGATGCGCGCCTTCGTCGCCTCCCTGGGCCCGAAGGCCGACCCGGAGGAGGACTGAGCGGCGCGGCCCGGCCTGCGCGGATCCCGCGGATTTTCCATGCCCGGGCCGGGGCCTCTAAGATCGCGCGGACCAGCCTCAGGGGAACCGACACATGGGCATGTTCTCGTGGACCGCGCGGCCGCCGTCGATCCTGCGCGACGGTGGCGTCATCGCCCCCGACGAGCGCCTGCCCTGGCCACAGACCGGGCTGATGGGCGTGCAGCACGTGATCGCCATGTTCGGCGCCACCGTGCTGGCGCCGATCCTGATGGGCTTCGACCCCAACCTCGCGGTGCTGATGAGCGGCATCGGCACCCTCATCTTCTTCGTCGTCACCGGTGGCCGGGTGCCGAGCTACCTCGGTTCCTCGTTCGCCTTCATCGGGGTGGTGAACGTGGCCACCGGCTACGTCGCGGGGCAGGGCGCCAATCCGGCGATCGGCGTGGCCCTGGGCGGCATCATCGCCTGCGGCCTGGCCTACATCGTGGTCGGCGTGCTGGTGCACCTGGCCGGCACCGGCTGGATCGAGCGCCTGATGCCGCCGGTGGTCACCGGCACCGTGGTCGCGGTGATCGGGCTCAACCTCGCCTCGGTGCCGGTCCGCAACATGGCCGCGGACAACTTCGACGCCTGGATGCAGGCGCTCACCTTCGTCTCGGTGGCGCTGGTGGCGGTGTTCGGGCGCGGCATGGTGCAGCGGCTGCTGATCCTGCTCGGCCTGCTCGTCGCCAGCGTGGCCTATGCGGTGCTCACCAACGGCATGGGGCTGGGCAAGCCGGTCGACCTCGCGCCGGTCCTCGCCGCGCCGTGGTTCGGGCTGCCGTCGCTGCACGCGCCGGCGTTCGACAGCCGCGCGGTGATGCTGATCATGCCGGTGGTCATCATCCTGGTGGCGGAGAACCTCGGCCACATCAAGGCGGTCACGGCGATGACCGGCCGCGACCTCGACCGATACATGGGCCGCGCCTTCATCGGCGACGGCGTGGCGACCGTGGTCTCGGGCGCGGCCGGCGGCACCGGCGTGACCACCTATGCCGAGAACATCGGCGTGATGGCGGCGACCCGGATCTATTCCACCGCCGTGTTCGTGGTCGCGGCCGCGCTGGCGATCGCGCTGGGCTTCTCGCCCAAGTTCGGCGCGCTGATCCAGGCCATCCCGCTGCCGGTGATGGGCGGCGTGTCGATCGTGGTGTTCGGCCTGATCGCGGTGGCCGGGGCCAGGATCTGGGTCGACAACCGGGTCGACTTCTCCGACCCGCGCAACCTCGTCGTCGCCGCCATCCCCCTGATCCTGGGCACCGGCGAGTTCACCCTGAAGTTCGGCGAGTTCGCCCTCGGCGGCATCGGCACCGCGACCTTCGGCGCGATCGCGCTGCAGGCGCTGCTGGGGCGCGGCGGAACCCGGCGCCGCGCCTGAGCGCGGTGGCGGGTCACTTGATCGCGGAGGTGTCGGACAGCACCATCCCCGGTTCCCAGCCGCTCTCGCGCAGGAAGGCTTCGGGATCGTCCATGTCGAGGATCCGCGCCACCGCCGCGCGCTTGTCCGGGGCGTTGGTGAAGTACGCCTTCACGATCCGGTAGCCGACCCAGTAGCCGAGATCGTAGGGTTCGTCCGAGCCCGGCTGGTAGTTGAACATCCACGGATCGAGGTCGGTGCCGTGCATGTCGGCCACAAACCGCTCCTCGATCTCGCGTTCGCGCCCGCGCGTCCACTCGGCATGGCGCGCGTTGCCCACGCCGCCGGCGACCAGCTCGGTGAGGAACTCGGCGGCCCCTTCGAGCAGCGACATGCGCAGCACCGTCGCGTCGGGGTCGCCAGGCTCCAGCCCCGCGCGCGCCAGCGCCTGCCGGGTGTGCACGTACTCGTGCACGACGACGTACACGAAGCGGTCCTCCGGATCGGGATTCATGAAGTCGGCCGCGCACAGGGCCTCGAGGCCGATCGTGGCGCCGGACGCGTCCGCCATGCCCACCGGGCGCCCGCGGCCGACGACGATCGCCACTGGCGGCCAGGCGGCGGTCGGATAGAGCTCCGACAGGCGTCCAAGCGCATCGGCCAGGCGCCGTTCCACCGCTGGCAGCACCGCCAGGCAACGCCGCGCATTGGCGTAGATCTCCGGCTCCGACTCCAGGCGCTGGGCGATGCGTTCGCCGGTCACGCGCCGCGCCTGCGCGAACGCGCGCAGGCTCCGGCTGCCTTCCGCGAGGTAGCGGTCCAGCTGCTCGACGCCTGGCCGGCCGCCGGTGGCCTCGTACAGGTCGTAGAAGCGCGTCACGTCCTCGGTGACGATCACCGGCCTGGGGCCTGCATGGGCCGGCGCCACGCAGGTGCCGCACAGCAGCATCGCCAGGGTGGCGCGCGCGATCACGTTCATGGGTCGAACCTATCGCGGCCGGTCACATGCCTGCAGTGTCGATCGTCATGGACACGACATCGTTGCCGGTGCGCGGGCTGGCGTGGTCTGATCCGCGTGCGGGCGCATGCGGCCACCCGTTCGCGACGAGGAGAGCGCCATGTGGAAGACCAGGCTGTCGGGCCCACTGTTTGTTGCCCTGCTGTGCGTCGCGCAGGCCGTTGCGTCGGAGCCGTCGCCGGCGATGTCGCGCGCCGACGCGGTCGGCGTGATCGCCGAACTGCGCCGCATCGTGGCGCCGCGAGGCGTCGAGCGCTACGAGTTCGTGGACGTTGGCGGCATCCGCCAGTTCGTCAGCATCCGCGGCCAGGACCGCGCCAATCCCGTGCTGCTGGTCGTGCATGGCGGACCGGGCTTCCCGACGTCCGGCATCGCCTGGTGGGCGACGCGCCCGCTGGAGGAGTACTTCACCGTCGTGCATTGGGACCAGCGCGGCGCCGGCAGGACCCACCTCGCCAATGATCCCGCCGCGGTCGCGCCGACCATGACGCGGGCGCGTTTCGTGAACGACATCGAGGAGCTCGTCGCCTGGCTCAGGACCGAGTTCCGGCAGGACAAGGTGTTCGTGCTCGGGACTTCGTGGGGCAGCGTGATCGGCCTGGAGTTCGCCAGCCGCAGGCCCGACTGGCTGCATGCCTACATCGGCGTGGGCCAGGCCGTCGACATCCCCGAGAGCGAGCGCCGCGGCCACGCATACGCACTCGCGGCCGCGCGGGCCGAAGGCAATGCGCAGGCGATCGCCGAACTCGAATCCGTCATGCCCTACGCGGCACCGGGCAAGCCGATCCCGCTCGAGCACATCGTGCTCGAACGCAAGTGGTCGGACCACTACGGCGGGGTGATGGCCTACCGCCAGGGCCAGGTGGACGGCATGGCGGTGCGCCTTTCGCCCGAGTATCCGGACGAAGACGCCGCGCGCGCCTATGCCGGCAACGGCTGGTCGCAGGACTTCCTGCTCAGCGACGTGCTGGGCGTGGACCTCGGCCACGTCACCCGACTCGACTGCCCGCTGCTGGTCCTGGCCGGCCGCCACGACCGCACAGTCAACTCATCCGTCGCGCGCGAGTGGTTCGACGCCGTGGAGGCCCCCTACAAGCACTTCGAGTGGTTCGAGCACTCGGCCCACGAGATCCTCGCCGAGGAACCCGGCAAGCTGCTCCTCACCCTGGTCCAGCACGCGCGCCCGCTCGCCGACCCACCCCCCGCCGCCGCCGGCGCCCCGTAGGAGCGGCTTCAGCCGCGACCCGGCCATCCTCGCGGCGACGGGCATCGCGCCCCGTCCCACGGCACCCTGGCACTCAGCCTGTGGCCTCGAACGCCGCGTGGTAGGCGACGGTGCCGGCTGGCAGGTCGTGGCCGAAGGGCAGGGCCTGGAAGTACTCCGCCGGGACGTCCGGCAGCACCAGTCCGGGCACCGTGCGGAACCCGAAGCGCCCGTAGAAGGACGGCTCGCCGAGGACCACGCAGCCGGCCGACCCGGCCGTGCGCAGCGCGTCGAGTACATGCACGACCAGGCGCGTGCCGATGCCGCGGCCCTGGTGCCCCGGCGCCACCGAGACCGGGCCCATGCCGTGCCAGCCGGCCGCGCCGCCGCTGATCTCCACGGGCGACGCACCCGCGTGCCCGACCACCACGCCGTCCTCCGTCGCCACCAGCGAGACCGACAGGCAGCCCGCCTCGCGCAGCGCGCGCACGATGAACTGTTCGGTGCCGCTCGAATAGGCGACGGTGCCGAACGCCGCGCGCGTGACGGCCTCGATCGCCGCCGCGTCCTGGTCCCGCTCGTCGCGGATGTCGAAGGGGTGCATCTGGCGGGGCCACGGTGCCTGGGGATCCAATCCTGACACGTGGGCGCCGCCGCTGCCCGGCCAACGCCTTTGGACCGGACACGACGGGAAGAAGCGCCGCCGGACGGACGGGTGGGAGGAGGAGGCCGTCCGCCCGGCGGCGCGGGACGGGTGCTAGAGGACCGCGTAGGCACGCACCGGGAAGGTGCCCATGCCCTGGACCTTCACCGGCACCGCGGAGAAGCGGAAGCCCGACGACGGCAGCTGCTCCAGCCCGCGCATGTGCTCGACGATCGGGATCCCGGCCGCGAGCAGCAGGGTGTGCACCGGCCGGCGCCTGTCTTCCATGTCGTCGATGTTGAGCGAGTCGATGCCCACGAGCACCGCGCCCTGGTCGCGCAGGTGGCGCGCCGCGTCCTCGGTGAGGTAGGGGTGGCCCTGGAAGTACCGCTCCGTGCGCCAGTGCCGCGCCCAGCCGGTGTGCACCAGCACCGCCTTGCCCGCGACGTCGAGGCCCTCGAAGTCGGCGGCGGTGATCGCGCGCTGTCCGCGCTCGGGCACGTGCAGCGCCACCGCGGGCAGGTCGGCCACCGAGGAGAGCTCGAGGCCGGCCAGGTCGGTGCCGCCGTCGAAGCGGTGGGACGGCGTGTCCAGGTAGGTGCCGGTGTTCGCCACCATGCTGATCCGGCCGATCTGGAACTCGGTGCCCGGCGCGTAGTGCGCGCGGGACTGCACGTAGCCGATGTGGTCCTCGATCCGCGGCGCGGGCAGGCCGGGGAAGGTTTCCATGCCGTCCTCGATGGCGTGGCTGAGGTCGATGAAACGTCGGGGCGTCGGTTGCATGTAGGCCTCCGGGGGATAGGCGAGCAATGCGAACAGCAGCGGCAGCAGGAACTGCGCGAGCGCATGGGCGGCCGGCCTCATCGGGCGCCTCCCTCGAGCTCCGCCAGCCAGGCGTCGTCGGACCCGTCGCCGATGTCGCTGAACAGGGGCGTGGAGAAGTATCGCTCACCCGTGTCGGGCAGCATCGCCAGGATGCTGGCCCCGGGCCGCGCGGACGCCGCCGCCTTGAGCGCCGCGGCGACCGTGGCGCCGGCCGAGATGCCGACGAGGATGCCCTCGTGCGTGGCCATCCGGCGCGCGGCGTCGATGGCTTCGTCGTCGCCGACCGTGAGCAGCACGTCGCAGGCATCTCGGTCGAGCACCGCGGGCAGGAAGTCGGGCGTCCAGCCCTGGATCCTGTGCGGCGCCCACGGCCCGCCGCCGAGCAGCGGGGCGCCAGCGGGCTCGGCCACCACGATCGACTTCTCCGGGCGCGCCGCGCGCAGCACGGCGCTCACGCCGGTGAGGGTGCCGCCGGTGCCCCAGCCGGTCACGAAATGGTCGAGCGGGCGGCCGGCGAAGTCGCGCAGGATCTCGGCCGTCGTGCTCTGGCGGTGGTAGGCGGGGTTGGCCTCGTTCTCGAACTGGCGCGCGAGGAACCAGCCGTGCCGGCGCGCCAGCTCCTCGGCCACGCGCACCATGCCGCTGCCGCGTTCGGCGGCGGGCGTCAGGATCACGTGCGCGCCGAACGCCTTCATCAGGCGGCGGCGCTCGACCGAGAAGGTCTCGGCCATCACCGCTACGAACCGGTAGCCGCGCGCGGCCGCGACCATCGCCAGGGCGATGCCGGTGTTGCCGGAGGTGGCCTCGACGATGGTGTCGCCTGGCCTGAGCAGGCCGCGCTTCTCGGCGTCGAGGACGATGGCCAGGGCGAGGCGGTCCTTGACCGAACCGCCGGGGTTGAAGGACTCGACCTTCACGTACAGGTCGACGTGCGGAGGCGCGATGCGCTGGAGCCGGACCACCGGGGTGTGGCCGATGGTGCCGAGGATGCTGTCGTGGATGGGCATGGGAAGTCCGTGCTGCAGGGGGTGGGGCCGTCCCGCGGGGGGCGGGTGGCCGGGCCATGTTCCCGGGGCCGGCCCCGCCACGCTTGAGGAATCGGCTCGGGAAAGCTTGGGAAATCCTTGGGCCGGGCCGCCCGGCGCCGCGCTTTGCGTAAGACATCGCAGCCCCGTTCCCGCCGCGATGACCACTCCCCTGTCCATCCACGACGTGTTGATCGACTTCGACGGCCACCGCGTGCTGCGCGGCGGCGTGGAGCAGCCGCTCGAACCCAAGGCCTTCGCGGTGCTGTCGCTGATGGCGTCGGCGCCGGGGCGGGTGTTCGCGCGCGACGAGATCCTCGATGCCGTGTGGGGCCATCGTCACGTCAGCCCCGGCGTGCTCAACCGGGTGATGTCGCTGTTGCGCCAGGCGCTGGGCGAGGACGCGCAGGCCCCGCGCCTGCTGCATACCGTGCATGGCGTGGGCTACCGCTTCGAGGCCGGGACGGCGCCGGTCGCGGTCGAAACGGTCGCGTCGCCCGCCGGCGATGCACCGGTGCCGGCCGGCGGGCGTCCGTCGCTGGCGGTGCTGCCGTTCCGCACCCTCGGCGGCGGCCGGCACCGCACCGCCCTGGGCGCCGCATTCGCCGCGGAACTGATCGCGGAGCTCTCGCGCCTGCGCTGGCTGTTCGTGATCGCGCGTGGTTCCTCGTTCCGCTTCGCCGCCGACGACGGCGACTTCGACCGCATCGGCCGCCTGCTCGGCGCCCGCTATTGCCTGCGCGGCCTGCTCGAACTCGACGAGCCGCGCGCGGCGATCACGGTCGAGCTCGTCGACACCGGCGACGGCCACGTGGTCTGGGGCGACCGCCTTGCCGGTCCGCTGGACGGCCTGCACGCGCTGCGCGAGGAAGTGCGTGCACGCACGCTCACCGCGCTGGAGCTGCATATCCCGCTGCACGAAGCCGCGCTGGCGCAATCGCGCCAGCCCCGGGACATCGATGCCTGGGCCGCCTTCCACCTCGGCGTGCGCCACCTCTACCGCTTCACCCGCAGCGACAACGACGCCGCGCTGCGCTGGTTCGGCCGCGCCGTCGAACTGGACCCGAAGTTCCCGCGCGCGCACGCCGGGCTGTCCTTCGGTCATTTCATGACCGCGTTCCTGCGCCACACCGACGACGTCGCGGCCGAGACCTCGCGCGCCCGCCGCTGCGCCGAGCACGCGTTCGAACTCGACCCGCTGGACCCGTTCGTCAACCTCGCCCTGGGTCGCAGTTTCTGGCTGGAGGGCGATCTCGAATCCGGCCTGGCCTGGCTTGAGCGCACCACCGGGCTCAGCCCGAACTACGCCCAGGCGGTGTACTCGCGCGCCTTCGTCGAGGCCCTGCACGGTCAGGCCCACGGTGCGAAGCAGCACGCCGACCTGGCGATGCGGCTCAGCCCGCTCGACCCGCTGTACTACGGCATGCAGGGCACGCACGCCTTCGCCCACCTGGCCCTTGGCGAGGACCGCGAGGCCGCCGCCTGGGCCGCGCGCGCCGCGCGCTCGCCCGGCGCGCACGAGCTGATCTCGATGAATGCCGCGGTCACCGCGCTGCTTGCCGGCGACGCGCCGGCTGCCGCACGCTGGGCCGCCGACGTGCGCGCACGCAACCCCGCGCTTGGCCGGGACGACTACTTCCGCGCCTTCCCGATGCGCGTGGACGCGGCGCGCAGGCGGGTCGAGGGCGCACTGCGGCGGCTGGGGTTCTGAGTGCGCCCGGCCGCAGGCCGCATCCGGGAATGCCTGGTCGGGTCAGGGCGAGGGTCCCGGGTGCGCTGCGCTTACCCGGGCTACGGATGGGGCATCGTGTCGCGGAG
>Ga0207873_1003344_pt1 | contig 11898 bp, 9 predicted proteins | sample BGWIniCompost_FD_187373 | JGI IMG/M metagenome (GOLD analysis project Ga0207873, IMG submission 187373) | Cellulose adapted compost microbial communities from Newby Island Compost Facility, Milpitas, CA, USA - BGW Initial Compost (SPAdes)... ... | reverse complement strand
CGCCGCCGGCGGCGCGGCTCTCGCGCCGTTTCTGCTCCCGGAGGACGCCGGCACCGGCGGCGTCCAGCGCCCGAGGGCCGCCTCCGTGGGTCCCCGCCCGGCGCTCGACCTCGACGCGTACCCGACCCGCGACACGATCGACACGTTCGACGACTCCACGTCCCGCGGCGCCTACCAGATCTTCCGGCCGGACAACCCCCAGGTGGGGCGGTACGAGCTCGAGCCCCGGTACGCCTTCCGGGACGGCAGGATCGTCGGCTACGGCGCCCCGGCGTTCTACGGCTGGTTCGCGCTGAACGGGGCGCCCGCGACCCACGACACGGTCACCGTCATCACCCTGGGCCCATTCGCCGAGACCGGCGAGATGGAGGACAGCGTGTTCGTCGGCCGGATCCTGAACGAGGCCAACTACGTCGGCGCCTGGTACAACAACACCCGCAAGCAGGTGGGCATCGACGTGTACGTCGGCGGCGAGCGCCGGCACGAGACCAACCAGGCCGATCAGCCGCTGCGGCCCGGGGACAAGCTCGCCCTCGTGGTGTCGGGTGACGTCGCCTCCTCGTACGTGCGGATCGGGGAGAACTGGCTCAAGCTCACCGAGACCCCGATCACGCCGGCCGGCGCGCTGCGCGACCACGGCCGGTGGCGCCACGGGTTCGCGCTGCGCGGCACCCGCGGCACGATCTCCCTGGAGGACATCGAGGGCCGCAGCGCCCGCTGACGGCGACGGCCCCGCTCCCGCACCCGGCGGCGACCGCGTCCGGCGGCCGGACCGCGGTGTGACGCCCGGCCGTGCCTCGGCGGCGGCAGGGCCGACACCGCCCGGGCCTTCCCCGGCGGCCGTGGCACCGGCCCCGTCCGTGGCTCTTCCCGCAGTGTCTTCCCGCACGCCCCGGCGACGGCCCTTCGCGTCGGCTTGCGACCGGATGCTTCCGAGGCCCGCGCGGGCCCCGTGGGTGCGTACGAAACCCCTCGTCACCGATGACCGGAAAATCCGACCGCACCGCTCTGGCGATCCCGGCCGGTCCAGGTAATCGGTCCGGAGACACTCAGAGGCCCGGCCTCCCTTTCCGGAGGCCGGGCCTCTTCTTCGTAGCGGGGGTAGGATTTGAACCTACGACCTCTGGGTTATGAGCCCAGCGAGCTACCGAACTGCTCCACCCCGCGTCGGCAGTCATTAGGTTATAGGCCCCGTGGTACCGGATGCAAATCGGCGCGGAAGCGCGGTGAACGGCCGGGAACGACGCGGCCCCACACCCGCAGGCGGGGCGTGGGGCCGGTCGTGGGTTTCGGGCTAGGCGCCCGGTGGGGCGGACGCCTCCGGGCTCGGCGGCGGTGTCGCCGTCGGCGAGGGCGACCCGGTCGGCGCGGGCGACGGGGAGGGCGACGGCGACGCGGCCGGCTCGTTCTCGGCCCGGCGCACCGCGGCGTCCATCTCCTCGATCGCCTCGCTCAGCGCCTTCTGCGCCTCGCCGTACTTGGCCCAGTCACCGGCCTTGAACGCCTCCTGGGCGTCCTCGTAGGCCTTCTTCACCTTCTCGGCGGCGTCCGCGACCGCGCTCCGCGCGGTGGCCTCCTCACGGGTCTCGGTCTCGGTCTCGGACCGCCGGCTCTGCGCGTCGGAGCCGCCGAACACCTGCTGCAGCGCCTCCTCCAGGGTCCGGCCGTTGCCCACCTGGCCGCTGCCGAACATCACCATGACGCGGGTGAGCACCGGGTACTGCTTGACCGCGTCCTTCACCTGGACGTAGATCGGCTGCACGTACAGCAGGCCGCCCCGGTACGGCAGCGTCAGCAGGTTGCCGAAGATCGGTTCGGTGGAACCGCTGCGCTGGAACGTGGGGTCGTTCGCGATCGCCGCCTTGAAGTTCGTCTGCACCTGGACCGGGCCCTGGATGGGCGTACCGGCCGGGAGCTGCAGGATGCGGATGCGGGCGTTCGCGTCCTCGGTGGTCGCCTCGACGGCCATGAACGCCGCGAGCTGCGCCTCACCCTTGGTGAAGGTGCTGGTGAGGGAGAACGCCGGCTTGTCCGTGCCGGGCATGCGCAGCGTCACGTAGTAGGGCGGCTGGCGGATGCCCTTGGCGTTCGGGTCGTCCGGGACGTTCCACACGTTCGTGTTGCTGAAGAACGCCTGCGCCTCGGTGACGTGGTACTTCGAGAGGATCTCCCGCTGCACCTTGAACAGGTCCGTCGGGTAGCGCAGGTGCGACTTCAGCTCCGGGCTGATCTCCGAGCGCGGCTTGATGATCGCGCCGCCGAACGCCTTCTGCCAGGTGCGCAGCAGCGGGTCGGAGTCGTCCCAGGCGTACAGGGTGACGGTGCCGTCGTAGGCGTCCACCGTCGCCTTCACCGAGTTGCGGATGTAGTTGATCCGGTCGGCGGGCTGGCCGACGACGCGGTGCGCCTCGGTGGAGGTGTCCCGGGTCATGTCCCGCAGGCTGTTGCTCTGCGAGTACGGGTACCCGTTGGAGATCGTGTAGCCGTCGATGATCCACAGGATGCGGCCGTTCACGATCGCCGGGTACGGGTCGCCGTCGAGCGTGAGGAACGGCGCGACCTGCTGCACCCGGTCCCGCGGGTTCCGGATGTAGAGGATCTTGGAGTTCTGGTTGATCGCGCCGGAGAGGATGAAGTTCGGCTCGTTGTACTTCGCCGCGTACAGCAGGCGGTGGAAGAACGAGCCGATCGGCACCCCGCCCTTGCCGGTGTACTGCGTGCTGACCTGCTGGTTGTTGTCGTCGACGTAGTCCAGCTCGATCTTGCCGCCGCCGACCACCGAGTACTCGGGCGAGTTCTCGCCGAAGTAGATGCGCGGCTCGTAGCTGCCGAGCGCGTTCGACGGCGGGATGTTCGCCTCGACGAAGTCGGGGTTGCCCTCGGTCACCTTGTTGCCCGGGGCGGCGACCATGCCGTACCCGTGCGTGTAGACGAGGTGCCGGTTGATCCAGTTGTTGGTCTCCGGGGCCTTCACCTCGCGGACCGCGACCACGGTGTCGGTCTCCACGCCGTTGATCGTGTACCGGTCGATGTCGAGCTTCGGCGGGAACTGGTAGTAGTCGCGGAAGCCCTGCCAGCGCTGGTAGCTGGAGGAGATCAGCGACGGGTCGAGCAGCCGCACGCCGGGGACGGTGTCGTCCTCCTGCGCCTTGGCCTGCGCGGCGTTGGTGACCGCGTTGTACTCCTCGACCTGCGCGTCCTCGACGCCGTACGCCTTCCGGGTCGCCTCGATGTTGCGCTGGATGTACGGCGCCTCCATCGCCTGCTGGTTCGGCTTGACCTGGAACTGCTCGACCAGCGCCGGGTAGACCCCGCCGATCAGCACGGCGGAGAGCACGAGCAGGCCGAACGCGACGCCGGGCAGCATGCCGCCGGGCCGTACCACACCGGCGAAGAACAGCGCGGCGCACAGCAGCGCGATGATCGCGAGGATCGTCTTCGCCGGCAGCACCGCGTTGACGTCGGTGTACGACGGGCCGTGCACGAAGCCCCGCTCGGAGAACGCCAGGCCGTACCGGTCCACCCAGTAGGCGACGGCCTTGAGCAGGACGAACACGCCGAGCAGCGCGGACAGGTGGGCGCGCGCGCCGCGCGTGGCGTGCACCCCGCCGGGCTGCCCCAGCCGGAAGCCGCCGTACAGGTAGTGCACGATCGCGGCCGCGACGATCGACAGGATCACCGCGGTGAACAGGAAGTTCAACAGCATCCGCAGGAACGGATACGTGAACATGAAGAACGAGACGTCCAGGTTGAACTGCGGATCGCGCACGTTGAACGGCGTGCGGTTCCAGAAGAGCAGCCAGGTGCGCCACTGCCCCGCGGTGGAGGACCCGGCGAACAGGGCGAGCAGCCCCATGCCGAGGAGGAAGACGATCTTACGATGCGGGTCCACCGCCATCCGGTACCGGTCGGCACCGGACGGGCTGCCGAACATGCCGATGCCGAACAGCGGCCGGATCCGGTACGCCAGGAGCATGTTGCCCCCGACGATGCCGACCATGAGCAGGGCGCCGACCGCGAACAGCAGCACCTGGGTCCACACCACCGTGGAGAAGACCGCGGTGTAGTTCACCGAGTCGTACCACAGGTAGTCGGTGTAGATCCCGGTGAAGATGTAGAAGAGCAGCACGATCGCCCCGAGGGCGATCAGGACGGGTAGCAGAAGTCGTGGCCGGCGGGGCAAGCGCATCGCCCGGCCGGCTCCGGGGGTCCGGAAGCTCAACGCCCACCCCTTGTCTCAGAGCAACGGTCCGTCAGTGGCAACCTACACACTGGGGGCACTGTTTATGCTCCCAACGGCCGACCGGCCGCCGTGGTTCCCGGATTGCCATCCGCTTAGGTGTCGCTAAATGGTATGTCGCCGGGGAAAGTGGATCCCCCCGCCCGGCGGACGCCCGCCCCGGGCCCGGCGCGACGGCCGGACCGGACGGTCCGGCCGGGTCTTCGCGGGTCGGCGGGCGGGCGGGTCAGTTCGAGGAGACCGAGGAGCAGGTCGGCACCTTCTCCTCCGCTTCCTTCGAGCCGCTGTTGAGCGCCTCGATCGCGTCGAGGGCGCCGCGCAGCGTCTCGACCTTCACCAGGCGCAGCCCGCTCGGCACCGCCTTGACCGCCTCCGCGCAGTTCTCCGCCGGGGTGAGGAAGATCGTCGCCCCGCTGTTCTTGGCGCCCACCATCTTCTGCTGGATGCCGCCGATCGCGCCCACCCGGCCGTGCTCGTCGATCGTGCCGGTGCCGGCGATCGTCTTCCCGCCGGTGAGCGAGCCGGGGGTGAGCTTGTCGTAGATGCCGAGCGAGAACATCAGGCCCGCGCTCGGCCCGCCCACGTCGCCGACCGTGATGTCCACCTTGAACGGGAACTTGAACCGCGGGCCCATCACCACGCCCACCTGGACCTTGCCGTCGCCCGCCGGGATCACGTTGAGGTCCACGGTCATGCGCTTGCCGTTCCGCTCCACCTCGAACCGCACCTTCTGGCCCGGCTCGTGCCGCTGCACCGCGGCCGCGATCTCGTCGGTGGTGGAGACCGCCTTGCCGTCCACGGTGAGAATCTCATCGCCGGCGAGCAGCTTGCCGTGCGCGGGCGAGCCCTGCTGGGTGTCGTACACGGCGATCACGGTGCGCACCGGGATCTTCAGCTCGTTCAGCGCGGCGGCCGTGGCGAGCTGCTGTGAACTGTTCATCTCCCGGGTGTTGCGCTCCTCGACCTCCTCCACGCTGTCGTCCGCGGGGAAGATCGTCTCCTGCGGCACCACCGCCGTGGTGGGGTCCACCCAGCCGCGCAGCGCGGTGAGCAGGTCGACGCCGCCGCCGGGTCCGCCCTGGTAGGCGACGGTGACCAGGTTGAGGCCGCCCGAGGTGGGATAGGTCTGGCGTCCCTCGATGCTGATCACCGGTTTGCCCTGGACCTCACCGAGGGTGTTCTCGGTCGGCCCGGGGCTGAGCACCACGTACGGCACGGGCAGCCACGCGCCTATCGCACCGAGCAGCAGCGTGAGCAGGCCCGCCACCATGAGGGTCAGTGCACGTCGGGACATGAGGGCACTCTACGCGGGCGCGTCGGTCAGCATGCCTCGCCGACGCCGACCCATTCGGTGCTGCCGTCCGCGAAGACCTGGTGCTTCCAGATCGGCACCTCGGCCTTGAGGTCGTCGATGAGCCGCCGGGACGCCTGGAACGCCTCGCCGCGGTGCGGCGCGGCGACCGCGACGATCACCGCGATGTCGCCCAGCTGAAGGTCTCCGACCCGGTGCACCGCGGCGAGCGCGGTGATCGGGAACTCCGCGGCGACCTTCTCGGCGACCCTGCGCAGCTCCGCCTCGGCGCTCGGGTGCGCCTCGTACGACAGCATCGTGACCGGCTTGCCGTGGTCCTGCTGCCGCACCGTGCCGACGAACAGGGTCGTGCCGCCCGCGGCGTGGTCGGCCACCGAGGCCATCACCTCGTCCACCGAGAGCGGGGTGTCGCGAATGCCGAGCAGTCGGATGACGTCCACGATGTGCAGCCTACTCGCCCGCGCGGCACCGGGATCAGGCACCGCGATCGGGCGCCGGGATCAAGTGCCGGCCCGGGATCAGGCGCGCCGCTTGCGGCGGGCGCGGCGCACGATCGCGGCGGTGCCGATGAGCGCCGCGGTGGCGCCGGCCGCGGTCGCGGCGGTGAGCGTGGCGTCCTTGCCGGAGACCCGGCGGCCGACCACCGCGCGCCTGCCCTCGCGCAGCTCGATGAGCTGGCGCAGCGCGGCCTCGTTCGTCCAGCTCGGCTTCCACCCGGCGGCGCGCAGCTTGGCGCAGTCCACCACCCACGGGTAGACGACGTAGTTCAGGTCGGTGGCCGGGGCCGGGGTGAAGCCGAGGCGGTGCAGCCGCTGTGCCGTACCGAAGGTGAGGCCGGCGGGCAGCTCCAGGCGGCGCAGCCCGGAGATCTCCTCGACCTGCTCCATCTCCAGCCAGCCGTCGCAGCCGACCGCGACCACGCCGGAGACCGTGCCGAGCGCGGCGAGCTCCAGCGCCGAGACCAGATCGTCCACGTGGCAGAACTGCCAGCGCGGCGAGCAGCCCTTCACGGTGAGCAGCCGCGGCGCCTCGAAGTGCCGGGTGAGCACGGTGTCCACGCCGGGGCCGACGAGGGCGGCCGGGCGCAGCACGGTCACCTCGAGGCCGGGGTGGCTGCGCAGCGAGCGCCGGGCGAGCGCCTCGATCTCCAGGTGGTCGCCGACCACGCTGCCGTCGGACTCGGCCGCCACCGGCGCGTCCTCGGGCAGCGGCACCGGGTTGTCCGGGGCCGCGCCGTACACCATCGCGCTCGTGACGAGCACGGCGCGGCGCACCCGGGCGGCGGCGCAGGCGGTGAGCACGGTCTCCACGGCGCGCACGTTGTAGGCGCGGCGCTCGGCCGGGTCGGAGTCGAGGTCGTAGTCGCCGCCCAGATGGACCAGGACGTCGACGTCGGAGATCCGGTTCGCCAAGAGCGGATCGCGAATGTCAAGCACTCGCCAGGTGACCTCCGGCACGTCCCCGCGGTGCTCGTCGATCGCCACCACGCGACGGAAATCCGCAGACGAGGCCACCCGGGCGAGGAACGCCCGGCCGATTCCGCTGGCCGCGCCGGTGACTGCGACGACCGGGCGGCGGTGACGTTTCGAGGTAGGCACGAGGTCCTCGCTTTACACTGATCCGGCGTACGGCGGCTAACGTGGCGGGTGTGGACTCCTCCATCCTGCACGAGGTAGAGCGGTGACTGACCTGCCAGGTCGCGAAAACGACCCCAACGAGAACCCGTTCGCCATGTTCGCCGACCGGGAGCAGATGGCGGCCGCCATGCGGCAGTTCGCCGACATGCTGTCAGCCCCCTCCTCCGGGCCGGTCAACTGGGACATGGCCAAGAACATCGCGCGCCACGCCGTTGCGGCCGAAGGTGACCCCAGCGTAATGGAGGGCGAACGGCGTCAGATCGTCGACGCGCTCCAGCTGGCGGATCTTTGGTTGAACGAAGTGACCACGCTGCCCTCCGGGGTGAACCAGCCGGAGGCCTGGAGCCGGTCGGAGTGGATCGAGAAGACCGTCCCGGTCTGGAAGCAGCTCTGCGACCCGGTGGCGGCGCGGATGGTCGAGACGATGGGCGGCACGATCAACTCGGCCGGCCTGCCCGAGGAGGCCAAGGCGATGGCCGGGCCGCTGATCGGCATGCTCAAGCAGATGAGCGGCATGATGGTCGGCACCCAGATCGGCCAGGCCCTCGGCACGCTCGCCGGTGAGGTGGTGGGCTCCTCCGACGTCGGCCTCCCGCTCGCGGAGAACGCCGCGCTGCTGCCCGGCGGCGTCGCCAAGTTCGGCCAGGGCCTCGACACCCCGGCCGAGGAGATCCGGATCTACCTCGCCCTGCGCGAGGCGGCGCACCAGCGGCTCTTCCACCACGTGCCGTGGCTGCGCGCGCGGCTGATCGGCGCCGTGGAGGAGTACGCGAGCGGCATCTCGGTCGACGTGTCCGCGCTGGAGGAGCAGCTCGGCAGGCTCGACATCACCAACCCCGAGGCGCTCCAGGAGGCGCTGAACGGCGGCGCGCTGATCAAGCCGCAGGAGACCGAGCAGCAGAAGGCCGCGCTCACCCGGCTGGAGACGCTGCTCGCCCTCGTCGAGGGCTGGGTGAGCACGGTCGTCGACGACGCCGCCACCGGCAAGCTGCCGGCCGCGTCCGCGCTGTCGGAGACGGTACGGCGGCGCCGCGCCACCGGCGGCCCGGCCGAGCGCACCTTCGCCACGCTGGTCGGCCTGGAGCTGCGGCCGCGGCGGCTGCGCGAGGCGGCCGCGCTGTGGCGGAAGCTCAAGGACGTCCGGGGCATCGAGGGCCGGGACGCGGTGTGGAGCCACCCCGACCTCATGCCGACCTCGGACGACCTCGACGACCCGACCGCGTTCGTCACGGGCGGCGGCGCCGACGACCTCGACATCTCCTCCCTCGGCGAGGACGAGGGCCCGTCCTCCGGCGGCGGCGACGCCGCGCCCTCCGCGTGACGGCGGCGGAGCACGCCCCCGAGCCGGATCTGCGCGCCGACGCCCTCGCCGTGCTGGCGGCGTGGGCCGCGCCGACGCCGGAGGAGGAGGCGCTGCGCGTGCGGTTCCTGCGGCACCTGCGCGAGCACGAGGACGGCATGTGGCGCGAGTGCGCCCCGGGGCACATCACCGCGACCACCGCGGTGTTGTCGCACGACGGCGAGCGGGTGCTGCTCACGCTGCACCCGAAGGCGGGGATGTGGCTGCCGATGGGCGGGCACTGCGAGCGCGGTGACGCCACGGTGGCGGAGGTCGCGCTGCGCGAGGCGACCGAGGAGTCCGGCATCCCCGGGCTGCGGCTGCTGCCCGGGCCGCTCGCGCTCGACCTGCACAAGGTGTGGTGCCATCCGCCGCACAGCTGGCATCTCGACCTGGAGTACGGCGCGCTCGCGCCGCCCGGGGCGGAGGCCGTGATCAGCGACGAGTCGCTCGACCTGCGCTGGTTCCCGGTGGACGCGATCCCGGAGCCGTCCGACGAGGCGACCCGCCGGCTCGCCCGGCGAGCTCGTACCTTGCGCCCGCTTTATACCTCCCCTCGGTAGAGTCGATCACGACGGGTGGGCCGGAGTGGAGCAGGGCAGGTTGGACGTCACTACATCGAAGTCCGCCATCGGCGGGGAGATCGTCACTCCGAAGCGGGGGCGCCGGAGGGTCTCCGGGAGACTCGCCTGGATCGCGATCACGCCGTTCGCCGCGTGGGCGGTGGCCCGGGTGGCCGGCCTGGAACGCGGCTCCTGGTCCGCCCAGCTCATGACGGCGACGCCGTACGCGGCGGCCGGGTCGCTGCTCCCGCTGCTGCTCGCGGCCCTGTCCCGGCGGCGGGTGGCGATGCTGGTCGCGGCGGCCACCACGGCGGCGCTCGCGGTGAGCGTGCTGCCCCGCGCCGCGCCGTCCGCGCAGGCCGCGGCGTCCGGGCCGGCGCTGCGCGTGCTCAGCGCGAACCTGCTGTTCGGGCGGGCGGACGCCGAGGCGGTGGTGGACCTGGTGCGCCGGCTCAAGCCCGACGTGCTGAGCACCCAGGAGCTGACGCCCGCGGCGGTGCTCGACATGGACGACGCCGGGCTCAAGGAGCTCATGCCGTACCGGGTGCTGGAGGACGAGTTCAGCGCCGCGGGCAGCGGGCTGTACGCGCGCTACCCGCTCACCGAGCTGCCGGGGCTGTTCCGGGTGATCGGCCACAACATGCCCGCCGCGCGGATGACGCTGCCGAACGGCGCGGAGGTGGAGCTGGTCGACGTGCACACCTTCCCGCCGCTGGGGTCACGGCAGACCGAGCTGTGGCGCGAGGGGCTGCGCAACCTGCCGTCCGCGCCGAAGAGCGGGCCGTATCGGATCCTCGTCGGCGACTTCAACGCGAGCCTCGACCACGCGGCGTTCCGCGGCGTGGTGGACCGGGGGTACGTGGACGCGGCGGACGCCACGGGCAAGGGGCTGATCCCGACCTGGCCGGCGAACCGGCCGCTCCCGCCGATGATCACGATCGATCATCTGCTCGCGGACAAGCGGCTCGCGGTGACCGCGTTCGAGGTGTACGACCTGCCGCGCACCGACCACCGGGCGATCTTCACCGAGGTCCGGCTGCCGCGCTGAGCAGCGCGCGGGTGCCCTCCCAGCCCTCCAGGCCCGGGTCGAGGCGGTGGACGTCGGCCGGACGGCGCAGGCGGTGCCAGCCGGGGCCGGTGGCGACCATGCGGCGGCCCGGGGCCATCGCGCGCAGCCGGCGGACCACGTCCGCGTCGTTCAGCTCGGCGGCCGCCCAGCCGGGCAGCGGCTGGCGGGCGGCGATCGCGACGGCGGTGCCGTCCTCGGCGGGGCAGACGGCGATCGGGGCGCGGCCCAGCTCGCGCAGCAGCTTGCCGATGAGCAGCGGCGGCAGGTCCGGGGCGTCGGCGGCGACCACGGCGGCGACGTCGCCGTACGGGCGCAGCGCCGCGAACGCCGCGGCGAGCAGCGGGGCGCCGGCGGGCAGGCCGAGCACCGGGGTGCCGGGCCAGGCGATCTCGTGGGCGAGCTCCGCCAGCTCCTCGGGGCCGGCGTGCAGGATGACGGGCTGGACGAGTTCGAGACCGGCCACGACCTCGTAGGTGTCCTCGGCGGCGGCGGTGCGGAACTCGCCCGGGTCCACGCCGGGGGGCGCGGCGGCGGCCGTCTCGGGCGCGATCAGTACGCCGACCGCGCGGCGTACCGGCGGCGCGGGCTCGGCGTCGGGGGAACCGGCCGATTCGCCGGCCGGGTGATCTGTCGGGCTTTCGGTCAACACTCCTCCGCGGCGGCGTCCTCCGCTGCGGCGGCGCTCGTGGCCATGGAGAATCCCTCCAGAAAGCCGCGGGCGCGCTCGGCTCTGGGATAACGTTCCACCAGCGTCCAGAAGCGCGGGCCGTGACTGGGGACGAGAAGGTGCACGAGCTCGTGCATGATCACATAATCGACGACCCAGGCCGGCATACCGCGAATCCGGGTGGAAATCCGAATCGTGCCCTGATCGGGAGTGCAGGATCCCCAGCGGTGCCGCTGATTTTCCACCCAGCGCACGCTGCGGGGAATCGCCTTGCCGTCGAGATAACGAGCGGAGAGCTCCTTCGCCCGTTCCATCAGGTCCTCGTCGGTAGGGCGTCTACGCTGCTCCTTCGCGGCCAGACGATCGAGCATGCGACGCACCCACTGTTCCTCGTCCGTCCTGCTCAATCCGGCCGGAAGCAGCACTATGGTCTTGTCGCCATCGCGATACGCGGATACGGTCCGTCGGCGTCGTGCGCTCCGTCGAACCTCGACTGTCTCGGGGGGCACATATGAACGGTAGCCCAGACTCGTGAAATTCCACAGGGGGTCGATCACGTTTTTGCTGGTCAATCCCTATATGAGCGATGTTGCATCGCGACGGCGCCGAGCGGCGTCCTCCCTGCGCCGACTACGGTGAACGCGGCGGATCGGCGCGCGCCGGGGCGACCGGAACCGAGAGCGCACGCTCGGTAAAGTGTGATGTAAATCACAGGGCTCCAGGTTATCCACAGGGCAACGGCAGGGCGACTCCGGGTGAACGCCCGGTGTGGCAGGGTCGCCGTCCATGAGGCCACGGATCAAACCGGCGCTGCGCCGCCTGGAGCGCGGGGCGGGCGGCGGACCGGATCGCGGAGCGGCGCGCAGGGCGGGCCGCGGGGGGCATCGCGGCGGACGCGCTCTCCAGTTCGGCGTGCACCCCGCGCGGGCGGTGGTGCTCGCGGACGTCGAGCCCGCCGTGCGCGAGGTGATCGACGCGCTCGACGGCACGGCGACCGTGCCCGACCTCGTCGCGCGGGCGCGGCGGCGCGGGCTCGACGAGGCGGCCGTGCGCGAGCTGCTCGGCCTGCTC
>Ga0207873_1003343_pt1 | contig 11910 bp, 8 predicted proteins | sample BGWIniCompost_FD_187373 | JGI IMG/M metagenome (GOLD analysis project Ga0207873, IMG submission 187373) | Cellulose adapted compost microbial communities from Newby Island Compost Facility, Milpitas, CA, USA - BGW Initial Compost (SPAdes)... ... | reverse complement strand
CGAACGGCGGAACTGGCCGCCGACGAGGGTGCCGGCCTCTGGCTGGTGGGCGGCGTGATCCGCGATCTCCTGCTCGGCGTTGACCCGGGGCGAGACCTGGATCTCGCCGTCGAAGGCGATGTGCCGGCCCTTGCCAGGAGACTCGCCGCTGCGCTGGGAGGACGCATCCTGGCAACCCACGCAGCGTTTGGCACAGCGACCCTGGAGGTTGGGAGCGGCGCGGAGCGGCTGCTGCTGGATTTGGCGCGAGCCCGGGTGGAGCACTATCCGCGCCCCGCGGCCCTGCCAGAGGTGCAGCCCGCGCACATCGCGGCCGACCTGATCCGCCGGGACTTCAGCATCAACGCCATGGCCCTCGAGCTGCGCGTCGAGCGTGCAGAGCTTAGCCCCGGCCAACTGCTGGACCCCCACGGCGGACAGGGCGACCTCGCCGCCGGTTTGCTGCGCCTGCTCCACGACGACAGTCTGCGGGACGACCCGACCCGTATCCTGCGGGGGCTGCGGCTGGCGGCGCGGCTGGGCCTGCGCTTGGAGCCAAGGTCGCAGGAGCAGCTCGACCGGGCTCTGCGGGCGGGGTACCTGAGCCTGCTCTCCAGCGAGCGCGTGCTAGCCGAGCTTTGCCTGGCCCTGAAGGAGCGGCGGCCGGATGGCGTGCTGCGGCTCTCCGACGCGTGGGGCGTCACGGCGCAGATCCTGCCGTGGCTCACCTGGAGCGAAGAACTCGCGGCACGCTGTGAGCGGCTGGCGTTGGCAGCCGACGAGACTTCGCCAAGTATGCCGCTCGTCTGGGCCGGGCTGCTGCTCTACGATCTGGCCGATATGGAACTCGCCGCACTGGCCGCCCGCTACCCGTTGCCAGCCGAGGCAGCCACACTGCTGCGAGAGCTGCCGCGGCTGCGCGCCATCGCCCCGCAGCTGGCTGCGACGTTGCCGAACAGCGAGATCGATCGCCTGTTGCGCCCCTTCTCCGCCCCGGCTGTCGCTGTGCTACACTACGCGGAGCCAGCCGCCGCGCAGGCGGCGGAGCGCTACCGCCGGTCGCTACGCCATACTCGCTCGCCACTGGACGGCCACGACCTGCAGCGCCTCGGGGTGGCGCCGGGGCCGGGCCTGGGCAAGCTGCTGGCTGAACTGCGGGCTGCGACCCTCGATGGGGTCGTGACGACCCGTGCCGAGGCTGAGCGCTGGGTGAGGGCGAGGCTGAGCTAAGGAGCCAGCGGTAGCAGAAGGCTCAACGGAGCGGGGCGGCCAAGACGATACACGGCACCGGCCTTTTCTAAGGAGAGAGCGATGGATGAGACGCTGCAGCTGCTCAAGGAGTTGGCCGAGGCGCCAGGGGTGCCGGGCCAGGAGGAGGCCGTGCGCCGGGTGATGCGCCGCCACCTCGAGCCCCTCGGCGAGGTATTTACAGACAATCTCGGCAGCGTGATCGGCCGCAAGGATGGCGTGGCGGATGGCCCGAAGGTGATGCTGGCAGGGCACCTCGACGAGATCGGCTTCATGGTCACTCGCATCACCGACGAGGGCTTCCTGAAGTTTCAGACCCTGGGCGGCTGGTGGGAGCAGGTGATGCTCGCCCAGCGGGTGGAGGTCTACACGCGCAATGGCCCGATCATCGGGGTGATCGGCTCAAAGCCGCCCCACATCCTTCCGCCCGAGGAGCGGTCCAAGGTCGCCGACAAGAAGGCCATGTTCATCGACATCGGCGCCGGGTCGAGGGCCGAGGCCGAAGCTTGGGGTGTGCGGCCGGGGGATGCGGTAGTGCCGGTTGGCCCCTTCGCTCAGATGCGCAACCCCGATCTGATCATGGCGAAGGCCTGGGACAATCGCTTCGGCTGCGCCCTTGCGATCGAAGTGCTGCGCCGCCTGCAGGGCCAATCCCACCCGAATAGCGTCTTCGCCGTCGGCACGGTGCAGGAGGAGGTTGGCCTGCGCGGAGCGACGACGACCACCAACATCATTCAGCCCGATATCGGCATCGCGCTCGACACAGGCATTGCCGGCGATATGCCAGGCGTGAGCGAGGATGAGGCCGCAGGTAAGCTGGGCGGCGGCCCGGTGATGCTGCTCTACGACGGCTCGATGATCGCACACACCGGCCTGCGCAACCTGCTGATCGATGTCGCCGAGGCTGAGAACCTGCCGCTGCAGTTCGACAAGATGCCCGGCGGCGGCACCGACGGCGGGCGCATGCATATTTTCGGCGCCGGCGTGCCCACGATCGTGCTCGGCGTGGCGGTGCGCTACATCCATACCCACACGGCGATCATGCATCGGCGCGACTTCGATCAGGCCGCGCAGCTGCTGGTGGCGCTGCTGAAGCGGCTCGACGCAGAGACCGTAGCGCAGCTGAAGAGCTAGTGCCCGTACAGCGAGAGCCTCACAAGGCCAGAGCGCCAAGCGACATGGCCAAAAAGGCCGCCTGAAATTGCGCTAATCGAGAGCCAGGAGCTGAAGCAGGCACCCTTGATGCCTGGGCTCCTGGCTCTCGGCGCTGCTACTCCTTCCCAACGCCCAAATCGACGATCCGCTCCGCGTAGGACGCGACGAAGGCGCGGTCGTGGGCGACGACGATCACGGTGCCCTCAAAGGCAGCGAGGGCCTGCTCGAAATGCTCGCGGGCCTCGATATCGAGGTGGTTCAGCGGCTCGTCGAGCAGCAGCAGATTGCAGCCCTGGAGCACGAGGAGCGCCAGCTGGAGCCGCGAGCGCTCGCCGAGCGAGCAGGCGCCGACTGGCTGGAACACGCTGTCGCCGGCGAAGAGGAAGAAGTGCAGGAAGCTGCGGGCCTCGGTCTCGCTCATGGGCCTGGCCTGCAGCACATGGTCGAGCACGCTCCGCTCCAGATCGAGCAGCTCGTGCTCCTGCGATAGCACACCGAGCCGTACGTTGGCGCCCAGGCGCACCCTGCCTGCGGCCGGCTGGAGCTCGCCCGCGATCAGCCGCAACAGGGTGCTCTTGCCGGAGCCGTTAGGCCCCACCAACGCCACACGCTCGCCATACCAGAGCTGCAGATCGAGCCCACCGAAGAGCTCGCGGCCACCAGGGTAGGCGAAGTGGAGATCCTCCACGTTCAGCACGGCCCGGCCGCCCGGCGGCGGTTCACCGAAGTCGAGCTTCAAACCCCAGCGCTGGCGAGGCTTCTCGACGCGCTCGTCGGAGGCCAGGTAGCGCTCCAGCTTGCGCTCGCGCGATTTGGCCATTCGCGCCAGCTTGGAGGCCACCTTGGCGGAGCCGCCGGTAACCCATTTCATATCGTGATCGCCCACCGGCGTGCGAACGCCCTCGAGGGCCGCGGCGCCGCGCTTCATCCGTGCAATGTCGGCGCGCACCTGAGCTATATACGCCTGTTGATCCTTCCAGGTGGCCAACTGCTGCTCGCGTTCCTGCGCACGGGCCGCGGCGAAGGCGCTATAGCCGCCCTCGTAGGTCCTCAGGCTGCGCGTCTCCGGGTCAAGGTAGAGCACACGCTGCACCGTGCGGTCGAGAAAAGCGCGGTCGTGGGAGACGATCAGGACCGCCCGCGGGTAGGCTGTGACAAAGCCCTCCAGCCATTCGAGGGCCTCGATATCGAGATGGTTGGTGGGCTCATCGAGCAGCAGCAGGTCGGGCTCGCTCAGGAGCAGCAAGGCCAGGCCAAGGCGCGTCTTCTGGCCGCCGCTCAGGGTCGCCACCGGCGTCTCTGGGGCCACAGCGCCGAGGCCAAGGCCGGTGAGCACGGCAGCGGCGCGATGCTCGCGCTCGTAGCCGCCGAGCGCCTCGAAGCGGGCGAGGGCCGCCTCGTAGCGCCGCATAGCGGCCTCTAGCTCCTCACCAGCTGCCATAGCCTCGGTAGCGGCGACCAACTCGGCCTCAGCCGCGGCGTAGGAAGCCTGAGCCGCCTTGAGCGCCGCCCCGACCGTGGTGCCGAGCTCCTCATCGAAGGCTTGGGCCAGGTAGCCCACGCGGGCGTCGGTGACGAGGGTGACACGACCGGCATCGGGCTGCTCGCGCCCCATAATGATGCGCAGCAGCGTCGACTTGCCGGCGCCGTTCGGGCCGATCAGACCAACGTGGTCGCCATCATTGATGATGAAGTTGATATCGGAAAGAATCGTGGCCGCGCCGTAGTCTTTGCGCAGCCCGTGAACCTGAAGCATGGCGCGCCTCCTGCGGAGGCGATGGCCTCCGCGCTAATCCCGGGTGATGCTGCGGTGAGTGGCGAAGGTGAGTTCCACGTCAGGCTCCTTGCTCGTGAGGAAAAACAACCGGCAGCGGACCGATGTCCGGGCTCGGCCCGCACACTATACCACAGCTCACGACGCCCGATCCCCCGTCCAACGATGGAGCAGAGTGCGGTCTTACTCCTCTCTAATGCGTAGGGCCACAGCCCGATGCTATACTAACGTTAGTTGATAAAGAGTAAATAGCGTTTGAGGCTTTGGTTTGATGAATGATGCTCCTACTGGGATTCTCAGCGTGCGCCTGCCGCTCTGGCTGGTGGCGCCGCTGCTGATTGTCGCCATGCTCGGTGCAGCGGGCGGCGGGCTGCTCGCCGGCTATCTGCTGAACCGGCCGGCCGCAACCTGCCCCGAAAGCCCCGAGATCTGCGCTGAGTTCGCTGTGTTCTGGGAGGCTTGGGATCTTGCGCGGGATCACTATGTCGAGCCGGAGGCCGCCGACCCCGAGGCGATGACGGCAGGGGCGATCAACGGGATGCTTAGTACGCTCGGCGACGAGGGCCACACCCGCTTTCTCACCGCCGAGGAGGCGCGCCTCTGGGATGAGGCGCTGCAGGGCTCCTTCGAGGGTATCGGCGCCTATATCGCCGTGCGCAACGGGCAGACGGTGATCGTCGCTCCGATCGAGGGCTCGCCCGCCGAGAAAGCCGGGCTGCGGCCCGGCGATGTGATCCTCGCCGTCGATGGCGAATCGACTGAGGGCTGGACGGTGGACGACCTGCGGACGGCTGTGCGCGGCCCCAAAGGCACCAATGTGACGCTGCGCGTGCTCCACCCCAATGAGACCAAACCTGTGGAGCTGGTCATTACCCGCGTCGAGGTGGAGGTGCCAAGCGTCAGCTGGCGCATGCTCCCGGACAATGTGGCCCTGATAAAGCTCAGCTCGTTCGACGAGGACGCCGGCCACGAGCTGAAGAGCGCCTTGATAGCGGCCAAGGAGCAGGGCGCCCGCACGCTGATCCTCGACCTGCGGAACAACCCCGGCGGGCTGCTAAACCAGGCGGTCCTGGTGGCGAGTCAGTTCCTGCCAGGGGGCACGCCGGTGCTGCTGCAGGAGAGCCGCGACGGCCAACGCAAGACCACATCCGCAGAGGATGGAGGGGTGGCGACCGATCTCCCGCTGGTGGTTCTGATCAACGAGAACTCGGCCAGCTCGTCCGAGATCGTCGCCGGTGCGCTCCAAGACGCCGGCCGCGCAACGCTGATCGGCGAGACGACTTTCGGCACCGGCACGGTGCTCTCGCAGTACCAGCTGAGCGACGGCAGCCGCCTGTTGCTGGGCACCGAGCAGTGGCTGACGCCCGCTGGGCGCGAGATCCGCGGCCAGGGCATCGAGCCGGATGAGATCATCCTGTTACCCGACGATGTGGCGCCGCTCACGCCGGCCGAGGCTGCCGAGCTGTCCGCCGCAGCGCTCCGCAACGGCCCTGACGCGCAGCTGGGGCGAGCCCTCGAGCTCGCCACCGCCGCCGCGAGCCGCTAAATCTGGAAAGCGCCGTACGAGCAGCTCCTGAGCCGTCGCAATAGCGCGGGCCCACAGGGCAGCAGCCCCGTGGCCGTAACCTGCGCGGTGCGTGGGGATGCGAGCGAGCTCCGCCCCTGACGGCGGAGCGCGGGGTGCCAGCGCCCGCTGACTTTGCATCAGCCCTGCTCCGTCGTGCGGCTGATTTGCATGATCTAGAGAGCTATGTTATACTCTGCGAAGCCGTGAGACACGGCCCCATCGTCTAGCGGTCCAGGACGCCACCCTCTCAAGGTGGAGATCGCGGGTTCGAATCCCGCTGGGGTCACCAATCACGGGCCCGTGGTGTAGTGGTTTAACATACGGCCCTGTCAAGGCCGGGATCGCGGGTTCGAATCCCGTCGGGCCCGCCAAAAGGCGGCAGAAAGGCTCACAGCAATGTGGGCCTTTTTGATTCTCGCTGAAAAACGCTTTACACCACTTCACGGCAGGTACGCCCCAAACAGCTCCCACATTTTCGGCGTCACCTTGCGCTCGTGAAAGAGTTTAGGCTGCCAGGCGGCGAACTCAGCGGCGAGCTTGGCCTTGCGTTCGAGAGCCAAGCCGGCATGATGCTGGTAAAGCCAAATCGCGAGGCACTTGGCGGCGATGCCGTACCAAGCGACTTTGTTCACCCTTCGTGCTTTAGAATGACAGACCGGCGCCGGGATACCTGTTTGGCGCTGCACTGCTTGAGCCAGACCTGTCAGGAAGGCAGCGGTTCCAACGGCCTCTATCAGCGGATGCACAGAGTTCCGCGGCCTATGCCAACTGAGACACCCATCGCCATCCACATAGCCGCGCACCAGGTGCGGCAGATAGGCCGCCGGCACCATGGGCCAGGTGAGCGTGAGCGACTTGCGCTCGCTGCCGCCCAAGCGCAGCAGTTCCTCGAAGATGGCCTTGCGGCAGATCACCAGCTTGAACACCTCGGAGCCGGTGATGCGGGTGAGCCTACCAAGGCCGATCGTCGCACGGAGCAACTCGAGGTGGGCCAGATCCTTGCTGCCGATGGAGACCGTGTAGCCGCCGGCGCCTGGCTGGTAGTACATGTTGCCGTCGGCGAACCAGTAGCCGAGCACGTAGGCCATCGCAGGGGACCAGGAGGCGAAGAAGCTCATGGCGCAACCCTTCTCCGTATTACACGAAACAGTGTAGCATCTTCAGCTCTCCTTGTCAAACATCAGTTCTAAAAAAGAACCCCCCACCTTTGAGAGGCGGGGGGCTTTGCCGGCATGAGCCTGAGTTTACGACACGAGCAGCACGATCGGCACGACGAGGATGGCGACGACGACGAGGAGCAGCCCGAGGATCTTGAGCTGCTCAGCGGTGCGCCGGGCGGCGAGTTGCTCGCGGGCCTCAGGGGCATAGGGCACATTGGGCAGCTCGCCGAGCAGCACCTGGCCGAGGGTGTTGGGGGCGGTGAAGAGGGTGGTGAAGAACGTGACGAGCAGCTGGCGGGCCGTGATCAGCGGCGGGGCCCAGTAGGCTTCATCGGCGCGCAGCGGCCTGCCGGTGAGCGCGCAGCGCAGCTCTCCGCTGATGACCGTGGTCTCAGCGCTATGGTCGGCCTGACTCTGGGCGGTAGCGATGTCGGTTGGCATTGATGGCTCCTCCTCACGTGATTGGATGATGGCAGTGTCGTTGTGGATCTTCACGTCGTGGTGAAGCCTTGAAGCAGCGCCGGGCGCGGACTGGGCGCGGCGCCAGCTGTCTGAACCTTACGAGACACGACGGACGAAGCGGTCGATTCGCTCCAGGGCCTCTTCGATCTTATCCATTGAGGCGGCGTAGCACGCTCGCACATAGCCGGCGCCGCTGGGGCCGAAGGCGTCGCCGGGAATAACGGCGACCTGCTCCTCGACGAGGAGCCGCTCGCAGAACTGCTCGCTGCTCAGGCCGAGATGGCCGATATACGGGAAGGCGTAGAAGGCGCCCTGGGGCTCAAAGGTGGGGAGGCCGATGCTGTTCAGGCCGCCGACGATCACCTGGCGGCGCCTGTCATACTCGGCCACCATCGCCTGGACGTTATCCTCGCCGAAGCGCAGAGCCTCCAGGCCGGCGTACTGGCTCATTGTGGGGGCCGACATGATCGCGTACTGGTGCACCTTACGCACCGCAGCGGTGATCTCGGCGGGGGCCGCCAGCCAGCCCAGGCGCCAACCCGTCATCGCGTAGGCCTTGGAGAAGCCGCCGAGCAGGATGGTGCGCTGCTTCATGCCGGGAAGTGCGGCGAAGCAGGTGTGCTCGACGCCATAGACGAGCCGGTCGTAGATCTCATCGGAGAACACCAGCAGGTTGTGGCGCTCGGCCACGGCCGCCACCTCAGCCATGCGCTCAGGGGAGAGCACGGCTCCTGTGGGGTTGTTGGGGTAGCCGATCAGGATGGCCTTTGTGCGGGGCGTGATCGCGGCCTCGAGGGCGGCGCCGCTCACCTGGAAGTTGTCCTCGACGCGAGTGGGCACAAACACAGGGCGCGCATCGGCGAACTGCACGCAGGCCGGATAGGCGACAAAGCAAGGCTCGGGGACAAGCACCTCGTCATCCGGATCGAGGGTAGCGAGGGCGGCCGCCATCATCGCCTCGCTCACACCGACGGTCATGAGCAGCTCGGTCTCGGGGTCGTAGTCGGCGCCGTAGAGCCGATTGAGGTGGGCAGCGAGGGCGACGCGGAGCTCGAGCAGGCCGGAGTTCGAGGTATAGGCAGTGGTCTGGTCGATGGAGCGCTTGCCCGCAGCCCGGATTTCGGCGGGGGTGATGAAATCGGGCTCGCCGACGCCGAGGGAGATCACATCGGGCATAGTGGCCGCAATATCGAAGAAGCGGCGGATGCCTGACGGCGGCACCGCGCGGACGCGGCGAGAGAGATATTCGCTCGACATGCTCAGCTCCTGTGGCGATAATCGCACGGGCGAGACCTGTTGGCTATCTTACCATGCCGGTCGTGCGACGACGCTACCGCATAGCAGCCCCTTCTCTAGGGGCCCAATGGCGCCCACTCTACCACATCGACGCTCTAGTGTACGGAGCGGCCGGGCGCCCGTGGTACTATGGGCGCCATGAAGAAGGCAGCACTTAGCAGAGCGATCGCGCCACAGCCCGCCGCAGGCATCCGCACCAGCGTAAGGTCGTGGGCGCTCTGGCTCGGCTTGGGCGTACTGGTGGCCTGCGCCTTTCTGCTGCGGGCGTGGACGATCCGGCAGAGCCTGCCGTTCGTCGATCACCCTGACGAGCCCAACCCGATCGACTATGTGGTTGGGATGCTGCGCACGGGCGATCCGAACCAGCAGTTCTTTCAGAAGCCGTCCCTCTACATCTATCTCCTGCTCGCTGTGCTGCAGGTTCACCTGCGCTGGGGGCAGGCCACCGGGCTCTACGGCGACATCGCCGAGATGGTGGTCACCACCCACATCGTGACCACCATCCCCGGCTTCTTCCTCACGGCGCGCCTGGTGACGGCCACCTTCGCGGCGCTGACGGTGCTCAGCGCCTATGGGCTGGGCGTGCGGGGTTGGGGCCGCGGGGCCGGGCTGGTCGGCGCCCTGTTCATCGCCGTGTCGCCCTTCCACCTGCGCTTCTCTCAGTGGGTGACCACCGACGTCCTGGCTGCCTTCCTGGCCTCGCTCAGCCTGAGTGCGGCGCTGCTGGCGCTGCAGAGCGGACGCTGGCGCGCCTATCTGGTGGCCGGCGCGTTTGCGGGGCTGGCCGCCTCAGCGAAATATAACGCCGGGGCCGTCGCGGCGGCGATCGTGGTGGTCGCGGCACTACGGATGTGGGATCAACGGCCAAGGGCGAAGGACCAAGGCCGAACGGAGGGCGACAAAGACGCCCCATCGGGCTTTGGCCCCTGGTCATTCGTCGTTGCCGAGAGCGGCAAGCTTGCGGCAGCTGGGGCGGCCGCGATCGCCTGCTTTGTGGCGGGGACGCCGTACGCGCTGCTGAGCTGGAACCAAGTGGGCGGGGGCATCGCGCGGCAGTGGAACAACTACGGTGGCGCAAACGGCCACTACCGCGGCGCCTGGAACGTGGCTGGCTATGGTGAGTTCTTCCTCTTCGACGGGCTGGGGGTGGCGGGCTGTCTGCTCACCCTGGTGGGCCTGGCCATCCTGGCGCGGCGCCGGCCGCGGGTGCTCGCAGTCTGGCTCGGCTTCGCCCTGATCTCGCTGCTGATCCATCTCTCGCGCGCGACCCATTTCATGCAGAATATGCTGCCGCTCGTGGTGGCCTGCACGCTGCCGATGGGCGTGGCAGTGAGCGAACTGCCCGGCATGCTGGCGCGGCGCGCCCCGCGACTGGCGCCCCTGGCGCTGGCGCTGCTGCTGGGGCTGACGGCGCTCCCACCGCTGGCGCGCTCGCTCGCCACGGTGGGCCGTCAGGCCGCCGGCGACGGGCGGTTGGAGCTGCTGGCCTGGATCGAGGCGGAGGTGTCGCCGGGCGCCCGCATTGCCGCCGAGCTCAAGCCGATCCCCGGCCCCACCGAGGCTCGCTGGACGGACGTGCCGAGCTTGCCGGCCCACGATTTGGCGTGGTACCGCGCCCAAGGCTACGCCTACCTGGTGGCCTCCTCGAAGCGTTGGGGGCAGATGGAGCCGCCGGCCGCCTATGAGCCGCTGCTGGCCGGCCAGGTGGCCGAGTTCGGGCCGCGCCACCCCGACGAGATGCTCGGCCCGCGGCTGCTCGTGATCGCCACAGGGCTCACAGCCGACGATGCACCGGAGCCGCTCGCCGGCGAGGTGTGGGTGGGCGGGGCGCGGCTAGCGGGGGTGGCGATCGGCGACCCCTCGGCCGACGGTGAGCCGCCAATGCTCGCGCTGACACACGAGTTCAAGGCCGGCGGAGTGCTCGGCCTGCGGACCTTCTGGGAGGTCGAGGAGCCTTTCGGCCAGGACTACTTGATCTTTGTGCACCTGCTCGACGCGAGCAACCAGCGCCCGACGCAGCGAGACGCGCCGCCGTGGCAGGGGCGCTTCCCGACGAGCAGCTGGCGACCGGGCACGCTGGTGGTTGACGCCAATGACGTGTATCTGCCGCCAGGGCTGGCACCTGGAGAGTATCGGATCGTTGTCGGCATGTACGACCCGGTGAGCGGCGCGCGGGCGCCCGTGACGATCGGCGGCGCACCCCTGCCGGACGGGATGGTTGAGGTGGGCACAATCACCGTGGCGCCATAGGGTCACGATGGGCGGCCATCACGGGCGGCCACGATGGGCCGCCCCTACGTGTCTGGCGCCTGGATGTGGTTCTGGTTAGCGGGCGGCGCGCTCGCGGCCGTAGGCGAGGATCTCGTCGAGGAAGCGGGATGGCTTGAGGATCTGCCCGCGGCTGCGGCCCGGGGCCCAGGATAGGTAGAGGCGCTCGGCGGCACGGGTAAGGGCCACATAACAGAGGCGCCGCTCCTCCTCCACGCCCTCGGGAGTGGCCACGCTGCGCTCGTGAGGCAGCGTACCCTCCTCGAGGCCCGTCACAAATACGGCCGGCCACTCCAACCCCTTCGAGGCGTGGATGGTCAGGAGTTGCACCTGATCCCGTTGGTCCTCATTGTCGTCGGCTGAGGTGAGCAGCGCGATCTCCTGGAGGAAGGCGCTCAGGCTGGTGTGCTCCTCGGCGGCGCGGCTGAGCTCCTGGAGGTGCGCGCGGGCGTCGGGCAACTCGTCGGCGCCGAAGCGCTGCTCGAGGGCGGCCATATAGCCGCTCTGCTCCAGCACATCGGCCAGCAGATGGTCCGGCGGAGTGGTGCCCTGAGCCATGCGGCGCCAGCGGGCGAGCAGGGCGGCGAGGCGCCGGGCGCCCTCGGCCGCCTTGGGCGACAGGAACTTCTGGGCCTCCGGGCTGGCGAGAGCCTCGGAGAGCGGGATGCCGGCTTGGGCGGCGAAGGCGGAGAGGGTGGCAAGGGACTGGGCACCGAGGCCGCGGGCGGGCACGTTGGCGATCCTGGTGAGGCTAAGGTTATCGGCCGGGTTGTTGACCACGCGCAGGAAGGCGAGGGCGTCGCGCACCACAGCCCGGTCGTAGAAGCCGACGCTGCCGCGGACGCTGTAGGGGATGCGGGCGTGGCGCAGCGCCGCCTCGATGGGCCGGCTGAGATGCTTCGTACGGTAGAGGACGGCGATCTCCCGCAGGCGGCGGCCCTGGCGCTGCAACTCGGCGATGCCGCGGGCGATCTGCTCGGCCTCCTCGCGCCCGTCCTTCG
>Ga0207873_1003342_pt1 | contig 11929 bp, 11 predicted proteins | sample BGWIniCompost_FD_187373 | JGI IMG/M metagenome (GOLD analysis project Ga0207873, IMG submission 187373) | Cellulose adapted compost microbial communities from Newby Island Compost Facility, Milpitas, CA, USA - BGW Initial Compost (SPAdes)... ... | reverse complement strand
GAACCCACCGGCCCCGCTTGCCTGTTACTGTCGCCCCTTGGCGTGAGTCGCCCGGGGCACTTCATTCTCTCCTCTTACCTAGAGGGTAATTGTGGGTCGCGTAAATACGTATCCAGATGGCCGGAAAATCATGAATTGAAACGGTTGTCGGAGTACAGTGCTGGCGTCATGGGTGTCCTGCGGGACCGGAGGAATTCATGATCGCCACACGAATACCGGGGCCCACCGGGCACCCGCTCATCGGCTCCCTGCGCGCGCTGCGTCGAAACATCCTGGACACCTATCAACGCGCACACCGAGAGTACGGGGACGTGGTGCTGTTCACCGCCGGCCCGCCGGGGTGGCGTCTGAAGATCCACGCCGTCTTCTCCGCCGAGGGAGCGCAACGCGTCCTTGCCACGGAATCCGCCAATTTCCGCAAGGACAGCAGGGTGTATCAGGTGATCCGGGAGTCCTTCGGTGATGGCTTGCTGACCAGTCAGGATGAGACGTACCTGCGGCAGCGGCGGCTCGTGCAGCCTCTCTTCACTCGGCGGCAGGTGAATCGGTACGCCGACGCGATATGCGACGAAGCCACCGCCATGATCACGCGGTGGCGGCAGCAGCCTGATGGCGTCATCGACGTGGTCGATGAGATGGTGGAGTTGACGCTGCGCGTGGTGTCCCGCGTACTGTTCGGCACCGATATCGATGCCGCCTTGCCGGTGGTACGGCGCTGTTTTCCAACCTTGAGCGCCTACATCGACCGGCGGGGACGATCCCCGCTGCGGATTCCCCGCAAGTGGCCCACACCCGCCAATCGCCGAGCCCACGCCGCGCGGCGCGCCCTGTATCAGATCTGCGATGAGATCGTGGCGCGGCGGAGGGAGGACTTTGACCGGCAGGAGGACCTTGTCGGTCTGTTGACCCGCGCGGTCGACTCCGAGGGAGCGCGGCTGAGCGCCGACGAGATCCGCGATCAGATTCTGATCTTCCTGTTCGCCGGTCATGAGACCACCGCGACCACGCTGGCCTACGGTCTCCACCTCCTGAGCGGTCATCCCGAGGTGGAGGAAGCGGCCCACAAGGAGGTCGACCAGGTCCTGGCGGGGCGGCTCCCAACCGCTGAGGATCTTGAAGCGCTCCCGTACCTCACCATGGTCGTCAAGGAGACGATGCGGTTGTACCCTGCCGCGCCTCTGATCGGGCGGCGCGCCTCGGCCGACACCACCATCGGTGGTTACCTGATTCCGGCCGGGTCAGATGTGAGTCTCAGCCCGTGGGTAACCCATCGGCATCCGGAGTACTGGGGTCAGCCCGAGCGGTTTGATCCTCTGCGGTTCACACCGGAACGGGAGGCTGAACGGCCCCGGTACGCCTGGTTCCCATTCGGAGGTGGGCCCCGCGCCTGCATCGGACAGCATCTTTCGATGCTGGAATCCGTGCTTACGCTGGCCGTGATCCTTCAGGCCTACCGGCTTCAGCCGCTGGATCCCGTCGGGCCGGTGACGGTCAACATCACCCTGCGGCCGCTGACCCCGCTTCGATGCCGCCTGATCCCCCGATGAGGCCATTCGGTCCGATATTGAGCCGTCAGCTCTGGACATACAGGGTGGAATGTGGCTCGATGGGGAGATGACTGACAGTTTTGATTCGGTGACGCGGCGCTTAATGGAGGCGATCACGGCGAACTGGGATGCCCGCGCGCCGATCCACGCGGCTAGTCGGTTCTACGGTGTCGGAGTCAAAGACCCCGCCTTTTGGTTCGCCGATGTCGAATGGGAGGACTTGGGGGAGCTGACCGGGCGCGATCTGCTTCACGCGCAATGCCACCTGGGCACTGAGACGATCGCGTTCGCGCAGCGCGGCGCCCGCGTGGTGGGGTTGGACATCTCCGAGCAGGCGATCGTGTGGGCCCGCCGGATCGCCGACCAGGCAGGGGTGGATATCGAGTACGTACAAGCCAACATCTACGACGCGGTTACGGCGTTGCAGGGCCGTCAGTTCGACATCATCTACACCGGTAAGGGCGCGCTGTGCTACCTGCCTGACCTCAAGCGGTGGGCGACGGTGCTCGCGCAGCTGCTTCGACCGGCCGGACGGGTCTATCTCGTCGAGTTTCATCCCGTGCTGACCGCCTTGGGGGTGGGGCCGTCGGAGGACCTCAATGAGGGGTTGGCGTTGCGTCATGACTATTTGGAGGGCCGAGGCCCGAGGGCCCTGAACTCACCCCGTACCTACACCGACGGGCCGCCCCTGCCCACCACAACGATCACCTACGAGTGGGCTCATGGCCTGGGTGAGGTGGTCACCGCGCTCCTGAGCGCTGGATTGCGGATCACGGTGCTGCGGGAGATCGACGCGTTGCCGTGGCCCCGATGGCCGTGGATGCTTCCCACCGATGCCGGATGGTGGCGGCTGCCCGATGACCGGCCGAAACTTCCCCTGTTGTACGCGGTCGCGGCGGTCAAGGACAACGACTAAGCCGGCGGGTGAGCCAGCGTTCTGAGATAGGCGCCCGGCGGTGTCTTGGTGAGAAGCGACGCGGTGAGGACACCGGGCAGAAAGTTCCCTAGGAAGAAAAGCGCCCTAGGAAGAACGGGATGAGGGAGCGGAGAGGGTGGCGGCCAGCACGGCCCGGTGCGTGGGGCGTGCGGCTCGGTACAGCTCCCGGCCGGCGTCGGTCAGGCGGACGAGCACCCCGCGTCGGTCCAGCGGGCAGGCACTGCGGGTGACAAGGCCCTGCCGTTCCAGGCGGGTGATCAGGCGAGAGCCGGCGCTTTGGCTCAGATGAACCGCGTCAGTGAGTTCCTGGGCGCGGAACATGTCCTTATCGGCCTCCGCCATGTGTTCGAGCGCCTCGAACTCACTGATCCCGATCCCGTGTCGCTCCTGCAACGCGCGGTCGAGAGCCCAGGCGACGGCTGAGTACTGGGCGAGCAGTCTGCGCCAGGTTTGTACCAGGTCCGCTTCCTGAGCCTCCTGATCGGTGGGCGCCATGACTCCAGGGTAGGTCTTATAACTTTCTCACTTTAGATGCACAAGCATTAAGTCGATCACAGATAGATTCGTTGAGACTGGATGCGTGTGCATGTAGTTTCAGGAGCATGGCATCACCGGATACCGCTGTGCCCGCCAGACCACGGTGGGGTGCGCGTCTGTGGGGCACGCTGTTGAGCGTTTGCATGATCGTGGCCCTGAACACTCTTGATCTCTCTATGGTTGGGGTCGCGCTCCCGGCCATCCGCGTCGATCTGGACATGTCCACCTCGGCCCTGCAGTGGGTCGTCAGCGGGTATGTTCTCGGCTACGGAGGGTTCCTGCTGCTGGGTGGGCGTGCCGCAGACCTGCTGGGCCGTCGCCGTGTCTTCCTGTGGGGCGTGACGGTCCTCGCTGTCGCCTCGCTGCTTGGGGGTCTGGCCAGCAACGGAGCGCTGCTGATCATCACCCGCTTCATCAAAGGCGTGGCAGCTGCGTTCACCACACCGGCCGCGCTCTCCGTTATCACCACTACCTTCTCGGAAGGCCCCTCGCGGAACCGCGCGTTGTCTATCTTCGGGCTCTTCAGCGCCAGCGGGTACTCCCTCGGCTTGGTCTTATCCGGCCTGATGACCGAGGTGAACTGGCGTTGGACATTCGTGCTCCCCGCCCCGATCGCCCTGGGCACTCTGCTGGCCGGTATCTGGCTGCTCCCCACTGTCCGAGCGGAGCAACGCGACCGACGCGGTTACGACCTCCTCGGGGCCGGCGTCTCCCTGGTGGCGATGCTGCTGCTGGTCTACACCGTGGTGAACGCGCCCAAGGTCGGGTGGCTCGCCCTCCAGACGGTCGTCGGTCTGGCGGCGGTCGGCGTGCTCGCGATCATCTTCGTGGCGATCGAGTCCCGCAGCCGTCACCCGCTAGTGCGATTGGGGATCTTCCGCTCCGGGCCGCTCACCCGTGCCAATCTGGGCGCCATAGCCTTCTTCGGCGGGTTCATCAGCTTCCAGTTCGTGGTCATGCTCTACATGCAGTCGGTCCAGGGGTGGACCCCACTGCAGACCGCGCTTGCCTTCCTTCCCTCAGCGGTGATCGTCGCTGTCGGGGCGCCGCGTACCGGAGCGTTGGTGGACAGGTTCGGCACCGCACCGCTCATCGTCATTGGTTTCGCCGCCCACGTCGTCGCGTACGCGTTGTGCATCCGGGTCGACGTGGACTCCGGCTATCTGACCTCCGTCCTGCCCAGCATGATCCTGATCGGCATTGGTTTCATGCTTGTCTATCCGTCACTGAACATCCAGGCCACGGCGGGGGTACCTAATACCGAGCAGGGCCTGGCCGGTGGCCTGCTGAATACCTCCGTTCAGCTGGGGTCGGCGATCGGACTGGCGGCCGTCACGGCGGTGATCACCACGAGCGGGGACGAGGAGTCCGCGGCGGCGTTGCTGGAGGCGTTCCGGCCGGCGCTGTGGGTGGTCTCCGGTATCGCGCTCTTTGGGCTGGCGGTCTCCGTCGTCGGAATGGTACGGCGATCTCAACCCACCATCTCCGAGCGGCACGGCGGCGAGAAGACGGTGATGGAGTCGGTCACCTGAGGGCTTCGACACCATGCCGGGGGAGAGGGCGCCCGCCGCGGCGCGATGAACGTGGCGGCGGGCGCACCTTTGTCGATAATCGACAGTCCTGATCGGACGCTCGATGCGATAGACGCCGTCAGCCACCGTGGCGGTGAGCGTGGTCAGAGACAGGGGGAGTACCGACCTCCTGACCGGGCTCCACCACCACAAACTGCCCCATCATGCCGTTGTCCTCGTGGTAGAGGATGTGACAGTGGTACATGTAGGGCATATTGGGATCGGCGTAGTCGGTGAACCGCATGATGATCCGGTAGACCTGACGGCCATGCAGGTAGATGGTGTCCTTCCAGCCGCTTAACTCCGGTGGCGGCGCCTGGCCGTCAACGGAGAGGACCTGGAACTGCACATCGTGGACATGGAAGCTGTGGGGAGTGCCGTCGATGGCGTGCACTTCCCAGATTTCGGTGGTATCCAGCTCCACCACCTCATCGATGCGCCTCATGTCCATCCGCGTGTTGTTGATGCTGTGCCCCGAGAACTGGAACTGGCGTTCGGTGACGGCCTCGTCGGGATCCAACCGGGGGATCTCGACCAAGCGGTCGGGCAGCGGCGGACTGTCACGCAGCCGGTCGGCGGCGCGTAACTGCAACACATCGAAGGAGTCGTCTCCACCGGCGAACCGGTCACTCAGACCGTTACCCAGATCCGGGGGGTAGCTGCGCAGCGTCACCCGCTCGCCCGGCTCCATGGTTACTACGATCTCCGCGCGTTCCCCGGGAGACAGCTGGATCCGGTTCAGCTCGTACGGCGCGGTCAGCAACCCACCATCGGTGCCGATCAGGGCGAAGCTGCGATCATCGGAGAAACCGAAGTTGAACACCCGCCCCACCGAACCGTTGAGTAGACGCAGACGTACCTGGGTGGTCTCCACCTCCTGGTACGCCCCGACCACGCCGTTGACCGCGATGGTGTCGCCGAGGACCCCCAAGGAGGCGAAGAAGCCGCCATCCTCGTTCAGCTCGCCGTTGTCGGTGAATTTCTTGTCCTGCACGATGACCGGCAGGTCGTCCACCCCGTACTCCCGGGGCAGGTTGAGGGCGCTGGACTCTTCATCGTCGAGGATGAACATCCCGGCCAGGCCCCGGTAGACGTGCCGTAGGGTCTCGCCGTGTAGGTGGGGATGGTACCACAGGGTGGCCGCTGGCTGGTCAATGGTCCACGTCGGTGACCAGGTCTCCCCGGGGGCGATCTGCTGATGCGGTCCACCATCCATCGCGGGTGGCAGATGCATTCCGTGCCAGTGCACGGTGGTGTGTTCGCCTAGTCCATTGTGGACGTTGATGACCACCTCCTCACCGCGTGCCGCTCGTAAGGTCGGGCCGAGGTAGTCTCCGTTGAATCCCCAGGTGGGCGCGCCTTCGCCCTCCCCATTGGTGAAGTTGTGCCGGCCGGGGCGCGCCTCCAGGTCGAAGACTCGACGTCCCTGTTCGTCCACATGTGACGGTGCCAGGGGAGGGATGGCCAGGGGATTGGTGAACTCGACCTCGCCGATGGTGTTCACTCGGGCGCTGGTCCACACCCACGCCCCCACGGCAACCAGTCCACCGGCCATCACCAGGAACCCAACCACGATGATGGTCAGCACCCGGCGTACGCGCCGTTTCGGCACGATCGCTCTCCTTTACATGACCCGATAAATAGATCGCCTACATGTAGCGCACCTCAATACTGGTCCGGCTGAGCTCGAGAAACGTCCCCCCACGGGGGTAGTTCAGGGGTGAGACAGGGGGAATTCCGGGACCCGGTTAGGGGGAGACATCAGGGAGACCTGCCGCAGTGTCGAGGCGATATCGCTCTGCGTGATCACCCTGAGTGATGACAGTGGGAGATCAACTGACCCGACGGGTGAACCTGCGGTAGGCGCCGCCGGCAGCCACACACGCCACGCACGCAGCCGCCCGTGGAGGCGTTGGAGTGAGCGCTACGCGAACGCCACGAGGAAACAGCCGCTAGGAAACGCCGGAACAACGCTGACGGGAAACCACCAGGCGGCACCGCTGAGCCCGGGGCGGTGGGGTGGCGCAGGGGCCGCGGAAAGCCGATCCGAGCCGCCGCGGTGGCCTTGTTTGCCGGATTCCGGAAGGGATGGGTTTTCCGGTCCCGATATCGGGAATGAGGGCGCTGTGGGCCTCAACATTCATAGGCCTCAACCTTCATAGGGAGGTGGCCCTCATGGTCAGCGGAGCCAGCCGCTCGGTTGCCCATATGGGGGCATGGCCACTCATTCGCACCGTGGCCATGCTGATCTCAGCGGTGTTTCTCCTGATCGGTGTCCTCGGCTTCATCCCCGGCATCACCACCAACTACAGCGAGATGCGGTTCGCGGGTCACGAGTCCGGGGCGCTGCTTCTGGGGCTGTTCCAGGTATCGGTCCTTCACAACATCGTTCATCTGCTGTTCGGGATAGCTGGGCTGCTGCTGGCGCGTTCGGTGGCCGGCGCCCGGTCCTTCCTGATCGGGGGTGGTCTGATCTACGCGGTGCTGTGGCTGTACGGCCTGTTGATCGACCATGACAGCGCCGCGAACTTCGTGCCGTTCAACACCGCTGACAACTGGCTGCACCTGGTGCTGGCGGCCGGCATGATCGTCCTCGGCCTGGTGTTGGGGACACGGGAACAGCACCACGGCTAAACCGCGACGACTCGATCCCTGACGGCCTCAGCTGGGATTACGCACGATGAGCCCATCCGCTGCCCTGTCGGGCGGCGGAGGTGTGGAGTGGCCGCAGCGCGTACATGCGTACGCGGGCGTACCCGATCCGTATGGCCGGGTACGCCCGCGCGATGAGCCCGATAAAGCTCGCCCGCTGAACACCCTGATCGTCGCGGGACGAGGCTTCAGAGTGCGCCTGATGCCGGGGCCACCTTGGTAGGTGACCCCGGCGAGTCCTCACTTGTCAGACTTGTCCGAATTGGACTTGTTCGAGTGGGAGCTGTGTGAGTCAGACTTGTCTGAGTCCGACTTGTCGTCGGACTTGTTGTCGGACTTGTTGTCCGACTTGTCGTCGGACTTGTCTGAGTCTGACGAGGAGGAAATGAATGAGAAGGTGTTGGTTTCCGAGAAGTCGTTAACGGCGTTCGCGCTGCACTGGCCGAAGCCGAGACCAAGGCCGAGGATGCCGATTCCGTTACCGCAGATTGGAATCGCGGCGGAGACACCCAGCTGAACGTTGTTCCCGCTGAGAATCCCTCCGTTATCGACGGCGATCTGATCGGCGTGAGCAGGAGCAGCCGTGATAGCCAGGAGGCCAAACGACAATGATCCCACCAGTAGTGCCTTACGGACCAACGTCTTCATCAGGTACCTACTTTCGTCGGTTTATCTGATAAAGCGCATGTTAATGAGAGATGTGTGATCTGGAGGCAAACTCACCTAATTTGAGGGATCTTCATCGTTTGGTGTGGGTACTGGGCGATAAAAGAGTGCCCAAACGGACACAAAATTCCCTAGAGATACCGATGAACCGTGATGCCGACAAGGTTAGCGATACAGCAAATACGGTCGGCGACGGGCATTGAACTCCGCTAACTCCTGTTGCCAAGCGCCGATAACGTCGTCGACCGTCGCTCCCGCATCGATCATCGTCCGCAGCCGGGTGGAGCCGGTCAGCTTGTCGATCCAGTAGGGCCGCGCACTGTCCCATGAGTCCACCCGCCACGCGAAGCTCGGGTAGCGACGAGCCTCCACCAGCATCGCCACGGCGGTCCGGATCGGGTCATACGCGTACCGGTCGGTGACCTTCACCTCGACGCCCGCACACAGCTGACCAGTGAACTTAGAGAAGGTGGGGGTGAAGTACGCCTCCCGAAATTCCACGCCGGGCAGCCCGAGCGCGTTCAGTCGATCACCCCAGTGGTAGTCCAGCTCCGGCCCACCGATCAGCTCGAATGGTCGTGTGGTGCCCCGCCCTTCTGAAATAGAAGCCACCCCCTCGAACATGCCGGTGCCTGGATACACCAGCGCGGTGTCGGGGGTGGGCATGTTAGGGCTCGGCAGCACCCACGGCACATCCGTGTCGACCGCCTGCCACCGCCGGTGCCAGCCTCGGCAGGCCACCACCTCCAGCTCAACCGCCCGGCCAGCCTCGGCAGGCAGGAACTCGCCGTTGAAGAACCGAGCCAACTCACCCACGGTCATCCCGTGCTGCTGAACGATCTCCTTCTTGCCCACCCCGGAGGTGTACGCGGGGGTCATCAGCGGCCCGTACGCGGTGCCGCCGATCGGGTTCGGGCGGTCAAGCACCACGTAACGACGCCCCTGCCGGGCGGCGGCCACCATGGAGTCGTACAGCGTCCATATATAGGTGTAAAAGCGCGCCCCGACGTCCTGGATGTCGAAGACGATGGTGTCCACGCCGGACTGAGTGAACATCTGCTCCCAGCGGGCCTGATTGGCGCCGTAGGCGTCGTAGACCGTCAGGCCGGTTCGGGCGTCGATACCGGTTCCTTCGCCGTCACCAGCCTGGGCCGATCCCCGGAACCCGTGTTCGGGTCCGAAGACAGCCACCACCTCAACCCGGTCGTCAGCGTGCATCAGATCCACCGCGTGCCGGTACCGGGAGTCCACCCCGGTGGGGTTGGAGATCACGCCGACGCGCTGACCGGCCAGCGTCGCCCACCCAGAGTCAATGAGTACCTGAAGGCCAGTCCGGACCCTGTGGGGGTGAGGCGCGGCGGACGCCGGGGAAGCGCCGGTTACCCCGCTCGCCCCGAGCACGGTGGTGGTGGTCAGTACGCCGGTTGTGGTGGTGAGGAAACGACGCCGATTCATCGAGGACTCCTACCGGGAAAACGGGTTTTCTTACTGGACAGGCCGTGGTCGCGGGCGGCCTTAAGCAGCGAGGAGCGCGACCGCGTCTCGGGCGCTCAATAAATCCGTAGGAGCGGGACGCGGGTGATGGCGCTGTGGGTGGTGATGGGTTTGAACGGTACTGGCTATCCCATTATGTCTCCTTTCGGAGTATGGTGAATGGTTGAGAAGTTGTGACCGTTTGTGGCGTATCAGAGGATTTATTGACAAAGACTGGCTTATGGAAAGTTATCGCTCTAATATCCGGAGTGATGAGGGATGATCGGGGTGAATCCTGGACATCGGGCTCTGGGTCTGGAAAATAGATTCAGATGATTATCGCGTCAAGAAGAGAATTTGCAGGTGGGTCATGTCGTCGCGGTCACCCAACTTCTTCGCGCTATCCCGGCTCACCAGCTCCCCGCTGGTCATGACCTCACTGGTCACGCTCTTGGTGGTCACACTGGTGCCGGTAGACATGTGGAGCAGAGCGCAGGCGGGCGTACCCGCTGCACCTGTGTCAGACACCAGCGTCCCGCCCACCGTTACACCCGACGACATCCGGTTCACCCGGCACACCCTCCGCGAGGGGGACCCCCGCCAGGTCGGCCTGCAACCGGAGCGGATCACCGCCGTGGTCGCCGCGGCCGAGGCGTACCTGGCCCCCACCCCGGACCATCCGACCTACCCCACGTACGCCGGCGCTGTGGTCCTGGCCGCCAAAGACGGCGTGATCGTGGAGCACGCCGCCATGGGGGACGCAGTGCGCTACAGCGGGGTTGGGCCGCCACCCGAACGGGAAGGCATGGAGCTGCCCGCGGAGCAGCGGATCCCGATGCGCCCCGACACCCTGTTTGACCTCGCCTCGATCTCCAAGCTTTTCACCACCGTGGCCGCTCTCCAGCTGGTCGAACGCGGCCTGATCGACCTCGACGCCCCGGTCACCGAGTACATCCCGGAGTTCGGAAACAACGGCAAGGAGACGATCACGGTCCGGATGCTGCTGACCCACACCTCTGGACTGCCCGCCTTCGCCCCACTATGGAGGGACTACCCCACACCGGAGGCGCGGATCGCGGCCGTGTACGCCTCACCCCTGGCCCCAGGCGCCACCCCAGGTGGGCAGTACATCTACTCCGACCTCGGCCTGATCACACTCGGAAAGATCGTGGAGGAGGTCACCGGTCGCCCTTTGGATGAGGTGGTAGCGGCCAGCATCACCGAGCCACTGGGTATGAGGGACACCGGTTACCGCCCGGACCCCGCGCTCCGGTATCGGATCGCCGCCACCGAGGACCAGACGTACGCCGGCCGCGGCATGGTCTGGGGCGAGGTCCACGATGAGAACGCCTGGGCGTTAGGGGGAGTGGCCGGCCACGCCGGGGTGTTCTCAACCGCCGCTGACCTGGCGATCCTGTGCCAAACCCTCCTCAATGGAGGCATCTGGCGGGGGACGCGGATCCTGCGCGAGTCGACGGTACGCGCGATGCTGGTCAACTACAACGCGGCCCTCGAACCCAGCTTCCCCGAAAGCGATCGAGGCCTAGGCTTCGAACTGAACAAGCACTGGTACATGGGACCCTTAGCGTCACCAGTGACCTTCGGCCACACCGGCTTCACCGGCACTTCGATCGTGATCGATCCACTCAGCCACTCGTTCCTGATCTTCCTGACCAACCGGGTGCACCCCGCTCGGGAATGGGGCAGCAACAACGTGGCGCGACGCGCCGTGGCCCGGGAGTTCGCCGAGGCCATGCCGGTTCGACCCATGATCGGACGAACCGCGTGGCGCACCGAATATGTGGAGAACAGCACGGTCACCCTCACCGCGCCCCTGACCCGCCCGGCTCGGAACGGAATAGCCTCCTTCTGGCTGTGGTACGACACCGAACCCAGCTTCGACACCCTCAACATCGAAGTCTCCAGCGACGGCGGGACAACCTGGAGAACGATCCCCCTGCGGCTGACCGCTGCAGGCCGACACTGGTCCAGTGACGGAACCCTGACCGGCTACGGCGGCCGGCACTGGTGGCACGTGTACGCCGAACTGCCCACCGGCACCACCCAACTGCGCTGGAGCTACCAGACCGACACCAACTCCGAAGGACGCGGTGTCTACGTGGATGGGCTCGTCGTCGTTGGACGCGACGGTCTGCTCTTCCACGGAGAACACGGCGACTTCATCGCCGACGGCTGGCGGGAGAGCACCACCTGAGCTCAGCGCCGCTTCCCACGCTTGTACACGTGTGGTCAGAGTTCGTCGAAAGTGGACAGTTAAAAGCAGATGCGGTGTTGATGACACTGTGACATCCAGTCCAGGCGTCTTCTAAAAGGGAACACCCCCACGTGCGTGGGGAGGACCAATAAGCGGAAGGGGATGCAATGGCAGGCAGAGGAACACCCCCACGTGCGTGGGGAGGACTAATGCCCAAAGCCTGTGAGGAAGCCACCTGAAGGAACACCCCCACGTGCGTGGGGAGGACCGCCGTCGTCGTGGTCGTCAGCTGCTCAGCAAAGGAACACCCCCACGTGCGTGGGGAGGACAG
>Ga0207873_1003341_pt1 | contig 11935 bp, 13 predicted proteins | sample BGWIniCompost_FD_187373 | JGI IMG/M metagenome (GOLD analysis project Ga0207873, IMG submission 187373) | Cellulose adapted compost microbial communities from Newby Island Compost Facility, Milpitas, CA, USA - BGW Initial Compost (SPAdes)... ... | reverse complement strand
ATCTCATTGTCGTCAATGAGCATAACGGTCCGGTACTTTCTTTCAGCCATGGTATTTTGTTGAATGTATAAAAATAAGGTTTTGGTAAATATTTACAAACACGGTGTCAGATTTGAAACTTTATTCCCTGAGCCAGCGGGAGCGTATCCCCGTAGTTGATTGTGCTTGTCTGTCGGCGCATGTAAGCCTTCCAGGCATCAGACCCTGATTCACGCCCACCGCCTGTCTCCTTCTCGCCGCCAAAGGCGCCACCAATCTCTGCTCCCGATGTGCCTATGTTTACGTTGGCAATGCCACAATCGGAGCCTGCTACCGACAGGAATCGCTCCATCTGCCGCATGTCCGTAGTCATGATGGCGGATGAAAGCCCCTGCCGAACACCATTCTGCATCGCGATGGCTTCATCAAGTGTTTTGTAACGAATCAGGTACAGGATGGGGGCAAATGTCTCTTCCTGCACAATAGGATAACTGTTTTCCACTTCCGCGATTGCCGGTCGAACGTAACAGCCAGATTCATATCCTTTTCCTTTGAGCACGCCTCCCCTCACAACAAAGTGGCCACCGGCTGCACGTATCTCTTTCAGCGCCCTAAGATAAGCGCGCACAGCCTGCGCATCAATCAGCGGTCCCATATGGCATTCAGGATCGAGCGGGTTGCCGATTTGTAACTTCCCATACGCACTCTTCAGTCGGTCGCGGACTTCATCGTAAACAGACTCATGAATAATCAAACGGCGCGTGGTTGTACAACGTTGTCCTGCAGTACCGACGGCACCAAACAATGCCGCGCGAATTGAGAGATCAAGGTTGGCGTTCTCCGTAATGATGATTGCGTTGTTGCCACCCAACTCCAGGAGAACTTTTCCCAAACGAGTGGCCACCATCGATGCTACCGCCTTGCCCATGCGCACCGAACCTGTAGCCGATACGAGTGTGACACGCGAATCCTTAGCCAGTAATTCTCCGACACGGTAGTCACCATTGAGAACGCACGAAACACCTTCAGGAACATTGTTCTTTCGGAAGACCTCGCTGACGATCTGCTGACATGCTATGCTGCACAGTGGTGTTTTCTCGGATGGCTTCCACACACAAGTATCACCACACACCCATGCGATCATTGCATTCCACGACCAGACAGCAACAGGAAAATTGAAAGCGGTGATGATTCCTACCGGACCAAGTGGGTGCCATTGTTCATACATACGATGATGGGGGCGCTCCGAGTGCATAGTCAGTCCGTATAACTGGCGCGACAATCCCACGGCGTAATCACAGATGTCAATCATCTCCTGGACTTCGCCGAGACCTTCCTGTAGGGATTTTCCCATCTCGTAAGACACGAGCATCCCAAGTGCTTTTTTGCTGCGGCGCAACGCATCGCCAATCTGCCGAACAATCTCACCTCTTCGCGGTGCGGGCCACATGCGCCACTCAAGAAAAGCCTCGGATGTCACAGCTAGGACGCGATCAACCGAAGCTGCGTCAGCAGACCTCACCGCGCCTGCTACTTTTCCATCGACCGGCGATACGGAAGCAATTGTTGGTCCTTTTGACCGAAGCCAACGGGTGCCTGTTGAAACACCCGCATTGGTACGGCTTATGCCCAGTGTGCGAAGTGTATCCCTGATATTTTCCCGCCCCATAGTGATACGAGTTATGAGGCAAAGCTAATGAATGCCGGCGAAGTGCAAAGCCTACCAGTCGACTCCAATGGTGCCTTTCCGGCCATCGCTGAAAAATCCCTCCACAAGGATGCCTCCCCGCTTGAATTCGAGGATGCGGTTGAGGTCAGCGACATTTTCAACGACAATCTTGTCGATATATGCGATAGTAAATCCTTCAGTCAATCCGGCGTCTTTCCACTTGCCGCTCCTGAGGTCGGTGATTCTGACGCCGCCTTCTATGCCGAGCTCGTTCAGTCGGTCAACGGGTAAGTCCTCGAATGTTGCACCTTCGATCGTGTATTCAATCTCCCGCGGTTGTACTTCGGAAGCTCCGGTAAAACTCCTGAGTCGCGAGCGGGTCACTTTTTCCTCTCCGTTCCTCAGGTACGTTACCTTAATCTCCTTGCCCGGTCTGTGCCGCGCGACATACTCCTGTAACTCGGACACAGAGTTCACGCGATGTTGTTCAATACCAATAATGACATCACCAGGCTCAATCCCGGATTCTTCGGCAGCGCTCGAAGCATGAACCCTTTTAACGAGTACGCCCTGGCTCGTCCTCAATCCCAACTCTTCCGCCACACGTGCGTCAACGTCCTGAATCTCGATGCCAAGCAATCCACGCTGAACCCGCCCGAACTCCAGCAGATCGTCAGCAACCTTGCGCACGAGGCTTACAGGTATGGCAAACGAATACCCCTGATACATACCGTTGTTCGTGGCAATAGCGGTGTTGATGCCGATGAGTTCGCCTTTAAGATTAACCAATGCCCCACCGCTGTTGCCGGGATTAACTGCCGCGTCTGTCTGGATGAAAGACTCTACCTGCAGGTTGTTGCGATCCCTGAGTATGCCGATATTCCTTGCCTTTGCACTCACGATACCGGCAGTAACCGTTGAATTGAGGTCGAACGGATTACCAATGGCCAACACCCATTCACCAGGACTAACCCGGTCGGAGTCTCCATACCTGATGAAGGGTAAGTCATGCGCCTGTATCTTCAGAAGCGCGAGGTCGGTAGTCACATCTGAGCCTACCAGTTTGGCAAAGTACCGCTGGTTGTTGCTCATAACAACCTCAATGTTTGTTGCTTCAGCGATGACATGATGGTTTGTGACGACATAACCGTCATCGGTGACGATTACTCCTGAACCCGACGAGCGTGCAGGGCGGTCGAAATAAAACTGTAAGGGATTCATGCTGAATTCCCCGGAGCCATAGGAAGTGCGGATGTGTACAACGCTTGGGATTACGGTCCGTGCAGTTTCGAGGAAGTTGAGTCCTTCAGGAATATTGTAAGCGGTATCGGGCTCGTAGTTGGCCAGCAGAAGTTTCTGGCGATCATCTATCGATGTGTAGGAGCTAACACCGTCGCCGAGATAGCGAAGCGTGAAGAGTGAACTAATGACACCACCCCCTGCCGCACTTATCAACAGGAGAATAAAAAGGACAGAACGCTTCATGCCGAACCCGGGACTTATATTTTCCGCAACGATCTTTCGTGAAAAATAGTGCATAATCAGGAGAAAAGACAGCGGGAAAAGAAAAAGGCGTCCCGGCTTTCGCCGAAACGCCCAATGGTCCAAAGAATGTCTGAAGGCCTTAGCTGACCTTGATAGTCATCTTGTGGGCCTTCTTTTCGTCCTTCGGAATCCGGATTTCCAGGATTCCGTTGTGGTACTTGGCGTTGATCTTTTCGCTATCCGCGTCTTCCGGAAGGGTGAACGAACGGGAGAACTTGCCGTATTGGGTTTCGACAGAGTACACACCGTTGTTCTTGCTTTCACGCTTCATCTTTCGTTCGCCGCTTACGGTCAGAACATTGTCGTCCACGTCCACCTTAAAGTCTTCCTTGTTCATACCGGGCACGGCTACCTGCACATCATAGCCCGTTTCATCTTCAAGAACATCCACGCTCGGTACGAACGAGAGGGTGGACCCACCGTAGCGAACGACCGAATCATTGAAGAAGCGGTCAATCAACGAACTGAAAGTCGTCGGAGCGAAGTCACGCCAGATCGGATTATATCGAATGAGGCTCATACTGATTTTTTGTTTTTGGTTCTACATCGAAATCTCCACTCACCCCAATAGGAAAAAGTATGCCGCACCCAGATTTAAGTCGTTTTGTCATATTTGAATCGCCTTCATTAATGTTGATCAGACAGATTGACAGAAAGGTCAGGGGTGCCTAATGTGGAGTAGGCTCACTAAGAGAGGGCCGGTTATATTCGTATGAGAACCCATCGCTTCCAACTTGCTGCCATCATTAACCAAACCCATTGCCCCTCCGTTACCGCTGCTTCAAAGCATGGAAACTTTTCCCCATGCAAATCACCATTGCGGTAAGCGACAGTTGAAAATTATTTGAGTAACTTCAAATGCAAGACGGATATTCAATGCACTGTCGCATAGTGCCTTAGTGATTCCCTCTGTTAGTTAAGTTCAAACTATAATCCAGAAGAAAGACCTTTACAACGAAAAACTATTAACCATGAGGACCTCGATATCACTTCTTTTGATGCTGTTCACCGCATCGATTTCATTTGGGCAAATTGTTCGTCCCGATACAACTACCAACTGGAGAAAAAATCTGGCCATTGGCATCAACTTTAACCAGGCGGCATTCTCTTCCAACTGGAAAGGCGGCGGTGTCAATTCAGTGGGTCTCAATGCACTGTTTAACTACAGGGCAAACTATAAGAAGGACCGTCATTCATGGGATAACCTGATTGACCTCGCGTATGGATTTGTCAATAACGAGGGACAGGGCAATCGGAAAACCCTGGATCGCATTTTCCTCGACACTAAGTATGGATACCAGATCAGTCCGCATTGGGACGCCTTCGCTTCCCTTTCTTTTCTAAGTCAATTTACGAAAGGGTACCAATATCCGGATGATGATACGGAAGAACTGATCTCCGACATATTCGCGCCGGCGTTTATCACACTTGCGCTCGGGTTTGAATATCATCCCGTCGACTACTTCAAACTTCGGCTATCACCTTTCGCGCCACGACTCACGATCGTCAACGACCCTGAACGCTTTGTCGCGACCGTAGGTCCCGAACCCTACGGGGTCGTACCACCGGATAACACGCGTTGGGAATGGCTGGCGTTGCAGGTACTGGCTGAATTCGATAAGGACATCGCGACCAACCTCAACCTGAAGTGGCGGTACGTTCTGTTCGCCAACTACGAGACGCTGGAGATGAAAACGATTGACCACCGTCTGGATCTGACACTCACAGCGCGTGTCAACAATTTCATCACCACGAGCCTCGGCGGTACGCTGCTGTACGACTACGACCAGGATTCTGGACTCCAGGTAAGCCAGGCGTTTTCCCTCGGCTTTGCCTACACGTTCCAGAATTACGAACCTGAGAAATAGTTTTTACAGGGCAAGAATCTCTCGTACCATCTGGTTCGTAAAACCCCACTCGTTGTCGTACCAGGCGAGAACTTTTACAAGATCGCCGTCAACAACGCGCGTCATAGGAGCGTCGACGATGCTCGCGTAGGGGCTTTGCACGATATCAGAAGATACAAGGGGTTCATCTGATACCAGAAGCACGTTACGGTATCGATCCGTCTGCGATTCCTCGAGCAGGATACCGTTTATCTCTTCCGCTGTGGTAGGGCGGGAAGCGATGAACGTGATGTCGGAAATGGAACCTACCGGGACTGGCGTCCGAATGGAGATACCATCGAATTTATCATCAAGCTGGGGCAGCGCCTTTGCGGTCGCTACGGCGGCTCCCGTGGTTGTCGGAATCAGGTTCACAGCACCACCGCGACCCATACGCGGCGCTTTGCGCGAAGGCGCATCAACGAGGGTCTGGGATGCAGTATATGCGTGAACCGTACTGAGTATGGCTTTGCGGACGCCAATACGTCGATCGAGAATCTCCATTACCGGCGCCACGTTGTTCGTCGTACAACTTGCGCAGGAGAACACCGATACTTTCCCATCCGACTGATTGACACCATGAACGACGGTAGGTGTATCCTTGCTCTTCGTAGGTGCCGATATCAGCACTGTCTTCGCTCCGGCAAAGATGTGCTTCTCGGCGTCTTCACGTTTCGTGAATAACCCTGTGCTTTCGATGACCACTTCAACCTCGAGCTTTTTCCACGGCAGTGAACCGGGGTCGCGCTCGCTCAGGTATTGAATTCTTCTGTCGCCAACGACAAGATACTCGCCGTCAGCTTTCACTTCATGCTTTAGCTTTCCGTAAACACTGTCATATTTCAACAGGTAGGCTGCATTGTCGATCGACATGATGTCGTTGATGGCAACAACCTCAAGCGAGGGTTCGTCCATCATCACTTTAAGCGCTGCTCTTCCGATCCGGCCAAATCCATTGATGGCAATTCGTTTCATAAGGATTTCAAATGAGTTTGTCCTATTGATAACCTCTATCAACGGGAAACCGTTCGAGACGGTTGATATTACTGCCTAATAATATTGGCTCGTCCAATACATGATCACGTAGAACAACGCCCAGCCGGCGAAAAGAATCAACATCGCCCAAATCCATGAAGGAATAGGCTTCGGCGTTTCCGAACCGTGAACGACAAATAAATCCTTTCGCTCACTGCCATAGGAATTGATAAGGATGGGCACTTTATCATCAACCACATCACCATCTGAAAGGCCGACGACAGTGATAGCAGGGCCGTTGCGGACTTGAAAATTGATTTCCTTAACCCCTTCCCTGCCATCGGTCGAGCGTGCAACCACCCGAAGACGATGCGGGCCATCTGTGAGTTTAGAGGTATCGAGAACAAATCGCACAGGCGCCCTGAATGCGGCAAATGGCTTTGGGTCATCGTCCAGAAAAACCCGTACAAGATTTTTTTCAGCCTTTACTTCAGTCATGACTCACTTTTGAGAATGATGTTCTTGATGTGATCGGGATTTCTTTCACCCGGCCGTATCAGATACCAAATGCTGAAAACGAGTGCGACAACGACAACGACGGCCGCGCCGATAATGATTATGTAGTCGCCAATACCGGAGGGTCCGGCCCCGTGCGTGATGTCACGCAGCGGCGCCGGCTGCCTGCTCCTGCAAACGGTACACGCAAGAACGGGTACCGCACCTGGGATTCCCAGCAGTGTAAGCAATAGACCTAACCTCTTCTTCATGTCACGGAACGTTTGTGGGAATCCTCAATTTCTTCACATCATCCGGAGTCACCGGGGGCGCATTGTTGCCCCAGTGACTACGTTCGAAATTCACAATAGCAGCGATCTCTTCATCCGTAAGCAGATCGCCAAACGGCTGCATCGTCGCATACTCAGGCCGCGCATCGTATCCTTCGAGAATGATGCGGATCATGGTCTCTGCATTTTCATCCGTTACGATTGGACTTCCGGCAAGCGGAGGAAACGCGCCGGGAAGCCCCCGTCCATCTGGTTGATGGCATACCGCGCAATTGGCCTGGAAAAGGGCTGCCCCGTCCGGCAAGGCCCTGCCTTCGGAAAGCGGCGCCGCTTGTACCTCCCTTCGTTTCTTTCGCGAGGGAATAAAATCTGTTTCAACGGCAGGGAGGTCAACCTGTTTCAGCGACAGGAGATATGCCACCAGGTCTTTTGCATCATCGCCGGCTACCACAACGCGGCCAGGTGGCTTGAGTGAAGGCGGAAGATTAAGTACAATGTCATCCTCACCCGCTTTCTCCTTCGTCTCGAACAACCATGGATATGAAGGCATGATGGATTCAGGCACTACGATCCGCGGGTTGTAAAGGTGCATGTAGTGCCACGTTTCGCTCGGGTTGCGCTGTCCGATTGATGTCAGGTCAGGACCCGTACGCTCGCTTCCCAGGATGGAAGGACTTTGTCGCCACCCATCCATGCGCGCCTTGGTGTAGTAATAGTCAGAGGGGATAGATGGTCTGCTTCCCCACACCTGGTCCATTTCGATATTTCTTACCTGCTGCGTATGACAGGCCACACATCCTTCTCGTACATAAACCCGAAGTCCCCTTTGGGCTGCCTCCGGCAGTGGACTGCTTCCCGGAAGCGGCGCATTGGATTCCTGCATGGTATTCGCAGGAAACACGGCAACCATCAAGCTCAGCAAGACAAACACGCCAAACGACAACCCAGCTAAAACGCGATGATCTTTTCCAGGATTCAGCATTACGTATTTGATTTAGCGATACGATGCGGGCGCGTCATCAGGAAACGGCCGCACATGGTGTATACATTGATTGCAAACAGGACGTGCGAAAGGAACATCAGCGACCCTCCTACTGCACGCCATACCCAATAAGGCATCATAAGTACAACCGATTCAATGAATGGCTTACCTTCCATCCATGAAAGTCCCTTGAGTGTTCCACCAAGCATCATTGAAAACATGTATGCCAGTAGTCCAAGCAACGCAAACCAGAAATGAACACCGACGAGTACGGGCTTTGGCTTTTGACCGGTGAGCTGGGGAAGGATGAAGTATAAACATCCCCACAAAAAGAAGGTAATGATGCCGTACATGGTCATGTGCGAGTGCGCAACGTTGAAGTCGGTGAAGTGCCAAACGTAATTCGTGAAACGAAAAGCCTGAAAGCTACCTTGCGAAGAACCCACAAAGTAGAAGATAACACCAACAAGAAGGAAAGGGATCACATAACTGACGCGTACGCTGTCCCAACTCCCACGCATGGTCATGAGGAAGTTTGTCGTTCCGGCGATCACCGGTATGAACATCCCCATGCTGAAAACGATCGCTACGGTTTGGAGCCACCACGGCAACGGACTGAAAATAAAATGGTGTGTACCGATCATCGTATAGAAAAGCATTTGGGTCCAGAAGGCTAGAATTCCCAATGCATAAGAATAGATGGGCTTGTTGAGCGCTGTGGGGAGATAATAGTACACCAGACCCAGGGTGAAAGTCATGAACCACATCCCCACACCCTGGTGCATGTAATATCCCTGAATTACGGTTTCGCCTAAGCCTTCCTGGTAGAAAGGAAGGTAGCCTATAATCACGAGGACGAGCGTCCAGATCAGACCAGCAAGGATGTACCAGTTCGAGATATAGATGTCTTTTGTTTTCCGGCGGGCAACGGTTCGGTAGAAATTCACCAAAGTCAGAAATAACCCGGCAGCAAACAGGGCAGCGACTGGCCAGATATATTCGCGATACTCGCCGCCACCGTTGTTGATGCCGCTCATGAGGCAGAGCGTCCCGATGATTACTGATGCGTTGACAAGAGCCCACGTAACCCATCCCCAGCGGAGACTATAGATGCTCGTATTGCTCGTGCGAGGAATTACAAAGTACCCAAGCCCCAACATCGCCATAGATGCCCAACCCCAGAAAACCATGTTCGTGTGTACAGGGCGCAACCTTCCAAATGAAAGCCAGGGGATGGTATCGATCTCAGGCCAGATAAATTTCATACCCAGGTATTGTCCGATTCCAGTGCCAAGTACTAACCACAACGCGGCGGACGCAGCGAAGGCGGCCACCAGCCGGCTAAGCCGTGGATCTGTTCCCTTGATTGCTGGTGGCTCCTTCTTTTCAGCGACCACCGGAATAAATTCATCCGTTGATACCTGGCGAACGATGCCGCGCGAATCTTCAGCAATCTGTTCACCGGAGAGTTCGTTGCCGGCAAGTCGGAATTCCAGTGCAGCGCGTCGTTTCTGAAGCAGTTCTTCCACGTCGCTACCCTCCAGGTTTAGGATTTCCTCCTTGAGCATCTCGCGGTCCTTCTGAACCTTCCTCGCATACAGGACCGTCAGCAGTTGGTTGAGACGCAGTACGATAAAGACACACACCACCAGCACGACAATGCCTCCAAGCACCAGCGTGCCAATGATGCCGGGCTGCTGAAGAACGCTGTCCTCCACTTCACAACCCGATAGGAAGAAGCTTAATACCAGAAGAGTGCATGCGAATGTGTTCTTGCTGTTCATGGTCAGTTCTTGAGCAAAAATGTTTTGCCAGTCACAAGACCTGCCGCCAGGTCCTGTATGGTATTTCTTTGCAGCATGCTCCGTATTTCATCACGGATCGCCTTGTACTCGTCGTGTATAGGACAAGGACGCTGCGCCGAACAATTCTTTATGCCAAGTCCGCAGCTGACAAAGAATGCGTTGCCGTCAATGGCCAGCACAATGTCAAGAAGCGGGGTCGGCGGAGCTTCCGGGTCGACATAAAATCCACCGTTGCGCCCTTTCACAGATGACACGATGCCTCGTTTGGAGAGCTCCTGTAAGATCTTCGCCACGAACGGCTCCGGTGTGCCCGTGTGTTGGGCGATATCTTTGATGCCAACCCTTGAACCGTCGCTGGTTCGCGTTACGATGAACATCATGGCGCGAATCGAATACGTACAAGCTTTTGAAAACATAAAGGGGGTATTTGCTACATCTTACAACAGACCAAGTTCAAGGCGCGCAGCGTCGGACATCATCTCAGGACTATACGGCGGATCGAACGTCACGCGCACAGTACTGGAGCGCACACCGGGAATATCTTCGATCACGCGTTTTACGGCTCCGGCGATTTCACTGCCTGAAGGGCAGGCCGGATTCGTAAGGGTCATCGTGACCACAACATCGTGATTGTTGATGTCGACACGATAGATCAATCCCAGGTCATAAACATTCAGCGGTATTTCCGGGTCATACACAAGCTTGATCCTGTCAATGACCACCTCCGCCAGGGCATCATCATCCGTTTCAATCCACGCGTTCTTCACGTAGTTCTTTTTCAAGTTCGAGGGCGGCAGGAAACAGGATATTATTCTCCAGGTGAATATGGACGCGAAGGTCTTCGTCAAGTTCCTTCAACGCAGCATACGTCGCCTGGAACGTGTTGCACGCATCTGCTGGCACAGCGTAACCGCCTGTGAGAGCAGCAAGTTGCCTTAGGCGTTCGCCATCATCGTCGTGCTCGTGCATCATGGCGGCTATGGGGTTGGCCACCGTACCGAATATGGGCGCGCCGGCCTGCTTGCCTGCGACAACCATTTTGCGGATGTACGGAAACAGCATAAACTCCTCCTTTTTCATGTGGACAACGAGGCTGTCGCGCATATCGCAAAAGACCTTCTGAACTTCCCGTAGTTCCGGGTGTTCATTTTCATGGACTGAAACGAGTCGCACCAGGTTTCTGCCAATGTAATCCAGAACTTCGTCCGTGTACCGGTGGTGTACCTCTTCAATGTAGCGCGTTAGCGTGTCCGGACGCATGGTGGAGAAATCCTCCATCTCGTCTTCGCCTTTTCTCCTGGGGAGCGCCTCCAGGTCGGCGCGCACCTTCTCTGGCGGAACGTTGGAATCGGCGCACGCCTCCTCCAGCGACTTTTGTCCCCCACAACAATAGTCGATACCATAGCGGCGGAAGACCTGTGCCGCGCGTACATCCCGTGCAGCGACGGCACCTATTTTTTCGGATTCCATACTGTTAAGGAGTTGCTGAAAGCGGCAGCAATCTAGGACACGATTTTCAATAAATCAAATATTAAGACCTTTTTATCCTTTTATCAAAATAGGAAAACTTGTTGGACTATAACATGTTGATAATTAGGATTTTACGGGTTCTGCCTGGGCGGCGCGTTCTTCAACGAGGATGTTCTCAACAAACTGAAGCACTTTAATCTGTTCTCCTTCCTCGTTGTAGACATAGAAATAGCCGTCGCGCTCGCCGTTGACGTAACGGCCCACACTCATCTTGTTGCCGTTTTCGTAGTAGGATGTATAGGTGCCGTGAAGTTTCCCCTTCACGTAGTGTTCCTCGATAGCCAGTTCACCGGTTTCGTAGTAGTATCTCCACTTTCCGTGTTTGAGGTCATTGAGGTAGGTACCTTCCGCAATCAGGATGGCGTGCTTGTTGTACTCCTTCCACTTGCCATTCTTTCGCTTCGGGCCAGTGAGCTTTTTCAGAATCTGTTGGAATATGTTCCCCATACTTAAAGGCACTGTTCACCCAAAATGCGTACCACCTTCCAGATACGCGTTGCAAGGTCTCTGGCGACTTTGATGTGGAGGTTAATGGTGAATATTTCCCCAGAGGAGCGAATCGCACCACTAAGAGATTTGATTTGCGATTAGCGATCAGGGATTAGCGATTTGGGATTTGCTCTCCAGCGGACCATACGGTCGATGCGGTACGTGGATGTTGCCCAGTCGCGACGAACGGAATGTCCTCGCCTGAAATAGGTTGACTGGAAATTTGGTTAAATGTAAACTCAAATTTTTGGATGAATGGCAACCTTAGACAAGTATCAGTCAATGTCTCG
>Ga0207873_1003340_pt1 | contig 11939 bp, 10 predicted proteins | sample BGWIniCompost_FD_187373 | JGI IMG/M metagenome (GOLD analysis project Ga0207873, IMG submission 187373) | Cellulose adapted compost microbial communities from Newby Island Compost Facility, Milpitas, CA, USA - BGW Initial Compost (SPAdes)... ... | reverse complement strand
CTGTCCACGGACAAGGACTGGGAGAAGGGTGACGACGAGGGCAAGAAGCACGGCAAGCCGCACGGCGGTGTGCACACCGGTGGCGGCGCTCTCGCCCTGAACAAGGACTGGAGCGGCGACGAGGGCGGCAAGTACGGCTCCTCCGAAACCTCCCGGGACAAGGAGTGGAAGCACGACAAGCCGAAGGGCGGCATGCACACGGGCGGCGGCGGCCTCGCCCAGCCGGGTGTGACCGCGGGCGGACTGGCCGCGCTGGCCTTCCTGGGCACCGGCATGTACGCGCTGCGCCGCAAGAAGGCAGCCGGAAGCGTGGCCTGAGCCATGCCTGACCACATAGCGGCCGGGGCCGCCCCTCGCGCGTGACGCGGCGGCGGCCCCGCCCGCCGAGCCGAACGTCGTGCCCGCTGCCGTGTCCGAGTGAGGTGGTCCCCCCGATGGCAGCCAGTCCCCTTGCCCCCGCAGACGACGAGCCGCCGAGAAGACGCCGACTGCGCGCCGCGATGACGGCGCTGTTCTGGGGTACGGCAGCCCTGGTGCTGGCGGTCAGCCTGGTGGGCGGCGGGGAGGAGCCCCCCGCCGACAACCATGTACCGCACGCTCCCCCCGCGGTGAGCGCCGAGAACTCCGTCGCCCCCCGGTTCGAGGAGTCCGCACCCTCGTCCGACGCGACGGCACCCGGCCGGCCCGCCCCGAGCGCCTCCGCCCCCAAGTCGATGCCGCGGTCCGAGCCCGTGCGGCTGCTCGTCCCCAAGATCGGCGTCGACGCCCCCTTCACGGACCTCGAGATCGGCGCCAACGGCCAGCTGGAGGCGCCCCCGCCGGACGACACCAACCTGGTCGGCTGGTTCGCCAAGGGCGCCACACCCGGAGAGCTCGGCACGTCGATCGTCGCCGGACACGTCGACACCAAGACCTCGCCCGCCGTCTTCGCCCGGCTGAGCGAACTCAAGAAGGGCGACCGCTTCCGGGTGGTGCGCAGGGACGGCAGCAAGGCGGTCTTCCAGGTCTACGGCAAGGAGTACTTCGCCAAGGACGACTTCCCCGACGACCGCGTCTACGCCGACACCCCGGACGCCCAGCTCCGGCTCATCACGTGCGCGGGGAGGTACGACCGCGCCGCCAAGGACTACACCGAGAACCTGGTGGTCTTCGCCCGGCTGGTGTGAGACGGGCGGGACAGCGGGACGGGGCGTGGTCCCGGCATCGCCACGCCCCGTCCGTCCTCCGCCGCCGCCCCGGCTGCCGGCCGGTGCGGCGGCGGACCACTGCCCTGCGCAGCTGCGGCCAGACCAGGAGCAGCACGACCACGGCGTACACCGTCACCGAGAACGGCGTGTTCACCAGACCCGTGACGCTGCTGTCGCTGATCTGCAGCGCACGCCGCAGCTGCTGCTCGGCGGCCGGGCCGAGGACGACACCGATGACGGCGGGCAGCACCGGCAGGCCGCAGCGCCGCATCCCGAACCCGATCAGACCGATGATCAGCAGCACCAGGTCGATCATCTCGCCGCCCACCGCGTACGCGCCGACCGCCGCGAAGAACAGGAACCGGCTTAGAGGGACGCCCGCGGTATGCGCAGCAGCTTCGCCCACACCGGCGCCAGCGGCAGGTTCAGGGCCGGCAGCAGGACCATGCCGACGAACAGGGAGGCGATCAGGCCCCACACCAGATCGGGTTCGCGTTCGAACAGCAGCGGGCCCGGCTGGGTCCCGTACTGCTGGAACGCGGCGGGCATCACCGCGGCGACCGCCGTGGTCGGCAGCCCGAGGGTCAGTATCGACACCAGCGTCCCCGCCGCCGAGGCCGACGCGGCCGATTCCGGGCCCGCCACGCCCTCGATGGCGCCCTTGCCCCACTCGTCCTTGTGCTTCGACAACCGCTTCTCGGTCACATACGACAGGAACGTCGGGATCTTTGCGCCGCCCGCCGGGACGGCGCCGAACGGGAAACCGACGAACGGGCCGCGCGCCCAGGACCTCCGGGTGCGCCGCACATCGTCGCGGCCCGGCCACGGCCGGCCGTCCGGGACCGGCTCCGGCGGGCGGCGCCGCAGATGCGCCGCTCAGTGGATGCGGTGGGAGGCGAAGGAGGCCGGGAAGCGGGCGGCGCCCACGGCCAGGGCGGTTGCCGCGCTGGCGATGCCGAGGACGGCGCCGGCGGCGACATCGCCCGGGTAGTGGACGCCCGTGTGGATGCGCGAGTAGCCGACCGCGCCCGCGAGCGCGCCCAGCGGCACGGAGGTGGCCGGGAGCACCGTGCCGACGGCCGTGGCGAAGGCGACCGCGGATGCCGTGTGGCCGGACGGGAAGCTCGCCGACGTCGGCATGGGCACGTGGCGGTCCACCGTCACCCGGGCCGCCTCGCGGTCCGGGCGTGCCCGCCGCACCAGCCGCTTGCCCAGGAGGTTCGCCGACGCCGAGGCCACCGCTATGGCGCCCACCCCGGCGAGCGCGGCCCGGCGCTGGCGGGCGCCGCCGAGAGCCAGCGCGCCCGCGATGGCGAACGAGATCTTGGAGTGGTCGGCGGCGTGCGAGAGACGCCGCAGCGCACGGTCGAGCGCGGGCGTCGGTGTGGCGGCGACGGCGGCGTACAGCGCGCCGTCCACCGCCCTCAGGTCGCTCAGCACGGAGGCCAGCGCGCGTCGGAGTCCGTCGGCGGGCGGTACGCGTGCCGTGAGCGGACGGGCGACGGCGTTGTCGGTGCTGGTCGGCTCGCTCATGTCTGTCTCCCGCGATGGCGATGTGCTGTGGCGGTCCGTGCGGTGGGTCCGGGAATCACCAGGTGCCCACGGTACGCGGGCTCCACCCCGCGCCCGCGTCGAGGGCACGCCGAGCACGCCGCCGGCGCATACCCCCTGCCCGTATGAGAATCCTGGGTCGATCGACTTGACTCCATACCCTAGGGGGGTATCGTGAGCTGCGTCGAGACCGGCCGACGGGGAGTCGGCGCCCGCATTGCGAGGAGAGACGGCCATGCAGACCGGAGTGAAGATCACCGCGTTCGCGGCGGCCCTGGCCGCGACCTTCGGCACGGCCTACGGCGTCGGTCAGGCGCTGGACCCGATCGCCGCCGAGCCCGCTCCCGCGCACGACAAGAAGCACACGGCCTCATCAGGGGCGGGGGAGAAGGGCGGGAGCGGTCACGGCGGTGGCCATGGCGGGCACGAGTCCACCCCGGCCGGCGGGCTGCAGATCTCCGAGGGCGGCTACACCCTCGACCTGCACACCCCGCGAGTGGCCGCGGGGGAGCGCAGTGAGCTGCGCTTCACCGTCCGGGACACCCGTGGCCGTGCCGTCACCGACTTCCGCCGGGTGCACGACAAGGAACTGCACCTCATCATCGCCTCGCGCGACCTGGGGACCTTCCGTCATCTGCACCCCAGCCGTGCCGCCGACGGCACCTGGAGCACCCCCGTGGACCTGCCGAAGGCCGGCGGCTACCGGGTGTTCGCCGACTTCACCCCGGAGCGCAAGCACGCCGAGAACCTCACCCTCGGTGCCGATCTCGCCGCCTCCGGCCCCTACCGGCCCCAGGAGCTGCCCAAGCCCCAGCGCATCGCCCGCGTCGACGGCTACGAGGTCGAGCTGAACGGCGACCTTCGGCCCGGCAGGCCCGGAGAGCTGCGCCTGACCGTCTCCCGCGACGGCAAGCCCGTCACCGACCTCCAGCCCTACCTGGGCGCGTACGGGCACCTGGTCGCCCTGCGCTCCGGCGACCTCGCCTATCTGCATGTGCACCCGAACGGCGAACCGGGCGACGGCAGCACCGAGCCCGGCCCGGACATCTCGTTCACGGCCACGGCGCCCAGCAGCGGCAACTACCGGCTGTTCCTGGACTTCAAGCACAACGGGGTCGTCCGCACCGCGGCGTTCACCGTCCACGCCGGCTGGACCACCGGCGACACCGCCGGCGGCCCGTCCGAGCCGGAGGAGCCGGGCACACCGGGCCACTCGGACGACGGCCACGGCCACTGAGCACGCGGGCCACCGGCCCCTTGAGGCTCCGGGCCCCTGCCGGGCGCCGGTCAGCCCAGCGCCCGGTCCAGGTTGAACGCCGCGCTGATCAGCGCCAGATGCGTGAACGCCTGCGGGAAGTTGCCCTGTTGCTCCCCGGTGCGGCCGATCTCCTCGGCGTACAGGCCGAGGTGGTTGGCGTAGGTGAGCATCTTCTCGAAGGCGAGCGTCGCCTCGTCGAGGCGCCCGGCGCGGGTCAGCGACTCCACGTACCAGAACGAGCAGATGGAGAACGTGCCCTCGTCGCCGCGCAGTCCGTCCGGACTCGCCCGCGGATCGTAGCGGTGGACCAGCGAGTCCGAGACCAGTTCCCCGGTGAGCGAGTCCAGCGTGGACAGCCACTTGGGGTCGGTCGGCGCGATGAACTTCGACAGCGGCATCATCAGCACCGCCGCGTCCAGCACGTCCCCCTCCTCCTGCTGCACGAACGCCCGGCGCTCCGGAGACCAGCAACGGCTCATGATCCGCCGGTAGATGGCGTCGCGGCTGGTCAGCCAGCGGCCGAGATCGGCGGGCAGGCCGCGCCGGTTGGCCATGCGGACCGCCCGCTCGATCGCCACCCAGCACATCAGCCGCGAGTAGAGGAAGTTCCTGCGCCCGCCGCGGGTCTCCCAGATGCCCTCGTCTGGCTGGTCCCAGTGGGCGCAGACCCAGTCGACCAGGGCGCACACGTTCTCCCACTGCTCGCTGGAGATCGGCTCGGCCCACTTGTCGTAGAGGTAGACGGAGTCGATCAGCGCCCCGTAGATGTCCAGCTGCAGCTGATCGGCGGCGGCGTTGCCGACCCGCACCGGCGCCGAACCCAGGTGGCCTTCCAGATGAGAGAGTTCCTGCTCGGCCAGATCCCTGCGGCCGTCGATCCCGTACATGATCTGCAGCGGCCCCGAGCCGCTGCCGTCGCCCGGGCTGATGTGCCGGGAGACGAACCCCATGAACGCCTTGGCCTCCTCGGTGAAGCCCAGCCGCAGCAGGGCGTACACGCAGAAGGCCGCGTCCCGCACCCAGACATGGCGGTAGTCCCAGTTGCGCTCCCCGCCGATCTCCTCGGGCAGGCTGGTGGTCGGGGCGGCCACGATCGCCCCGGTCGGCTCATAGGTGAGCAGCTTCAGGGTGAGCGCCGAGCGGTGCACCATCTCCCGCCAGCGGCCCCGGTAGCGGGAGGAGGCCAGCCAGCGCCGCCAGTACCGCACCGTCGCGGTGAACCGCTCCTCCGCCTCCGCGCCGGCGCATCCACGTGGCGGTACGTCACCGCCCACCTGGTCCAGCGCGAACACCGCCGCCTCGCCCTCGGCCAGCTTGAAGCCCGCCCGCACGTCCTGCCCCTCGCCCGCCAGGGGCACCGTCGCGGTGAGCGCCAGCGCCACGGTGCCGGCGTCGAAGACGGCCGTGCCGCCGGCCAGGTGCAGGGTGTGCGGCCGGGTGCCGTACTCGAACCGCGGGGCGACACGGGTACGGAAGGGCATCGAACCGCGCACGCACAGCACCCGCCGGATCAGCCGGTGCCTGCCCTCGCGGTCCGCCGCGCCCGGGACCGGCATGAAGTCCTGCACCTCACCGACGCCTTCCTCGGTGAAGAAGCGGGTGATCAGGACGTTGGTGTCGGGGAAGTAGAACTGCTTGGTGCGGGCGGGGACGGCCGCGGCCAGCTCGAAGCAGCCGCCGCGTTCGGCGTCGAGGATCGCGGCGAAGACGCTGGGCGAGTCGAAGGAGGGGCAGCAGTACCAGTCGATCGTGCCGTCGGTGCCCACCAGGGCCACGGTGCGCAGGTCGCCGATCAGCCCGTGATCGGCGATCGGCACGTACCGCCGCGTTCCGTACGGCCGGCGCTCACCGGCTGTCGCACTCATCGGGGCCTCCCGGACCCGCGCACGGGCCCTTCTGCCAGCTTAGGGCGGGTGCCGCGAGCACCGCTCGGCGTGCGAGGCCCGGCGCGGGACCGGAACCGGCGGCAGCACCCGGCCGCGCGCCGGCCGGACGCTCCCGGACAGCGGGACGTCCCGGACGGGCTCAGACCGCCAGGACGCGCAGCCCCGCCTCCTCGAAGCCGCGCACCGTCTCCGGGGCCGCCGAGGAGTCGGTGACCAGGGTGTGCACGGCCCCGGTCGCGCAGATCCGGGCGAACGCCCGCCGGCCCAGCTTGCTGGCGTCTGCGGCCACCACCACCCGCTCGGCGCGCTCGCACAGCATGCGGTTGATCGCCGCCTCGGCCTCGTCGTTGGCCGAGGTGCCGTGCTCGGGATCGAAACCGACGACACCGAGCACCGCCACGTCCAGGGCGAGCTGCCCCAGCACCCCGTCCGCCAGCGGCCCGATCAGCTCGTACGACTGAGCCCGGGCCACGCCACCGGTCACCACGATCTTGAACTGGGGTCGCACGGCGAGCTCGTTGGCGATGTTCAGGGCGTTCGTCACCACGGTCAGCGCGGGCGAACCGGAGCTGAGATCGCCGCGCACGGCGAGCGCCCGCGCCACCTCCGTGGTGGTCGTCCCGCCGGTCAGCCCGACCGTCTCCCCGGGCGCGACCAGATCCGCCACCGCCCTGGCGATGCGCTGCTTCTCGGAGGCGTGCCGCGCCGTCTTGTAGCGCAGCGGCAGCTCGTACGACACCCCGTGGACCACCGCGCCGCCCCGGGTGCGCACCAGCATCTGCTGCTCGGCCAGCTGGTCGAAGTCCCGGCGGATCGTCGCCGCGGACACCCCGAGCTCTCCGGCCGCGTCCTCCACGTCCAGCCGGCCGCGCTCCACGAGCAGTTCCAGCAGCGCCTTCCAGCGGGCGTCCCGCGACATCCACCCTCCCGTACCAGGCCCTGGCTCTGCGGCGACCCTAACGCACACCCGCGCCACGGGCCGCGGCTCCGCCGTTCCGGCGGCGGGGCGGCGGCCCGGGCATCAGGGGTACCGAAGGGACAGGCGCGCGACGGGGCCGCCCGCCCCGTGTCCCCCGGCGGGCGGGCGGCCCCGCGCCTGCGGACGTCCAGAGCTCAGAGGTGGCAGCGGCATCGTTCATTCGAAGAAGTAGCCGCGGCCTTCGCACCTGGACGCCCTGAACGGTAGCGGAGCACGCGTGCGAGCCGCATCGCATTTACGTACCGGACGCGCCCGGCAGCGCCTCGGCGCGGTGGAGCAGGGCATGCTTGATTCTGCTCAAAAAAAGCCTGTATCTTGCAAGAACAATCACTCGCCTCTGGGGGTACCGCATGACCCATGTCGAGACCGAACTGAGCAGCCAGCCGGAGTGCTGGACCCGCGCCGCCGCGCAGGCGGCCGAGCACGGCTCGGTACTGCCGGCGGCGGGGGAGCGGGTCGCGATCGTCGGCTGCGGCACCTCCTACTTCATGGCGCAGGCGATCGCCGCGCTGCGCGAGTCCGACGGCCAGGGCGAGACGGACGCCTTCCCCGCCTCCGAGTTCCCGCACGGCCGCACCTACGACCGCGTCCTCGCCCTCACCCGCTCCGGCACCACCACCGAAGTCCTCGACCTGCTGCGGACGTTGCGCGACCGCACCCGCACCACCGCCGTCACCGCCGATCCGGCCACCCCGGTGATGCAGCTGGCCCACGACACCGTCGTCCTCGACTACGCGGACGAACGGTCCGTCGTCCAGACCCGGTTCGCCACCACCGCCCTCACCCTGCTGCGCGCACACCTCGGCCTGCACTCCGACACCGTGGCCGAGGACGCGCGCACCGCCCTCGCCGAGCCCCTGCCCGGCAAGCTCGTCGAGTGCACCCAGTTCACCTTCCTCGGCCGCGGCTGGACCGTCGGCCTGGCCAACGAGGCCGGACTGAAGATGCGCGAGGCCGCGCTGGCCTGGACCGAGTCCTACCCGGCGATGGAGTACCGGCACGGCCCCATCAGCATCACCACCGAGGGCACGGCCACCTGGATGTTCGGCGAGGCCCCCGCAGGGCTGGCCGAGCAGGTCCGCGACACCGGCGGACTGTGGATCGAGGGCACCCTCGACCCGCTCGCCGAACTGGTCCGCGCCCAGCGGCTGGCGGTCGCCGTGGCCGCCGCCCGCGGCCTCGACCCGGACCACCCCCGCCACCTGACCCGCTCGGTCGTCCTCACGCCCTGACGCCCCGACCACACCTGGTCCCACCCGGCGTCGCTCCCCGGCACCGTCGACGAACAGGACACCCCGTGCCCCTCACCACCACCGGCGACCTCGTCACCCGAGCGGCCGCGGCACGCTCGGCGGTCGCCGCGTTCAACGTCATCACGCTGGAGCACATCGAGGCGGTCATCGCCGGCGCCGAGTCGGTGAACGCCCCCGTCGTCCTCCAGGTCAGCGAGAACGCCGTCAAGTTCCGCTACGGACGCCTGCATCCGCTGGCCCGCGCCGCCGTCACCGCCGCCGAACGCGCCACCGTGCCCGTCGCCCTGCACCTCGACCACGTCAAGAGCGACGCCCTGCTGCGCCAGGCGCCGGACGCCGGTTTCGGCTCCGTGATGTACGACGCGGCCGGCCTGCCCTACGCCGAGAACCTCGCCGCCACCCGCGCCGCAGCGGACTGGGCGCACGCCCGAGGACTGTGGATCGAGGCCGAGTTGGGGCAGATCGGCGGCAAGGACGGCAGGCCGCCCCTGGACGCCCACGCGCCCGGCGCCCGCACCGACCCCGACCAGGCCCGGGCGTTCGTCGCCGACTCCGGGGTGGACGCCCTGGCCGTCGCCATCGGCACCAGCCACGCCATGACCAGCCGCACCGCGGCCATCGACCGCACCCTGCTCGAACGCCTCTCCGCCGCCCTGGACGTCCCCCTCGTGCTGCACGGCTCCTCCGGCCTGCCGGACCCCGAACTGGCCGCGGCGGTCGCCGGCGGCATCACCAAGGTGAACGTGGGCACCGCCCTGAACATCGCGATGACCAGAGCGATCCGGAAGTACCTGGCGGCCCACCCGGAGGCGGTCGACTCGCGCAGCTATCTGACGGTGGGCCGCGACGCGATGACCCGGACCGTGGCCGCGCTCATCCGGGCCCTGGGACCGGCTCCGGCCGGGTCACCCTGACCCGACCCGGACGCCGGCCCGTTCCCGGCCTCAACTCTCCTGCAGCCGCCACGCCGTGAGCGCCAGCGAGGCCCGCACCAGCCCGGCCGGCTCGGCGAGGTCGAAACCGAGCACCTTGCCGATCTGCTCGAGGCGACGGGCGACGCTGCTGTGATGCAGATGCAGTACGTCCGCGGCCCGCCGCCGGGAGCCGGTGGCGCAGTAGGCCTGCAGCGTCGCCAGGTCCTCGGCGCTGGAGGCCACCCGCCCCACCGCCGCGATGTCCGCGTTCCGCCGCACCGCCTCCTGCGGCACCTCAGCCAGCAGCGCCAGCGAGCCCAGCCCCTCGTAGTGCACCACCGGCTGGTCCGCGGTGGCGAAACGCAGGGCGGTGCGCGCCTGCCGCCAGGCCAGATCGGGTCCGCTGTCCACGGCTCCGATCCCGGCTCGCACCCCGGACGGAAGCCGGTCCGTGTCCACCGTGGCCGCCAGGACGACGCCCACGTCCCCGAGCGGCGCCGCCTTCACCGGGCGGGCCGGGCACAGCAGGGCGCCGATCCGGTCCAGCGGCAGCCGGGAGCGCACGGCGACGACCCGCACCGGCAGATCCGGCGCGAAGCCCAGCAGCCGCAGCGCCCGCGCCCGGGCCGCGTCGTCGCTGCCGGAGCTGATCACCAGCTCGACCAGCGCGGGGTCGGCCATGGTGGTGTGCGCTGGGCCGTACCGCTCGGCGACGGCGGCCACGGCGATGGCCAGCCGCTCCAGGACGGCATCGTCCAGCGGGTTGGGCGGACCGGGCCGCTCCAGCCACACCGCGCCGATCTCCTCGTCGTCGAGCATGACCGGCGCGCTGCTGGACGCGGGGGAGGGCGGCACGGCCGGTTCGCTGCCGTCGGGCGAGGCACGGATCGTCCGCCCCGAGCCGTGCAGCCGGATCCCGGCCACGCACTCCGCGAGCCCCGCGGAGGCCCGCGCCAGCGCCGGAAGGTCCACCCGGCGCCGCATCAGCGTGTCGTAGAACATGACGACCCGGATCGTGCCCTGGGCCTCCGCGTCGAGGTGCGACAACCGCACGGCCAGTGCCTCCATGCCAGGAGGATAGGCGACAACCGGCGCACGGCAGGGGCCGGATACCCGACACCTGGCGGCTGACCGGAAGGGGGCCGGCCGGTCAGCATGGCGCCATGGATCCCGAACTCGAAGCATTCCTGCCGCTGTTCCCCAAGCCCGACCTGACCGACCCCGTCGCCGAACGCAAGAACCTCGCCGGGCTCGCCGCCTCGGTACCCGCGCCGGACACCTCCGGGATGCAGGTCGAGGACCGCACCGTCCCGGCCGGCCCCGGGGTGCCGGTACGGATCTACCGTCCGGACCATGCGCAGGGCGCCGTCCTCTGGCTGCACGGCGGCGGATTCGTCATGGGCGACGTGGACACCGAGCACCCGTGGGCCGGCCGGATCGCCGGACTCTGCGGCGCGGTGGTCGTCTCGGTGGGCTACCGGCTCGCGCCCGAGAACCCCTTCCCGGCCGCGCTGGACGACGCCTACGCCGCACTGACCTGGGCCGCCGGGAACGCGGCCGAACTGGGCTTCGACCCCGCGCGGCTCGCCGTCGGCGGCCACAGCGCCGGCGGCGGTCTGGCCGCCGCCGTGGCCCTGCGGGCACGCGACGAGCAGGGCCCGCCGATCTGCTTCCAGCTGCTCAACCAGCCCCAGCTCGACGACCGCCAGCAGACCTGGTCGGCGCAGAACTTCACCGACACCCCCTGGGCGACCCGGGACAAGATCAGCACCTCCTGGCGGCACTACCTGGGCTCGCGGACCGCCACGCCGTACGCCGCCCCGGCCCGCGCGGAGGACCTCTCCGGCCTGCCGCCCGCCTACCTCGCCACCGCGGAGCTGTGCCCCATGCGCGACGACGGCATCCTCTACGCGCTGCGCCTGCTCCAGGCGGGCGTCAGCGTCGAACTGCACCAGTGGCCCGGCACGTTCCACGGCTCCCAGGCGGTCCTCTCGGCCGATGTGTCCCAGCGGCAGATCGCCGAACTCGCCGGGGCCCTGCGCCGCGCCCTGGCCGGCTGAGGACGGGGACGGCCGATGACCACCACCAGCGCCACCACTCCCACACAGTCCTCGCAGTCCTCGCAGCCCTCGCAGTCCGATCAGTCCGCGCAGTCCGCCCGACCGTCCGTGGCCGGGCTGCTGCGGCCCTTCGGGCGGAGCTTCGCCGCGGTCGTCGCGCTCCAGGTCGCCGGCGCGGTCGCCGGACTGGCCCCGCTGCTGGCGGTCGCCGAGCTGGGGCGGACGCTGCTGTCGCCCGGACCGGTCGATGACGGTCACGTCCGCACCGTGGTGGCCGCGGGCGCCGCCGGACTGCTGCTCCACCTGCTGTGCACCACCGCCTCGTCCGGCATCGGGCACCTGCTCGACGGGCGGGTGCAGCTGGCGCTGCGCCGGCAACTGGCCGCACGGCTGGGACGCGTGCCGATCGGCTGGCTGGCCCGGCGCCGGACCGGCGAGCTCGCCAAGGTGGTGGGCGACGACGTCGGCGCCGTGCACCCGTTCATCGCCCACACACCCGGCGAACTCACCTCCGCCTTCGTCGTGCCGCTGATCTCGCTGGTCTACCTGTGCACCGTCGACTGGCGGCTCACCCTGATCACCCTGGCCCCGGTGATCCTGGCGGTGGCGCTGGTGCCGCTGATGCTCACCCCGGCACGGCAGCGCGAGGAGCGGGACCGCGACGCGGCCATGGGCCGGATCGCCGACGCGGCCGTCGAGTTCGTGCTGCGGCTGCAGCAGCCGGGCGGGCAGATCGGCTGGAAGCGCGAGGACGACGGCACGGACACGGCGGACGCGCTGCTGACCGGCTGCTCGTCGATCCATCACGCGCTGTGCTGCGCGCTGGCGATCGCGGAGTACCGCGAGGAGCC
>Ga0207873_1003335_pt1 | contig 11961 bp, 9 predicted proteins | sample BGWIniCompost_FD_187373 | JGI IMG/M metagenome (GOLD analysis project Ga0207873, IMG submission 187373) | Cellulose adapted compost microbial communities from Newby Island Compost Facility, Milpitas, CA, USA - BGW Initial Compost (SPAdes)... ... | reverse complement strand
TGGGCCGTTCGCACACGTCGGCCGGGCACAGCCGCGTGACCGCCTCGCGGGCGGTCACCTCGTAGCGCTCGGCGAGGAGGGCGAAGAGGTTCTCGGGGTCGGGACGCGCGAGCGCGTCGGGCTGGTAGCGGCCGGTCAGCAGGGCGGGCACCGCCCAGACCGTCTTCGAGGCGACCGTCGTGTGGTTGCGGTACCACGTCGCGTCGTCGGCGAGGGCGGCGAAGTTGGGGAACAGCTCGCGGTCGATGGCGCCGCTCCCGTCGAGCAGCGACGCCGTCGGCAGCTCGTCGAACACCACCATGACCACCGGCGGGGCGTCGTCGCCCAGGCCGGCGGTCGCGGCGGCGACGGCGTCGCGGTCGGCGGCGCCGGCCGCTCGCAGCAGGTGGCTGCTGACGGGCGACAGCCACAGGAACTGGACGAGGTACACGACCGCACCGACGCTGGCGAACCGGAGGAAGCTCGCCGTGACGCCCCCGGTGCGACGCCACCACCGCAGCAGGCCCACCGCCACGCCGCCGGCGGCCCCGACCGCCAGCGCCGGCAGCGCCCACGTGCGCCCGCCGGTCGGGTCGTGCGCGGCCCGCCACACGCCGAGGCCGGCGCACACGGTGACCAGCCCGAGGTGGGTGGCGTGCCGCGCCCGGGGACCGAGGGCGCCGCTCGCGGCCCCGACGGCCACGGCCACGAGCGCGGGCACGAGCGTGACCGCGAGGCCGAAGGCGACGATGTCGAGACGGGACGCGCCCCGCCCGACGAAGACCTCGGGCGTGTCGCCGAAGGCGCTGAGGATCGCCCGGGCGAAGGCGAAGCTCGTCAGCGCGACGAGCTCCAGCGCCAGCAGGACCTCGTTCCTCACCCGTGACATGGACCAGGCGCCTCCCCAGCGCGGCTCGGCCGGGTGTGGGACGCGCCACGACCCGGGGTCCGCCGCGGACGGCGACTCTACACGACGCCGCCCGCCGGCCACGGTTGGAGGCGCCGTGGTCGGCGGGCGGGCGCGCCGGGCCGTCGGGCCCGTCAGATCAGGCCGAGCTGCTCGACCGTCGAGCGCTCCGCGGCCAGCTCCTCGACCGAGACGTCGATGCGCTCGCGGCTGAACTCGTCGATGTCCAGGCCCTGGACGATCTGGTAGTCGCCCCCCGAGCAGGTGCAGGGGAACCCGGAGACCAGGCCCTCGGGCACGCCGTAGCTGCCGTCGGAGGGCACGGCCATCGAGACCCAGTCGCCCTCGGGCGTGCCGAGCGCCCAGGCCCGCATGTGGTCGATGGCGGCGTTGGCGGCCGACGCCGCGGAGGACAGGCCCCGGGCCTTGATGACGGCGGCGCCCCGCTGCTGCACGGTGGGGATGAAGTCGTTCTCCAGCCACTCTCGGTCGTTGCCGACCGCCTCGAACGCCGGCTTCCCGGCCACCCGGGCGTGGAAGACGTCGGGGTACTGGGTCGACGAGTGGTTGCCCCAGATGGTCATGCGGGTGACCTCGCCCACGTTCACCCCCGCCTTGGCCGCCAGCTGGGCCTTCGCCCGGTTGTGGTCGAGCCGGGTCATGGCCGTGAACTGGCGGTCGGGGATGTTGGGGGCGTTGTTCAGGGCGATGAGCGCGTTGGTGTTGGCCGGGTTGCCGACGACCAGCACCTTCACCGAGGGGTTGGCCGAGGCGGACAGCGCCTTGCCCTGGGCGGTGAAGATGGCGCCGTTGGCCTCGAGCAGGTCGGAGCGCTCCATGCCCTCCTTGCGGGGCATGGCCCCGACGAGCAGGGCGTAGTCGGCCCCCTCGAACGCCTCGTTGGCGTCGGCCGTGCACACGACGCCGTCGAGCAGCGGGAAGGCGCAGTCCTCCAGCTCCATCCGTACGCCCTCCAGCGCCCCGAGGGCCTGGGGGATCTCGAGGAGCTGCAGGCGCACGGGCTGGTCCTCGCCCAGCATCTGACCGCTGGCGATGCGGAACAGGAGGGCGTAGCCGATCTGGCCGGCCGCCCCGGTGACAGCGACGCGAACGGGATCTGTCATGGGGAACTCCTCGGATCGGGGGTCGTGCGCGCGGCGGACGACCCCGGCGGGTGACCGTCAGCCGACACTAGTTGTGACCCCGCGCGCCGCCCAACGGGCCCGGGCGCGGCGGGGGAGCGCCGCGCCGGCGCTCCCCCGGTGCCCGGTCGACGCCGGCTCGCGTCAGAGCTGCATCGACTTGACCTCGAGGAACTCCTCGAAGCCGTACTTGCCGTACTCCCGCCCGTAGCCGCTGTTCTTGTAGCCGCCGAAGGGCGCGTTCGGGTTGAACGCGCCGCCGTTGATCTCGATCTGGCCGGTGCGGACCCGGCGGGCGAAGGCCTTGGCCCGCTCGGGGTCGGCGCTCCACACGCCGCCGGCGAGCCCGTAGATCGAGTCGTTGGCGATGCGGGCGGCGTCGTCCTCGTCGTCGTAGCCGATGATCGACAGGACCGGCCCGAAGATCTCCTCCTGGGCGATGGTCATGTCGTTGCGGACCTCGGAGAAGACCGTCGGCTGCACGTAGTAGCCGCCCTCCAGCTCCTCGCCCTCGGGCAGCTCCGGGCCGCCGACGACGAGCTTGGCGCCCTCCTCGATGCCCTTGCGGATGTAGCCGAGGACCCGCTCGACCTGCGCCCGGCTGGCCAGGGGGCCGAGCATGGCACCGTCCGCGAAGGGGTTCCGCGGCTGGAACTTGGTGGCCACCTCGTCGGCGGCGATGCGCTCGGCGTCGGCCATGCGGTCGTGCGGGACCAGCATGCGGGTGAGGGCGGTGCAGGTCTGGCCCGAGTTCAGGTAGCACTTGCCGACGCCGTCCCGGACGGCCTTCTCGAAGGCCTCGTCGTCGAGGTCGTCGAGCAGCACGTTGGCCGACTTGCCGCCGAGCTCGAGCGCGACCCGCTTCAGGGTCTTGGCCGCCACCTCGGCCACCCGCTTGCCGGCCCGGGTCGAGCCGGTGAAGGAGACCATGTCGATGCCCGGGTGGGCGGCGATGGCCTCGCCGACCTCGGTGCCCGTGCCGCTCACCATGTTGAACACGCCCGCCGGGAGGCCGGCGTCGTGGATCACCTCGGCGAGGATGAAGGCGTCGACGGGGGCGACCTCGCTGGGCTTGAGGACCACCGTGCAGCCGGCGCCGATGGCGTAGGCCACCTTCGCCGCGATCTGGTGCAGCGGGTAGTTCCACGGCGTGATGGCGCCGACGACGCCGACCGGTTCGCGCACCACGAGGCTGTTGCCGATCGTCTCCTCGTACTCGAAGCTCTCGGCCAGGCTCGCCGCGGTGTTGAACGAGTTGATCGGCAGGCCGGCCTGCACGATCTGGCTCAGCCACTTGGGCATGCCCGCCTCGCGGGTGATGACCGTGGCGATCTCGTCCATGCGGGCGGCCAGGCCCTCGGCGATGCGGGTGAGCGCCTTGGACCGCTCCTCCGGCGTGGTCGTCGACCAGGTCGCGAACGCCGCCTGGGCCGCGGCGACCGCCTTGTCGACGTCGGCTGCCGTGCCCGCGGGGACGGTGGCGAAGACCTGGCCGTTGGTCGAATCGTGGACGTCGATGGTGCCCGATCCCTCGGAGGGCACCCACGCCCCGTCGATGTAGATCTTGTCGTAGGTCGTCACTGCGCCTTCCCCTCTGTCGACGTCGCCTGCCAGGGACGTTAGACCCCATCCTGACCGGGCGGTCAAGGGCCGGGCGCGTGAGCCCCGCGGGCAGGCGCACTAGCGTCCGCGGCCGATGACCGCCCCGAGCTCGACGGACCCGCAGATCGACACCGTCTCGGTCACCATCGCCGCCCCGCCCGAGCGGGTGTGGGACATGGTCGCCGACGTCACCCGCATGGGCGAGTGGAGCCCCGAGTGCTACGCCTGCCGCTGGGTGGGCCGCCGGCGCGAGCCGGTGGTCGGCGCCCGCTTCCTCGGGTTCAACCGGCGGGGGTGGCTGCGCTGGGTCACGACCAACGTCGTCGAGGTGGCCGACCGGGGCCGCGAGTTCACCTTCCGCACCCGCGAGACCGGCGTCCGCTGGAGCTACCGGTTCGAGCCCGAGGGCGACGGCACCCGGGTGACCGAGGTCCGCGACCTCACCCGGGCCCGCCACCTGCTCATCCGCCTGGTCGGCCCGTTCGTCGGCGGGGCCGACCGGCACGCCGAGGAGCTGCGGGCCGGCATGCGCCAGACGCTCGACCGGCTGAAGCACGCGGCCGAGGCGGAGCGGGGCGCGGCCGGGGACGGCGCGGTCGGCGGCTAGCTCGACCGGTCGGCGCCCGCGGTGCGCCGCAGCACCACCAGCGCGTGGAGGGCGACGCCGACGGCCATCGCCGACTCGTCGACGACCATGCGGTTGGAGTGGTTGGGGGCCACGTCGCGGGCCCGCACCCCCGGCGGGCGGGTGCCGAGGAAGGCCATCGCCCCCGGCACCCGCTGGAGGAGGTAGGAGAAGTCCTCGGCACCCATGACCGGCGCCGGCATGACCAGCGTGGCGTCGCCGACCAGCGCCCGGGCCGCCTCGACGACCTCGGCGGCCGCCGCCTCGTCGTTGACCGTCACCGGGTAGCCCTCGACGACCTCGACCTCGGCCGCCATGTCGTGGGCGGCGGCCACGCCCTCGGCGACGCGGCGGAGGGCGGCGAGCGCCGCGTCCCGGGTCCGGGGCGAGACCGCCCGGACCGTGCCGTCCAGGCGGGCCGTCTCGGGGATGACGTTGGTCGTCGTGCCCGCCGCGATGCGGCCGACGGTCACGACCGCCGGCTCGAAGACGTCCACCCGGCGCGTCACCCAGGTCTGGATGGCCTGGACGACCTCGCAGGCCACCGGCACCGGGTCGTTGGCCAGGTGGGGCATCGACGCGTGCCCGCCCCGGCCCCGCAGCGTCACGTGGAACTCGTCCGCCGAGGCCATGATCGGCCCCGGCCGGGTGGCCACCATGCCGCTCGGGAACGACGGGCTCTGGTGGATGGCGAAGGCCCACGACACCGGCTCGGCGCCGTCGCCGGCGTCGAGGACGCCCTCCTCGATGGCCAGCGCGGCCCCGCCCTGGCCCTCCTCGCCCGGCTGGAACAGGAAGCGGACCCGCCCGGCGATCTCCCGCCGCCGGGCCGCGAGCAGGCGGGCGGCGCCGACGAGCATGGCGGTGTGGACGTCGTGCCCGCAGGCGTGCATGGCGCCGGGCACCTCCGACGCGTAGTCGAGGCCGGTGTCCTCGGTGACCGGCAGCGCGTCCATGTCGCCCCGCAGCAGCACGGTCGGGCCGGGCCGGTCGCCGTCGAGGTCGGCGACGACCGAGCTCAGGCGGTCGCCGGTGCGCACGGTCAGCGGCAGGCCGTCGAGCGCCTCGAGCACCCGGGCCTGGGTCCGGGGCAGGTCGAGCCCGAGCTCGGGCCGGCGGTGCAGGTCGCGGCGGAGGGCGACGACGTCGTCGAGCAGGGCGGCGGCCTCGTCCCGGAGGGCGGCGGGGTCGGGCGGGGGCGCGGCGGTCGACCGCGTGACCGTGGTCATGGCCGCAGTCTGCCTCGCCGCCCGCCGGCTCACCGGGTCGGCACGGTGACCGTGTCGCGCCCGGAGCGCAGGATCCGGCCGGGGGTGGCGCCGGTGGCCCGGTTGTCGACGACGGTGGCGACGCCGCCCACGTAGACCCGGACGACGCCCTGGGCGCCGGCGGTCAGGCGGGCGGTGCCGCCCGGCAGGTCCTCGACGAGGCGGGCGTGCTCGGCCCCGACGGTCTCGGGGTCGAACACGACGAGGTCGGCGTGGTTGCCGGGGGCGATGGTGCCCCGGCCGGCGAGGCCGAACAGCTCGGCCGGCGCCTGGGTGAGCATCTGCACGGCCCGCTCCAGGGGCACGAGGCGGCGGCCTCGCAGGCAGTCGGCCAGGAACCGGGTCGTGTACGACGACCCGCACATGCGGTCGAGGTGGGCGCCGGCGTCCGAGCCGCCGAGCACGACCCGGGGGTCGTCCCACACCTCCTTCCGCATCCGCCACGACTCCTCGTCGTTGTCGGTCGGCATGGGCCAGAGCACGGTGCGGAAGTCGTCGGCGGCGACGACGTCGACGAGCACGTCGAACGGGTCCCGCCCCTGCTCGGCCGCCAGCTCGCCGACGACGCGGCCGGTCAGGCCCTCGTTCTCCGGGGAGAACGTGTCGCCGATGACGTAGCGGTCCCAGCCGGCGAGCCGCCGGAAGACGCCGGCCTCCTCGCTGCGGGAGCCCTCGACGAGCTTCCGACGCACCGCGGGGTCGGCGAGCGCCTTCTTCTTCTCCTCGAGCGGCAGCCGCATGACCTCGCCCCAGCCCGGCATCAGCCACAGGGCGCAGAACGAGCCGAAGCTCATGTTCATGGGGACGAGCACCGGCATGGTCAGGGCGACGACCCGGCCGCCGAGCTCGGCGGCGCGGTCGGACGCCCGGAGCTGCCGGGGGACGCGGTCGGGGACCGACGAGTCGACGGTCAGCACGTTCCAGTTGATCGGCCGGCCGGCGGCGGCCGACATGGCGGCGATCAGCTCGATCTCCTCGTCGGAGAACCGGTCGAGGCCGCCCTCGAAGGCGCCCTCGAGGAAGGTGCCCTCGTGCGCGCCCACCGCGGCGCACAGGGCGAGCAGCTCGTCGCGGCCGGCGTGGCGGGAGGCGACCGGGTTGCCGTCGCCGTCGGAGTGGGTCGACGACAGCGTGGTCGAGAAGCCGAGGCCGCCGGCCTCGATCGAGGTGTGGAGCAGGTCGACCATGGCCGCGACCTGCTCGGGCGAGGCCTCGTTGCCGATGGCGTCGGCCCCCATGACGTAGCGGCGGAGGGCGCAGTGGCCGACCATGAACCCGGCGTTGACGCCGATGCGGCCGTCGAGCCGGTCGAGGTACTCCTCGAAGGTCTCCCACGACCAGTCGAGCCCCTCCTCGAGCGCGGCCAGGGGCATCCCCTCGACCTTGGCCATCATCCGGCGCAGGTAGTCGGCGTCGTCGGGGCGCAGGGGCGCGAGGGTGAAGCCGCAGTTGCCGGCGATGATCGTCGTGACGCCGTGGACGTTCGACGGCGACGCCAGCGGGTCCCAGAACAGCTGCGCGTCGTAGTGGGTGTGGGGGTCGACGAAGCCCGGGCACACGACCAGGCCGTCGGCGTCGAGCTCCTCGGTGGCGGGCTCGTCGAGGCCGGCCGGCTCGTCGTCGCGGTGGACGACGGCGGCGATCCGCCCGCCGGCCACGCCGACGTCGCCCCGTCGACCGGGTGCGCCGGTGCCGTCGACGATCGTGGCTCCCCGGATGATGAGATCGAGCATGTCGTCCCCCCGACGCGTTTCTGACGGTGTGTCAGACGTTAGCGAGTCCCGCGCGGGCCCGTCACGGGGCGGGGACGCAGGTCTTGGGGCCGTCGCGGTCGTCCGGGTCGCTGGGCCACGCCGGCCAGGCCATGGCGTCGCGGGTCTCCGGCCCGTAGATCCCGTCGACAGTGATGCCGGCCGCCGCCTGGACCGCGGCCACCGCGTCGCGCGTCTCGGGCCCGTAGACCCCGTCGAGGGTGACGGGCTGGCCGTTGCAGATCGCCAGCGCGTGCTGCAGGACGAGCACCGCCTCGGGGGTGCCGGGGTGGGCGGTGTCGAGCCGGCAGCGCGGCGAGGGGAAGAACACGACCGGCGCCCGCACCGGCAGCTGGACCACGTCGCCGTCCGTCGAGAACTCGGCCGACCCCTCGCACACCGCGGGACCGGACCACCCGCGGTCGCGTGCGCCGGGGGGCGCGCCGCGGGTCCAGGGGTCGTCGGGGGGCAGCGTCGGCTCGGCCCGGTCACCGCCGCCGGCGGCCCCCGCGGCGGGCCGGCCCCAGGGGTCGTCCGCCGGCTCGTCGGCGGACGCCGCGGCCGCCGCGTCGGCGCCGTCGTCCGCACCGCTGCTCCAGGGGTCGTCCTCGGGCGGGTCGGACAGCCACGAGACCAGGAACATGAACCCCGCGATCCCGGCCAGGACCTTCATCCCGGTGTTCCCCGCGTTGGCCACTCGCTCCTCTCCCCGACCGTGGCGCTCCCACCTCGGTCCGTACCCGGCGTGCGCTGATCACAACGTAGCGTGCGGAGGTGTGCACCGACCGGCCACGGCGTGCGCCGATGTCCGCACTGCGAGCGCGTCGATGGTCGTCAGATGCGCTGGCCGAGCTCCCAGAACGCGATCCCGGCCGCCACGCCGACGTTCAGCGAGTCGACGCCGCCCCGCATCGGGATACCCACCCGCTCGTCGGCCGCCGCCAGCGTCGCCGCCGACAGGCCGGGCCCCTCGGCCCCGAAGACCAGGGCCACGCGCTCGTCGTCGCCGACGGCCACCTCGTCGATCGGCGTCGCCGACGGGTCGGGCGTCATGGCCAGGACCCGGAAGCCCGCCGCCCGGACGGGCGCCAGGCCCTCGGGCAGCGCCGGGAGCCACGCCCACGGGAACGCGTAGCCCTCCCCCATCGCCACCCGGGACACCCGCCGGTACAGCGGGTCGGTGCAGGTGGGGTCGAGCAGGAGGGCGTCCATGCCGAGCCCCGCGGCGGAGCGGATGATCACGCCGAGGTTGGTCGGGTTGCTCACCCGCTCCAGCACGACGACCCGGCGGGCCGTCGCCAGCAGCTCCTCGGGCGGGGGCACGGGCCGCCGCTCGAAGGTCGCCAGCACCCCCCGGTGCACGCCCAGCCCCGTGATGCGCCGCAGCACCGGCGGCGTCGCCGCGTAGACCGGCACGTCGTCGGGCACGCCCGGCGGCAGCGGCGCGGTGCGGGTGGCGTCGACGAGCGCCGCCCGCAGCCGGTAGCCGGCCCGCAGCGCCCGCTCGACCACGATGTCGCCCTCGGCGACGAAGATCCCGTTGGCCGGGTCGCGCCGGCGCCGCACGCGGGGCCCGGCCAGCTGGCGGTCGCGCAGGCCGACGAAGTCGGCGATCCGGGGATCGTCGGGATCCTCCACCAGGGCGCGCACGACCGGGGATCGTCGCCGCCGGCCCGGCGGGTCGGCAAGGCGGCGCCGGGCCCCGCTCAGCCCAGCTCGCCGCCGAGCAGCAGGAAGACGACGAGGAGCACGAGCACGGCCACCGCGCCGCCCACCGGCCCGACGAGCTGGGCGACGCCCACCCCGATCGCGACCGGTGCCGCGAGGGCGAAGGACCAGGCCGGCAGCAGGGGGCGGGCGCCCGCCGGCGCCGTCGACCGCGCCAGCCGGAGGGCGACGGCGACGAGGACGAGCACGACGGCCAGGATGATCGCGGCCAGCAGCGGCACGACGGCGGCCACCGCGGCGGCGGCGCCGACGACCGCGGGCCCGCCCAGCCACCGGAGCGCCCGGCGGGCGCCGGCGCGGGGGGCGGCGCCGGCGGCGGTCGGGGCCCGGGCCTCGTCGGGCAGGGCCCGGGTCGGCTCGGCCGCGACGGTCGCCGCGACCGTGCCGGTCCGGGTCGCCTCCCTGTCCGCGCCGCCCGGCGGGCCCGGCGGGCGGGAGCCCGGGGCGCGCATGATCTCCAACAGGTCGGAGGCGCGGGGGCGGTCGGCGGGCCGGGGCGCGAGCGCCGCCCGCACCGTCGGCGCCAGCCAGTCGGGCAGGCCGTCCAGGTCGAGGTCGCCGCTCGCGGCCCGGGCCGCCGACGCCTCGACCGTCGGCCCGGCGGCCGGGGCCCGACCGGTGGCCGCGTAGCCCATGACCGCGCCCCACGACCACACGTCGCCCGCAGGGCTGACCGCGTCGCCGGCCAGTCGCTCGGGGGGCATCCACGCCGGCGTGCCCACCCAGGCGCCGGTCTGCGTGATGGGCTCGGCGCCGTCGACCCAGGCGATGCCGAAGTCGACGATGCACGGGCCGTCGGGGCCGAGCACGACGTTGCGGGGGTTGAGGTCGCGGTGCACCACCCCGGCCCCGTGGATGGCCACCAGCGCCTCGGCCAGCGCCGTGCCCAGCACCCGCAGCGCGCCGGTGGCCAGCGGACCGTGGCGGGAGACGTGGGCCTCGAGCGTCGGCCCGGCCACGTAGGTCAGGGCCAGCCACGGGCGGGGCGCGGTGACGTCGGCGTCGAGCACCCGGGCGACGCGGGGCGAGTCGATGCGGCGGGCGGCGTCGACCTCGCGGGCGAAGCGGGCCATCGCCCGGCGGTCGGCGACCAGTGCCGGGTCGACGAGCTTGAGCGCGACCCGCCGCGGCGTGCCGCCGGCCGCGCCGAGGTGGTCCTCGGCCAGCCACACCTCGCCCATGCCGCCGCGACCGAGGCGCTCGACCAGGCGGTAGGGCCCGACCTGCTGCCCGGCGCTCACCGGCGCCCCCGCCGCGTCGTCGTCGCTGCTGTCGTCATGGCGTCGGCCGGTCGCCGGGGGCGGCGCGGCCCGGCGGGCGGCGCCGCGCGCACCCGCCGCCCGCCCCCGTGGCGGGACGGGCCCGTGAAGCGGCCACCGAGACCGTAACGTGAGGGCGGCGCGAGGGCGAGGCGCCGGACCGCGCGCTGGCGCGCCCGCTCCTCTAGGCTGTACAAGTCTGATACAAGTGCCGCTGCCGGGGCACCACCGGCACGCGCCCCGGCCGACAGTTGCCCCCACACCCCGGGAGAGGTCCGCCCATGCCCAAGATCAAGGTCGACAACCCGGTCGTCGAGCTCGACGGCGACGAGATGACCCGGGTCATCTGGAAGTTCATCAAGGACAAGCTGATCCTGCCGTACCTCGACATCGACCTGAAGTACTACGACCTGTCGATCCAGAAGCGCGACGAGACCGAGGACCAGATCACGGTCGACGCCGCCCACGCCATCAAGCGGTACGGCGTGGGCGTGAAGTGCGCCACGATCACCCCCGACGAGGCCCGGGTCGAGGAGTTCGGCCTGAAGAAGATGTGGCGGTCGCCCAACGGGACGATCCGCAACATCCTCGGCGGCGTCGTGTTCCGCGAGCCGATCATCTGCAAGAACGTGCCGCGGCTCGTCAAGAACTGGACGAAGCCCATCGTCATCGGCCGCCACGCCCACGCCGACCAGTACAAGGCGACCGACTTCGTCGTGCCCGGCCCCGGCACGCTCACCATCACCTACACGCCCGACGACGGCGGCGAGCCCATGCAGTTCGAGGTCGCCCGCTACGAGGGCAGCGGCGTCGCCATGGGCATGTACAACTTCGACGACTCGATCCGGGACTTCGCCCGGGCCTGCTTCCGCTACGGCCTGGAGCGCAACTACCCCGTCTACCTGTCGACGAAGAACACGATCCTCAAGGCCTACGACGGGCGCTTCAAGGACATCTTCCAGGAGGTCTTCGAGAACGAGTTCAAGGAGGAGTTCGACGCCCGCGGCCTCACCTACGAGCACCGCCTCATCGACGACATGGTCGCCCAGGCCCTGAAGTGGGAGGGCGGCTACGTCTGGGCCTGCAAGAACTACGACGGCGACGTGCAGTCCGACGTCGTGGCCCAGGGCTTCGGCTCGCTCGGCCTCATGACCTCGGTGCTGATGACCCCGGACGGCAAGACCTGCGAGGCCGAGGCCGCCCACGGCACGGTCACCCGCCACTACCGGCTGCACCAGCGGGGTGAGAAGACGTCGACCAACCCGATCGCCTCGATCTTCGCCTGGACCCGGGGCCTGGCCTTCCGGGCCAAGCTCGACGGCAACGCCGAGCTCGAGCGGTTCGCCAAGACGCTCGAGGACGTGTGCATCTCGACCGTCGAGGGCGGCCAGATGACCAAGGACCTGGCGCTGCTGGTCGGCGGCGACACGCCGTGGCTGACCACCGAGGAGTTCCTCGACGCCATCGACACCAACCTCCAGAAGGCCATGGCCGCCTGACGGCGCACGGCGCCCACGGTCCGCCTGCGGAGCCCCGGCCCGGCCGGGGCTCCGGCGCGCCCGGGCCGCCTGGTCGGTGGCGTGCACGTCGCCGAAGCCGACCGTCGCCAGGGTCGACAGCGCGACGTCGAGGGCGTCGGTCGTCGTGGACAGCGATGAGCCGGGCCAGCACGGCGGTCGCCGTCACGAGCACCACCACGC